>Ga0315274_10000282_pt1 | contig 78696 bp, 35 predicted proteins | sample YL17G02_20_MG_FD_203700 | JGI IMG/M metagenome (GOLD analysis project Ga0315274, IMG submission 203700) | Sediment microbial communities from Yellowstone Lake, YNP, Wyoming, USA - YL17G02_20 | ecosystem: Environmental > Aquatic > Freshwater > Lake > Sediment | place: USA: Wyoming | collected... | reverse complement strand
ACGTTTCCAACGTCGCGGCCTGGCGGCCAGATCGAACCGCGACGTTCGAAACGTCGCGCTACCGTGGATAATCTGCCAAGTTATTTTCGCGCGACGCCTAAGCGTTGCTGCCGTACTGGCAATCTGATCGGCGGGTTGGTATGATAACAGCCTGCTGGACGGCAACAAGCTTCGCAACCTTTATAGACAGCGGAAGACTGCGTTCTCCCAATGGCGCGGGCTGTGATGGTGTAGTGCCGCGCAAGGAGGAACCATGCAGAAGTACATCTGCGACGTCTGCCTCTGGGTGTACGATCCCGCCAAAGGCGATCCGGACGGCGGCATCCCCCCCGGCACCCCGTTCGAGGAATTACCGGACGACTATCTTTGTCCTATATGTGCGGTAGGAAAAGACAAGTTTTCACTGTTTAAGGGATAGCCGGCCTCGGCGCGTCGCAGAACGTTCGTTGTCCTGGCGTTCGCCAGGGGCCGTCAGGAGCCTCGAAATGCCCGATCCTCTTATTGCGAAAGAAGCAGGCGTCCCGCTCAGCATTATCGTGATCGGGGCGTCGGGGGACCTGGCCCGTAAGAAGATCTTCCCGGCTCTATTCGCGCTCTACTGCCAAGGGTTCCTCCCGGAGCATTTCCATGTGTTCGGGTTTGCGCGGAGTTCCATGTCTGATGAGGACTTTCGCAACCACATCATGGAGCACCTGACGTGCCGGTACGCGCCCGGTGAGTCGTGCGCCCGATACATGGCCGAGTTCCTCGCACGGAGCGCCTACGTGTCCGGCCTTTATGACTCCCCCGAGGCATTGCTGAGCTTGTACGAACGTATGCGGCCTCTCGAGGGAGCCGGCCATGCGAATCGGATGTTTTACATGGCGATTCCGCCGTTCCTGTTCTTGAACGTTGCGCGCGCGCTAGGCGGCGCGGGACTCGTCGAATGCGACGGCGGCCCGGGCTGGTCGCGTGCGGTCATCGAGAAACCGTTCGGATCGGATCGAGCCACGTCCGATGATCTGGTGGTCAACATGGGGAAAGTCTTCGCTGAAGATCAGACCTTCCGGATCGATCACTACCTTGGCAAGGAGATCGTGCAGGACCTACTCATCCTGCGTTTCGCAAACAGCGTTTTTGCCCGGCTCTGGAACCGGGACTGCATCGACAGCGTCAGGATCGAATGGAAGGAGAACATCGGCGTAGGCGACCGCGGCGGCTACTTCAACGTATACGGCATCGTCCGGGACGTGATGCAGAATCATCTCGTGCAGATTCTCTCCCTCATCGCCATGGAACCTCCGGCCCGGTTTGACGAACAAGGTATCCGCGATGAGAAAGTCCGCGTGCTCCGGGCCGTCAAACCCGTCCGGCTTGAGAACATGGTTTTGGGCCAGTACCGCGCTGCAACCTACAACGGCGTTGCCTGTCCTTCCTATAGGGATGAACAGGGCATCCCGCGCGATTCGCGGACGCCGACTTTTGCGGCAGCCGTCTTCGAGGTCGACAATGCCCGCTGGAAGGGCGTGCCGTTCTACGTGAGCGCGGGAAAGGGTCTGGACGAACGCATCACGGAGATCCGAATCCGGTTCCGGCGCGCGCCGGACGAGACCCCAATTGACTTCGGCGGGACCTTAGCGCAAAACGAACTGGTGATCCGCGTGCAGCCCGACGAAGAGATCCGGCTGAAAATCGTCAACAAAGTCCCTGGATTGGAGATGAAACTCGGCGAGACGGCCCTCGATCTACGGTATGCATCGGCCTTTCAGGCCTTGATTCCTGACGCATATGAATGCCTGCTCCTCGATGTGATACAGGGCGACCGGAGCCTCTTTATCCGGAGTGATGTGCTTGCCGCGGCGTGGGATATCTTCACACCTGTCCTTCATGAGATCGAGAAGCGCGGTATCGTCCCGGAACCCTATGATTTCGGGAGCTGCGGCCCTGCTCAGGCAACAGCCCTTGCCCAGCGATACCATGTGTAGGTCGATTCTGGGCAAGGGATTTCGAACTTGTCGCGTCAAGTGCAAGCTGGAGACTCCTAATGGGAGATCTGAGATCTCAAATCTGAGATCTCAAATTCAGGATCGGGGCGTGCGGATGAGACTGAATCGCTATAACAATATCGAGGAACTGAATGAAGCCGCGGCGGAGCTTCTTACCGAGCACCTTCATTCCCCGGGCCTCTCCGCCGTGATGCTCTCAGGAGGGAAAACACCTCTTCCGGCGTACGAGAAGGTGGCATCGTCGTGGGGCAGACTGTCAGTCTGCCTGTCGCAAAAGGCCCACATTCTGTTCAGCGATGAGCGAATGGTTCCCGAACACTCCCTTGAGAGCAATTATGCCAATGTCCATCCAATGCTCACGGCCATCGGTATTTCGCCGGAACGTGTGATCCGCGTGCACACCGAGCTTGCGCTCACCGAAGCCGCCGAGAAGTACGACGCCGAACTCGGCCGCTTCTTATCAAGCGGCGGAAGAATCACCTTGGGGCTTCTTGGCCTGGGAGCGGACGGCCATACCGCTTCACTCTTTTCCGTGGGGGACATCGAGCGCGGACGCGGGCGGCGGGCCATCCCCGTGCCGCGAACGCCAGGACTTGACAGGGTCAGCGTAACTGCGGACCTCCTGCGAGAGGTTGACCGTATCATCTTCCTTGTCTCAGGCGAGGAGAAGGCCCACGCAATCGCTAGGTTCATCGCACAAGACGCAGCAATGCCCGCTGTCATGGCCGTCTTAGGACATCCCTCCGTCGAAGTCTGGACGGCATAGGAGAGGGTCAAGGGAGAGATGGACGGCGACCGCCAAGCCACTCCTCTAACTTGCCTCTTTTCAAAACCCGATGTTTATGTCAGAATGCCTTTGCCCGGGGGAGTGTTCCGGGCGAACCCGTTTCTCGATAAAGGAGTCTGCCATGGAGTGCCGTTGCCGTTTGCCACTGCTGTCGTTCCTTGTTCTCCTGCTGGCGATTGCTTCACTTGGCTGTCCCGACAGAACGCCGCCTAGCGACGTGACCGAGTTCTCCGCGGTCCCGGGTGATGGCCGAGTCACTCTGACTTGGCATAACCCGCTGAATGGCGACTTCGCGGGTGTGAAGATTCTGCGCGCGGAAGACGATTTCCCGTCGCCACCGAAAGCTGATGTGGTCGTATACGACGGAGCCGGGGAATCGCGTGTTGATTCAGATGTGGTCAACGGGACAACTTACTACTATGCGGCGTTTACCTATGACCGCAACTCCAACTACTCCGATGGAGTGACCGCATCCGCCACGCCGACCGCAGGCGAGGGCGAAGGTGAAGGCGAGGGTGAAGGCGAGGGTGAGGGTGAAGGCGAGGGTGAGGGTGAAGGCGAGGGTGAGGGTGAAGGCGAGGGTGAAGGTGAAGGCGAGGGTGAAGGTGAAGGCGAGGGCGAAGGCGAGGGCGAAGGCGAGGGTGAAGGAGAGACTAGCTGGGTGCAAGTGACGGCGGCGGCGCCTTGGGCGGGCCGATACGGCCACGTTGTGGTGGTTCACAATGGGAAACTCTGGGTACTGGGCGGGCGTGCGCCGTCCTACGCAAACGATGTCTGGTCCTCACCCAACGGGGTGGACTGGACGGAGGTATCGCCGATGTGGACGGCGCCTTGGGGACCGCGCTATGACCACGCCGCCGTTTCGTTCGATGGGAAGATCTGGGTAATCGGCGGATACAGCGGCTATGATGGAGGCCGCTACGAGCGTGACGTGTGGTCGTCGCCGGATGGCGTCACTTGGACGTATGTTACGATGCCGCTCGAATGGCCGGGCCGCGTACAACACTCCGCCTTGGTCCATCAGAACAAGATATGGGTCATTGGGGGAAGCTTCAGTGATGTGTGGAGCTCGATCAATGGCATCGATTGGGTTCAGGCCGGTACGAATGCGCCGTGGTCCAACTGCTGGGATAACGCATCCCTCGCTTTTGATGACGCGCTCTGGTACATCGCGGGCAGCAGCAATCACAAGGTATGGAAATCCACAACCGGCGCCGAGTGGGCGGAGGTCACGGAGATGCCCGCTTGGTCCGGACGGTACGGCCCGGCCGGCGTCGTGTATCACGACAACATGGTTCTCATGGGCGGACAGAGTTCACAGGGGGACAACAACGACATGTGGTTCTCGAACGATGGGGACCTTTGGCGCCCGGCCGCTCACACTCCCCAGTGGAGCGGACGAAGGCACCACGCCGCCGTCCTGTTTCAGAACAAGATTTGGGTGCTTGGCGGATACCGGGCGTACCTAGACGGGACCGGTTACCACGAACAGTACTGCAATGATGTCTGGTCGTTCAACGGCAACCTGGGTTGCGAAGGCGTCGGCGACGCCGCCAACGATCCGCCTGCCGTTACCCTTGTCGCGGATCCGCCGACAGGCGAAGCCCCCCTCGAAGTGGTGTTACAGGCCTTTGGCGAAGATCCGAACTGCGATACGCTGACCTATGCTTGGGAATTCGGCGACGGCAAGGCGGAGGAGCCGGGGCAGTCAGGCTCGATGCACACCTTTGATCGTGACGGCGCCTTCACCGTGAAGGTGACGGTCTCGGACGGCCAGTTCTCGTCGAGCGACACGGCCACCGTTACAGTTGGAGGAACGCTTCCAAAACAATCTGGCGAAATCGGTACGGAGGGAGGAAGCGTCGAGTTGGGCAAGTGCCGCGTGGCAATCGCCCCCTCGTTCAACAAGATGAGCGCACCATTCACGCTGACCGAACTGCCCAGCATGGCCGACGCGGCTGCCTGGCATCTCGACCCGGCCCGCTACACGCCGTTCGGCCCCGCCTACAACCTCGAGACGCCGGTAAAGTCGGGCACTCCCTTCCCGGTCGAATTGAGCTATGACGAGCTTCCACCCGGGGCGAAGGCGGCAAACATCGGCGTGCTCTGGCGCAAGGTGGGCTATCCTGTCACGCCATCGAACCTCAAGGAACCTCCCGGGCGCCCCCCCATCGTCACGTATAGTGTCGTGGGCACGAGTGTGTCGAGGAAGTCGCAGTCGGCCCAGTTTGACGCTTTCGGACGCGGCACGTTTCAATTGGTCGCGCTGTCGGACCCGTTGGATGTTACCGAGACGATCGTTCAGCTCGGCGATAAAGCGGGTTCCGCTTTCAAGGTGCTGGCTTACATCAACGTCGATCCGGCGGACCCGGACGGGTTCCGCTCTGCCGCCATCGAGGGATGCACGCAGGCCGCCGTGACCCTCGTTGGAGCGCGCGGTTTTCCCCTGCCATCGGACACCATCACTATCATCATCGGCAGTGTGGGTCAAGGGGCGCTCGGGTGCGTGTTTCTCAATGACAACTACACGATCTACCTCAATTCGACCATGACCGACAAGGATCAGATCAAGAAGGTGGTGGCGCACGAGTTCTTCCACTGCATCCAGGGCGTGACGACCAACTACGTATCGGCGAAGTACTTCTTCAAGGAGGACTGCTGGTTCAGCGAAGGTACGGCGGACTGGGCCTGCGACGAGACGCATGACGGCATCAACGACCACTATCATGCGCCCTATTGGAACCGCTTCATGAAACCGCTGAACCCAGGGGTCGTCGACGGGCTGACCGAGTACCAGGTGTGCGGTTTCTGGAAATGGATCGAGGCCAAGCGGAGTGGGACGATTCTGCTGACGCTTCAACTGCAGGACGCGGCCACGCATTCAACCGTGCCGGGCTTCCCGATGTGGCGCGTCGAGAACACTACACTCCGAAAATACATGGACTCGTTTCTGGCAATCTACCCCGATGTGGATTTTACACGCTTCATTCAGGACGTCCATTACTGGAAGGACTTCGACACAAGCGAGAACAACACCGGAGAGATCTGGCATGCCGACCGCATGGGGGACGCAAGAAAGCTTTATCTCGAGCCCTCGCACGTGACCACACTGAAACAAGGCGATCCTGGAGACAGTGAGACGAACAAACGTGTGGGCCAGTATCTTCTCACCCAATACCTGAGCAGCGACATGTATGGCTTCCAAAACGACGTCCTGCAAGGGGAGCTCCACGTGAAGTTGCAGCAGACCGCGGCCGGCCAGACGTTCGATATGGGCGTCATCGTGACGAACAGCAGCGGCGACGAGGTGTTCAAGAAGACTGTGCGTGACCTGTCTCAGGAACATGAGGAGGTAAAGGCCCAGTTCAACCCGGGATACACAGCGAACCTGTTTTTCACCGATCCGCGTTGGCAGATGGACTGGGGCGCAACGGCGAATCCAGGCTTCTACGAGATATGGGTCGAGGACCCATGCGGCGAACTGCCGGGCCTGATCGTCGACGTGGACACGACCGACGCGCTGGTTGCGGCTTGCCGGAACGTCGGCAAGGGCAATACGATTCGCTTAGCTCCGGGGACCTACTACCCGGTTCCCAGCCAATGGCACTTCTGGGGATATGATTTTTGGGGCTGCTTGCTTGTCGATGGCTTCACGCTGGTCGGCGCGGGTCCGGAGCAAACGATCATCCGGCTCCTGAGCGACCCGGACGACCACTGCGCGGAGCTGATGACCTACGGTGATGCCGCCATCCGCAACCTCACCGTATCACCGTCGCAGACCTTCGGCCTCAGTGCATACGACAACATCACCTTGTGCAACGTCAATGTGATCATGCCTCGGACCGACTGTGATGGCCTCTTCCTTATTCCCTGGGACCCAGGCGCACATTCGATCGTGGTTAAGAACTGCGTCTTCACATCATGGTCTCAGACCGGGAGTGGTATCTACCTCGAAACATGCGCCACACTCGACTCGATGGGCACCTCCATATCTGGCGAAATAACGAGCACTACGATGACCGGGTGGGATTCCGCTATCGAGTATGACAACTGGGATAACTGCGGCCCGATCAACGTCGATATCGAGTGCGACGGCCTCTACGACAATGTGGACAACGTCTATGTCTGCACCGAAACTGGAGGCCCCCAAATGGACTGCGTCGACTTGTGCTCGAAGAAATGAACCTTGGCCGGGTGTTTGAGAGGGCTACGCGAGCCGTCACCCACGCCGCGAGACTTTGCGATCTCCAATGATGTTGGCGTAGTATCCTTCAAGTAGAGCGTGACTCGGACGCTTGTGGACGAGACGTGGCAGGAGGCCGATCTCCGTCGACCTCCCGCTGCATGCAGGAACAAGCAGGGAGACACCAAAATGAGACGCAATGGATTCACCCTGATCGAGTTGTTAGTCGTTATCGCCATCATCGGGATTCTGGCAGCTATACTTCTACCTGCCCTCGCGCGTGCGCGGGAATCGGCGCGCCGGTCGAGTTGCGCAAATAACTTGAAGCAGATGGGACTGGTCTTCAAGATGTATGCGAACGAGGCCAAAGGCGGCGCATGGCCGTCCCTAAAGAAGTACAAGGACGATATGGCGGACGACGACTCGCTGGGCATATGCCTCAAAGCAAACGCTTTCCCTCCCGCCGGCCCCAATGGTTGGGTCCACTTTGTGTTTGACGCACCGGCCGTCTATCCGGAGTACCTGTCCGACGTCAACGTGCTCACTTGTCCCTCGGATACCACCGCGAGCGATGTCAAGGAGGGCCGGTGGAACATTGGAGGCGACCCCAGCGCCGGCATCAACCCCTGCAAGATTGACTATGCGTCCTATATGTACTTCGGTTGGGCGATTCTGCCGGTACATTATCTTGCCGCCGGCTATGACGAAAATTCCGAAGACGCGGCCGCCATCGACATGGGGTTCATCGGTGACGTGGCGAAAGTCCTGGGAGCGGTCGGCGCGTGGAACCCGGACAATTACGACCAAGACGTGTCCCTCACGAGCGGGAAGACCTTGTATCGTCTACGGGAAGGCGTCGAGCGGTTCTTTATCACGGACATCAACAATCCGGCGGCGAGCGTGCAGGCCCAGTCCGAGATCGCCGTCATGTACGACCAAGTTGGAACCGATGTCGCCACGTACAACCACGTACCCGGCGGGGGCAACGCGCTGTTCATGGACGGACACGCCGAGTTCATCAAGTACCCGGGCGAGTTTCCCGTCTGCCGAACGTGGGCCACGTTCATGGACATCGCCGGTTCAGCGTTTCGCTGACACTGGTTTGAGACGGTTCGATCTGAAGAACTGCAAGGTTAGCCTGTCTGTCAAACTGCGACGTTGGAAACGTCGCGGTACTGTAAGTAACGTGTTAAGTTGTTCCTCGTTCGCAAGCTCAACTTCCAGCCGCCCTCGTTCCCAAGTTGAACTTGGGAATGAGGGCTAATACCCTTCTGCTTCATGCAAAGCTTGAAATTGTATAGCCGCATTGCGGCTTCTGCCGTGGCGCCGTTCGCAATCTGCCTTGCGTTCAGCATGCTGTCGCCGCTCCGGGCCGACGCAGCGGGGGCCGGCGCACATCTCCAGATGGGCGAGCGCGCGCTCGACAACTACATCCTTCCCGGCGCGGACATCGTCCCGGAACTCGCCGCATTCCGACAAGACAACGAACTCATGTACGCCTTCTACTCGGGCTGCATGCTTCCCGATACACTCCAAGACGGCATCAACGACGACGCAGCGGAATTCTCACACTGGTTTGCGTTCGACAAAGCGTATCTCGAGTTCATCAAGGAGCGGTATCCGTATCCCTGGAACAAGGAAGCGGCCCGTCACGTCGCGTTCTTCCTTGGCGTCATCTGCCACAATGTGGGCGACACTCCCTGGCACTTTGATGAAGGTCCTTACAAAGCCCTGATGACGCAGGCCAGGAAGATGGATGGTTGCAGGAACCTGGACTTGGTGGGCGAATTGTTTGCCCGAACGCTGTTGCGGCTCCGTCCCGAGATTGCCGGGCACTTCTGGTGGCCTTATGACGACGTCGTCGAGGTGTTCAAGCGTTGCGGCATCGAAGTAACAATGGACCAGGTTGTACGCGGTTCCGAACAGCCGGAGCGTGAGTATGCGAGAGCCGGGATCTTCGGTCCCATCGTTTATCCACTATTCCGGTATGAATATCCGTGGACGCGGGAACACTTCGAGGATTACTTCTACGGCGGCATCGACAGCGGGGCATCTCTGGTCGCGATGTGTCTCAGGTACGTTTATGGGGATCTCGTCGGTTGGCGCGTGTACCAGGATATACCGATCCAGAAGGCCGTTTTTCCTAATGAACGGCCCTTCACACCCTGCGCCGACGTTACGCTGAACGAACGCTACCCGGACAATTCCGCAGGCGGCGAGCCCTTGCTCGAATTGGCCGGAAACGGCCCTGGCGACCGGCGCGCGACGCTACTCCGGTTCGACGTGTCCGACATTCCATCCTCCGGACAAATTCACGAGGCGCGACTCTGGCTTTACTTTGCGAAGCGCACAGGAGACGCTCAGGTTGCTCCAAAAACCATCGAAGTGCACCGCGTGAGCCGGCCTTGGACCGCCGGCGCCGGCTCGCAAGACGACGTCTCTGGTTCTGAGGGGAAACCTGCTTCAGAGGGAGAGGCTACATGGACCCACGCACAACAAAGTGTTACACCGTGGGCTCAACCTGGCTGCGCAGGAGCGCCCCAGGATCACGATCCCGATGTCATTGACGCACTCACCATCACACCGTCAAGCTCGCCGGGCCGATGGATGGCCTGGAACGTCACGGCGCCCGTGCGCTACTGGGCCGACAATCCCGAAAAAAACTTCGGCCTCCTGCTTGAGCAAGCCCCCGCCGAAACACCCACTCCCGGCATCCTCCAGTTCTACTCCTCCGATGCCTTCAAAGCCCAACCCGACGGCTATGGCGGCGCCGTAGTCGCCTTCCGCCCAATCCTCACAGTGCACTGACCTACCCCTATTTTGCTGTGGGGCCGGCTTGCTCCACGTCGAAATTCGCGATGAGCTTTGTGTCACTTGAGACATCGATGGAGACTTGCGTCCCCTTTCCGAGGCCTTCCCATTCGCGGAACTTGAACTTCTTGCCCTCGCTGGGTTTTGTGGGATTCGAAGGGTCCATGAACTGGCCAAGGCGCTCGCCGCTGCCGTAGCCCTTGGATGTTTTCATGTCGGCCGGAACAACGTCGACGATCTCAACCGCGTGCTCGCCGGGCTTGTCGAAGACAATGCTGAACTTGCCGAAATCGGGACCCATCGTGTACTCGGTCGTCCAGCGGCCGCTGTAAGTCCAATAGTCGAAGCCGTCGACGCGGAACCGCACCTCGCCGAGCGGCGGCGACGTAACCACGGTTAACCGCGGTCCCTTCACGGCTAACTCATCCTTGTTGTCAGGAGCAAACAGGTAAACGCGGCCTGAGTAACTCGGCACGTCGAGAACGCCCGTCTCTGTCAAATCGAGCGAACTCGGCTCGCGGCTGCTTTCCTCGAACCCGGCGTTGCGGGCGAGGTTGCCGCCCCCCTCTTGTTGGAGGCTCACGTCGTCGAACCAGACCTTCCCGGTCTTGTATCGGAACAGCGCATACAGCGTGAGACCCTTGACCGGCTTTTCAGGCCGGATCGTGACTGACGCGGACTGCCAATCGTGCGTGCCGACCTCGAACGGCGCGATCTGGCCGTAAAGGTTTGAACCATCGGTGTAAGCAATATCCGCATACAAGGCGTAGTTCCCGTCAGCCGTTCCTGATACGTTTTCGGCCTTGCTCCATCCGCCGATCAGGATTGGTGTCGGCGAAGTCTGATTGAGATCGAAGGCCTGATAAGCGCCGCTCGCCTGATCGGCGCTTGTGTTCTCGCAGACTATGCTTCGTCCGCCGCCGTGCTTCACGCTGTAATCCGCTGCGTACCCGCCTTTGTCGTATCGCAGCCACGACGCGACGCCGTCTCCGAAAAGATCAACCAGGCGCTTTGTGGGCATCGGCGATGCGAGTGAAACCTTGCCTGTCTTGTCCTTCTCCGGATTCACGGCCACGAAGCCGCGCTCAAAGACGCGGTAGTGGACACCGTTCTCCTCGATCTCGTCCGTCAGGGCCTTGCCGAGCCGCAGACGGTACAATTCGCCGCAATCCGCACTTGAAAGAGGTCCGCCGTTCCAGACAAATCCCGCAAGCCGGGCCGTCGCGTAGCAGAAATAGGCGTCTTCTCGAACGCCGTACGGCGTGTGGCCAAGATAGCTCAGCGCCTGGATCTGTTTGCCCGCTTTCAGATACGGCTGCAACTCCTTACCGACCTTGTCCCAGTGCGTGTGCCAGTCAAACCAGCGCTCGGTGCTCACCCATGTGCAGATATACGACTCGAGCATCTCGGCGTCGATGTATTTCCAGAATTCCTTCGGCAACGAAGGCGGATATGCTGAGTTTCCGAGAATCGCCCCGTCAGGTTTGTACTCCCTGATGACTTCGCGGACGCGTTTCAGCAGCATGGCGAACGCGTGATTCACGTCATCATAAACGTGCTCATGTTTCCCGAACTTCGGCCCGAAACACTCGGCGCGGCTGCTCAGGTTGTCCACGAAAACTCCATCCGCGCCGAGGTCCATGATCTTCCGCACCCACGCCACCATCGCATCCTGATAACCGGCCACGTTCGGACATGTGGTGTACATGTTTTTCGCGTCTTCCGATTCCCAGAACCCTGTCCGTTTCAAGTCGCCGTTCGCGTCCACCTCGATGAACTCCGGATGCTCTTTGAGGTTGACGCCCTCGTACGTCATGCTCGCGAACCCCTGGTAGAACGTCACGTAAGGGAAACAGCGAACGCCCAGCGCGTGGCACCGCTCGAAAAAGTCGCGGTTGACCGGGCAGTGCGTGATAAACGCCACTTTGGACTCAGCGAGCGCGCCCCAGTCGTTCACGCCGCCTATCGCATACGACTCCGAGTCCACAAGCCAATCGGGCGCGGACTCGCCAATATCCATCTGCTGCGCCACAGCCGTCCGCCCCTGCCATGCCTCCGAAGGCGCCGGTGCCGCAGGCAGCGCTGAAACAAAAACAGACAGTAAGAGTTGGGCATATGGCATCGTCTTTACCTCCCGAAGATTTCCAATCCTTTCTAGGACAGTCTGGAAGTCATCTCTTATCGCGCTTCAAGCACGTAGGTCCGAGATCATCTTGGCTCCACAAATGTCCTGCACATAGCATGACGATTTCAAGTATCCTCGCACAGGGATTTCCGCGAACAGATGCGTTCGTTTGTACTGGGATCGGACAACCGGTAATATTACTCGCAGGCGTCAATACCGATGGCTGCGGAGTACGTCATGCTGAACAGGCGATCAACATCGTCGGCAAGGGTGTGTCTCGCAATGTGTATTCTGGCGGGCACTGCGGGCTGGGCGCAGACCTTTGCAGGAAGAGTCACCGAGGTGGTCAAAGGCGACGTCTTGGTCGTTGCACATGGCGAGAAACCCGAGAAAGTGCGCGCGGCCGGAGTGGATTGCCCTGAGCTTGCGCAACCATTCGGGCCGGAGGCCAAGAAGTTTACGTCAGACCTTGTCCTCAATAAGGACGTGTCCGTCGAGCAACTGGGGACTGACAACGAGGGCAAGACCATTGCCAGGATCACTCTGTCGGACGGACGATCGCTTGATGAAGAGCTTCTGACGGAAGGCATGGGCTGGTATTACGAAATGCACCCCGGCAATTCGGAGTCGTTGAGGCGTCTCGCCGCAAAGGCCATCACGGCCAAGAAGGGCCTTTGGACGGATCCAGCGCCGCTGGCGCCGTGGGATTTCCGCGGCGACGCGCGCAAGGAAAGAGAGGCCGTGGCAGCCGTCGCAATGGCCGCGGCGCAGGTTGCCACGAAAGAACAAGTCAAGACGGTCTCCGGCAAGGGAGACCTCGAGGGTGTCGAGCGGGAGGTGTTTCCAAAGCCCAAGCCGGCGGGCGCCGATCTGTCAGCGTACCTCAACAATCCGCTTGTCAAACAGCTCGGGATCTCGTTCCACAAAGATCCGAATGGAAGGGTAGCAGGCATCCAGGCCCAGAATCTGTCCGCCTTTCCGCTTGCGGCCGTGTTCGGCTTTCAGAACGGCGACATCATTCAATCCGTTAATGGCAACGTCATTGACAGTGAAGCGCGCATCCCCGAGCTCTTCGAGAAGTACAAGGACACCCGTACGTTCACGGTGGGCATCTTGAGAAACGGCCAACCGCAGAATATCACCGTCGACGTTTCCAACTTCCTGAAATGACCACGGCGGCCACCATGAGTGGAATGCTAATGAGAAAGAGAGACTTGGCACCGTCAGTTCTAACCCTCGGTGTGCCGATCATCCTGTGCTCGACTCTCGCGTGCGCCGCCGAGATCCCGGAGGATGCAGCCGCCCGGGCCGCCGCCACGCCGGGCTTAGTATGGCTCCTCCCTTTCGTGTTTATTCTGCTGTCTATCGCCCTATTCCCGCTGGCGCCGCGGCTGTCGCACTGGTGGGAACACAATCGCAACAAGCTGCTGGTGGCCCTCATGCTCGGGGCCGTTACGTGCCTGTACTACACCCTTCGCGGGTACGGCTTCGCCGGTTCATTACCCGGCGCGCAAGCCGCGGTCCAGGCACTGCACCACGCGATCATCCTCGATTACATCCCCTTTATCGTCCTGTTGTTCAGCCTGTACACGATCAGTGGCGGCATTCGCGTCACGGGTGATATTCCAGCGCACCCGTTGACCAACTGCGCGTTCCTTACGTTCGGTTCCCTCATCGCAAGTTTTGTCGGAACGACCGGCGCCTCGATGGTCCTAATCCGGCCGCTCCTTCAGATAAACAGCGAACGAAAAAACGTCAAGCACACTGTAATCTTCTTCATATTCCTCGTGAGCAACATCGGCGGCGCGCTATTGCCGGTCGGCGATCCGCCGCTGTTCTTGGGTTATCTTCGCGGTGTCCCTTTCCTCTGGACTTTGCATTTGATCCCGCAATGGGCCTTGGCCGTCGCGATTCTCTTGTGCGTCTACTACGTCTTTGATCTGATTGCCTACCGTCGCGAAGCGCCGGAAAACATCTGGTGGGATGAAACCCGCCGGTTCGGGCTGCGAGTGAACGGAAAACGAAACATCGCGTTGCTTCTCGGCATTGTCCTCGCCGTGGGGCTTCTCGTGCCGGGGAATCGCCTGCCTGGGACGAGCTGGGTGGTGCCGGATATATACCTGCGCGAACTGGCGCAACTGGTTCTCGCAGGCATTTCCTGGATATGGACGCCGAGGCGGATCCATCGCGAGAACCATTTCAACTTCACGGCCATCGGCGAGGTGGCCTGTCTTTTTGTTGGGATCTTCATCACGATGCAGGTCCCCATCGAGATCCTGAAACTCAACGGAGACACCCTCGGCGTTAGCTCTCCAATGCAGTTTTTCTGGGCCACGGGCGGGTTGTCCAGTTTTCTTGATAATGCCCCGACGTACGTGGTCTTTTTCGAACTGGCGGGAAGCCTTCACAACCTCGGCAATCTGCCCGTGATGGGCAACCTGATGACCGCTACAGGCCATATCGCGATCGTCGACCTTGCGGCAATCTCCTGCGCTGCGGTGTTCATGGGCGCCAACACGTATATCGGGAACGGGCCGAACTTTCTCGTGAAGAGCATCGCCGAGAGCCGCGGCATCAAGATGCCGAGCTTCTTTGGCTACATGGTTTACAGTGGACTTATCCTCATTCCATTGTTTATCCTGGTGACGATCGTCTTTTTCCGGTAGAAAGGGAACTCGAGCGGATCGACGATGGAGACGTTCACAACGATAGCAACCTTCAACGACATGATGCTAGCCAATATCGTGAGGGGCTGTCTCGAGTCTGAAGGCATTGATGCCTGGGTCCAGGATGAACACGCCGCGCTAGGGAATGAAGGATTTGTCATCGGCGCCCAGGGAATCAGGGTTCAGGTCCGTTCCGAGGACGCTGAACGGGCTGTCGCATTGTTGCGGACCATCGAGGAAAAGATTGCAGAGGCAAATAAGGATGAATGATCTCAGGCGGGTGTCCTCGACATGGCGCTGAGATCCTCCAAATCTATGCGCTCGATATGATAGACCACATTCGAATTCTGATCGTTGATAGGGATGCCTCGCTCGTCGAGATGCTTCGCCGTTTCCTAAAGACCCGCGGGTATACTGTCGAAGCCCACGCGAACGAGCAGAAAGCCCTTGATGCGTTGAGACGCGACGTTTTCGACCTTCTCGCGTGTAATGCCCCTGCGGCAGGCGAGAATGGCGGCAGCGCCCTCCATCAGGCACACGCGCTGCGGCCTGGAATGGGCATCCTCCTTATGACGGACGAGCGCAGCCGCCGCTGCGCCGCCCTCAAGGCCGGCGCAGACGACAGCATCTCAAAACCTTTCACTTTGAGCGCATTCACCTTTGCGCTCGAACGCGCCTATTGGCGCGCCCTGTCTCGTCAAGAGGAATGCGAAGAGATGCCTGCCGACGTCGACATCCTGGGACGCCCCTCGTTCCCAAGTTGAACTTGGGAACGAGCGCCAGTCGCGTTACTCTTGCAGTTCGGCCAGAGCTTGGCGGACGTGTTCCGCATGGCCTTCCGCGGTTACCTCGGGCCAGTGTTTGACGATATATCCCTTCGGGTCGATTAGCACGGTGCTACGGATCGTACCCTTTGCCTGCTGGCCGAATATGTGCTTGAGGCCCCATGCGCCGTACTTTTCCATTATCTTGTGATCCGGATCGCTCAAGAGCCGCACTCTCAACTGGTGCTTGTCGATGAACGCCCGGTGGCTCGATGGACTGTCCTTGCTCACGCCGAGCACCACCGCGTTCAAGTCCTCAAACCCTCTTATCCCGCTGGTGAACTCGCAGGCCTCCGTGGTGCAGCCCGGCGTGTCGTCCTTCGGGTAGAAATAGAGCACAACCCACTTTCCCGCAAAGTCTTTCAATGACACCGGCTCGTTATCCTGATCGTGCAGAGTAAACGCCGGCGCCTTCTTTCTTAGCACCGTTTCCGTCTTTAGCATGGCCACCTCCGTACGCTCCGTGCAGCCGCACGGACCATCCTAGGCAACCGCTGCAACGGGAACCGTATTCCCCCAATCCATGTGAAGCGGAGCACACCCTGATGCCTGGACTGGCCGCACCTATCGTCCGGCCAAAGGATGGAGATCAAGACGTGAACTAGGGTCGGGAAACTCATCGATCCACTTGGGCAGCGTACGGAGATCGCGCATGTGGACGCCCGGCCAGTCTCTATAGCAGTCCAACGGATCCAAATGCACCGCGCCAACACCCGCACGGTTCGCTCCAAGCACGTCAACGTTGTAAATGTCGCCCACGTAGAGTGCGTCTGCCGGCGCGAGCCCAAGTTCCTTCAACGCATGATGGAACAGTTCCGGATCGGGTTTCTCGATGCCTACGATCCCGCTGTCGAACACCGCCTCGAGATACGGCGTGATGCCGCATGCCTCGAGTTGCTGGTGCACACGCCCGTCGGAATTCGAGATGACCGACATCCGAATGCCCTCACGCCGTAGATGGGCCAGCGTTTCCGTCACCCACGGCTTCGTGAAGGTCCACAGACTTGTCTCCTTATGTCGTGATACAAGGCGGTCCACGACACGCTCTGCGATTTCCTCCGGCGCGCCCGCGCAGGTCAGCAGGCTCATGAAGTACTTTCGTGGTGGAGGTACGGTTCCGGACAACGGGAGCGGCGCAGAAGTCTCGCGAAGGTACACATCGTATCGGTACACCAGCCGAAAATGCGCCTCGTAGAACCGCTCCGGCTCCAGAACACACCCTTCACTTGCCACAGTCCGCGCGAGCAACTCCTCATCCGGGAATACCAACGTGCCGCCGGCGTCAAACAACAAGTAAGGGCATCCCATCCCGTACCACTCCAGTTTATCTACGAATCGCGTCTACTACTTTGCTCGCCAGCCATGATGACTGTGCACTCCGGCCGCGCACGTGCGCTTCTCTCAGTACGATAGCGGGAACCATAGCAGAAAACCGGTGGGCTTACGCAAGCGAAAGCGACTCCGGGCGCCGAACCAGGACATGATGCCACTTTAGCACTTGGGAAATAGGTCCTATTGTCAGGCTATGTCTCTTCTGGTAAGATATGATTGGTTTCGGTAAAGCCGCATCATTGGCTAGGTTCTCCATCTTTGGGAAGGAGGGATCCATGTCATGAGAATGGTGAAGAGTCTGACCGTTATTACGCTGCTTATCCTGCTGGGTTGGGGGGCGACAGCGTCGGCGCAATTGACGCCCGAGGATATAACGCTGCTCCAGGAACGTGCGAAGCAGGAGGGATGGACGTTCACGGTGGGCGATAACCCGGCAACGAGGCGGCCCCTGTCTGCGTTGTATGGCTTGCTGCCGAAACCATCGAACTGGCGATCCACCGGGCGTTTCGTGCCCGTGAAACCGAAGGCCGCGCTGCCGTTGTCGTATGACTGGCGCGCGCTCGATGGGTGTACGCCCGTACGGGACCAGGGATACTGCGGGAGTTGTTGGGCGTTCGGGACGATTGGCCCGCTCGAAAGCGCTATTCTGAGAAAAGACAGAGTTGAAGTGGATCTATCCGAGCAATGGCTGGTGAGCTGCAATCAGAGCGGATGGGGCTGCATGGGCGGTCTTGAGGCCTTCGACTATCTCCTTGAGACGGGAGGCCTGACGGATTCGTACGGCGGCTCGGGAGCCGTCATGGAAGCGGACTTTCCCTACGAAGGGAGCGATGTCCCGTGCGCCGGCCCTTACGATCATCCGTTCTCTATCAAGACGTGGGCCTACATTGCCGGCGTGGACGTCATCCCGGCCGTAGACGATATCAAGCAAGCGATTATGGACTACGGGCCGGTCTCAGTGGCCATGACCGCGAATGACGCCTTTCAGGCGTACACTGGCGGCGATTTCGGCGGGCCGGCGTGCGTTTCGGGAACAGTGAATCACCAAGTCGTTCTCGTGGGCTGGGATGACAGCCGCGGGACGGATGGCGCGTGGATCCTGCGCAACTCGTGGGGGACAGGGTGGGGCGAGGCCGGCTACATGTACATCGAGTACGGCTGTTGTGACATAGGTTACGGGGCGTGCTTCATCGAGTATGAGGCCCGTGACGCCCTTCAGGTCAGCCCGTACGCGGGTTTTAGCAGCGTCGGTGGGATTCACGGGCCGTTCTCGCCGAACACCCAGGAGTACACACTCACGAACGGCGGAACAACCGCCATCAATTGGCTTGCGGATAACAGCGATAGTTGGGTCACGCTTTCATCGCCCACATCGGGCACGCTCATCAATCGCGGGGAGTCCGTCTCAGTGACGGTATCGATCGACAGCAGCGCGAATGGTCTGCCGCCAGGCTCGTATACCGCCCTCGTTACGTTCAGCAATCTTAGCAGCGCCGTATCGACTATTCGCCGGGTGCGCCTCACCATCGAGCCTCCGCCGTTCTACGAGCAGCCATTGGATGAGGACCCTCAGTGGATCGCTGAACCTGGATGGGCGTTCGGCGTGCCGGCTGGACAATGCGGTGATCCTACATCGGGTTACACGGGCAGCAACGTGTATGGTTTCAACCTGGACGGATGCTATCCGGACAACATGCAGGAACGCACTTTGACGACGGCGCCCATCAACTGTCTGGGATACGCAGGCGTCAAACTCCAGTTCTGGCGTTGGCTGGGCGTCGAGACCAACTGGTTCGACCATGCATCGATCCGTGTGAGCAACAATGGGTACCATTGGCCTACCGTCTGGGTGAATCCCGTATCAGACATACAGGATGAGGGATGGGTGAAGTGCACCTACGATATATCGGCGGTGGCGGATAATGAACCGACGGTCTATATCCAATGGATCATGGGGCCGACGGACTATTCGTACACCTACAGTGGATGGAACATCGATGACATCCGATTGCTGGGGAGCCGGATTGATGATCTCGTTGTGTCGCCGAACCGCACTCTCAACGCGTCCGGATATACGGGGGGGCCGTTCAATCCCCGTTGGGCCGTCTTTACGCTACTCAATGACACTGACCAGACACTTGACTGGCACATCGCGAAGACACAGGACTGGGTCACGGTTGTGCCGAATACGGGTACGCTCCTTGCTCGAGCCTCGGCTGAATTCGAGCTGGCCCTGAACGCGCGGGCAGATGCCTTGTTAGCCGGGACACATGATGACACCGTGACGATTACCAACGAACGGACGGGCATTAAACAGACGCGCGCCGTGAGACTCCGGGCGAGCTCTCCGGTGGGCGCTGGGGAGTATTTCACCGAGAATTTTGACACCATAGGAAACGACCTCGCGTACACGACGCTCGTGCTGACGCCGAACGGGTCCGAGGCGTTCTACGACCCGTGCACAACGAACTCCAGCGCCTTTCCCACGAATCCGGCATCGGGAACGGAGATATCACTAAACGACGATGCGTACGCGACAGTGGACCTGAGCGGGGGCCGACAGGTTCGGCTCTACGGCACGGGGTATACCCGGTTCTATGTGGGGTCCAACGGCTACGTCACATTCAATGCAGGTGATATCGAATACAGGTCCCTCCTTCAAAGCCATTTCCGTCTCCCGAGAATCTCGGGTTTCTTCGACGATCTCTGTCCTCCTGACGGCGGGCGTATCTCGTGGCAGCAACTGTCCGATCATGCTGTTGTCACGTTTGAAGAGGTCCCGGAGTTCTCCTTCTTTGGGGGTGGGCCCACCGCGAGCTTCCAGATCGAAATGTTCTTCGATGGAGTTGTTCGGATTACATGGCTCGCGCTCGATCCCCCCTTCGGCATCGCGGGGATCTCCAAAGGACAGAGCGTACCTTCGGGCTTTGTCGAGAGCGACCTGACGGCGCTGGTGGGATGCGGCGTCCCAGAAGAGCGGTTCCGTTTCCTGTCCTTTCCCAGAGGCGGCTGGTACGAAGAGGGGTGGCCGTTGCGCTTGCAGGTGCTCGTCACCGGCACTCTCGGCGAGGCGCACTATCAGTGGATGAAGGATGGCGAGGAGCTTCCCGGCCAAACTACAAATGTGTACGATATCCCGTTTCTGACGACGGACCACGAGGGGTGGTACACGTGCAGGGTGACCGATGATTGGGTCAAAACGCAGCACGAGGCTCCCCTCGCCTTGATACGAGTGTTTCCCGCAGGCAGTCTTCCTGTGGCGGGCGCCGCGGCGGGTGCCATCGTCGGAGCGCTGTGCATGATCACGGGAGCTTTTCTGGCAGTTCGCAGAATGAAGACGCGTCGACATCTTCGCTGAGGAGGGATTTACACCCGGAATTGAGCCGGCGGTGTTGATTCCTGCCCCGGCATCGAGTAGAATTACCCCGTGTTGCCCGGGTGGTGAAATTGGCATACACGCTAGGCTAAGGACCTAGTTCCTCTAAACAGGGATTGCGGGTTCAAGTCCCGCCCCGGGCACCATATAATGTTTTCCAGAGCGGGCACTTACACGAGTGCCCGCTTTCTGTTCTGTTCCCAGAGGGCAGAATCCGGTCTCCTACGGCTTGCGCCACTTCCGCCAAACGGCTTTCACGGGCACGGCCCTAACAGCCCGTTGTAAAAGCGTCGATTTTGATTTGGTTGTTCATACGGCAGCTAGTTGGTCTGCCGCGCGTTTCATAGTGTGGTTGTTGCGTAGGAGACGCGGTAGCGATTCGATGATGAAGGAAAGGCGCTCTTGGATGAGTTCTGAGGCCTTTTTGAGGCCTTGTGCAAGGGCCTCGGCCAATTGTCTGGGGGTTCCTGCGCCAGCCAGCGTGCGGATGACCAGTCCAAGGTTGAAGGCGGCGGTGTGAATGAGCAGACGCTTGAGTATGTTGTCGCGTCCGTTGAGATAGAGCCTGCGCATGGCGCCGGTCTCGTAACAGTGGGCGAAGCTGCGTTCGATCAGTTCGCCGCGTTTGCGTAACAGGCGTTTGCCGCGTTCGCCCTTTATGCGGCGGCGGTTGGCGTAAACCGCGTGCCGGTATGGTTCCGGTTTGCCGGCCCAAGCGCGCCGGCCGCGCGCCGGTTCGCTGATGTAGGTGCGGATTTGGTCTTCGGTCAGAGAAGTGAGGGTGTCGTTGCTGTGGTAGCCTTTGTCGGCTACGACTTCACAGAGGGGCGTCTCATGCATCATGCGCTGGGCGTCGGTTTCCTGGGCCGCCTGCTCGACGTTCTGTTCGGCCTTTTCGAGCGTGGCCTCCAACGTCTGGGCGTCGCCGTGATCGGCGGGGTGCAGCGCCACCGCCAAGAGGGCGCCGGTGTCCATGTCCACGGCATGTTCCGCCTTGTGCGCCAGGTGCGTTGTGCCGTCCTTCATCTTCGTGATGCGCGCGTCGGGGTCGTAGGGGTGCGTCCAGTCTTTGTTCGAGGCCTTGTTCTTGCGCGTCTTGTCGATCGTTGCGAGGTCCTGGCGCGTGGGCGTTTCGATGCCCGAGGCCTGGGCCAGGCCCGTGAGAAATTCCTCGTAGCTCTCCCCGGTGTCGCGGCGCACGATGGTGCGCATGGCGGCGTTGGCTTCCAGCGTGGTGCTGTCGACCCCCACCGTCTTGGCCTGCACCAGCCCGTCCCGGGCCAGCAGGGTCAAGACCCATTGGAAAACGTCCCGGTGGGTTTCCAGATCGATGCGGCGCCGCGTGCGGGAGAGACTGGAATGGTCGGGCGGCGATTCGGTGAGGGCGTAGCCCAGGAATTCCCGCAGGCAAAGGGAGTCCTTGGCGCGCCACGCGATGCCACGCTCGGAGTCAAGGCCCTCGAAGTAGCCCACGAGGAGCATCTTAAAGTAGACCACCGGCGGGATACTGGGACGGCCTTCGTCCGCGTAGAAGCGCACACAGCGTTCCTCGACGTAGCTGGAGAAGCCGTGCAAGTCCAGCAGCGCATTGAGCCGCTCGTAGAAAGGGTGTCCGGGGGTTTGCGGCAACGCCGCGGCTTCGATGAACAGCGGCTGCTGCATCCCGCGCTTGTCATTACCCATGGCCATGGGGGCGTCCTCCCTGCGATGGCCTTAGTATAGCAGAAATGTATAAATATGTCAATAACTTTTTGCGCCGTTGCGCGTTTTGCAACGGGCTGCTAAGCACTTATGGTGGGATTATCCATCACTGCGAACGTTATGCCGCGAAACGTATAGCAGTCGCTTTGCGGATTCCACCACTTACGGGGCGGCTTCGCTAGGAGCGCCTTGTGCCCGGTACTGCGTCAGCATCTCGCGAAGCCACGGGCCCAGCGGCTTCTTCTCGCTTTGGCCGGAAATGATGTAGTAGGTGTCGCCCTCGTGCGTTTCGCTAGCGACCTTATCGATAAAGTCCTCCGCCGACGAGATCGAGGAGCGGAACAAAGCGTATTTGCCCGATATCTTCAGATGGACCCACTCGGCTGTCCTGCTCTTTTCCCCGTATTCATACCTGTACTTCTGGTCGCCGATGCAAAGCAAGAGATGGCTGATCTCTTCTTCCGCGCGCTCGTCCATGGGCGGTCCGGCGACGGCCTTGTCTGCAATCGCACGCGTAGCCGTGCTGACTTTGTCGGCAATCTCTTTGGGATCCGAAAGGCTTGCCACAACACTCCTAATCACCTCGATCCGGTCACCAAGGTATCTGACTTGGGTTGAGACATCCGCAACAGAACTCGCCACTCGACTTACGTTCGACGAGATCTTCAGAACCGATTGGCCGATCTGCAACAACTGCCACGCAACGAGACACAGGAGACACAACAGAAGGACGGCTAAACACAACGAGATGGTCTTGAGCCACTTGTCCAACATGGTCGCGTTCCCCTGGCTGCTTTATGCATACCGAACAGAGGCATGCCTCTCAGGAAGCGTATCACTGCTTCAGCTTGAAGACAAGGGGCAGTGTGCCGCTAACGATGCTCCCACCCGTTCGACAAGATCCAGGGGCGGGGGAGCGCATCGCGCAACGGTCGCGATTGCTCCATGCTGAAGTCGATGGTCTGAGGTCCGACGCCGATGATCGTGACCTCCGGCAGGGCCCGTCCGGGCATTAGTTGAAACACGCCCAGGAGGTCGATGTGACGGAGGCTTTCGTGCCGCCTTTCCTCACAACCTCGAAGGCGATCCGGCTCCAAAGATCAAAGATCTCAGGGATGTGGCGAGCGGAATTGTTTCATTGATCTTCCATGGCCCGCTCTTGGACCTGGTAGCGAACAGCTTGGACTCGGCCATAGTGGCGTCGTTCCGCGAACGGTATCACGCCGCGCTTGAAGCATCTTATGCGGCTGGTGCGTCATTGTATATCGCTCATACGAACTACAACCCGATGATCCGAAATGCGTCTTATCGTAAGAATTTCGCAAACCGTATGCGAGAATTCTGGGTTCCATTCGCGGATTGGGCGACTGAACGAGGAATAACCATCTGCCTGGAGAACCTTTGGGCGAGTGCAACAAAGGTTGTGCTTAACATTGGCCTTCGGAACGGAAGGATAGCTACCGGGAACGGGGTGACGGGAAAACTGCGGAATGAAGCGCGGATGTCACGGCACAACAGTTCCTGGGAAAACGAGCATGCTGTGCGGCGCCACGAGGAATTGACAGGCTCCCACTCTGGGTGTACAGTAAGGCACGATGGTGATTCAGCCGACATCTCCGGGAGGTATTGCCATGACAAGGGGGAACATCGTTAGGCTTGCGGGAATGCTTGTCCTGCTTGCCGCAGGTCTTGAAGGCTGCAGTAAAACCGGATCGCTGCAAGTGAAGCTATCACCTCCGGACGCGGTTGACGTGGGAGCACAGTGGTGTGTCGATGGCGGGCCGTGGGAGAACAGCGGCGTCACCGTCGCCAATCTGTCAGAGGGAACACACCCCGTAACGTTCAAAAATATCTCGGGTTGGACTACGCCCGCGTCCCAGGACGCGCTAATTGCTGCAAACCAGACGCGGGTTATTACTGCTGACTATGTTCCGGGTGGTGAAGGCGAAGCTGAGGGCGAAGGCGAAGGTTCCCCTTGGCAGAATCCGGACAATCCGTTGGACGCCAACGGGGATGGCTCCGTCAGGCCCGCGGACACATGGACGGTCATCAACGACATCAATACCAACGGCTCGCGGGCTCTTCCAAATCCTCCCGTCTCCCCGCCGCCACCGCCACCGTATCTCGACGCGAATGGCGACGGGTTTGTGTCTCCGATAGACGTGCTGCTCATCATCAACTATCTGAACACGCCCCCGAAAGGCAGCAAGGCGGCCAATGCAGTGCAGTTCCGGGTTGCCATTCGAGATTCGGGCGGGGATGAACTATCCACGGTCACTGAGGGGGAAGACTTTTGGGTGGAGGTTTCCGTTGAGAACACGGCTCCAGGCGCGGAAGCGGTGTTTGCGGCGTATTTGGATCTGAGTTTCGATATCACGCTCGTGGCCCCGGAGCAGCAGTTGGAGTATGGGCCGGAGTTTCCCAACGGACACACGGGTACCTGGCAAGTCGGGGAAGTAACCGGCCATATCGACGAGGCGGGCGCGTTTGACGGAATGATTTTCCTGAGTCCCGGCGCGTATCTGCTGTTCCGATTCGCGTGCACGGCAATGATGCAGGGACAGGCCGTATTTGCGGCGGGGCCGGCGGATACTTTCCCGGCGAGCGACGTGCTGGTTTTCGGATCGGATCAACCCGTGAGTGTGGATGCGATCCAATACGGCAGCGTCACGCTCACAATCCAACCCGGTGGCGAAGGCGAGGGTGAAGGCGAGGGAGAGGGCGAGGGTGAAGGTGAGGGCGAAGGGGAAACCATCATGCTTCCCGGGAGCATGCCTCTTGTCATGGTGTGGATTCCGGCGGGGACATTCATGATGGGCCGATACCCGGACGAGCTGGGCAGCATGGGCGATGAAGATCCCCAGCACCAGGTGACGTTCGCGCATGGGTTCTGGTTGGGCAAGTACGAGTTGACGAAGCGGCAGTGGCAGGCGGTGATGGGGACGACGCCGTGGTCGGGCGAACACTATGTGCTCGATGACGTGGACAGCCCGGCGGTGTGGGTATCTTGGGACGACGCGCAGGCGTTCATCACGGCGCTGAACGCTCACACGGGCCTGACGTTCCGGTTGCCTTCGGAGGCGGAGTGGGAGTATGCGGCCCGCGCGGAGACGACCACACGATTCTACTGGGGCGACGACCTGGACTACGCTCAGATCGGCGACTATGCATGGCATCGGGGCAACGCGGATCAGGTGAGCGAGCGATACGCGCACGTGGTGGGTCTGAAGCTTCCGAACGCGTGGGGGTTGTACGACATGAGCGGGAACGTGTTGGAGTGGTGCCAGGACTGGTACCATGATGACTACACGGGGGCGCCGACCGATGGCAGTGCCTGGGAGTCGCCCGAGTCCTTTTACCGCATGCTCCCGGGCGGCGCCTGGGACATCGAAGGCAGTGATTGTCGCTCAGCCCGCCGCTATGGTAGCGGCCCGGCGAATACGAACGCCGACTTCGGCTTCCGCCTCGCGCGGAGTCTCACTATTGGCGTGCCCGATGTTGTGGGTATGACGCAGGCGGAAGCGGAGTCGGCGATTACGAGTGCGGGCCTGACGGGAGGCGTGGTGACGGAGCAACACAGCGACACCGTGCCCGCGGGTGACGTGGTCAGCCAGGACCCGGCGGCGGGGGCGAGTGTTGCGCCGGACACGGCGGTTGATTTGGTGGTGTCCCTCGGGCCGGAACCGGTGGTCACCGAGACCATCCTCCTTCCCGGCGACGTGCCGTTGGTGATGGTGTGGATCCGGCCGGGGAAGTTCATGATGGGCCGCTACCCGGACGAGCAGGACAGCGACGACGATGAAGACCCGCAGCATGAGGTCACGCTGGCACAGGGGTTCTGGATGGGACAATACGAACTGACCAAAGGGCAGTGGACGGCGGTGATGGGGACAACGCCGTGGTCTGAGTGCTGGTACGTAACCAACGATCCGGACAGTGCGGCGGTGGGTGTAAGCTGGGACGATACGCAAGCCTTCGTCACGGCGCTGAACAAATGCACCGGGCAGACATTCCGGCTGCCTTCCGAGGCGGAGTGGGAATACGCGTGCCGGGCGGGGACGGCGACGCGCTTCTACTGGGGCGATGACCCTGGGTACACAGTCATCAACGACTACGCATGGTGGGATGGCAATCACTGGGCCGGTGAGGAATACGCTAAGGTGGTGGGCCTGAAGCTGCCGAACGCGTGGGGGTTGTACGACATGAGTGGTAATGCATGGGAATATACTCAAGATGCGTATCACTACAACTACATAGGCGCGCCCGCGGACGGCAGCGTCTGGGAGTCGCCTGAGAAGTGGGGCTTCGGGTTACGGGGCGGTGGCTGGTTGAGCAGCGGCAGCCATTGCCGGTCAGCGGAACGCTGGCCCGTCGGCTACTGGCACTCGTGGGTTGACGACTTGGGGTTCCGCCTCGCCAGGTGATGGGCGCTTGCCCACTTTGTCTCTTTGTCACTTGTTAGAAGCGGAGTGCGGCACAGTCCCGAGAGGACGGCCCGCCATCGGCGCGGGCCGGTGAGTTAGCCAGGGGCGTTGCGGATGCTCCTTGGGTTGAGGGGCGTGGGAACACACATTTCTCCCGCAAGCCTTCCTTTTTGTAAAGGCGCCCTTCATCGTACCTTCACCTGATTTGGACGCCCGTATTGTCCCTTCTGAAAGCCGTACTTACTGGTCCGCGAAGGCTCAACAGGGTTTTGATGCACTTCAAGTGGTTCGCCGGAATCCACGGCAGTTTGCCGGTCCTCTCCCTCCTTTGCATACTGTCTTGCGTGTACCTTTGGGCGAGTGCCACAAGGAGCGTTGCTTCAGTTGGGGCCGGAAAACGGCCCACGATACCCAGAAACCACCCGCGGGTGACTGTCCTCATGAAGTGGCCGCGCCCGAATCATGCATTGAGGCGCAGTCTTTGGCCTGAGGTCGCTTCTGTCAGGCATTCCAGGCTAAACTACGCTGCAGGAGGGTGAAGCTTGGGCTGCCATAGTCTCTTCAGTCTCGCGCCAGTTCTGTCTTGGCGAATGACAGGTATTGCCATGTCGAGAATCTTGTCTTATGCCACGGGGGCGTGCCTGATCCTTTTCCGCTGGGCAGGCGACGGTTCTGCCGAGGAAACGGTTCTGCCGCATGGCGACGCTACGCCGTCGATCGTGAGCCGTCATTTTCCCGACCGCGTGCACGAGTTCGTTTGGCGAAACTGGAGCGCCGTCGAGCCGGCAAAGCTGGCGAAAATCCTGGGCGCTTCCGTGCAGGACATCACGGCGTTGGCCGAGTCGATGGGATTGCCCCCGGATGCTGCAGTTCCACCCGAGCTGAGGGAAAGGGGCTACATTACCCTCATCCGGCGCAATTGGCACCTCTTGCCCTACGAGCAATTACTGGAGCTTCTGGAGATGACGCCGGAGCGGCTGGCTTTCATGCTCCGCGAGGAGGACTTCTTGTGGATTAAACTGGGCCGGTTGAAACCTCAGTGCGAGCCGCTCCGTTACCATCCGCCGGACGAAGCGGCGCGGCGCCGCGAGGCCGAGATTCGCCGTGTGGTCGAAGAGGATTTCGGCGACGAGATCCGCCGCCCGGCTGAACAGCGTTTCGACTTCGTTCGGCAACTCAGCAAAGCGCCCTCCTCCTTCTCTCCGCCAACGCCTGGGGACGATCAGCCTCTTTCCCTACGGCTTGTCTATTCCTATGTTGCCGTGTACGGGGATCCGTTGTTGAATCCGAAACTGAATCCCTATCCTGACGGATTGCTGGAACGGCTCTCCGCGGTGGGGATCAATGGTGTTTGGCTGCACGCCCTTCTGAGAGACATGGCCCCGGGCGGTACGACGTTTCCCGAGTTTGGAGCCGGCCACGATCAGCGTTTGACCAATCTTCGGGCTTTGGTCGAGCGGGCCAGGAAATACGGCATTGGCGTGTATCTCTACGTGAATGAGCCACGGGCGATGCCCGCCTCCTTCTTCAAGAACCGTCCCGAGATGGGCGGCGTCCGGGAAGGCGAATTCACGGCCCTTTGTACTTCGCATCCCGCGGTGCGCCAGTGGATGGGCGAAGCACTTGCGCACGTGTTTCGTGAAGTACCCGGCTTGGGCGGCGTATACGCGATCACGGCGTCGGAAAACCTGACTAACTGTGCGTCTCATGGCGATTGGCATTCCTGCCCCCACTGCAAGGATCGTAGCGACGCGGACATCATCGCCGAGGTCGCTGCCGTGATCGAAGAGGGCGTTCACCGCGGCAGCCCGAAGGCCAACGTGCTCATTTCGGACTGGGGCTGGAGGGGTCACGGCGATGCGCCGGACATCATCGCGCGATTGCCGAAATCGGTTTGGCTGATGTCGGTCAGTGAATGGAACCTGCCGATCGAACGCGGCGGAATAAAGAGCACGGTGGGCGAGTACTCGATTTCGGCCGTTGGGCCGGGTCCCCGGGCGCTGAAGGAATGGAAGGCGGCCCAGGAAGCCGGACTAAAGACGGGGACGGAGATCCAGTTCAACAACACGTGCGAAATCGCCAGCGTGCCCTATCTCCCCGTTATGGATCTCGTGGCCGAGCATTGCCACAATCTGGCATCGGTCAAACTCGACGCGATGCTGATTGGCTGGACGATGGGCGGCTATCCATCGCCAAACTTCGACCTTGCCGCGCGGATGGGCCGCACACCTACTCCAGACGTCAACACGGCGTTGGACACGGTGGCGCGCGAGCGGTTTGGCCCAGAGGGAGCCCCTCACGCGCGTAAGGCGTGGACCGTCATGAGCGACGCCTTTCGTCAGTATCCGTTTCACATAAGCGTGGTATACACTTCTCCGGTCCAGTGCGGTCCGGCGAATGCGCTTTATCCCTCGAAGACCGGCTATAAGGCAACCATGTGGGGGATTCCCTACGACGATCTGGACGGTTGGCGCGGCCCGTACCCGCCGGAAGTGTTCGCGGCACAGTTCGAAAAGATCGCCGAGGGCTGGCGGCCGGGCATTGCAGAGCTGCAGGTGGCCATCGAGAAGGCGCCGCCCGAATTGCGCAGCGAGGCCCAAGCGGACCTGCGGCTCGCCCGGGCGGCGGCTATCAATTTCCAATCCGTCGCCAACCAAACGCGTTTTATCCTTGCCCGTGATGCTCTTGCCAACCCCTCGGACGCCCTGTCGCCCGAACAGCGCCATCGCTTGCGGGTTGAAATCAAACAACGCTTGGAATCCGAGATCGTTTTGGCCCGCCATCTCTTTACGCTCACGCGGGAGGATTCGCGGATCGGCTTTGAACCCTCATGTCAGTACTTCTACTTGCCGCTGGATTTGGTGGAAAAAGTGGTCAATTGCCGCTGGTTGTTGGGACACTTTGAAGATTAGGCCCTTATGGGCGCAACATCGACAATGAATTGTCGATGTGCCGTGCTCGTGCTATTCCGAAAATGCGCATGTTCGTTGTACCGGCTTTAGCCGGGGGATTACACCAACGACCCCGCCACCCTAAAGGGTGTACAACGAACATTTTCATCATTTGCGGGAGAAACCCCTGGTCTCATGACAACTCGTAATTGTAATCGAAACGCGGCTACGCCGAAGGCGTCCGCTCTTGTGGGCGAGGTCGCAGACGGGCCATACGCCTGACCACAACATTGCGACTGGGCCGCCGTACACGGGCCGTGTCGATATCCTTCCTTCCTTCAACTATACTGAGGAAGCGAACCGAGAGGCGAAGGACTTGATCCCGAAATAAGACAATCAGTAGGCACGAGGGAGCCGGTTCGAATGGCATTGCAGCTTGTTGCGATATCCGGGAAACTAAAAGGAATCGTTTGGCCGATTCGGGAAAACGGTCTTGTGATAGGTCGCGATTCCCAGTGCGATGTCGTAGTGATGGAGTCCGTCGTTTCGCGGCGTCACTGCAGGCTCGCCGCGGATCAGGGAGGCGTCTGTTTCAAGGACTTGGGAAGCCGCAACCCGGCGTTGGTGAATGGACGCATCGTGACTCAACGGCGACTGCAACTCGGCGACGAAATAGCGGTGGGAGGGAGCCGGTTTGTCGTTGCGGGTGCGAGGGAGGACCAGCGGACGGCCGCGACTCATGACGAAACCTCGGTCACGGCCACATGGAGTTATGCGCGGCCGATCGAGTTGCGCACCGACACCGCAAGCAAGGAGATCCCTGCCGGCCCCAACACCGTCGCGGACCTGGTGTTCCTATATGAGGTGAACCATGAACTGGCTCAGCAGGGGACGCTCGCGGGCATCCTCGGGGTCCTGCATCGGCGGCTTGTGGAGCGGTTGCGCCCGCGGCATCTCTGGACGGGGCTGGTGCACGGGAAAGATGATCTCGTCTTTTATGACGCGGAAGGCGCGATGGCCGACGAGCCGGGATCCGCTGCGCTCGAGGTGATCGGGGAGGCCGTTTTGAAGATGAAGGGGGTGCTGGCGCCGAATGTGGTAAACGGAAAGGAGGGCAAGTCCTGCACGTTCGTGATGGCGGTGCCGTTTACGCTGGGCGAAGAAAGCATCGGGGTCGTGGCGCTCGAGACCGAAACGCCGCATGGCGCTTATAGCGAGGAAGACCTCCGGCTCTTGGTGCTCATGGCACAGTCGGTTGCCCCGATCATTCATTCGGCGGAAACGCTCGAGCAGTTGCGCCGCGACAATGACCAGTTGCGGGCCAAGGCGGGGGAGTCGATGACCTTTGTGGGCGAGAGCCGTGCCATCCGGCATGTGCGAAGTCTGATTGGCCGGGCCGCTCGCTCAAACTTGAATGTCCTCATTACGGGCGAAACGGGAACGGGCAAAGAGATCGTTGCACGGCTGGTCCACAAGGCATCCGCCAAGCGTAGCGAACCCTTTATCGTGGTCAACTGTGCGGCAATACCGCGGGATTTGTTTGAAAGCGAACTCTTCGGTTACGAGAAGGGTGCGTTCACGGGAGCGGCGCAATCGTATGAAGGGCTCTTGTCGCAAGCCCACGGCGGCACGCTGTTCCTGGATGAGATTGGCGATCTGACCCTGGAGAACCAAGCGCGGATCCTGCGCGCCGTCGAGCAGGGCACGTTCCGGCGGATTGGAGCGGCCAAGGAGACCAGCGTCAAGATCCGCGTCATCGCCGCAACCAACAAGGACCTTTCAGCGGCCATACGGCAAGGCTCGTTTCGCGAAGACCTGTATCAACGGCTGGCAGGGTTCGAGATCTATGTTCCTCCCTTGCGGGCACGCCCCTCGGACGTTCCTCTCCTTGTGGAGCACTTCCTGGTGCTGGCCAAAGACCAGGCGAAGCATCCCGTGAAGGGAATATCGCCTAAGGCCATGAAGGTGCTGCAATCCCACGTCTGGCGGGGAAACGTGCGTGAACTGCGGGCCAGCATCCTGCGCGCCCTTTTCACGACCCGCAAGGAAACGCTTCAACCGGAAGATTTCCTGGACGTATCGGGAAAGAGCGGCGTGTCGGAAGAAGGCCCCCCCGCACTTAGCCTGACCGAGATGGAGAAGCAGCACATTTCCACCGTGCTGCGCCAATGCGGCGGCAGCATCCGTCTAGCGGCCGGCATCCTGGGGATCGCTCGCAGCACACTTTATCTCAAGATTGCCGAACACGATATCAAGTGATACGAGAACAAGTTCCGCCACCGGTCACGGAAAGGCTGGCAAGACGCAGCCAGCTATTCCGCAGGCGCCATGGCTTTCACAACGACTCCGTCCTTCTCAACAGCCAGTTCGATTTGTCCTCCGTTCGAAAGTCCGCCAGCGGCCAGAACCTCACGAATGGGCTGAACAATGGCCTGTTCCAGAAGGATAGGCAAGTTCGCAACGCCGTGCTGCTGATCGTATCCCTTCGCGGCAAGAAGCTTGTACACGGCCTCATGAACGCGCATCCGGATTCCGCGGGGGCTGAGTTCCTCGTAGAACTTTTCCAGGGTTCGCTGGGCTATGTCGCGGATGTCGTTGACCGCCAGTTGCTGAAACGCGACTATGCTGTCCATCCGCTCCACCAACGCGCGGGGGAACCTCGATGACAGCATCTCCTTCAGGGATTCCGCGGAGAAAGGTCTCTCAGAAGGCGGGCAGTCAAGGGTCAGGATGAGAAGGCATTTCGTGAGGGAAAGCTCATGCCCTTGGGCGTCCCGGCATGCTCCAGTGGCGATCACCGGCGCCAGCGCCTCAACGACATCGGGATGGGCTCCCTCGATCCCTTCCAAGACCACGATGGCAAAAGGGGTGTCGCGGATCACGCAAGTCAAAGCGCCCTGCTCCAAACTGCCGCCCTTTCCTACGACGAATCCCAACAGCTTCTCGACCCCGTCAGCATCCGCATATTCCGCCATGTCAAGTACCGCGAGATCGTCGCAGTTTCCAAGCAACTGCCGGGCAAGCACCCGGGCCGTGTGCACCTTACCCACGCCGGTCGGCCCGCCAAAGAGGAGCGTCCCCGCGGGCCGGCCCGGGGTTCGAAAACGCAGTCGGACTTGCGCCACCGCGGCGGCGATTTCCCGAAGGGCGGGTTCCTGGCCGAACACGTAGCGGCCCAGCCGTTGCGCCAGTTTCTGCTTCCAGAAATCGACCTCGGCCGCGTCGATGTCGATCGAGGTGATCTCAGAGATCGCACGTTTCACGTCATGCGGGCGCACCTTGTCCCCAAGTTGCCTCATCGAGACGTCGTCCTGCCATTCGGCAGGATACGTCTGCTGCATGATGCACTTGCGCTTGTACCGGTTACAGGCGTGTTTGAGGACTTCAAGCGCCTTGCCGGGGAAGTATTGATGGGGGATGAACTCGCGGGCGAGTTCCACGGCTGCCGAGATCGCCTTATCGCTGATGCGCACGCCATACTGTCCTTCGAGCCGCGCCTGCTCTTGCCGCAATAGGGATTTCGTGGCCTTCTCATCCAACGGTTCCACGCGGTACGCCTCGAACCGCTTGAACACGGTCCCATGGACATCAGGGCTCGTCTCATATTGCACGGGCGTCATCGTACCGATACATCTGATGTCACGGTTCTTGATCATCGAGCAGAGCACCCGTTCGGGGCTGCCGTGAACATGGGCGCCTTGTGCTACTGAAAAAATATCGTCGATAAACACGACGAGATGACGCATTTGCGCCCCGAGCCGCGACAGGGCGCTCAGCCTGTCCGTGAGTCCGATCCTGTGGTCCTTCATCGAGGCAAGTTCGATTTGAACGATCCGGTACTGGGCCCGATCCGGATTGTGCGCATCGCGCACAAGTTCGACCGCTACGGCTTCGATCAGGGCGGTCTTGCCGATGCCGGGAAATCCCACCAGAAGTAATGGCGGTTGAGCTTCCTGCTCGAGAAGAGCGACGACATCCGACACTTCCCGATCCCGGCCATAGACCGGGGCGATCTCCTCCTTGCGCGCCGCCAGAGTCAAATCCCGGACCAACGGACCCAATTCGGCGATGCCGTCCGTGGCCGCGACGGGTTCGCCGTCCAGCTCGCGGGCGCTGAACCGCCGGACTTCGGTGAAGGGCCGCGGCACGTCTCGCCCGCAATAGCGGCACGTGGTCGCCCAGACGCTGATGGCCGAGCGGCAGGCGGGACAGTTCCGCGTTCTTTCCTCCTGATGACTCTCATCCCCCCGATCTGGCATAGTGAAGTCTCCTTAAGAGGGCAGATACAGGGTCCGCTGCGCCTGAGTGAGTCGGTGAAGATGATTGCTTAGCGAGAATGCTCGGCACAACTTCGAACCTCAAAGCGCGACCTCTCCCACATGGTCTTAAAGTATACACCGATGCCCCTTCGCGTGTAAACTCGACACCGAGGTCCAATCGGTAGGACCTGTCGCAGGGAGTGGTTTAGATTCTCACCGACGCCATGTGAGGATTACCTTCTCACCGCGAAGAGCACGAAGAACACGAAGGTAACCCGACCAGGCTGTGCGAAGAGAACTGACTCTGACATTAATACGCGATTGAATGCCGGGCAGAGACAGTTCATGAATCGTAACTCAAGAGAAATCGTAGTTTACCGTTTCATGTAGATTGTCTTCTTCGTGTCCTTCGTGCTCTTCGTGGTGAGACCTCAAGCATGCTTGGCTGGATTTCGGTGGACTCTCCGCGGGCTCAGTCCGAAAATCGGACTTCTGTTACACGGTTTTGTTCATTCCGCTTCGCGCCTTCGTTCGGAAGTTAGGTTTTAAGTCATTATCATTAAAACACTTGCGTGTCACTTGCCCGCTTGTCCCTTATGTTGGCACGAATTCTGTTTGAAAAATCTTAGTTGTTTGACGAATCTGAACGGATAAAATGGATGCGCCATCGGTTCACCAGTCCTGAAGCGGGTTCTAAGGAGAGCAGACGTGGAAGACAGGCCGGATCGAGCGAATGCTCCTAAGTCTTTGCGGAAGAACTGGAAACTCCCCATACGGATCGGACTGTGGTCTCCCTGCCGTACCGAACGGAGCAGCAGGCTTATGAACCTCCGTGTTGTGGAGTTTCCGCGAAAGCCAAGGCAGTTCGGGATAGTACGATGCAGGGGGTGTCCGAAATTCGTACTGCGTGATATAATGCATGCTAATCAGCCGGTCATCGCCAGCGAATGTGATGTGACCGTCGGGGTTTTCGGATGTCTACCGGAGGGAAGCAGATCATGTCTCACATAAGAACGATTTCGTGTCGGCGGCCTACACCCGGCCAGTATGAGTCTTTGTTGCAGCTTGTAGGGTTGTTGAATGCCGTCCTCGCACTGTTTGTGAATCTGTGCGAAGTGTTCGGCATTCCTATTTCTTCGAAGGAGCCTGCTTCATAGGGCCGGGAATGCCTCAGCAGTGCAGTGTTGTCCGGGCCACGGAAAGAGAATCGTGGAAGGGAGGGAGTACACATGAGCACCGATAGCTCACATAAGACGGACGGGCACGTTGATTTCAACCCAGGAAGAAAGAAAAAGGACCCTTCTGATTCGTGGAGGCCCCTTGCGGCGCCTGCGAAATCGACCGACGAGACCGTCGCGGCAGAAGTGCTGCCTGAGGGCACGGATGAAACAGACCCTTTCCTCCACGCCCATCTGGGGAATCTGGTGATTGAATCCTATCTGGGCGGCGGCGGGTTTGGGAAGGTCTATCTTGCCCACGATGAAAAGCTGGGGCGGCGCGTGGCTGTGAAGCTGCTGCGGAATCCTTTGGAGGAGGAGCCTCGCAAGCTCTTCGAGCGTGAGGCGCGCGCTATTGCGGCGTTGTCGAAACACCCGTCCATTGTGCAGATCTTCGAGTGGGGGGAGTATAAAGACCATGCCTACTTCGCGCTCGAGTACATTGAGGGGAGCGCCGGCAAACTGCTCGAGGAATACCCTGAAGGGCTCCCGCTGCCCATGGCCGTCCAGATCGCCTTGGAAGCCGCCGAAGCGCTGGCCTATGCACATAAGCAGGGCATCCTGCACCGCGACATCAAGCCGGGCAATATCCTCATCGACAAGGAAACCCGGAAGGCCAAGCTGGTCGACTTCGGCTTGGCGTTGCTGCAAAACCCGGACACCTCGCAGTCGACCACGGTCAGCGGCTCGCCCTCGTACATGTCCCCCGAGCAGGCCGAGGGCCAGCGCGTGGACGGGCGCTCGGATGTATTCTCGTTGGGCGTTACCCTCTATCAACTGTTTTCAAACCGGAAGCCGTTCACGGGAGAGAACGCCGCCGAGGTCATTGCCAACATCGTTGAAGACCACCGGACCCCGCTTCAGGAGCATCGGCCCGACTTGCCGCAAGGCATTCTCGATGTCGTCGACAAGGCCATGGCACATGCCCCGTCGCAGCGTTTTCAGTCCGCCGATGAATTTGCGCTCCAGCTACGGCTGATCTTGCGTTCCCTGGGGCGCAGCGGCACCGTGCCCGTCCTGGAATCTACCGAGCGTCGGCTGGGGAAGCGCCGCTTGCGGTCGGTCGGTCTTGCGGCGGCTGTGGCGATGTTGGCGCTTGTTCTGATCTTTTCCGTGTCCCGCTGGCTGGGCGTTGAACCCCCGGGGAGTTCCAGCGTGGCCTTGGCCGGTATAGAGAAGGCCGGTATAGACAAGATGAACCACGGGGACCTTGTCGGAGCGGAACTAGCCTTTGCCGATGTGGTGCGACAGCAGCCGGGGAACGACGGAGCCTTGTACGGGCTGGGGTGGTCCCAAGCCCGGCAAGAGAAGCTCGAGGAGGCGGACACCTCGTTTGCGAAGGCCAAGGATGCTGCGATTAGGGCCGAAGGCAAGGCAGGAGTCGCGTTCTGCAAAGACCGCGAGGCGGCGCGTGACGATCTCGAGACCGCCCGCGGCCAGAAGGCATCGCCCTACGTCGACGTGATGCTGGCCCAGTTGGACATGGCGGCCCAGAAAGACCAGGACGTGGTTTCCCGCCTTAAGGACCTTCAAGCGCAGCGGTTTCACTACGCGTGGCAGTACGCGGAAGCCCTCCAGTTGCTCGGCCAAGCCTACTACCATCTCGGCGATTTCAACAAGGCCAAGGGGGCCTTTGCTCAATTGGAGCAAGTGGCGCTGCCGGAACAAAAAACCGTGACGGCCGCTTACATGCGGCTGGCGACCGAGAACCTGGACGGCAAGCGGCGCGAAGAGGCCGGCGCGCTGGCCCGCCGCATACGCGAGCGGCTCGATGCCGGTTACAGTGCGCCGGCCATCGAGGATCGGTGGACCAGCCGCCCGCTGACGTTCTTCGTCCTTCCCACCCAAGCCTCGGAAAGCCCTCTGGCTCTCGAGAAGGGTATGGCGGACATCTTCTCTCAAGTGTTCGGGGACCGGTTGGACACGGACACACCGATGGAGTTGGTGGACCGCGAGTTGATAAACGAGTTGCTGGCGGAACAGGAACTGTCGGCCCAGTTGGCCGCGGAATCGGGCCGGCTTGCGCTGGGCCAAGTCCTGGGCGCGCGGCTGGCCATTCAGTGCCGGTTCGGGAAGCTGCGTAACGACGAAGAATTGTTCCTGAAGGTCGATGATACGGAGACGACCCGGCGTCTCCCGGTTCCCTCCATCAAGATCCCGGCCAAATGGGACCCGGACAAGATCATCGAGGAAGCCGTCGCGGCGATCTGGGCAACGCTGGCCAAGACGTATCCGCTTCAAGGTCGCGTTTACAGGGAGAACGGCACCGTCACCATCAACATCGGCAAAAACGTCGGCGTAAAGGAAGGCGCTTTGTTCGAGGTCCTGCGCAATCCCGAAGTGGACCCGATCCCCGGCGCCGTGACGCTCGTAAAAGGCAGCGTCGGACCCGTCACCGCTCCCATGATCGCCGACGGCTTCGACAGCACTCAGTTGCCGGCGGACCCGGCGAAAGGTTGGTACGTCCGCGAACGACCGAGAGCATCGTAATGCGTACTAGCGTAAACCCGCGCCTGAAGAAGGCAGGTTCTTGTTGTAGGTCCGATTTCCAAATCGGACGTTACACTCAGTCCGATTTGGAAATCGGACCTACGACAAAGGCGCCGCGCGTTTGGCCCTCGTTCCCAGTTGTACTTGGGAACGCAATTGCTGGAACAGTTGCACTGTGAGGTTCGCGAAGCACAGCTTCCTGGACACGCCCGTTGGGAGGTGTGAGACATGCCGTGCAAAGGGAGGGAGTGGATCGAACTCCTCAGCAAACACGGCAGCGCTGTTGAATGTCGAGGGAGAGTTCCTACAGGCGGGCGGCCGCCAAGAGAGAGGATTAACCAATGGGGAAAGCGAGGCAGCATTCCGATCTTGTTCGGGTAGTTCTCGCGGTTTGCCTGACCTCGTTGGCGGTGACAGCGACCAAAGCGTCTGCTGACACAACATACCGGTTCGAACGCCTCTGGCCGACACTCCAGCAGCCATGGTACTTCTTCGGGCCCCGGGGCGTGGCCGTTGGCCAGGATGGCTGCGTCTACGTCGCGGATGGCTATAATCGTTACATCCACAAGTTCACAGCATCGGGCGAGTTCGTGACAAGGTGGGGTAGCCTGGGTTTTGGCGACGGACAGTTTTCGCAGCCCGTAGGCGTGGCGATGGGTCCAGATGGCAGCATCTATGTCGCGGACGAGACGTGTTTTCGCATTCAGAAGTTCACGGCATCGGGCGTGTTCCTGATGAAGTGGGGCAGTTACGGTTCCAACGACGGCCAATTTGGCCAGCTAACAGACTTGTCGGTGGGGCCGGACGGCAGCGTCTATGTCGCCGACTACAACTCCCACATCCAGCGGTTCACGGCCGATGGCGTCTTCGTGACGAAGTGGGGCAGTCACGGTTCGGGCGACGGGCAGTTTCTTTCTCCCAACGCCGTAGCGGTGGGGCCGGACGGCAGCGTCTATGTCGCGGACTCCGGTACCAGCCTTATCCAGAAGTTCACGGTGTCGGGCGGGTTCGTGACGAAGTGGGGCGGTTACGGTTCGGGTGATGGACAGCTCCAATATCCGTACGGCGTGTCAGTGGGGCCGAACGGCAACGTCTATGTCGCGGACTCGTATAATTATCGCATCCAGGAGTTCACAGCGTCGGGCGAGTTTCTGATGAAGTGGGGCAGCTACGGCTCGGGAGAGGGACAGTTCGACAGGCCCATCGGCGTGGCGCTGGGGCCGGACAGCAGCGTCTATGTAGTAGACGGGGGGGACCCGGGCAACAACCGTATCCAGAAGTTCACGGCATCAGGTAAGTTCATGGCGAAGTGGGACAGCGAGGGATCGGGCGACGGCCAGTTCGACTCGCCCATCGGCGTGGCGGTGGCGCCGGACGCCAGTCTCTACGTCGCCGACATGGACAACGACCGCATTCAGAAGTTCACGGCCTCGGGCCAGTTCTTGGCGAAGTGGGGCCAGCAGGGATCGGGCGACGGCCAGTTCGACTCGCCCATCGGCGTGGCGGTGGGGCTGGATGGCAGCGTCTATGTCGCGGAGTGGGGCAACTACCGCATCCAGAAGTTTACGGCGGCCGGTGAGTTTGTGGCGACTTGGGGCAGCCAGGGTTCGGCCGACGGACAGTTCGACCATCCCAGGGCCGTGGCGGTGGGGCCGGACGGCAGCGTCTATGTCGCGGACTGCGGCGTCGACGGCAACAACCGTATCCAGAAGTTCACGGCGTCGGGGGAATTCGTGACGAAGTGGGGCCAGCAGGGATCGGGCGACGGCCAGTTCGGCGCGGACTTTGCTTTTGGGCCCTCTGGCGTGGCGGTGGGACCGGATGGCAGCGTCTATGCGTCAGACCCGGACAACTTCCGCATCCAGGAGTTTACGGCCGCTGGCGTGTTTGTGCGAGCTTGGGGCAGTTGTGGCTCCGGCGACGGGCAATTCGACATTGCCTACGCCGTGGCGGTTGGACTGGACGGCAACGTATATGTCGCAGACGCATTGAACTTCTGCATCCAGAAGTTTACAGCTTCGGGCGAGTTCGTGACGAAGTGGGGTTTGCAGGGCATTGGGCCTGGACAGTTTCAACCGTATGGCGTGGCCGTTGATGATGGAGGAAACGTCTACGTCGTCGACAAAGTGAACAACCGAGTTCAAGTTTTCAGGTCCATTTCGCGACCCAGGGCTAAGGCAGTGGTCGTAGCCGGCGGGGGGCCATTTCCGGGGAACAACTTGTGGGACGCGACGCAAGTAAGCGCGAATTTTGCGTATCGGGCGCTGACGTACCAGGGGTTCACGAAAGAGACGATCTATTACCTCTCATCAGATACGGATCTCGATCTGGACAGCAACGGTGTTGCGGATGACGTGGACGGAGACGCGACGAATGCGAACCTACAGTCCGCGCTGACTACATGGGCGCCGGAGCATTTGAATGGTCTTCCGACGAGCGATGTGGTGGTGTACTTGGTGGACCACGGGGGCTCGGGGACGTTTCGGATGAGCGGCACGGAGACGCTGTCCTCGGCGGCGCTGAACGTGTGGCTGACTACATTGCAGGAGGGCATCTCGGGGAAGGTGGTTGTGGTGTACGATGCGTGCGACTCGGGCAGCTTCCTGTCTACTCTTGGAGCTGCCCCTGACCGTATCGTGATGACAAGCACGTCACCTGGGGAGGTTGCGCATTTTGTCTCAAGCGGGACGGTGTCGTTCTCGAACTTCTTCTGGACACAAGTATTCAACGGCGTGACGGTCGGCGAGGCGTTCGCGGCGGCTTCAGAGGCCTTGACTCAAGCATATGAGTACCAGAATCCTCTTCTGGATGACACGGGCGACGGTGTGGGCAATAACGGGGACGGCGCGGTTGCGGCGGCAACCTACATCGGGAACGGCACGCCGCAGAACTGGTCGGGACCGACGATAACTGCGGTAAGTGGCGACCAGGCGATCAATGATACCGCGTCGGCGACGCTTTGGGCGGACCCGGTGACAGACCCTGAGGGCGTGGCGCACGTATGGGCCGTAATGCGTCCGCCGGACTATGCTGAGACGTCTTCGGGGAATCCTGTGACGGGCCTTCCGAGCGTGGACCTGCAACTCGTCGCAGGCAGCCGGTACGAGGTAACGTACAGCAGCTTCACGACGGCAGGCACATACACGATTCTCATCTATGCACGTGACCAACAGGGGAACACGTCGCTGCCAAAGCTGACGCACGTGATGGTGACAAATCCGTTGACACGGAAGGCATTGCTCGCCGCCGGAGGAACGGTAGGGAGTGCGTTGTGGCCCGCAATCGAACAGACGGCGAAGTTAAGCTACGACGCGCTGAAATCGCAGGGCTATTCCGATGACCAGATCTACTATCTCAGCCAGACGACGACGCCCGGAGTCGACGGTCTCGGCGTACTGAGCAACATCTCATGGGCGATAACGACGTGGGCGGCTTCACAGACACAGGATCTTACGGTGTACCTTGTCGGCCCCGGCTCGGACGGCGCATTCCAGGTGAACGCAATGGAAACGTTGACGGCGGTGCAATTGGACACGTGGCTGGATGGCCTGCAATCGACGCTGCCGGGCAAAGTGACGGTGGTATACGACGCGGATCGCGCAGGCACGTTCCTGCCTGTGCTGACGCCGCCGGTCAGCAACCCGCGCATTGTGGTTGCCAGCACGACTGCGAGCGAAACGGCCCACTTCTTCGCAGGCGGCAGCATCAGTTTCTCGAAATTCTTCTGGGTGCGCGTGTTGAACGGCGCAACGGTTGCGCAGGCCTTCACCCATGCCGCGCAAGCGATGACGTTTGCCGGGGAAGGGCAAGCGGCGCAGTTAGACGACAACGGCGACGGCGTCTATAACACCAAGACCGATGGGATGCTTGCGCGCAACTACATGATCGGCTGCGGAATCCTGCTGGCGGGCGACGACCCGTTGGTTGGTTCAGCGTGTCCTGCTCAGACCCTTCATGGAGAAACCTCGGCTACAATCTCGGTGAATGACGTGACGACCACCGGGCGGATAGATCGGGTCGTGGGCGTGTTGACCTCTTATCCGAGCGGAGGGAAGGCAGGTCCCGAAGGCGACGCGCCGTATCTGGTGTTGCATCCGGTAGGCGGCAACCGCTACGAGACGACCGACAACATCTACTTCGCCGCAGGAACGTACGAGTTCTCGATCTACGCGATTGACGCCGAGGGGAATGTCTCGTTGCCCGCTTCGACGACAATGACGCAGGAGATGGGTTCTGGTACGGGTATGGCCACGCTCTTGGTGACGCCGACTGTGATGAACGTGGGTTCGGCGGGCGGTGGGGCCCCTCTTGTGGTCAGGAATCTCGCTCAGGGAGCCTTGACCTGGACGGCAGCAGTGACATCCGGCGCGGAGTGGCTATCTGTCTCCGAGGCCACTGGTTCCGGGGACGACGTGATAACGGTGACTGCTCGGGCGAATCCCACGGATTCTGCCCGCACGGGTACACTGCGTATGACTTCTCCGGGGGCAAATGGAAGCCCTGCCGATGTCACCGTCATTCAGCGGGGTCCGGAGGATACCGATGGCGACGGCATTTTGGACGGCATTGAGACGAATGCCGATGCCGATGGCGATGGCATCCCGAACTATCTCGATCCGGATTCGGACAACGACGGGATCCCTGATAGCGTCGAGGGTGTGGCCGATCCCGATGACGATGGTCTTCCCAACTTCATTGACGCGGATTCTGACAACGACGGCGCATCGGACGCGCTCGAACATGCCTTGGGCACCAATCCCTATGACGTGGACAACCCAACCGAGCTTCCGGTCGGCGCATTCGGTATCGCGTTGGTCACTGCACTGACGATCGTGAGTGCGGCGGTGTTGCGGCAGAGGAGACTTGGAAAGGTAGATCATTGAGACGGTCGTGAGCGAGAAAACCGTGGGGCAGACTGTTAGTCTGCCGCGCAAACAGACTGACAGTCTGTTCTGCGAGTTCGTGAAAGGTGTCAGACATGCCGTGCAAAGAGAGGGACTGGATCGAACTCCTCAGCAGACACGGCAGCGTTGTTGAAAGTCGAAGGAGAGTTCCCGCAGGTGGGCGACCGCCAATAGAGAGGATCAGGCAATGAGGAAAGCAACGCAGCGTCCCCATCTTGTTTGGGCGGTTCTCGCGGTTTGTCTGTCTGGCTTGGCGGTGACGGCGAGCCCGGCCTTTGCTGAGACGACCTACCGCTTTGAACGCATGTGGCCGACTCTTCAGCAACCGTGGTACTTTGTTAGTGCAATCGATGTGGCGGTCGCTCCAGATGGAAGTGTCTATGTCACCGACTGGAACGGTGAGTGCGTTTGGAAATTCACAGCATCCGGCCAGTTCATGACGAAGTGGGGCAGTTTAGGATCGGGGAATGGACAGTTCGACGGACCCTGCGGCGTGGATGTTGGACCGGACGGGAGCGTCTATATCTTTGACGTCTACAACTACCGCGTCCAGAAATTCACAGCATCCGGCGAGTACGTCACGAAATGGGGATATCAAGGTTGCGGAGCGGGACAATTCGGCGCGACTCCTCCCCCTCCTTGGACGTCAGGAGGCATTTCTTTTGAAGCTTTGGCTGTTGGTCCGGACGGCAGCGTCTATGTTGCGGATGCATGTAGCTTTCGCATCCAGAAGTTCACGGATTCCGGCGAGTTTGTCACCCAATGGGGATCTCGAGGGGCAGGTGACGGACAGTTTGATGAAAATACGAGTAATGCGTTATGCCTAGGCGTTTCTGTCGGACCGGATAGTAGTGTGTATGTTGCCGATTACGGGAACAATCGCATACAGAAGTTCACGTCGTCGGGCGAATATATGATGAAATGGGGTAATCCAGGGACAGGCACTGGACAGTTTTCGTTACCGCAAGACGTTACGGTCGGACCGGACGGAAGCGTTTATGTCGTCAGCAACAATCGTATCTCGAAGTTTACTTCGACAGGCACGTTTGTGACCGAAGGGCGCAGTTTTGGTCCAAGCCAAACAAGTTTTGCAGGGCCTCAAGCGGTGGCAGCAGGACCTGACGGCCTTCTATATGTGACAAACGGGTGGATGCGGTATTTTGTCGCGATTTTGAATTCTGACTGCGCATACCTTTCAGCATGGCAAAGTTTTGGTTCCGGCGACGGACAGTTCGACACGCCTCGCGACGTAGCGGTTGGACCCGACGGCAGTATCTACGTCGCCGATGCACAGAACTATCGCATTCAAAGATTTACGCCTTCGGGTAGGTTTGTAACAGAATGGGGCGTACAAGGGTATGGAAATGGCCAGTTCCCGTTTGGCATTCTTGGAGGCGCAGTTTGTGTAGCGGTAGGCTTGGATGGCAGCGTATATGCAGGGGACGCGGGGCAACGGATCCAGAAATTCTCATCGTCGGGCGAATTCATCACAAAATGGGGAGGTTCAGGTAGCGGCGATGGTCAGTTCTATGAAATCGCGGCTATAGCAATTGCGCCTGATGGAACGTTATATGTCGCAGACAGATGGTCCAATAACCGTATCCAAAAATTCACTTCGTCCGGCGAGTTCATCACAAAATGGGGAAGTACGGGCACTGGCAACGGACAGTTCAAGAATCTGTACGGCGTGGCAGTGGCGCCGGACGGGAGCGTTTACGCAGCGGACTGCGAAGGCGGCCTCCAGAAATTCACACCGTCGGGCGAGTTCATCATGCGATGGGGTACATCCACGTTTCGCGTGTCGGTGGGGTCGGATGGGACCGTACACATGTTTGATTCTTCAGGAATTCGCAGGCTCACGGCATCCGGAGAGTTCGCGCTTGAATGGCCCATTCTAGAAGGGATTGCGCCTGGGCAGTTCAACAATCCGAGCGGGTTGAGCGTGGATGGGACGGGAAACCTCTATGTGTCTGATTACACCAACAACCGAATTCAAGTTTTCAAGCCCATTTCGAGACGGCAGACCAAGGCGGTCATTGTAGCGGGAGGTGGGCCATTTGACGGGAACAATCTGTGGGATGCGACACAAGTAAGCGCGAATTTTGCGTATCGGGCGCTGACGTACCAGGGGTTCACGAAAGAGACGATCTATTACCTCTCATCAGACACGGATCTCGATCTGGACAGCAACGGTTTTGCGGATGACGTGGACGCCGACGTGACAAACGCGAGCCTGCACTCGGCGCTGACTACGTGGGCACCAGAGCAGTTGAACGGGCTTCCGACGAGTGACGTGGTGGTGTACTTGGTGGACCACGGAGGTTCGGGGACGTTTCGGATGAGTGCGACTGAGACCCTCTCGGTATCGGCGCTGAACGATTGGCTGAACGCGCTTCAGGAAGCCATCTCCGGGAAGGTCATTGTCGTATATGACGCATGTGAATCGGGGAGTTTCTTGTCTACGCTTGGAGCGGCCTCCAATCGCATAGTGATGACCAGCACATCGCCTGGAGAGGTGGCGCATTTCGTAACCAGCGGGACGGTGTCGTTCTCGAACTTCTTCTGGACGCAGGTATTCAACGGGATGACGGTGGGCGAGGCGTTCACCTCGGCTTCGGAGGCCTTGACTCAAGCGTATGAGTATCAGAATCCCCTTCTGGACGACACGGGGGACGGCGTGGGCAATAACGGCGACGGCGCCGTGGCAGCGGTCACCTACATCGGGAACGGTACACCGCAGAACTGGTCAGGCCCGACGATAGGTGCGGTATCGGCCGACCAAGAGATCGATGGTACTGCGGAAGCCATGCTTTGGGCAGACCCGGTGACGGACCCGGAGGGCGTTGCGCACGTGTGGGCGGTAATGCGTCCGCCGGATTATGCCGAAACGTCTTCGGGGAATCCGGTGACGGGCCTTCCGAGCGTGGACCTGCAACCGGTCGGGGAGAGCCGGTACGAGGTCACGTACAGTAGCTTCACCACGGCAGGTATATATACGGTACTCATCTACGCGCGGGATCAACAAGGGAACACCTCGCTGCCGAAGCTCACGCATGTGACAGTAACGAATCCGTTGACGCGGAAGGCGTTGATTGTGGCGGGCGGGATTTTGGGAAGCGCGTTGTGGCCCACAATCGAGCAGACCGCGCAGTTGAGCTACGACGCATTGAAGTCGCAAGGCTACGCCGACGATCAGATCTGCTATCTCAGCCAAACAACGACGCCCGGGGTGTACGGCCTTGGAAATTTGAGCAACATCTCCTGGGCGATAACGACGTGGGCGGCTTCACAGACACAGGACTTTACGGTCTACCTTGTTGGCCCCGGCTCGGACGGCGCATTCCAGGTGAACGGGACGGAGGTGTTAACAGGAACCCAGTTGGACACGTGGCTGGATGGCCTGCAATCGACACTACCAGGCAAAGTGACAGTGGTATACGACGCGGACCGCTCGGGCACGTTCCTGCCTTTGCTGATGCCGCCGGTCAGCAACCCGCGCATTGTGGTTGCCAGCACGACTGCGAGCGAAATGGCGCACTTCTTCGCAGGCGGCAGCATCAGTTTCTCGAAATTCTTCTGGGTGCGCGTGTTGAACGGCGCAACGGTTGCGCAGGCCTTCACGCACGCCGCGCAAGCGATGACGTTTGCCGGAGCGGGGCAAGCGGCGCAGTTGGACGACAATGGCGACGGCGTCTATAACACAAAGACCGATGGGATGCTCGCGCGCAACTACATGATTGGCTGCGGCATCCTGCTGGCCGGCGACGATCCGTTGGTAGGTTCCGCGTGCGCCGCTCAGACGCTGCATGGGGAAACGTCAGCCACTCTTTCGGTGAACGATGTGACGACGACGGGCCAAATCGATCGTGTTATAGCCGTACTGACCTCTTATCCAAGCGGAGCGAAGGCGGGTCCCGAGGGCGACGCGCTGTATCTGGTGCTGCATCCAGTCGGCGGCAACCACTACGAGACGACCGACAATATCTACTTCGCGGCAGGAACGTACGAGTTTTCGATCTGCGCGATTGACGCCGAGGGGAACGTCTCGTTACCCGTTACGACAACAGTGACACAAGAAATGGGCGCCGGCGAAGGCGAGGGCGAAGGAGAAGGTGATAGCGACACCGATGGGATTCCGGATTCCGTCGAAGGCACCGGAGATGCTGACGGAGATCACATCCCGAACTATCTCGATGCGGATTCGGATAACGACGGGATCCCGGATAGCGTCGAGGGCGTGGACGACCCCGATGGCGATGGTCTTCCCAACTTCATTGACGCGGATTCTGACAACGACGGCGCATCGGACGCGCTCGAACATGCCTTGGGCACCAATCCCTATGACGTGGACAACCCGACCGAGCTTCCGGTCGGTACATTCGGTGTTGCACTTGTTACGGCATTGACGATCATGAGTGCCGCGGCACTCCGGCGGAGACAATCTGATGGTTAGGTGCGGAAGTTCTCGCGATGGAATAAGGAACCTCTCTCGTAGGTCCGATTTCCTAATCGGACATGTTCATTTCGTCCGATTAGGAAATCGGACCTACGAGAAAGGCGTTTGCAACAGGTGAATGATATGCAGTGGAAGGCAAAGATCTTGCGACCGCTTGCAGGGCTCGCCCTGGCGTGCGTGCTTTCTGCATGCGCGACCAGTTCCGTCGACGTATCCCGTTATGTCCGTGACGGCGTGCAATACGGCAAGACCGAAGGACGCTTTCGCGGCCAATGGTGGAATTACTATGAACGGGGGCGGTCGTTTCTCGAAGGGGGATTCTATGCGGAAGCCGAGAAGGATCTCCGTCTGGCGCTGGCGGGAGGGCGGGATCGAGACCAGCTCTGGCCTCGCACTTACGGCCTTCACTTCATTCCGGAATATTTCCCGCACCGCGAACTCGGTATCGCGATGTTCCACCAAGACAGGCTGCAAGACGGCATCGCGGAACTCGAACTCAGCTTGGCAGAGCGATTCTCCGCGCGCGGCGCCTACTACCTGGATTTGGCGCGTAAGAAGCGGCTTGAACAGCAGGGTGGCGATACTCAGCCCCCGCAGGTCTCGATTCTGTCGCCGGACCCGGCTTCGTCCGTGGGCGGCGCAAGAACCGAGGTTGTCGGCGTCGCCCGGGACGACACATACGTGTCTGCGATCACCGTTGCAGGAAAACCGTTTGATGTAAAAGTTTCCGCGCCGGAAGTCCGGTTCTCGAGTCAGGTGGTCCTGCATCCTGGCGCGAACCAGATCGAGATCGTGGTCACGGACCTGTCAGGCAAGACGGTTTCATCACAACTGAGTCTCCAGTCCGATGTGGACGGGCCCGTGCTCAGTTTCGATACGCCGGTGGTGGCGCCGGGCACTATCCATGGCGTCGCGCTCGATCCCGGCAAGGTGGCCGCGGTGCGTGTCATGGGCAAGACGGCGATACTCGCTGAAAGCGCCGCCGGCCTGGTCGCGTTCTCCGTCGAACTCCGAAAAGAAGACCTCAAGCCGCCTTTGCGTTACGAAGCCGAGGATGGATATGGCAACAGGACCGAGGGCGTGCTCCCGCTCGATACGATGGTGGTCGGCCAGTTGCCCGATGGTCTCGTTTTTGCCCGCAATGCCGCGGGGTGGACATCCGTCACGGACCGCGTGCAGGCGTTTCTGTTTGAGAACCAAGTCATCGCGTTTGCGGCCGTCCCGGAAAAGTCCGACGAATCTCTCCGCGTGGACATTACGAACGTACGTGAAGGCCAGGAGTACTTCATGGACGAGATCGTCGTCATGATGAGTATTCACGGTCCTGCGCCTGTCCAGGCCCTAAGGCTCAACAACGAGGTGTTCCCAACAATACCCAATCGAAACAGCTTGCGGGTAAGCCGCCGGGTGCAATTGCACGGAGGCCCGAACGAGGTAAGGGTCACGGTCGAGGATGCCGAGGGGCGAACCGCGGAGGTTCGCAGAACCGTTCAACGCAAGCCCAATGACATGGAAATGAAAAAAGGCAAACTGGGGATCGCTTTCCTGGGCAACGTGGCGCGCGCTCAGAATCCTGCGTTCGCCCAAGAGGCCGAAAGCATCCTCGACAAACTTGCGACCGATCCCGCCGTAAGCGACCGGTTCACCGTGGTGGACCGCTCACTCCTGAGGGAGATCCTCGCGGAACAGGACCTGTCGGAACGCATCGCGACGCGCCGGGGAAAGATCGATCTCGGCCGCATCGTTCCGGCGGAAGTCATGTTTGCCGCGTGGGTGCGCGAAGATCAGCAATCGGTAGACATCGTCCTCGAGGGGACCAGCACTGAGACGGGTGTCCGCCTTGTCCAGCGCGTGGATGTAGCCGGGCCCGCGGACCAGATCGAAAGCTTGATTGGAGACCTGGGCGCCCGGCTTATACAAGAGTTCCCGCGTGTCCAGGGCAAGGTGACCGAAGTGAACCAGACCGGCGCCGCAGCGTCGGAAGGCGTCGAGGAAAAGCCCACGGCCGCGTTCCTGATACAAGCCACGCCCGCCGATAATCCTGAATCCGTTGAAGATGCGGAAGCCTTTCTCGTAGCGCTCATGGCTCTGCCCGAAATCACCGACCAGTTCACCGTCGTGGACCGGAACCTCCTCCGCGAGATTGAGTCTGAACAAAACGTATCCGAGTTGCTCGGCTCACGCGAAGGGAAACTGGCTCTGGGCAAGTTGGCGCCCGCGCAAGTCATATTTGCGGTGGACGTCCGGCGCACGGGAGACACCCTCACGATTGCCATGGAAGGCATCAACGCGGAGACCGGCGTTCCTCGTCTGCGGCTGGAAGTGTCAGGCGCGACGCTCGAGCGCGACCGGCTCGTGAAAGAGCTCGCTGCCCGGCTGCTTCAGGAATTCCCTGCAACGATCCGATCCGCGCCCAAGGGTCCAGCGCCGGGCATCGCATGCGATCTCGGCCGGAACCAGGGCGTCCGCGAATTCCTCAAGTGCCTCGTGTATCACGTGGAAGACGTCCGCGACCCCGATTCGGGCGAGGTCCTGGGCGCAAGGCCGGTCATTCTCCGGGAAGGGATCATCCGCCGTGCCGCGGATACGAACAGTTTTGCGGAACTGCTGCCGCTTATCCGCGGACAAGAAGGCGGCGCTATCGAGACAGGACAGTACGTCATTATGAAATGAGTTGTTGCTCTTGAACGTTCGACGAAAGTCCGATTATGGCTCTCCTCAATAAGAAGACTTCGAGAGACAACGTCAGGACAGGGACACTGGAAAGTCAGGCTTGCTTTCGCAAAGTCCGACGCTATCCTGTTCATCCTGTTATCCTGTTGACCATTTGCCTTTTCCTGATTGCCAATCTTGCCGCAGGCCAGGAACTCGAGATCTCCGTATCGCCGTCGCCGGTCGGGTCCGGGGCGCGCGCGGCGGGCATGGCCGACGCCTTTGTCGCCATCGCCGACGATGCCACGGCGGCATCCTGGAACCCGGCGGGCATCATCCAACTCGAGTTGCCGGAGATGTCCGTGGTCGGTTCCTACAATGCGGTCAGCGAAGAGTTCGACGTGCCCTACCACGACGAAACATCCTCGTCCAACTTCGTGGACAACTATGACCTCAACTACCTGAGCGTGGTCTATCCGCTCCCGTTCCTGATTCTCAATCGGAATGCCGTTGTCTCGCTGAATTACCAGCGGAAATACGACTTTTCCCGCGACTTCCAGTTCCGAGTCAACCGGGCGTCCGTCGACCGGCGAGGCCGCGTGAGCAACAGTCTCAACCTCCGCGACTTCAGGCAGGAAGGCGGCCTCAGCACGATCACGCCCGCGTTTGCCATGGAACTCACGCAGAAACTGTCGCTGGGCGTTTCCGTCAACCTCTGGCGGAGCAGTTTCATCTCCGAGAACGGTTGGAAACAACGCTACACGGCTTCCGGCTTTGATCTGTCCCGCTTTCTCACGAGCTACTACTCGAACACGATCAATGAGGAATACAGCGACTTTTCGGGCGAGAACGTCGTCATCGGCGCGCTCTGGAAGGTCAATAACCACTGGAGCCTGGCCTTGCGCTACGATTCCGCCTTCACCGGGAAGGCAAACTACCGGGCACAGTATTACTCCTACGCGCTGACGCTGCCGTCCCTGCAGATGCCGTTCCCGTCGGACCCAAGCAATTACTTGTTCGTCCAGACGCCGTGGTCCACCCGCGAAAAACGCTCGATCCGGTTTCCCGCGACATGGGCCGTCGGCACGGCGTGGCGCGTCAACGACCGGCTCACCTTGAGCTTCGACGTCACCCGCACCGACTGGAACGACTTCTTCGTGAAGGGCAGCGACGGCGTACGGCATTCCCTCGTCGATTTCAGCAACCTGGACAACCCGGCCCTCCGCTCCCATTTCAACCCGACGACCACCGCACGGCTCGGATTCGAATACGTCTTCATTCCCAAAGACCCGGAAGAACGCCTCGATTGGTTGTGGACGCTTCGGGGCGGCGTTTTCTACGACGAGGAACCCGCGTCCGGCCGCCGTCCGGGACTCAAGTCCGGCGACAACGGCAACGGCAAACCCGACCCGTTCTATGGCGTAGCAGCCGGTGTCGGGCTACTGCTGAAACAGCGCGTCAACATCGACCTCGCGTACCAGGCCCGGTTCGGCTTCGACGTCAACCGCGACTTCTACCGGAGTCCCGGCAGCTCGATTGATTTCAAGGAGAACGTCCTGCAGCACCGCGTGCTGCTGTCCACTGTGATATACTTTTGACGAGGGTGAAAGGGGTGCACAAAATGGCCGTGCCTTCCTATGAGTCGTTCTGTCCTTTACGTCCTTTTGGTCCCTTCCGTCCCTCGATCCACCACATGCCTTCGGCTTCTTACCAATCCTTCCCGGCCCCGTGCGGCTCATTTCTTCGGTCTTCTGTGCCGAATCACAATTATGTCGTCGTATCGCATAGACAAGATAACAGGATAAACAGGATGAAGGATTCTCTTGGAACGTGTTTGAAAAGTAGGGGCGGTTTCTCCGAAACCGCCCCTACCTGACCTCCGCGCGTACGACTTTTCAGACACGCTCTTGGTGATCCATATGACTTTCATGACCGCTGATTGCCACGGCTTCCGTGACGTGGTCTGCGTCAGCAACAAGCACAAGAGTTCCGCGCCTGCATGCCTTGACCCTGTCCATCCTGGACATCCTGCTATCCTGTCCAGAAAGAGTGACTTCCACCTGAGGGGAGAAAGACCATGAAGAAGCCCACAAACATTATCGCAGTCATAGTTCTGGCGTGCACGACCATCTGCGCTGCCGACACCACCTACCGGTTCGAACGGATGTGGCCCACCCTCCAGCAACCCTGGCACTTCTATGATCCTAGGGGCGTAGCGGTGGGGCGGGGCGGCTCGGTCTATGTCGCGGAAATGTTCGGTAACCGCATCCAGCAGTTCACGGCCGATGGCGTCTTTGTGCGCGCGTGGGGCAGCCAGGGCTCTGCCGAGGGGCAGTTTATTCATCCCTGTGGGGTGTCGGTGGGGCCGAACGGCTCGGTGTACGTCGCGGAATTCGACGGTAACCGCATCCAACAGTTCACGGCCGACGGCGTGTTTTTACGGTCATGGGGTGGCTTTGGTAATGGCGATGGGCAATTCAACGAGCCATGCGGTGTGGCGGTAGGTCCGGATGGCTCGGTGTACGTTGCGGAGTTGGGCAATCACCGCGTCCAACAGTTCTCGTCCGACGGCGTTTTCGTTCGAACATGGGACGGTTCCGGCTCTATCGCGGTGGCGTCTGATGGCTCGGTTTACGTTGCGGGCGCATACGTCCAGCAGTTCACGGCCGAGGGAGTCTTTGTGCGCTCGTGGGGCGGCTCTGGATCGGGCGACGGGCAGCTCACGGAGCCCCAGGGCGTGGGGGTAGGTCCCGACGGCTCGGTGTACGTCACCGATGTAGACAACCGCGTCCTGCGATTCACGGCCGATGGGGTCTTCTTGCTAGAGTGGGGCGCTGGTTGGGGCGTGGGCAATGGGCAGTTTGAGATACCCCAGGGCGTGGCGATAGGTCCGGACGGGTCGGTATATGTCGCGGACGGTGCCAACAACCGCATCCAGCAGTTCAAGCCGGACGGCGCCTTTGTGCAGAAGTGGGGCGGCTCTGGTCTCGGCAACGAGGAATTGAATAGGCCCTCTGGTATCGCGACAGGCCCGGATGACTGTGTGTATATCGCGGACTCGGGCAATAGCCGTATCCAGCAGTTCACAAAGGACGGCGTCTTTGTGCGAACATGGGGCGCCGGGCAGCTCGCTTGGCCTCAGGGCGTGGCGGTGGCCCTTGATGGCTCGGTGTATGTCGCGGATACATACAATGACCGCATCCAACAATTCACGGCGGACGGTGTCTTCGTACGAACATGGGGCGGTTCTGGCTCAGACAACGGGCAGTTCGCATGGCCCCTTGACGTGGCGCTCGGTCTGGACGGCTCGGTGTATGTCACGGATGGAAACAACTACCGCATCCAGCAGTTTACGGCGGACGGCGTTTTTGTGCGCAAGTGGGGCGGTTCTGGCTCCGGCGACGGGCGGTTTTACTGGATCGCGGGCATTGCGGTAGGTCGGGATGGCAACGTGTACGTCGTAGATACAGAGGGGCACGCCCGTATCCAGCAGTTCACGGCTGACGGTGTCTTCGTGCGATCATGGGGCAGTCGTGGCTCAGGCGAGGGGGAGTTCAACTATCCCGTGGGGGTGACGGTGGGTTCGGACGGCTCAGTCTATGTAGCGGACAGGTTCAACCATCGTATCCAACGGTTTACGGCTGAGGGTGTGTTTCTCTCTTCTTGGGGCTCTCTTGGAAGTGGTCAGTATCAGTTTGCCGAACCGATAGATGTGGCCGTTGATGGAACGGGCCATGTCTATGTTCTCGATTTGGCATACAACCGGGTGCAGAAATTCAGGTCTGAGGTGCTAACCGCCAACACCAAGGCCGTGGTGGTGGCGGGCGGGGGGCCGTTCCCGGGGAACAATCTGTGGGATGCGACGGAGGTCAGCGCGAATTTTGCTTATCGTGCGTTGGCGTATCAGGGGTTCACGAAGGAGTCCATCTGTTATCTGTCTTCGGATACAGATTTGGATCTGGACAACAACGGCATTACGGATGACGTAGACGGGGATGCGACGAACGCGAACCTGCAGAATGCCTTGACCACGTGGGCGCCGGAGAATCTGAACGGCCTTCCGACGGTGGACGTGGTGGTGTACCTGGTGGACCACGGGGGCTCGGAGACGTTCCGGATGAGCGTGGCGGAGACATTGTCGGCTGCGGCGCTGGACGGGTGGCTGGACACGTTGCAGGCGCAGATTGAGGGAAAGGTGGTTGTTGTGTACGACGCATGCGAATCCGGTTCGTTCCTGAACGCGCTGCGTCCGCCTGTGGAGTACACGGACAAGCGGGTCGTGGTGACGAGCACGTCTCCGGGGGAAAGCGCGCACTTCGTTGCTACGGGTACGGTGTCGTTCTCGAACTACTTTTGGACGCAGGTGTTCAACGGTGTGACCGTGGGCGAGGCGTTCACGATCGCGGAGGACGCGCTGAGCCAGACGTACGATTATCAGACGCCGCTGCTGGACGACAACGGCGATGGCGTGGATAACAGCAGCGATGGGACCTTGGCGGCGGTCACGTACATCGGCAACGGCACGCGGCAGAACTGGTCCGCTCCGACGATAGGCGATGTGTCGCCGGACCAGACGATCAATGGCACGGCCGAAGCGCCGTTATGGGCGGACCCGGTCACGGACCCGGACGGCGTTGCTCACGTGTGGGCGGTGCTTCGTCCGCCGGACTACAACCAGGAGTCCTCGAGCAATCCGGTGACGGGCTTGCCGAGCATCGATCTCCAGCCCGTCGGCGGGGACCGCTACGAAGCCACCTATACTGTATTTACGACGGCGGGGACATACACGATTCTGATCTACGCCCGGGACCGGCAAGGGAACACGTCGGTGCCAACGCTGACGCACGTGACCGTGACGAATCCCTTGTCGCGGAAGGTCTTGCTCGTTGCGGGCAGCGCGAGTCTTTCGGGGACGCTGTGGCCGGCCATCGAGTACGCTTCAGGTCTGGCATATCAAGCGCTGCGGTTCCAGGGATACGGCGACGCCGACGTCTACTACCTGAGCCGTACGACGACGCCGGGTGTGCACGGATTGTCCGTGTTGAGCAACATCCGTTGGGCGCTGACGTCCTGGGCAATGCAGAGTACGCAGGACTTGGTGGTGTACCTTGTGGGCCAAGGGACCGGCGCCGGTTTTGTTTTGAATGACAGCGAAACACTGACCGCCTCCCAATTGGACGCATGGCTTGACGGCGTCGAGGCGGCGATCCCCGGCAAGGTCGTGGTGGTGTATGACGCGAACTACTCCGGGACATTCCTGCCGGGGCTCAAGACGACGGCCAAAGCAGGGAGCCGCCGGATCGTGTTGGCGAGCGCGGGCGCGTCGCAGGCGGCGGGTTTCTCCTCGGGCGGCGCCTGTTCCTTCTCGCATTACTTCTGGACGCGCGTCATGAACGGGGCGACGGTATGCGACGCATTCACTCACGCGGCCAATTCGGTGCTTCTCGTGAGCCGTCAGACACCTTGTTTAGATGATACCGGCGACGGGATATACAACACGAAGCAGGACGGTCTTGTCGCGCGGAACTACCACATCGGTGCGGGGATATTGCTGGCGGGGGACGACCCGATCATCTGGTCCATCGTCGGCGAGCAAGAGATTTTCGACTGCACGACGGCCACGATTTGGGTGGACGGCGTCACATCGACGGGAACGATTGCCCGAGTGACGGCGGTGGTTCGCGCGCCGGGCGTGGACCCGGAGTACACGGGAGACTTGCCCACCTTTGATCTGTCTTCGTACGAAGGCAGCCACTACGAGGCGACCTACGACGGGTTCACCACGTTTGGCACCTATCACGTGGCCGTGACGGCCGTGGACGGAGAAGGGAACGTGTCGGTTCCCGTCGAGACGACGGTGCTCAAGCTGGATCGGCCCGACCCCTACGAGGAAGACGATACATTCGAGCAGGCCAACTGGATCGGGGTTGACGCGTCTCCGGCGGCGATCTCGGCTCAGACACACAACTTCTACGACGAGGCGGATGAAGATTGGGTAGTGTTCCTTGCGACGGCGACCGACGAGGTCAAGGTGGAAACACTGAACCTGGGCCCAAACTGCGACACATATGTGGAATTGTACCGTTCGGACGGGATGACCTTGATTGATTCCGACGACAATGGCGGGAATGAGGGTGTTTACTCTTCGCGTCTAGTGTGGTTTGTGGACGAGAGCGAGTTCTACTTCGTGCGTGTGTTCCAATCGCCGGACGCAACCGTGCCGTCCCACGGCTCAGGATCACAATATGACTTGCACGTGTGGAGGCAGACTCCGGGTGCGTGTGACAGTGCCGCCCTGCAAGTCAACGTAAGAGACGAGGAGGGACACCTGATTCCCAACGCGGACATCACTCTCAGGCGGTCGAACCCTTCACCATTTGCCTGGACGCAAACAGAGGTTACGCAGGGGTACTGGAAGTTCAACGGGCTTACGGCGGGCGCAGAAACCCTCTATACCGTCTCCGCGACAGCGCCCGGCTACCGCGACTCGGCGGAGTCGGAGCATTTCACATTGGAGTGCGGCGACATTGACGGAGAGAGGGATGTTACATTGGAACTGGTCTTCCGGTGGGGCGATCTGAATGGGGACGGCCGCGCGGGGACGGTGGACGCGTCGCTGATTCATCAGTGGCTCGTGCATCGGATCATCGCATTCCCGATCGATCCGGGTTGCGTGCGCCCGTCGTGTTTCCCGCCGGGTGCGGACGTGGACGACGATGGGCAGCCCGGCGGCTTGGATGCAACCAGTATCCTCAAGAAATATGCGAAGAAGATGTCGCGATTCGCCGCGGATTATGACGGCAACGGCTGGGGGCCGGATGATGGAAAAGCTATGGGCGGGGGCGTCGTGCCGAAGAGTATCGCAGAGGAACCGAAGTCCGATCCGGTGACGATGAGCGTGCCCGCGAATGTGGTGGCGCCCGCGGGCGGCTCCGTGTCCGTTTCGGTAAGCCTGGACGACGCCACGGACGTCGTGGGCTTCTACTTCGAGGTGTATTACAGTCCGTCCGTGCTTACCTACCAGACGACAACGTGGGGCGAACTGACGGGGTCCTGGCAGGAGCTTCTGATGAACAGCGACACTCCGGGCCATCTGATCGTGACGGGCTACGGCATGTTGCCGCCTACAGGCAGTCCGCCGACGGGTTCCATCGCGGTCGTCCAGTTCACGGTAAACGCCGGCGTTCCCAATGGGACCACCTCGCCGCTGCAACTGGTGTATCCCGAGCTGAACGACGGGGCGATTTCCGTCACGGGCACCAACGGGTTGTTCACGGTCGGGCAAGTGGACTCGGACCACGATGGGCTCCCGGATACCTGGGAGATCCAATACGGCCTCGACCCGTTTGACGCTTCAGGCGACAATGGCGCTAGCGGCGACCCCGATGGCGACGGCGTCTCGAACTACTTCGAGTATATCGCCGGCACCAGCCCCATCGACTCCGATGAATTCCCGATCATGCCCCTGCACACTGCTCCGGCGGTCGCGGCCCTGCTCGGGCTCGGGATTGTGCTCGTTCGCGGGCGGCGGCGCCGCGCATGTGCCAAGAATCAACAACCGCCAACAGAGCCGATGCTATGAGGAACGCCTCTGAGGGGGGCCGATGTGAAGATTTCTGGGCCACCGAGAAGACCGAAGCGAGAGAGTCCCCCTTTGAAGGGGGGCAGGGGGGATGTTGGAGTGTCGCGGCAGCTTGACGCCGTGCGAAAGGGGACATCCCCCCTACCCCCCTCAAAAGGGGACTCATCCGAGGACGTCCAAGAACTCTGTTGTCTTGTGACAATACGTCACCGGACTTGTGAACAGGACGATTCAGCGATGACTGACTCACGCATTACGAATAACGGAAGGGAAGGAATCATGGCAAGGGAGAAACGCTCGTTGACCAGAGGCCGTGGGGCCGGAACGTGTGTAGTGTTCGGGTTACTCCTGTTGTCGTTGCCGGTTTCCGCCGACACCACGTACCGCTTCGAGCGCCTCTGGCCCACGCTCCAGCAGCCATGGTACTTCAATAGTCCATATGGACTTATAATAGATCAAGGCGGCAATGTCTATGTCGCCGACACCGACAACTACCGCATTGTCAAGCTGTCACCGGACGGGCGTTTTATCGGCACTTGGCCAACCTTGGGCGAGCCGGACGAGTGGACCACCGACGTGGCGATTGATGATGAAGGCAATATGTACTTGAATGGCAACCGCAACACTTGCGTATGGAAGTTGGACCGCAGTGGGGCTTTTGTCGCGCAATTGGGATCCTACGGAAGCGGTCCCGGGCAGTTCAATGATCCCCGAGGCATTGCACTGGATCCGGCGGGCAACATCTACGTAGCGGATAGCGGCAACAATCGAATCCAGAAGTTGGGGCCGAACGGTTCCCCGTTGGCGCAATGGGGAAGCGCCGGCAACGGCCCTGGCGAGTTTAACGCCCCGTTCGACATAGCGCTTGACCTTGCCGGCAATATCTATGTCACGGATAAAGGCAACAATCGAATCCAGAAGTTGGGGCCGGACGGCTCCCCCCTGGCGCAATGGGGCAGTCTGGGTTCCGATCACGGGCAGTTCAATCTTCCCGACGGCGTAGCACTTGATGCGGCGGGCAACATATACGTCGCCGAATTCTGGAACAATCGCATTCAGAAACTCGGACCGGACGGAACATGGCTTCTCGAGTGGCTCGGTGTGGATGGCGCGGCCGGTGTTGCCGTTGACGCTTCCAATTGTCTGTATGCCTCCAGTCTGTTGACCGCCGCGATCATCAAGGGCAGCCCCGGAGGAGTACTGCTCGATAGATGGTCTAGTGCAGGTCGGGATCCCGGTGAATTCCTTTGGCCGGAAGACGTTGCCCTCGACACAGAGGGCAATTTATACGTTGCGGACACCCGTAATTGCCGAATACAGAAAATGGATCGGAATGGTTCTCCGCTGGCGGTGTGGGGCTCGTATGGCACCGGCCCCGGAGAGTTCGATTTCCCGCAAGGGCTCTGCGTCGATTCCGCCGGCATGATCTATGTCTCAGACTCATGGAACAATCGTATCCAGAAGCTTGCCGCCGACGGAACCTCCCTCGCTCAGTGGGGCGGTCCGGGATCGGACGCGGGCCAGTTCATCTCGCCCGGCGGCATCGAGGTTGATGCGGCCGGAAATCTGTTTGTGGCGGACGCCGGCAATAACCGCATACAGAAGTTGGGTCCTGACGGTAGCCCCTTAGCCGTTTGGGGCAGTCAGGGCAGCGCCCCGGGCCAGTTCAGTTGTCCAATCGGAATAGCACTGGATCACAGCACCGGCTGCCTATACGTCGCCGACTGGTGGAACCAGCGCATCCAGATGCTGGGGAGCGACGGCACACCGTTGATCATCTGGCCCATCTACGCAAGAGATGTGGCCCTCGACGGGTCTGGCAACATGTACGTCACACAACCGCACGACGAATACGGCTACCCCCTGGGAAGAGTGTTGAAACTGGGTCCCGGCGGGACGGCCTCGTGGGGATCCATAGGGACTGCGCCAGGGCAGTTTGCAATTAGCTTTGACTCCAGGCCCATGGGAGGTTTGGCGGTGAGTGCCGCGGGGGAGGTGTACGTCACCGATGGCGACAATAATCGCATCCAGAAGTTCCATCCTGTGACCCTGACGTCGAACGCGAAGGCCATCATCGTGGCCGGGGGCGGGCCATTCGCAGGAAACAACCTGTGGGACGCCACGCAGGCGAGCGCGAGCTTCGCGTACCGTGCGTTGACGTATCAAGGCTTCACGAAGGACACGATCTACTACCTTTCGTCAGACACGCAGCTTGATCTGGACACCAACGGTGTATCGGATGATGTGAATGCGGACGTTACGAATGCGAACTTGCAATACGCCTTGACGACCTGGGCGCCGCAGCAGTTGAACGGGCTGCCGACGAGCGACGTGGTGGTGTACCTGGTCGACCATGGGGGCACGGGCACGTTCCGGATGAGCGGAACGGAGACGTTGTCGGCTACGGCGCTGGACGCGTGGCTGGACACGTTGCAGACGCAAATTGAGGCGAAGGTGATTGTCGTGTATGACGCGTGCGAATCGGGATCGTTCCTCAACACGTTGCGGCCCCCGGGGGGTTACGCCCATAAGCGGATCGTGATCGCGAGCACCTCGCCGGGGGAGAGCGCCCATTTTGTGTCGAGCGGCACCGTGTCGTTTTCGAACTTCTTCTGGACGCAAGTCTTCAACGGGGTCACGGTAGGCGAGGCGTTCACGGCGGCTTCGGATGCTTTGGGGCAAGCCTACCAATACCAGACGCCGCTTCTTGATGATACGGGAGATGGCAATGGCAACAGCGGCGATGGCGCGGTGGCAGCCGTGACTTCCATCGGCAACGGCACACCGCAGAACTGGTCCGCGCCGACCATCCAGGCGGTGTCGCCTAACCGGACGATTGACGCGACTGCGTCGGCGGCGCTTTGGGCGGCCCCGGTGACGGACCCGGACGGCGTGGCGCACGTATGGGCCGTGATCCGCTCGCCGGATTATGCGCAGGCATCGTCGAATAATGCCGTGACGGGCCTGCCGAGCGTGGACCTTCAGCCCGCCGGGGCGGACCGATACGAAGTCACGTACAGCGGCTTCACGACCGCCGGGACGTACACGATCTTAATCTACGCGCGGGATCGACAGGGGAACACTTCGATGCCGCGGGTGACGCATGTCACGGTGACGAACCCGATGACGCGGAAGGCTTTAATCGTAGCCGGGGGAACGCTGGGGAGCGTCCTGTGGCCCGCGATCGAGCAAACCGCGCAGTTGAGCTACGACGCTCTTAAGTCCCAGGGCTACGCCGATGACGAGATCTACTATCTTAGCCGAACGACTACACCCGGCGTAGACGACCTTGGAGTTTTGAGCAACATCGAGTGGGCGATTACGACGTGGGCCGCCTCGGAGACGCAGGATTTGACGGTTTACCTCGTCGGCCCCGGACTCGACGCCGCGTTTCAGGTGAATGGTACGGAGACGTTGACGGCGGCGCAGTTGGACGCATGGCTTGATAGTCTGCAATTGACACTGCCGGGCAAAGTGACGCTCGTATATGACGGGGACCGCTCTGGCACGTTCCTTCCATTGGTTACGCCGCCGGCAACCAAGCCGCGGATTACGGTTTCCAGCACGACATCGAGCCAGGCAGCCCACTTCTTCGTTGACGGCAGCATCAGTTTCTCGAAATTCTTCTGGGTGCTTGTGCTGAACGGTGCGACGGTTGCGCAGGCCTTCACGCATGCCGCGCAAGCGATGACATTTGCCGGAGAGGGTCAGACAGCGCAGTTGGACGACAACGGGGACGGCGTTTACAACACCAAGACGGACGGGGTCCTCGCTCGTACGTACATGATCGGGTCAGGGATTCTGTTGGCGGGGGACGACCCGCTGATCGGCCCGGCCAGTGCGGACCAGACGCTCGACGGCGAGACCTCGGCCACGCTGTCCGTCAGCGACGTCACCACGACGGGCCGCATAGACCGAGTCGTCGCGGTGCTGACCTCGTATCCGAGCGGAACCAAGGCGGGTCCGGAAGGTGATCAGCCCTACCTGCTGATGCACCCTGTTGGAAACAACCGATATGAAACGACCGACAACATCTATTTCGCCGCGGGCGAATATGAATTTGCCGTTTACGCCATTGACAGCGAAGGGAACGCCTCGTTTCCGGCAACAACGCGGGTTACACAGGGGACCGGTTCCGGTGTTGGGCAACCGACGCTGTTGGCAACGCCCAGCGTGGTCGTGTCGGATGCATTCGGGGGAACGAAGGCGCTTACGATTCGGAACCTCGGAACGGGAACGCTCTCCTGGTCGCTCGACATCACCTCAGGCAATGCATGGCTTTCGGCGTCGGACCAAAGCGGAACGGGGGACACTACCGTCGCTTTGAACCTTGATGCGAATTTCGTGCAGGCATCGCGGACGGGCGCGATTCACGTAACGGCTCCCGGCGCAAACGGCGATCCCCTGGATGTCACCGTTCTCCAATCCGCAGCCCAAGACAGCGACGGAGATGGCATTCTTGACCCAATCGAGGGAGTGGACGACCCGGATCACGATGGCATGCCGAACTACCTGGACTGGGACTCCGACAACGACTCGATTCCCGATAGCGTTGAGGGCATGGATGACCCGGACGGCGACGCCCTCCCTAACTTCATTGACCCAGACTCCGACAACGACGGCGTCCTCGACGCCCTCGAACATGCCCTCGGCACCGATCCCTACGATGTGGACAACCCGACGGAGCTTCCACTCGGCACATTGGCTATAGTACTGATTACTGCGTTGACGACCGTCGGGGCGGCGGCGTTGCACCGAAGACAATCTGGAAGGCGGAATCCGTGAGATGTACACGGAGGGTTCGTAGCATCAACGTACGTTTTGCCCCGAAGGGGCGGGACATGAAAGACCAGGGCAACGCCCTGGGGACATAGTGAACAGACAAGGAAAGCCCTGAAAGGGCGCGACATGGATCTTACGGCATTCACAACGGCAAACGTCACACGAGGGGCTGACGCGTTATCGTGGCCCTTCAGGACGCACAATGCTCGGCATCCGTTGTCCAAGGGCGTTGCCTTGGGCTTGCATGTAGAGGCCCTTCGGGCCGACACGTACAGAATCCACGGGCAGGTTGTTTCTCCGTTGAGTGAACAAGCGGACAGGCCGCCCCGCGAATGCGTGAGGGGCGCTTATGGCACAATTCCCCCTTTGAAGAAGGAGTCTACGATGTTAAGAAGCCTCTGTTCATGTGTTCTGCTGTTCTCGCTGGGGCTTGTCTTTCCTCTCTCAGGAACAGCTGAGGAGGCCAGCTTCGAACAGGTATTTGAGGGCTGGCTTGATGGTAAATTGCAGCCCCTCTATCAAAGTGGCATTGCCCGACCCCGGCCCGTGTTCTGCGATGTTGACAGGGACGGCGACCAGGATCTGTTTGTGGGGTCGATGCACGGTGTAATCTATCAGTTTAGGAATGATGGAACTCGCCAATATCCATCCTGGACCTATGTTACAGACGCGTATGGGGGAGTCGATACCGGGCGGTGGTCAAGGATTTCTCCCACTTTTGCGGATATTGACTCTGATGGTGACTTCGACCTATTCGTTCTGGGTATTGGGCGAATCCGTTTCTATCGTAATACGGGATCACCTCAAGAGGCGACGTGGCTCTTTGAGACGGACTCCTTCGCAGGCATCACGGACCTCGACGAATTCGCGAGCTCAGTCAGATTTGCGGACATGGACGCAGACGGCGACCTCGACCTTATTACGTCTGGGCTCCGTTACTTCGAAAACATTGGCTCTATTGCTACTCCTGACCTGATAGAACGGGCCGATATATTCTCGGGTATCTATTCTGACGCATTCGACGTCGGAGACCTCGATGCGGACGGGGATCTCGATCTTGTTATTGGCTCTGGAATAGGAGATGTGAGAATTTACAGGGTCATAAACACGGGTTCCGTAAGCCATCCACAATGGTCAACACCTATAGAATCAGACGCGTCGCTATTTAACTCTGGTGAAGGGGTTAGCCTATATCTCGTAGATATGGATTCCGATTCAGATCTCGACCTCGTTGCGGGCAATCCGGACTCTTTGGCGTATGCTGAGAATATCGGTTCTCGAACTGACCCGATATGGCAGGTCAAAACGCGCAGCTTCCTAGGCATTGCTGCGGGGACAAATGCGACCCCCGCTCTCGCTGATATTGATAATGACGGAGATCTTGACCTATTCATAGGTAACATCGAAGGGGAAATCCTGTCATTCAGAAACGATGGAAATCCATTATCGCCTCGTTGGAGTACGGCGCACTATATCGACCGACAATTCGACAGTTATTGTTCGCCCGCTTTTGTGGATTTGGACGCTGATGGTGACCTAGACATGGTTGTGGGTTCTGTCTCTTCTGCCCGGCTCCAATTCCTCAGGAACGACGGAAGCCCGACATCTCCTGATTGGCGTCTTGAAAGCCAGGAGTGGCTTCACGGGAGTCCTCCCGGCATGCCCGTTCCTTCGTTCGTTGATATTGACGGGGACGGCGACTATGACATGTTTGTAGGCAGTTGGGAGACGTCGATTTACTTTTTTGAAAACGCGGGGACGTCAGTCGCTCCGGATTTCTATCTGAGAAGTACGGATTATATCCCTGGTTCTCCGTTTTGGAACGTACCCACATTTTGCGACATTGACCTCGACGGTGACGAGGACATGTTCATCGGGAATTCTAACGGAACAATATGGTTCTATAGGAATGACGATATTGATGTTAATCAGGGAGGTTATGACGGGATAAAAGGGCAGCCCAAATGGAGCCTTGTTACAGACAGATACTCGGATATTCAAGTGCGTTCTGACGGCAGCAAGCCCTTCTTTGCCGACATCGACGGGGATGGAGACAAGGAGCTATTCATTGGGACACAAGACGGAGCCGTAAGGCTCTGGATGAACCAGAGCCCCAAATTGAATCTCAGTCCACTAAACATCGCAGTCTTGCCAAACACTGAAGTTCCATTCAAGGTACTGGGCGAAGTAGACCCGATAAACCTGGAGTGGAATTTGGACCGAAACGCCAGCGGAGCCAGCATACTGCCGCTGAGTTCTTCTCCAGGAGTGTCATACCGGGCTGGTGGCACTTCTGGGCTGAAAGTTTTTGATGTTCTCGAAGTCCGCGATAATTCTGGTTCCAGTGCTCTCCGAGGCAGAGCCTACGTGAACGTTATCTCGGATGATATGCTGGCGTCAAGTGGGAAAGTGCTTATTGTTGCGGGCCGGCGTTCGAGCACGGATGTGCTGTGGACCTCGACGAACTACCTATCCCAACATGCGTATCGGACCTGTCTCTTGAAGGGCATGGGGAAGGCTGACATCACCTTCTTGAGTGCTCAGACGAACCAGGACGTGGACGGCAATGGGGAACTCGATGATATCGACGGTGTGGCGTCGTCCGGGGCCGTTCAGGCGGCCATCTTGGCGGTGCCGCCGAACACGCCGAATCTGACGGTCTACCTCGTGGATCATGGGATTACGGAGAACGGGGCGGGACGGTTCTACTGCGACGAGGGCAACCTGATCGAAGCGAGTGCCCTAGACTCTTGGCTGAATGCGCTTCAATCGGCGGGGAACTGCCGTGTGACGGTGCTCGTGGACTGTTGTTACGCAGGCACGTTCCTTCGTGTCCTTACGCCTCCGCCTGGCAAGGAGCGAATCACCATCGCCGCGTGCGGGGCCGATGAAGTTGCCTATTTTGTCGGCGGCGGCGTCCTATCGTTCTCCTGCGCTTTCTGGGACAGTGTCAGTTCGGGGTGCAACGTCAAGAAGTCGTTTGACATGGCGACCGCGGCGTCCAACACGTATCAGAGCCCGGAACTGGACGACACGGGCGACGGCCTGTACAACAAGGATGTGGACGGCGCCCTGGCGGACCAGACGTACATTGGCGCTTCGTATATCGCTGGCGCCGATCGCCCGCAGATCGGCCAGGTGATCGGAAACCAAGTGCTGGACGGGCCAACGAGTGTGTTGCTTTGGGCCAGTGAGGTGTCTTCAGCAAACCCGATACGCCAGCCGGACGGTGTCTGGGCGTACGTTGTGCCGCCTGATTTTCAGCCGGACGTAACGGTTCCTGATCCCGTGACAGAGCTTCCGCGCGTTGTGTTGATCCACAACCCGTCCACCTCGCGGTACGAGGCGACCTACGACCAGTTTTCCACGGCTGGGAGCTATAAGGTCGTCTTCTATGCCCAGGACATCTGGGGGAGCGTTTCGCTGCCAAAGCAGGTTTATGTTAACCAGCGCGATCTGAAGGAAAAGGCGATCCTGGTGGTTGGAGACGGCGCGTACAGTGCCACGGTCCCATGGGAGATCAGCAACTACTTGGGCAGCGCCGCGTACCGTACGTTCGAGAGCCGCTGGCTCGGACATGACGACATCATCTATCTGAACGGGCAGGCCGCTCAGGACGTCGATGGCGACGGCGTGGCGGATGAAGTTGACGGCGACCCGACAAAGGCGAATCTCGAAGCGGCGGTTATATCCGTGCTTGCCAAGGCGGACGATGTCCACAAACTCACGGTATATCTTATCGGCTTCGGCGATGTCTCGGGGTTTCACATCAACAGTTCCGAGACGGTGACGCGGGAGGATCTCGCTGGCTGGCTCGACGTCGTCCAGAATGCCATCAACTGCGACGCGTATCTCGTCCTCGAGTGCAGCGAAGGAAGCCGGCTGTTCGCCGTGCCGCCCGCGGGCAAGACGCGCGTTCAGATTGCCAGCGCCTCGATCGGTCACGCGTCGCAATGCCTGCTCGAGGGGATGATGAGTTTCTCGCGGCTGTTCATGAACAGGGTCTTCAACGGCAATAGCTTGGGGGCCGGTGTTTCCGCCGTGATGCCCGTGTGGCACTTCCTCTTCGGCAGCCAGGCGACAATCGCGCTGGATGACAACGGCAACGGCGTTCCGAACGAGAAAACCGATGGTTTAATTGCCCGTTCAGCCTATATCGGCGTTCCCTTCTTGACCGGTGGCGGCGAGTTGCCCGTAATCGGCTCAGCCTGCGACACGATTCACGCGGGTGTAGACACACCGTTCACGGTGTGGGCTTCGTCCGTGACGAGTCCTGGCGGGATCGCCGAGGTCAAAGCCAACCTGCTGACCTCTGAAGGCGCCGAGGTGTGGGAAGCAACACTCATCTATGACCACGACACTCAACGCTATCAGGCCGAGTGCGCGGGCGTTGATCTGGGAGTGTACACGGGCGTGATAACGGCCACGGACAACGCGGGCAACGTATCCGACCCGGTCTTGGTGACCATCACTGCGGGCGACAGCGACGGCGACGGGATTTTGGACTCAGTGGAAGGCAACGAAGACGCGGATGGAGACGGCGTCCCGAACTACCTCGACCTAGATTCGGACAACGACGGGATCCCGGATAGTGTTGAGGGCATGGACGATCCCGATGGCGACGATCTTCCCAACTTCATTGACTCAGACTCCGACAACGACGGCGCCCTGGACGTGATAGAATATGCTCTGGGCACGAACCCCTACGACGTGGTCAATCCCACCCAAGTGCCTGCCACAGGCGCGTTCGGCGTGGGCGTGTTGGCCGCCATGGTTCTGCTGGGCGGTATACTTTGCAGGAGGAGAGATATAAACTGCGGCTGAACCCGAGGTCGGAGTTGACTGAATCCTACGGCGACGTGATTCAGACATTGCGAACAACGGGAAGGAAGGAATCATGATAAGGGGAAAATGCTTATCGACCAGAGGCCATTGGGCCGGAACGTGTGTAACGCTCGGGTTACTCCTGTTGGCGCTGCCGGCTTTCTCCGACACCGTGTACCGCTTCGAACGCCTGTGGCCCACACTTCAGCAGCCTTGGCATTTTTATTCGCCTCACGACGCAGCCGTTACGAACTCGGGTTTGGTCTACGTCGCTGATGCTTATGATGACCGTATTGTGAAACTCACGACTGACGGGCGGTTCTTGTCCCGGTGGGGATCAACAGGCTGGGCTCCGGGGGAGTTCTACTGCCCGACTGGGGTGGCCGTCGATTCCGACGGTAACGTCTATGTTGCTGAGAACGGAAGCAATCGAATTCAGAAATTCACGGCTACCGGCGAGTACATCAGTCAATGGGGCCAAGTTGGGGCCGGTGAAGGCGAGTTCGCCGGGCTTTGGAGCGTCGAGGTCTCGGCGTCGAACGAAGTCTATACGACGGAGATCGTCAATCATCGTGTTCAGAAGTTCACGACCGACGGCGCTTTTCTCCTGCAATGGGGCGGCCCAGGTTCCTCGCCCGGAAGTTTCAATGAACCGCGGGGAATAGCGATCGACAGCTCGGAAACCGTTCTTGTCGCCGATACTCTGAATAACCGAATCCAAGCATTCACCAAATCGGGGGAGTTCATCGGAGCATGGGGCGTGTCGGGGTACGGGCCGGGTGAGTTCGTGAGTCCCTTCGGCGTTGCGTTCGATAGCCTTGGCCGCGTATACGTTGTGGATTTCACTCACCGGGTTCAGCGATTCACGTCAACCGGCGTGTTCGATATCGAGTGGGGGGGAATGGGATTCGGCTGGGGCCAACTCTGGTATCCCTTTAGTGCCGTGACCGACCAAACCGGCAGCATCTACGTGGTTGATAACGCCAATGACCGCATACAGAAGTTCACGCTTGATGGCGTTCCTTTGCAGAGCTGGGAAAGCCAAGGAACCGCCCCGGGGTATTTCAAAGCCCCTTGGGGGATTGCCGTGTCAGGCTCGGATGACGTTTATGTCGGAGAGATATACAATTCCCGGATCCAGAGATTCGATTCCGAAGGGATGTTCCTGGGCGAATGGGGGGGATTTGGCACGGGACCCGGACAGTTCTTGTATCCGCATGGGCTGAGTGTTGACGTTGCGGGGAACGTTTACGTGGTAGACCGAGACAATGACCGTATCCAGAAATTCACTGCGGACGGGGTTTTCATAACGGCTTGGGGACATGAAGGAAGTGGCCCTGGCGAGCTTCTGATACCTCACGCGGTGGCCACGGACGCTACCGGCAACGTCTATGTTGCGGACACGGAGAACAGCCGCATCCAAAAGTTTACTGGGGAAGGCGGTTTCCTCACGCTCTGGGGCGGCCTGGGCGAGAATGCGGGGGAATTCCGGAAACCACAGGGAATTGCCTGTGGCCCTGGGGTGGTATATGTCTCGGACTCGGAAAACGCGCGAGTGCAAGCTTTCACGCAGGATGGAGCGTTCTTATACCAATGGGGCGGCTGGGGCAGCGATCCCGGCCAGTTCTATTTCCCAAGAGGGATCGCGGTGGACAGCGGGGGCGCCGTTTACGTGAACGACGCCGGGAACTACAGAGTGCAGGAATTCACGCCTGAAGGAAGCCTTGTCGCCGTATGGGGAACATACGGAGAAGAGCCGGGCCAATTCGGGCGGCCTTACAGCCCGACAGCTATTGCGGTCAACAGCCAGGGGTGCGTGTATGTTGTCGATGGCGGGAACAACCGGGTGCAGAAGTTCCGCCCGGTGATGTTGACGTCGAATCCGAAGGCGGTGGTGGTGGCGGGGGGAGGGCCGTTTGCCGGCAACAACTTGTGGGACGCGACGCAGGCAAGCGCGAGTTTCGCATACCGTGCGCTGACGAATCAGGGGTTCACGAAAGAGACGATCTACTACCTCTCCTCAGACACAAACCTGGATTTGGATAACAACGGGGTCGCGGACGATGTGGATGCGGACGCGACGAATCCGAACCTCGAAAGTGCCTTGACCACATGGGCGCCGGCATGGCTGAACGGCCTTCCAACGGGGGACGTGCTGCTGTACCTGGTGGACCACGGGGGCACGGGGACGTTTCGGATGAGCGGTGCGGAAACACTATCGGCGACAGACCTGGACGGCTGGCTGGACACGTTGCAGACGCAGATCAGCGGAAAGCTCATCGTGGTCTACGACGCGTGCGAATCAGGCTCGTTCCTGAATGCGCTGCGCCCGCCTGGGGGGTACACGACCATGCGGATCGTGCTGACGAGTACATCGATCGGGGAAAGCGCCCACTTCGTCACAAGCGGAACGGTGTCGTTCTCGAACTACTTCTGGACGCAGGTGTTCAACGGCGTGACGGTGGGCGAGGCGTTCACGATCGCGAAGGACGCGCTGAGTCAGACCTACGATTACCAAACGCCGCTGTTAGACGACAACGGCAACGGCGTCGGAAACGAGGCCGGCGACGGGAACGTGGCGGCGGCGACGTACATCGGCAACGGCACACCGCAGAACTGGGCGGCGCCGGTGATTGGCGTGGTGTCGCCGGACCAAACGATCAATGGCACGGCCGATGCCTCGCTGTGGGCCGACCCGGTGACGGATCCGGACGGCGTTGCCCACGTGTGGGCGGTGCTTCGTCCGCCGGACTACAACCAAGAATCCTCGAGCAATCCGGTCACGGGCTTGCCGGGCATCGACTTGCAGCCCGTCGGCGGAGACCGCTACGAGGCCACTTACGCGAACTTCACTACGGCGGGCACCTATACGATTCTGATCTACGCGCGTGACCGTCAGGGCAACACCTCGGTGCCGATGCTGACCCACGTGACAGTCGAGGAACCGTTGTCCCGCAAGGCGGTGATTGTGGCCGGAAGTACGACCGTATCGCCGCCGCTGTGGCCGGCCATTGAGTATTCGGCCCGCGCAGCGTATCAGGCGTTGCGGTTCCAGGGCTACAGCGACGACGATATCCACTACCTGAGCCGGACGACGACGCCAGGCGTGGACGGGCTGAGCGCCTTGAGCAACCTCCAATTCGCGCTGACGTTCTGGGCGACGCAGAGCACGATGGACCTCGTGGTATACCTCGTGGGCGAGGGGACCTCCTCCGGATTCATGCTGAACGACCGCGATTGTCTGACGAGCGCCCAACTGGATGTCTGGCTTGACCAGGCCCAGGCGTCCATTCCAGGAAAAGTGACGGTGATTTACGATGCCAACTACTCGGGCGGTTTCCTGCCGTCGTTGTTGCCGCCGTCGGGCAAACAGCGGATCACGGTCGCGAGCGCCAGGCCACGGCAAACGGCGAGTCTGGCATCCGGGGGCAGCGTTTCGTTTTCGGGATATTTCTGGAGTGACGTGATGAACGGTGCCTCGATCCGGGATGCCTTCACGCACGCGGATAATGCCATGCGTCTGGCCACGGGCAAACGGCAAGCCGCGATGCTGGACGATAACGGCGATGGGGAATACAACTCGAAGACCGACGGTCTTGTGGCGCGGGACTACCATATCGGCGCGGGCATTTTGCTGGCGGGCGACGCGCCGCTGATGTGGTCTATCGTAGGCGAACAGGAGATATTCGGCGCCACGACGGCCACGATATGGGTGGATGGCGTCACGACGACGGGCATGATCGACCAAGTGGCCGGTGTTGTATACCCGCCGGGGGCGGATGAAGGGTACGCGGGCGAATTGGGCGTGTTCGCGTTGACCCAGACCGGCGCAAACCGGTACGAAGGCACTTACGACGGGTTCACCGAGTTTGGCACGTACCATGTCAGCGTGACGGCCATTGACACCGAGGGGAACTGTTCGGTTCCCGCGGAGACGACCGTCGTCAAGTTGGACGGACCGGACCGCTACGAAGAAGACAACACATTCGGGCAGGCCAACTGGATCGGCGTTGACGCGTTTCCGACCATGGTTCCGGATCAGACCCACAATTTCCACGACGAGCCGGATGAAGACTGGGTGGTGTTCTTTGGGGCGGTGGGCGACGTCATCACGGTGCAAACGCTAAACCTGGGCCCGAACTGCGACACCTATATCGAACTGTACAGTTCGGACGGGATGACGTTGATCGACTATAACGACGACGGCGGCCTGGGGGGAGACTACTCTTCGTATCTCGTGTGGGCTGTCGACGAAGACGGATTCTACCTGGTGCGGGTGGTTCAATCGCCGGACGCGATCGTGCCAACGTTCGGTTCCGAATCGCAGTACGACTTGCGGGTATGGCAAGAGATCGGGCCGGAAGACATCGCCTCCCTGGAAGTTACTGTGCTGGACGCCACGGGAAAGGCCATTCCGAACCCGGAAATCACCCTCAACCGGTTGATGCCTCTGCCGGCCTTCACCCGAACGCAAGTCGGGGATGATGGCGGGTCCTATATCTTCGGCGGTCTTCGGCCCGGCTCGTATACCGTGTCCGCGGCGGCGACGGGTTACGACGCCTCGTCGCCGACGAGCGTCACGCTTGCGGGGGGCGATGACGCCAAGAGGGAGATCACGCTCGAATCGGCGGCGGAGACGTTCCTGTGGGGCGACCTGAATGGGGACGGTCGGGCGGGGACGGTGGACGCGTCGCTGATCCACCAGTGGTTGGTGCATCGGATCGATGCATTCCCGATCGATGCCGGTTGCACGCGGCCGTGTTTCCCGCCAGGCGCGGACGTGAATGACGATGGGCAGCCCGGCGGCCTGGACGCGACCGGCATCCTCAGGAAACTTGTGGGAAAGGTATGGCAGTTCGCGGCGGACCATAACGGCAATGGCAAAGGCCCGGACGCTGGAAAATCCGCAGGCGCGGTTTTCCTGCCGAAGACGGCCCCACACTGGACTGTTCCCACTGATCTGCGGGTCCTTCCCGGCGCTGAAGCGAAAGTAGCCATCACCATCGACGATGCAGCCGGCGCGGAGAGTTACTTCTTCGCGATGACCTACGATCCGGCGGTGCTCGAATATGTGAGGTACGAACGGGGCACGCTGCTGAGCAACGCAGGCGAGCCCTACGTGAATCCTGACATCGAACCCTTCATCTATTGTTCCGGTTCGGCCGTTGATGGGCTGACGGGGTCCGGGACTCTACTCGTCATAACGTTCCGGGCTCTTGCGGACGCTGCCGGCCACACTTCTCCGATACATTTCGACGAGGCAAACTTGAATGACGGGCATATTCCGATCGAAGTAACCGATGGTCTCGTGACGGTTATCGGCTTCGGGGCCTTGCGGGTCACCATCGAACCGACCGAGGCGCTCGCCGACGGCGCTCAATGGCGTGTAGACGGCGGCGCATGGCAGGACAGCGGCGCAACGATCTCCGCCCTCGAGGCCGGCACGCACATGGTATCGTTCCACGAGGCAACCGGGTGGGTGGCGCCGGCGGACCAAACCGCCTCCGTGGTCACGGGCCAGACAGTCGAAGCCACTGGCGCCTACAAGAGACCCACAGGGGCACTCACCGTCGCAATTGAGCCTGAAGAAGCTCTTCTTGCAGGCGGAGAGTGGCGCGTCGATGACGGCGCCTGGCAGGGCAGCGGCGTGACCGTTGACGGCCTGATCGTGGGCGAGCACACGGTATCTTACAAGTCCATCTCGGGATGGGTGACGCCTGGAAGCGTTAGTGTCACGATCTCCTTAGGCGAGACGAGCGTTCTTACCGGAAGGTACGCGAAGGAAACCGGGGCCTTGCGGGTCGCCATCGAACCGAGCGAGGCGCTCGCGGCCGGCGCGCAATGGCGCGTTGACGGCGGCGCGTGGCACAACAGCGATGAGGTTGAACCAGGGCTCTCTATCGGGTCGCATCTAGTCGAGTTCAAGCCGCTGTCTTCCTGGAACACGCCGTCCAGTCAGAGTCCCGTTATTGAACCCAACACTACGGCGGACATTACGGCAACCTATACCCAGACCGGCGCGTTGCGCGTAACCGTCGAGCCGGAAGCCGCGCGCAATGCCCACGGTCAATGGCGCCTCGATGGCGGTGATTGGCTGGAGAGTGGCATCGAATTAACCGGCCTGAGTCTTGGCGACCACGTTGTCTCGTTCCGCGACCTCGACGGATGGACGACACCGGCCGAGATTCACGTAACCATACAACCTGCCCAGCTTGCCGAGGCCGGCGGTCTCTATGTGTTCTTGACCGGAGGGATATGCATCAGTATCGAACCTGAAGGCGCTCGTTCCGGCGGTGCTCAATGGCAAGTGGACGCCGGGTCATGGCAGGTAAGCGGGGCCACGGTCGACGGGCTGGCCCCCGGTGCGCATCTTGTCACATTCCTCGGGATCGCGGGATGGAACAAGCCTGTGGATGCACCTATGACGGTCATCGCAAGCCAGGTTTCATCGGCCGTTTTCAACTATGACTGCCTGCCGCCGTATCCTCCGGAAGGTGTGGCAGCTTCCGACGGCGTGTTTGCCGACAAGATCGAGGTCACGTGGGATCCGGTCGACGGAGAGCACATCGAGTACCAGGTCCTGCGCAGTTCGACAGACAACCCGAGTGACGCATCCGCAATATCCGATTGGATTACGACGAAGCCATACGAGGACTTCACGGCGGACGGGCCCGGCGCACCACCAGAGAGCACTGGAGGCTGTCCCGGCACTCTGCCCGAGAATAAATACTACTATTACTGGGTTAAGGCGCGGCGCGGAGGAACCTGCGAGAGCAATCTGAGCAGCAGCGATCAAGGGTATCGGGGCGCCTCGAAGGCTGCCCCCTTGACCGCAGGCATCCTCCAATCACTAGGCAAGAGGGGGAACGCAGGAGGAGATATCCTCTTTCTCGCGGCTGCACTCGCCGCGTTGGCGGTCTCACCAATGCGCCCCCGGTCTCATCACCCAGATACCCCATCGCAGGTCAGTGAGGATGAGTGGTTTCGCAGCGATGGACCTCGACGGTTATATGGACGAGGCCGAGGTCGTGCGGGATGAGTTGGCTGTAGTGGTCGGGATTCTGCGGCTCGGATGTGACCATGGCAATCTCGGCCGCATAGATCCCAGGCCCCACCGACCAGACGTGGAGGTCAGAGACTTTGTTGTCGCCCTCGGATTCAATCGCGCGGCGGACATTGTCTTGAACGGCATCCGGGGCCTGCATGTCGAGGAGGACCCGTGCGGACGCCGCGATCAACCCCCATGACCATCGCGTGATAAGTGCCGCGCCCACGATACCCATGAAGGGATCCAGCCATGCCTGGCCAAGGTACTTGCCTGAGACGAGCGCAAAGATCGCCAGCACCGAGGTAAGCGCGTCAGCCAGGACGTGAAGGTAAGCCGACAAGAGATTGTGATCTTCGTGCTCGGCGGGGCGGTGTTCAGCGCCGGATTCGTGCGCGTGCTCGTGGTGATGGTGGTCGTGTCCGTGGGCGTGGTCGCGATTGCGGCCATGGCCGCCGAGGATTACCAGGCAGATTCCGTTCACGATGAGGCCCAACACCGCCACGAGGATCGCCTTGTTAAACTCGATGCGGATCGGCGATACGAAGCGCCGGCAACTCTCCCAAGCCATGACAAGCGCGAAAACCGCCAAGAGTACGGCGCTGGCGAACGCCGCCAGCGAGTTGATCTTGCCGGCGCCGAAACTGAATCGGCGGTCCGCGGCGTGACGACGCGTGTAATAATACGCAATGGCGGAGATCGTCAGGGCGGACGCGTGAGATCCCATGTGAAGACCGTCGGCAAGAAGCGCCATCGAGCCGAACAGCAGGCCGGCCGCGATCTCGACCGCCATGGTCACCGCCGTCACCGCGATGACTATCAACGTCCGGCGCTCGCCGGCCTTAGGCGTATCCTGCCCGAACGTGTGCTCATGCATCCATGGTTCGATGGATATTGTATGCAAAGTTAGGCCTCCCACTTGGCGAATGTGCGGATTATCCCACAAACAGGGGCCGGGATTCACGCAACGCGGGGCGAGCGAAATTGATCTTGACATATTATGGACATCATGATATACTATGAATAGAAACGAGTGCCAACATGGGAGGTCGTTAAGATGAAAGCAGGCAGACGCAGTACCCCGAAGGGCAAACGTCGGGAGAGCCTTCAGGAGAGTCCCGCTGGAGTGCAGTCGCCTGACGCGGCCAAGGATGATGAGGTGATCGACATGGAGCAGGCGATAGCGTTGCTCAAGACGACCCGCCCGACGTTCTACCGTTGGCTTCGTGCGGGGAAGTTCCGCGGGATGAAGATGGGACGCCAGTGGCGGTTCTACCGGAGGGATATCGAGGCATTCTTGCAGGGGGAGGGACCTCGGATTGAACTGCCGGCGCCCCTGTCCCCGTTATTGAAGTCTTTGGCCGCCGCCTATGGGGAGTTGGGAAACGGCGCTCTTACTCCTGAGGGCCGAACGGACCTCGAACGTGCGGCCTTGCTTACCCTGGGTATAGCTGCACGAATGCGCGCCAGTGATATTCACATTCACGGGAGCGTGGAGAACGAGGCCGTGATTCGGATTCGGGTGGACGGGGTGCTGCATACGGTGGCCCGCTTTGATCGGCGTCTGCTGACGCCGTTTGTGGAACAGTGGAAGGTGCTCACGAACGCGGACCTGTCGGAGAAGGTTGTCTCGCTCGACGGCCACGCGATGTTGACCGTGAACGACGTGTCGATCGATGTGCGGTCATCCTTTGTTCAGACGGCATTGGGCGACGCGGTGACGTTTCGCATTCTCGCGCGGCCTTCCCTAGACTCGTTTCGTCTCGAGACGTTGGAGCTCTCGCCCGATGCCAAGAGGAGGCTCGCCGAAGAGATAAGGTCGCCGGCGGGCCTGATCGTAGTTACGGGTCCGACGGGATGCGGAAAGACGACCACGCTTTACTCGGCCCTGGCTACCGTCGCCTCGCCCAAAATAAAGGTGATGACGGCCGAGGACCCCGTCGAGGTGTTGCTGGATAACGTGGTCCAGATTCCAATCAGGCCCGACTTGGGTATGACTTTTCAGGCTGCTCTCATGCGCATGTTTCGGAGTGATCCTGACGTTATCATGGTGGGGGAAGCCCGGGATAGGGACACGCTCGATATATGCTGCAAGGGCGCTATGGCCGGGCACTTGGTCTTGATGTCGCTGCTCGTGCCGGGCGCGGTCGAGGCGCTTTACCATATGGGGAGCCTGTTGAACGATCCGGGCTTGAGGCTGGCGGGCAATGCGTTGCGGTTAGTGCTTGCACAAAGGCTCCTGCGCAAGGTGTGCCCGGGGTGTGCGCAGCCGCAGGATGTGCCGGCCAGACTTCTAGAGGATGCGAAGGCGCGGGCGCTACAAGGTGGCGTTGACTGGGATGCTCTGCCAAAGCAATTCCGCATTGCGCGTGGGTGCAAACGGTGCGGCAAGACGGGATACTGCGGACGGCTTGCCGTCGGAGAGGCGCTTCCGATCACCCCCGTGATCCTGCACGCGTTACAGAACGGCGCCTCGCCGGACGAACTCGAAAAGATTGCCATAGACCAAGGTATGGTGCCGCTTGCGGCACAAGGAGTCCGAGCAGCGGCCTCCGGCGCCACCACGCTCGATGAAGTGTTCCGTATCTTCCGCTGAAAGCTTGTCTGAAAAGTAGGGGCGGTTTCTCCGAAACCGGCCCACCTTACCTCTGAAGGCAACCGCGTCTTGCTATCCTGCGGTAGTATCGTGGATACTGACGTGGGAAAAACGAGTGGAGGGCGTGGGCGATGAGTCTTGCACCATCAGTGACGTGGCAGGAGGCTTTGTCTCGGCTAAAGGAAGGAAACGCACGTTACGTTGCGGGGCGCTGTGAACACCCGCATGCGGATGGCGTGCGCCGGTCCGAGACGGCAGAACTTGGCCAGCATCCGTTTGCGGCGATCGTGGGGTGTTCCGACTCGCGGGCGCCGGTCGAGGTCATTCTGGACCAGGGCATCGGTGATGTGTTTGTCGCGCGCGTCCCGGGCAATGTGTGCAACGGCGACGAGATCGGGGCCGTCGAGTATGCCGTCGAACACCTTGGCGTTCCACTGTGCATTGTGCTCGGGCATACGCGCTGCGGCGCGGTGATAGGCGTGGCGACGGGGGCGGCGCTCGAAGGGCACCTTGCCCACCTGCTCGCGAACGTCAGGTACTCAGTGGCGCGCGCGCGAAAGGAAAACCCTTCGGCGGACGATCAACAGTTGATCGAAATAACCGTGCACACGAATGTGCAGCGGTCCATCGCAGACCTGATTCAGGGCAGTCCGCTGGTGCGCGAGCGCGTTGCGCAGGGTACGCTGAAGGTGATGGGCGCCGTGTATGACGTTGCGAGCGGCGCCGTGCAATGGTTGGAGGAGTAGGTCGGGTCTCGGGGTTCGGGTCTCGGGTGAATGGGGCGGTCATTCTCCGAACTGGATCGAGTAGAGGTCGGCGTCTTTCATTATAAAGCGAAGCCTTACGAATTCTCCGGCGAGACTCTCGAGATCTGAGTTGCTTTTCCATGTGACGGTGCGGGCGATCTCATCACCTATGATCTCGTCTGCGTCGCCGTTCGCGAATCCTGGGATGGGCGTTCCTGCTTCGTCTTGGATTTCGACTCGGATGCTTCCTGCGGCGGAGGTAGCGTAGTTGATCACAAGATTTTCTCCTGCAAATTGAAGCGGCTTCGTCCTGAACTCGCCTCCGGCGTATGGCGCGTGCACGGACACGAAGCCGTCTGTGCGCAGCGTGAGACGCTGCAAGTTCTGGCCTTTCTGGCCGTAACCGCGTTGGACGTACATCGACATCTCCGTGTCGCTGGTGGGTACGACGCCGCAGGCTGCATAGTTCGCGCGGGTCGTCCAATTGCTCAAACCGATCCCCGGACGGACGAATCCTTCCATGAACGTCCGGTCATACCGGTTGCCGCCTCGACTTGTCATGAGAACCGTGTCGGAGCAATCGGCGAGATCCTCCGGCTTTACGCCGAGCGTTGCGGCCTGATCAGCCGGCACTACGCGCCTACCTTGCATGAATCGGGCCGCGGTCGAAACATAGATATGCGGCGCGCGGAAGTAAGGACGCGTTTGGTTCGTGTAAAGATGCTCGCGCGGGGTATCGCCGAAGCTCATCTCGACGGGTTCGGCCCAGTTGAGAAAGTCCTGCGACGTGGTGCGGCTTATGCTGCGGAAACCGCCGTAATTCGTTTCGGTCCACGTGCGGAAGTAGCAGGCGTAGCACTGCTCGGCCTCCGACCAGAAGGCGACGTTCTGCGAGTCGAATGCGCCTTCCGTGATAACGGGTTCCTCGCGCATCTTTCGCCAATGAAGCCCGTCCGCCGAGACAAACGCGGCCAGCCCACTCGTAGATACTCCCGCCAATGCCTTATAGCGTTCTTCGGCAGGGATCCCGGGGCGCGCGTCGAGGAACGGCGCGAAATTGTGCGAGAAAGGCGGCATGTCATGGAGGATCGCATTGTTGTCCCGCGTGCCGTTTATCTCGAACAAGCCGAGTTTAGGTTTCTCGAAGTGGACGCCATCGGCGCTTTCGGCGTAACACGTACACTCTGCGTTTGATCCGTCCCCTTTGTCGACGGAAAGGCCGCGGTAGTATAGCCGGTAGAGGTTGCCGTCCTTGATGATGGTGACATAGCCGCAATGCCGGCCTTCCCAAGGCTGATCAAATGTAAGGACAGTCTCGCGCGGGACGGGGCTGTGCAGACGCAAGTCCGCGCCCGTCATCGTGTCGATGAAGCTTGAATCCACAAACAGTTCCAAGCGCGACCCTATATTCATCGGCGAGACCTCCGCTGCCGCCGTCACATGCGGCATAACGGCCATGGACAGGAAAACCATGGCCCACAGAACGATTCTCTCACGATACATGGTCACTCTCCCTCGACGTTACGCCTCGAACGGTATGCTACAGTGATATGATGCCGGATGCAAGGACAACAGGGCCAGGTCATCAGAGCGTCTTGATCGATTCTTCATGCCCTTGACGGCATTGCATTCCAGTGGTAGGATGAGTCTTGATGAGAAGGGTCATGAGATGACCTTCCCCACCTACAGCGGTCTTTTCGGGCGCGAGCAGTCAACTATGGGGCGGCTTCGAAGAAACGCCCTTGGACTGAGCAACCAGTGAGCGGGGGAGCCGCTCCTCACCAGTGGGAGGCCGTGCCTGCTGTGAGGTCCTATTACTACAGAGCCTTTGACGAGATTGGTGGGAAGAGAACCGGCACAATCCAAGCTCCGGACCCGCGGGCGGCGGATGCCGAACTCCGGAAAAACGGACTGCGCCCCTATTTCCTGAACGACGTCGAGTCCGTGAAGAAGGCCCTGCGGGAACGGAAAAGGCGGCGGCGCATTATCACGATTGTGGGCGCAGTGGCGGTGGCGCTGAGCATCTTTCTTAGCGGGG
>Ga0315274_10000280_pt1 | contig 78843 bp, 70 predicted proteins | sample YL17G02_20_MG_FD_203700 | JGI IMG/M metagenome (GOLD analysis project Ga0315274, IMG submission 203700) | Sediment microbial communities from Yellowstone Lake, YNP, Wyoming, USA - YL17G02_20 | ecosystem: Environmental > Aquatic > Freshwater > Lake > Sediment | place: USA: Wyoming | collected... | reverse complement strand
ATACATAATATCTTTTGAGGATGAAGCCGCTTCTGTGGTCGGCGCAGTTTCCGTTGGGATAATGGTCCTTCTCGCGATGCTGTTCTTGTACAGGGGATTTTGGGTCTCAAGACAGGTGCTCTTATTCGCATGGTTGATCACAATGACATTGATGATCTGTGCAAGATTGGCGATAAGCACGGCACAAAGAAGCATGTTCAAAAGAGGTATTGGCGTCAAGAGGACATTGATAATCGGTGCGGGCGAAATAGGGCAAGGTTTGGCTTTAAGGATGACGCAGGAAAGGGAGTTGGGATATCAACCGATAGGTTTCTTGGATGACGATGCCGAAAAGATAGGGAAGGAATTTGGCGGCATAAAAGTTCTAGGGAATATAAGCAAGGTAGGGAGTTACATAGTCAAACATAGGGTTGACGAGGTCATAATAGCGACAATAAGGCTGCCTTACCAGAGGATACTGGATATCGTCACGGAGAGCGAGGCAAGGGGAATAGAATTCAAGCTTGTTCCCGGCTTCCTTGAGATAATCGCCTCAAGGATATCGACCGATGATATCGGAGGCATACCGCTGCTGTCCATAAAAGAGATCGGCCTGAAGGGATTCAACGCATTTTTAAAGAGATTCTCAGATCTAGCGATCTCTGCAACCGTGTTGATCATATTATCTCCGATCCTTCTGCTTGTTTCCATAGCGATAAAGCTTGACTCCAAGGGCCCGGTATTTTTTAAGCAGATAAGGATCGGCAAAGATGGAGAGGTATTCTTCTGCTATAAGTTCAGGTCAATGATAAATGAGGCAGAAAAATATTTTGAGGATGTCGTAAAGGTGACAGGCAAGGATGTCATAAGGTTTAAGGCAAAAGGGGACCCTAGGATAACGCGGGTCGGCAAGATCATCCGGAAGCTGAGCATAGACGAGCTGCCTCAATTGATCAATGTCCTGAAGGGGGACATGAGCCTTGTAGGGCCGAGGCCGTCCGTCCCCAGGGAATATGAAAAATTCACGGAATGGCATAAGAAAAGGCTGCGCGTAAAACCGGGAATGACGGGGCTATGGCAGGTATCGGGGCGATCTGAACTTCCGTTCGAGGACATGGTAAGGCTTGATATCTATTATATTGAGAACTGGTCCTTATGGTTTGACTTTAAAATCCTGCTACGAACGATCCCTACAGTTCTTCTCGGTTCAGGGGCATATTAATCCGGGCGATTCAACCTTGAAGCGCATTTCTTTCTAGCCTTTGAAGTTTCCTATCATCAGCATCTATATCTTGATACTCATAAGATACCTTATGTCAAATTGACTTCCGTTTAGCATATTAAGAACCTGCGACTAAAAGTCGCGGTTCTAATATTAGCATTGCCGGATATGATAATTATGGAACCGACCTGCCTGCCCTGCCTGCCGGCAGGCTGGCGACAGGCAGGCGGCAGGCAGGGAAATTAAACTTAGGGCTACGCCCTAAGTACCCAGCACAGCAAACACCACCTTCCATCCTGTCCCTACCTCCAAATACCCCGCATGTCCCCCCATCCTCCCTTTAGTGCTGCGCAATGCTTCGCATTGAAAGGCGCATATTCTATTTTTCTGGGTGGGGATGAGGGGGCTTGAGTATTCAATAAAGGGGAAGCCAGGGTGCCTTCCACGAATACGTAGTAAAAAACAACTTGTTATAGCGAGCGAGCCCACCGACTGCGTCGGTGAAGGCGAAGCGAAGCGTGCTCTGGAAGGCACTTGATTTTTACTTGTTACTTCTTTTGTATCAAGACAAAAGAAGTAAGAAAAAGAAAACGGGGTAAACAATGCTTAAGGATCATCTCAGGGGCAAAGCCCACCAGTTATTAGCTTCTTAACATAAGGTATCTTATAGGGTAGAAGAATAAGTAATTCAATTTCGAAATAGATCATATTTTTCCTGATATTATTTGAAAAAACCTTCAAAAACGGATATAATTCTTTGAAATGATTTCCAGCCTAACCAATCCAAAAGTAAAGTATATTTCAGCTTTGAACAAGGGAACTGCAAAGGGGAGAAAGAACGAGATAGTTATTGAGGGGACGCATTTAGTTGAAGAGGCGCTTAAGTCACAGAAAGACGGAAGATCGAAGCTAAATATCGTTTTTTATACCGGGCGCTATAGTGAAAGCAAGGAAGGGAAGACACTATTAGGGCAGCTGGGCAAAGCCGGAGTAGAGCTTGAAGAAATAACGGAAAAGGTCATGAGCCATTTATCGGAGGTTGAAACGCCACAAGGCGTGATGGCATTAGCAAGCCTTTCCAGCCCTGATTATGCAGATTTTTTCAAGCAGGAAAACCCGGCAGTCTTGATCCTTGACGGCATCCAGGACCCGGGCAATCTTGGGACAATAATCAGGGTAGCGGATGCTTTCGGAGCATCTGGGATATTGATGTCGGACAGGACAGTGAATCCGAATAATCCCAAGGTCGTAAGAAGTACGGCTGGTTCGGTCTTCAATGTGGGTTTGGCAAGGTTCAGATCCCTGATAGTGCCGTTAAAAGACCTGAGGCGAAGGGGTATAAAGATAGTGGCGACCGATGCTGCTGGACCAAAGACAGTCTCTCAGGTCGATTTGAAGGGTCCCGTGGGATTTATTTTTGGAAGTGAAGGTCAAGGGATTGAGGAAGGAATCCTTAAGTTGGCTGATGAATTGGTATCGATCCCTATGACAGGAAAAGTTGAGTCGCTGAACGTTGCGGTATCTGCCTCGATTGTGCTGTACGAGATGCTAAGGCAGAGAAGGGGTAAGGGTAATGGATGAAGATTCGATAAAAAAGCTTGAAGAAACCGCGTTATCAGAGATCGAGGCCGCTGACGGGTCCCAGAAGCTCGAGGAATTAAGGATCAGGTACCTGGGAAGGAAGAGCAGGATCTCCGGCGCATTGAAAGAACTCGGGAATTTTTCTTCTCAAGAAAGGGCTGTTGTTGGCAAAGCAATAAATGAAGCGAAAAAAAAGATCGAAGAGAAGATCGCTGTGAGAAAAAATGAGATAGGCGGAAGGGAGAGGGAGGTCAGGATAGGGGCCGAATCCCTTGATATTACGCTGCCGAGTAAAGGGGTCATCCGCGGCAAGCCACACCCATTGACGCAGGTGCTGGAAGAAGTGATCGGGATATTCGAAAAGATGGGATATGCAGTTGAAGAGGGGCCCGAGATGGAGACAGACTATTATAATTTTGAGGCCCTGAATTTTCCTCCGGAGCATCCCGCAAGGGACATGCATGACACTTTCTACATTGAGGGCGGAAGGATGTTGAGGACGCATACATCCCCTGTGCAGATCAGGGTAATGGAGAAGAAAAAGCCTCCTGTTGCCATAATAGCGCCCGGACGGGTGTATCGCAGGGATGCAGATGTCACGCATTCACCGGTTTTTTGCCAGCTCGAAGGGCTACTTGTTGATGAAGGTATCAACTTCAGCGACCTTAAGGGGACATTGACGGCGTTCCTTCATCAGGTGTTCGGAAGGGAAAGGAACGTAAGGTTCCGCCCGAGCTTTTTCCCGTTCACGGAGCCTTCGGCCGAAGTCGATGTTGAATGTATTATTTGCGGAGGTGTTGGCTGCCGCATATGCAAGAACACAGGATGGCTTGAGATACTTGGGGCGGGGATGGTGGATCCGAACGTTTTCAAGCATGTTCACATCGATCCTGAGAGATACACGGGCTTCGCGTTCGGAATGGGGATAGAGCGCATAGCCATGCTTAAGTTCGGGATAAAAGACATTCGCATGTTTTACGAGAATGACGTCAGGTTCCTCAGGCAGTTCTAGAAGGGCAATATGAAGATATCGCTTGAATGGTTAAAGGAATTGGTGAAGATCGATGTGTCGCCGCAAAAGCTTGCGGACAAACTTACTATGGCCGGCACAGAGGTCTCCGCTATCGAATATCACGGAAAGAACATATCTGATGTTGTGGTGGGCAAGATCAAGCACATGGAGAGGCACCCCAGCAAAGATGATGTTTTTATTTGCCAAGTAGACACTGGAGAAAAGCTCATCCAGGTGGTCACCAGGGCGAACAACCTAAGGGTTGGCGATAAGGTGCCTGTAGCGCTTCACGGAGCCACACTTCCGGGCAATATAACGGTTGAAAAAAGAGAGCTTCACGGTGTTGAATCATTCGGTATGCTTTGTTCCACGATCGAGCTAGGGATATCAAGCGAAGCCACAGGTGTCATGGTATTGAACAAGGAGGCCGCTTTGGGGGAAGATATAAAGAAGATAATAGGAGTGGCCGGTACTGTTATTGAGGCGGATGTACTTCCGAACAGGCCGGACTGCATGTCCATGGTGGGGATCGCACGAGAAGTATCGGCAGTGTTCAATAAACCGTTAAGGGTGCCAGTTGTCAAGGTCAGACAGGATAAAATGAGGATCCAAAAAGAAGCAAAGGTCATCGTAAAGGACGGCAAGGCCTGTCCACGCTACATGGCAAGGATGATAAAAGGCGTAAAGATCAAGGAATCGCCTAAATGGATGCAGGCAAGGCTGGTCGCATGCGGAATGAGACCGATAAACGCAGTGGTGGATGTGATCAATTACCTTCTCCTGGAACTTGGCCAGCCCATGCATGCTTTCGACTTTTCAAAGATCAACGACGGCACTATCATTGTCAGGAACGCAAGGAAGGATGAAAAGTTAAAGACGCTTGACGGCGAGGACAGGCACTTATCACCCGATATCCTTGTGATATCAGATCCCAGGAGCGCACTCGCAATAGCGGGCATAATGGGCGGCGAGGATTCCTCGGTAGTTCCTTCCACAAAGGATATCCTGATAGAATCAGCCTATTTTGATCCTATGTCGATCCATAGGGCTGAAAGGAAACAGAAGCTAAGGACGGAATCATCTATAAGGTTTGAGAAGGGCGTTGACTGGCAAGGCGTTGAAACAGCTCTGGACAGGGCAGCACAGATGATATCTGAAATATGCGGAGGCAAGGTCCTAAAAGGCAAAATAGACGTAAAGGGATCCGACAGGAAACCCAAAAGAATAACTCTAAGGGTAGATAGGGTTAAGGCCGTTCTGGGCACAAGGATCGAGTCAAAAAATATCTTTAGCATACTTACGGGCTTGGGTTTTGTGGTAAGCAGAAAGGGTTCGAACACTCTAAACGTGGAAGTTCCCCTGTACAGGGCGGGCGATGTGGAGCGCGAAATTGATCTCATAGAAGAGGTTGCCAGGATATACGGATATGATGAGATAAAATCGTCCATTCCAAAGATATACGTAGTAAACGAGGGAGCATCTCCAAAAGAAAAACTTTTAACGGATATCAGGTGTTTGCTGGCTGACTACGGGATGAACGAAGCGCAGACCTATTCCATGCTTGGGGAAGATGAGTTTAAAAAAATGGGCATGGAAATGAAAAGATCCGAGAAGATCGATGTTTTGAACGCCATTTCAGAGGATATGGGCGTGATGAGGCCCAGCCTGTTACCCAACCTTTTTAATGCAGTGAGATACAACCAAAACCGGCAGGTGAGCGATGTCAGCGTGTTCGAGATAGGGAAAGTATACTTCAAGAAACCTGAGGGATTGATCGAGAGATCATCTTTGGCTGCCGTTGTTGCCGGGCAGGTCTGCAGCAGTTACGAGGGGAATAAGGAAACAGCAGACTTCTATTATCTAAAAAGGATAGTAGAGGAGATCGCTGCGCTGCTGAACGTTAATTGCGCCTTTTTGCGGACCGCAAATCCCGTTTTTCACCCCGGCAAGGCGGCAGATATAAGCATTGGGGGAAAGGATATGGGGAGCATAGGAGAATTGCATCCTGATGTAGCTATAAGCTATGAGCTCAAGGATAGGATGCTTGTGCTGGAATTGGACCTGGAAACGTTATTTGGCTTAAAGAGATCAACGCCATTATTCAAAGATATACCGATATATCCTTCAGTGAAAAGGGATATTGCGATGATCGCCCCAAGGGATATAGAAAGCAAACGTATCATTGATGTCATATTGGAGATAGGAAAACCCTTGATAGGAGAAGTAAAGCTGTTTGACCGATATTCCGGAAGCCAGGTAAAAGAAGGTTTCTGCAGCCTGGCATATTCATTGACCTACAGGGCATCTGACAGGACATTAAGTGATGAAGAAGTAAATGGAAAACAGGACCTGATCATCAGAAAATTAGAGGAAAACCTGCATATCGAAGTGAGGAAATAGCAGGGTGATGATTGGGGTTATGAATTGATTTGTCAGACTGTTAATCGTAACTTTTCTTGTTATAACGCCAAAATATGGAGAATCGCTTCATGGTTCAAGAAACCCCGATGATGAAGCAATATAAAGAGATCAAGAACTCCAACAAGGATGCGATCTTGTTCTTCCGCCTCGGTGATTTTTACGAAATGTTCTATGATGATGCCGTGGTGGCATCAAAAGAGCTGGGAATAACGCTCACTGGACGAGGCCAGGATGAGAACAGGATGCCTATGTGCGGAATACCTTTCCATGCGGCTGATTCATATATCTCAAAATTGATCTTGAAAGGGTATAAAGTGGCAATATGCGAGCAGGTGGAGGACCCTAAGATCGCGAAAGGGGTAGTTAAAAGGGAAGTAATAAAGGTGATAACGCCGGGAACAGTACTTGATGCAAAGATGCTTGAGGAAAAAAGCAATAATTATCTGGCCGGCATATCATTTGGCAGGGACAGCATCGGTTTTGCATACATTGACGTGTCCACAGGCGAGTTCAAGGCGACCGATATCAGGGGAGAGAACGCGTTTTCGGCACTGATAGGAGAAATTGAGCGCGTTTCCCCGAAAGAATGCCTGGTACCTGATATCATACCGGACAAGCATAAAATGCTTGAAGATCACATAAAGCAAAAGCAGATACCGAGCACGAAGTTCAAGGACATTTACGATGCCGAGATCTCGGAAGAAAAGCTTTTAGGGCATTTCAAGGTAAAATCCCTTGACAGCTTCGGCATGACCAAGGGATCATACGGCGCAGCCGCAGCGGTTATCGATTACCTGAAGGAGACCCAAAAAACCGCTCTTTATCATATTAACAAGATCTCCTATTACATGATCGGGGATCGCATGTATATCGATAATTCGACAAGGAAGAATCTTGAGCTTGTAGAGACCGTACGCGATAGGACCGTCAGAGGCAGCCTTCTTTGGGTGCTGGACAGGACAAAGACATCCATGGGATCAAGAAAGTTGAAGGCCTGGATGCTTCAGCCATTGATATCGGAAAAGGATATAAACAAGAGGCTTGACGCGGTGGAGGAGCTTGTAAGCGACGGCATCTTGTGCGCAAAGCTAGGGAACGCGATAGAGAATATTTTTGACATAGAAAGACTGGTCTCGAGGGTTGCGTCAAGGACATGCAACGCGCGCGACCTCAAGGCGCTTGCGGATTCGCTCCAAAGGATACCAAGGGTAAAAGAATTGCTCAAAAAAGCAATATCCTATCATCTGAAAGCGGGAGCAGACCTCGAAGAGTTAGACGATATTATCTCACTTGTAAGCGCAGCAATAGCTGACGAGCCGCCATATACGGTGAAAGAAGGCGGCATAATAAAAAAGGGATATGACAGGGAGCTTGATGATGTGAGGGATGCGGCTTATGGCGGGAAGGATTGGCTGGCAAAGCTTGAAGCGGAGGAAAGGCAAAGGACGGGCATAAAGTCTTTAAAAGTCGGATTCACAAAGGTGTTTGGTTATTACATCGAAGTTTCAAGTTCTAATTTAAGCCTTGTTCCCGGCAACTATATCAGGAAGCAAACGCTCGTGAATTGCGAGAGGTTCATAACACCGGAGCTGAAAGAAAAAGAATCGCTGATACTTAACGCTGAAACGAGGATGAATGAGCTTGAATATGAGATCTTCTGCAGGGTGAGAGATGAAATATCGTCAAGAACAGGGAAGATGCAGAATGCGGCCGAAATCATCTCCTGCCTGGACGTTCTTTGTTCTTTTGCGGCCGTTTCGATCGAAGGGAAATACGTACGCCCAAGTTTCAAGCCCGGCGAGATCAAGATAAAGGCAAGCAGGCATCCTGTGGCCGAAAGAACGATAGGAGAACACTTATTCGTTCCAAACGACGTAAAACTTGATAATGAGAACAGGTTCCTGCTCATAACAGGGCCTAACATGGCCGGGAAATCCACGTATATGAGGCAGATAGCCCAGATATTGATAATGGCCCAAGCAGGATGCTTTGTACCCGCCAAAGAGGCTGACCTGTGCGTTATAGACCGCATATTCACGCGAATAGGCGCGATGGACGACATTTATTCGGGCCAGTCCACGTTCATGCTCGAAATGACCGAGACATCGAACATCTTGAACAATGCGACAAAGAACAGCCTCATAATACTTGACGAAATAGGGCGGGGCACGTCTACATTCGACGGCATGGCCATAGCCGCCGCAGTGTCAGAATTCATCCACCTGAAAATAAAGGCAAAGACCCTGTTCGCGACGCATTACCATGAGATAACGCAGCTTGCCGACAAGCATAAGGGGATGAGGAACATCAACGTGCTTGTGAAGGAAGAGGGCGACAGTGTGATATTCCTCCATAAGATCGTTGATGGCCCGGCTGACCGGTCATACGGGATCCAGGTCGCAAAGCTTGCGGGGCTGCCTCAAGCGGTGATAGAACGCGCCAAGGAGGTTTATAAAACCCTTGAAATGGTGGAAAACAATATTTCAGGAGGAGAAACAAAGACACGATCAAGAACGACGGGTAAAGCCGATGCCGTGAAAAGGGTGAAAGGCGGAAGGGACCAGATGGGACTTTTCGTATGAAGAAAAAACTGAAAATAGGCAATGATATAGGATTGATCGAAAATAAGGACGAGGTCACCCTTCTTCCGGGAAAGATCATTGCCGTGGGGCTTAACTACAGGGACCACGCCAAAGAACTGCGAATGGCCATACCGAAAGAGCCGGTCATATTCTTGAAGCCCAACACTACGGTGATCGGCCACTTGGATGACATTATTTATCCAAAGGGATCGTCGCAAATAGATTACGAAGCGGAACTGGCTGTGATCATTAAAAAAACGGCCAGGAACATCTCCAAACAAGATCATAAACAATTCGTTCTCGGCTATACGTGCGCGAACGATATCACGGCAAGGGATCTTCAAAAAAGGGACGTGCAATGGACAAGGGCCAAGTCGTTTGACACGTTCTGCCCGCTGGGGCCTGTCGTAACCGATGAAATCGATCCTGAGAACGTAAGGATCAGGCTTTTCCTTAATGGACAACTAAAGCAGGATTCAAGTACTGCGAACATGATATTCAATGTTGGCGATATTATTTCGTTTATTTCATCGGTAATGACGCTTCTGCCGGGTGATGTTATACTGACAGGCACGCCTGTGGGGGTGGGGAGCATGAAAGCGGGTGATTCCGTGGAGGTGGAAGTTGAAGGCATAGGTAAACTTAAGAACAATGTCAGAGTAGAGGGCCATAATGAAATCTAAAGGGAATATTCTGATAGTCTTTATAATGCTCATGGGGCTTGCGCTTGCTGTGTTCTCATTTGTGACAATAATCACCACGAACATCAAGCAGACGGGTATCGAGACCACGCAAGCTCAGGCGTTCTACCTGGCGGAAGCAGGATTGAACAAGGCGATATGGTACTTGAATACCCCGACAGCGCAGGGAGGGATGGGGCCTTCATGGCGCACAACCGGCTTAACGGAAAGTTTTGGAAAAGGCTCATATACGATAAGTGTAAGCGACACGGCAAAACCAAATGAGATAATTATCAGGGTGACCGGTGAGGCTTTTGGGTATAAAAGGCAGATCTCTCAGGCCTTCAATCTCGGAGGATTGCCCGGCGCTTTTAATTATTCGGTATTCGGCGGTTCAGGGGTAAGCATAGGGAGGACGTTTAATATCAGCGGCGATATGTTCGTGAACGGGAACACTGTTTTTAACGGATCCGGAACGGCGGGGAATGTCTATCATCCCGCCGGATATACAGTGAGCGGGGGTGGCACTGACGCGGGGGTACCAGATCCCTCGCCTCAATTACCGACCTTGGATACAACATACTATTCCGGACTGATCAATCTGGCAGCAAGCTACCCGACAGCGAACAGGAACTTGACGGGGACGGTGAATCTTGCCGGCGGGGGTATTTATGTGAACGGAGATGTAAGCACGGGTTACGGGACGACAATAAACGGCCCGGGCGTGATAGTGGCAACCGGAAAAATAAGCACGAACGGGGCGAAAAGAGGGAATGCCGAGAACATAATATTGGTTTCGGGCACCACTATGTACATTGAGGACTCAAGCCTTAGCAATACCACATTTTTCAGCTCCAGCACTGCGTCTTTTGCCCGCGAATTTACAGGGAATAAAACAGTTGTGCTTGCCGTAGGGAACATCTCCACGGCAGGAAGTATTACCCTGGGTGGACTAATGTATTCAAAAGCAGGGCAGGTGAGCCTTGGAGGTACCACGATCATACGGGGTTCAATGGTAGCTGCAAACGGCGTGACAGCTACGAAGGGCGATATTACCATAATTCATGATGCGACCCAGCTGCCAGGAAGCGCACCGGTCGGTTTTTCCGCAAGCGAATCAGCGCTGAAGAAAGGCGTATGGAAAGAATATTGAGGAGATGGTTGATATGAAGAATAAAGGCAATGTCCTTCTTGTATTCATAATGCTTGTCGGTTTATCAATGATAATTTTCACGGTTATCTCGATGATATCAATGCGCATAAGAGAATCCGGAATAAACACTGCAGACTCGCAGGCTTTTTACCTCGCGGAAGCAGGCCTTAATAAAGCCGTCTGGTATCTTGGGACCCCTTCAGGCCAGGGAGGAAAAGGGAGCGATTGGAGAGGCGCCGTGATCGAGGCATTCGGCGATGGGACGTACAGTGTTACCGTTATCAACACGGCCGTTACTTCGAGGGTGCTTATGATCTCTACTGGAGAGGCAAAAGGATCAAGAAAAACGGTGAGGCAGATAACCGCAATGGAGTCCTATCCCGAAGCCTTTGATTACTCGATATTTTGCGGGAACAGCAACCTTAATGTAACAGGAAGTTCGGTCATAAACGGCGATATGTACGTGAACGGCAACACGAGCTTTGTCGGGGATGCATCACTTGGCAACGGCGAGGTATATCATGCCGGCGGATATGCCGTTACAGGCAACGCTACGGACGGCGGGCCCCTTGAGCCGCCTCCTTCAATGCCAAACTTCAGCACGACCTCTTATGATGAGAATATCACTGCGGCAGAAGCTGTGGCACCCGGAAATGTCACTTACACAAACCTTACGTTAACCGGCAATACGATCTATGTTAACGGCAACGTGACGATAAGCGGCACCGGAACAATAACGGGCACGGGGACGATAGTGGCGACAGGAAATATATTGATCCCGGGGAGCCCTACAGGAGTAAATTCCCAAGTGACGTTCATTTCCAAGGGAACGACGGACCTGAGCGGGAGCGCAAACCTTCCGCAATCAACGTTCTATTCAAGGGATAGCATAAAAGTCACAGGCAATACGGATCTTCAACTTGGAAGCTTGATCACATCCGGCAACCTGGAGTTCACAGGTAACATGCAATTTTCCGGAATGGCATATTGCGCGGGAGAGGCGAAGATAAGCGGCGACATCAACTTTGAGGGAAGCCTTGTAACAAATTCTTTCAAACACATATCCGGCAATCCCACCATCACATACAACGCGGAGGCGCTGCCTGCAGACATCCCGCCAGGATTTACGGGAGGGGATCCGTCGCTATTGAAAGGGACATGGAAGGAAATATGAAGGCCAAGAAAGGGAACATCCTTATTGTTTTTATAATGCTTGTCGGCCTGTCCTTCATGGTATTCTCGATAATAACGGTCATAACTACAAGCGTTAAAGATTCTGGGATAAGGACATCAGAATCGCAGGCATTCTATGTTGCGGAAGCGGGGCTTAACAAGGCGATATGGTACCTGGCAACGCCAGTCGCATACGGCGGCAAGGGCAGCGGATGGAGAGGAACGGCCACGGAGTATTTTGCTCAAGGGAATTACAATATCTCCGTCCAGAACACGGTGGTACAGGGTGAGGTCCTGATAATTTCAGTTGGGAGCGTAAAAGGAGTACATAAAACGATAATCCAGCTTGTCAACACAGAGTCTTTCCCGGCTGCTTTCAAGTATGCCATTTATTGCGGGAACAGCGGTTTATCGCCTACGGGTGATATTAATATTTCCGGAGACCTTTTCGTGAACGGGAACACCACTATGGTCGGGAATTCTTCCGTTACGAACGGCAAGGTTTATCATACGGAAGCATATTCAGTATCAGGCAACGCTGCCGACGGCGGAGTCCCGATCCCGATCCCTTTGATGCCTGCGCTTGACTCGTCGTATTACAACGGACTTATTGCAACTGCAGCGAATGTGGCTACGGGGAGCAGGACTTATACGAACCTCAACCTTAACAGCGGGATCGTTTACGTGAACGGGGACGTTACCATCACCGGAACGGGATCAATAACAGGACCGGGGATAGTTGTCGCTACCGGACAGATCAAGATAACAGGCACTCCCGTGAGCGACGGCTCAAAGATATTGTTCGTTTCGAACGGAGCGACGGAGATAAGCGGAGGCGCTGTACTGCCCAACTCAACGTTCTATTCAACGGGGGATTTCAAAGCATCGGGTACGACAGCGGTCAATGTGGGGAGTGTGATCACGGCGGCGGACATCAAGATGACAGGATCAATGGACTTCACAGGCCTTATTTACTGCAGCGGAACAGCAAGGTTGTCAGGAAGCCCCAGGATTTCGGGAAGCCTTGTGACTAACTCCTTTGATAAATTGACGGGTGCCGTAAGGATCACTTATGATCCTCGGGCTCTGAAGGTCCCCCCGATCGGGATAGAGCGCGGGAAACCCAATCCTATCAAGGGGTCCTGGGAGGAGCAATGAAGCCGCTTGATCTTATCTTTACCGTACATTGCCACCAGCCGGTAGGACAATCTGACGAGCGGCTCAGGGACGCATATAATAAGGCATACCTTCCTTTCATTGAGACCTTCGAGAAATATCCTACAGTAAAATTCGCCGTTTATTACAGCGGCATAATCCTTGAATGGTTCTCAAAGAACCATCCCGAGTTCATCGAGAAGCTGAAGATGCTTGCAAGAAGAGGCCAGATGGAAGCGCTGTCCGGGGGATATTATGATCCGATATTGTCCTTGATAACCCATGAGGACTGCGTTCAACAGATCAGGCGCGAAACGGACTTCATAAAAAAGAACTTTCTCAGGGTGCCCCAGGGCGCATGGCTCACGCATTCTGCCTGGGAGCCCCATCTGCCAAAAGCCCTGTCGGACTCCGGGATCGAATATACACTGGTGAACGATCACCAGATGATGCAGTCAGGCATCAGCGAGGATGATATGCGCGGCTATTTCATAACAGAAGAGCAGGGGGTGACGCTCAAATTATTCCCAATCAACAGGCCGTTGAACAGGCTGATCCCTTACAGCTCCCCCGAGGAAACCATAGATTCTTTAAGCGCGATTGCAAAGGAAAGGGGAGGCGGTCTGGTTGTGTTCGCGGATGAAGGAGAGAAGTTCGGAGCTGTCCCCGGAACGAACAAGTGGATGTATGAGGACAAGTGGCTTGACCGGTTCTTGGGAATGCTGGCGCAGAACAAGGACTTGATAAGGACGATGACGCTTTCGGAATATGTTGAGGAATATCCGCCTGCCGGGCGTGTATATGTCCCATCATCATCAAGCGACGCTTTTAATGACGCGACGCTCACCGCGGAAAAAAAGGCAAGGTATGAATCTGTGGCTGACGAGATAAGGTCATTCGGAAAGCAGGATAACTATCATGAATTCCTGGTAAAGGGCGGCTATTACAGGAATTTCCTGAGGAAGTATCCTGAAGCGAACAATCTGCATAAGAAGATGCTTTATTTATCGCAAAAACTTGAGGCGCTTGAAAAAGGCAGGCTTCTGGGGCTTTCTTCAAAGGAAAGGGAGGAAAGGATCGAGGAAGCAAGGATCAACCTGATGATGGGGCAGTGCGCGATCAACTATTTCACGGTAGCAGACGATGGTGCTTCTTGGGATGAAAGACGGGCGGCTCTCTATGAGCACCTTATCAAGGCGGAGGTGCTGATGGACAGGCTGGCCAGGGAAACGCAGAAATTCATTGAAGCAAAGACGATAGACTTTGACAAGGATGGCTTCGATGAGGTGCTGGTCAGCGGCAGCCTTGCGAATTGCTATATTGCACCAAACAGAGGAGGCTCGATATTTGAGATAGACCACAAAAGCAAATACATGAACCTGTTGAACGTTTTTTCGAGGTACAGGGAGGATAAAGGGGAAGAACAGATCTATGATGACCACCAGAAACTCTCTCTTCTGGACCATTTTTTGCCGGTTGAGACCACATTCGAGGATTACAGGTTATCCGCTTATAAAGAGGCAGGAGACTTTATTGCTGCGCAGTACACGCCGGTAATAAAATCAACATCAAATGAGGTGGATGTAAGGTTAAAAAGGAAAGGAGCGGTCTTTTCCGGCGCCGAGCAGAGCGAGATCGAGATAATGAAAACGATAACGATGATATCAGGGCAGACCCAGATGAACATAGATTATGTCATAAAGAACGTATCGATGACCGCAGCAAGGAACATCTTCGGTGTGGAACTTAATTTTGCTTTTGACGCTCAAGGCTATTACCTGTTCGACGATATAACAAAAGCAAAGTTCACCAGCTACGGAGAAGCGAAGAACATAAGCAGCGTCAAATTAATTGACGAGACAAGAGGCGTTAGTGTATCATTGGAAACAGGGAATTTAAGTTCGGTATGGAGATATCCCATAGAGTCGGTTCACCGCAAAGGTGAGGACATCGAGCGCAGGTTCCACGGGGTATCGGTCCTGCTGCTAAAGCAGGTCGATATAGCGCCGGGGGGCGAATGGAAGACAAGTATCAGGCTTAATTTTGAATAAATAAGGAGGGTAAACGTGCCAGAACTAAGAAAAGACCCGATATCGGACAGATGGGTCATCATAGCGACAGAGAGGGGAAGAAGACCTGACGATTTCAAGGAAACAGGACGTGCAGGAGAGGTGACAGCGGCGAAGGGATGCGTTTTTTGCGAAGGCAGCGAGTCGAAAACGCCGCCGGAGCTGGTGGCCGTGAGGGAGAAGGGAACGAAACCGAACGAGGCAGGGTGGTCCGTACGGGTCGTTGACAACAAGTTCCCGGCACTTCAATCCGAGGGCGAGGTCCACAGGAGCGGAACTGGTATATTTGACCAGATAACGGGCATAGGCAAGCACGAAGTTATAATAGAAACGCCGAGGCACGGCGAGAACCTGGCGGAAATGCCGCAAGAACACATAGAGAAGATACTGTGGATCTACAAGAACCGCCTGATCGAGCTCGAGCAGGACAAGAGGTTGCGGTACATCCTTATATTCAAGAATTACGGAAAGTTCGCCGGGGCTTCCCTCGAACACGCGCATTCACAGATCATTGCGACCCCGATAACACCGAGATATATCAAGCTTGAACTTGCTAACTCAAAGGAGTATTTCCATGAGAAGGAAAGATGCATATTCTGCGACCTTTTGAGGCAGGAAATAGGCGACGGAACAAGGATCGTAACTGAGAACGAGTTCTTTATAACGTTCACGCCTTTTGCGTCCCGTTTCCCGTTCGAGTTCTGGATACTGCCAAGGCACCACCAGCATAATTTCTCGCTGATATCCGACGCCGAGCGCCAGCAGCTAGCGAAGCTGATGAAAGAAACAATGATACGCCTTAAGAAAACGCTTAACGACCCGCCGTTCAATTATGTGCTGCATACTTCACCGAATCCGACCCCAAGACCCGGAAGGCCGGATTATTGGGGAACAGTGCAGTTCGATTTCCATTGGCATATTGAGGTTATACCAAGGCTGACCAAGCAGGCCGGCTTTGAATGGGGGACCGGACTTTACATAAATCCGACATCCCCGGAAGAAGCGGCGAAGTACCTGAGAGAAGTTGAGATTTAAACGAAAAGGAGGGGCAAATGCGTCAAACGACAGCATATATTCTAATTGAATCCTTGCCGGGCAAAGCGATAAACCTGGTAGACCAGATCAAGCAGATAAACGGGGTCAAGACGGTGCATTTGGTGACAGGTCCTTATGACGTGATAGCCTTTGTGGAAGCGGCTGACCTGAAGTCACTAGGGGACCTTATCGTGAAGAAGATACAGTCGACGGGATTCGTTGCGCGGACGCTTACCTGCGTTACAGTCGAACAGTAGTTGTCTTATTGATCTCTTTTTTGTGTGCCAGCTTGTTTATGGCGTTTATGTAAGCTTTTGCGGAGGACACGATCACATCGGTATCTGAACCATGCCCCGAGTATATGTTAGTCCCGTCGCTTATCCTCACCATCACTTCTCCAAGCGCATCCGTGCCGCCGGTTATTGCCTGGATCATGTAATCGACAAGCTTGATCTTGACCTTTGTCAGCTTCGTTATGGCCTTATAGACGGCATCGACGGGACCCGCGCCGGTCTCTTTGGTCTTTATCTTCTTCCCTTTATGGGAAAGCTGGACGGTGGCCGAGGGTCTTGTAACGGTTCCCGACCTGACGTCCATTGATATCAAACTGTAGGTCTCGGGAATGACCATCACCTCGTCGCTGACAAGCGCTTCAATGTCCCTGTCTGATATGTCCTTTTTCTTGTCAGCCAGAGCCTTGAATTCAGTGAAGGCCTTTTCTATCTCATCCTTTGAAAGATCAAATCCAAGTTCTCGGATCTTTTTCGCGAAAGCCGCCCGCCCCGAATGTTTGCCGAGTACAAGCTTGGATTCAGTAATTCCTATTGATTCAGCGTCCATTATTTCATAAGTCCTTTTCTCCTTTATTATCCCGTCCTGGTGTATACCGGCTTCATGTGCGAAAGCGTTAGCGCCAACGACCGCCTTATTAGGCTGGACTATCATGCCTGTCAATGTGCTCACAAGCCTTGAGGTCTTATATATCTCTCTCGTGTTGATCGCTGTCCGAGCATTGAAGAATTCCTTCCTCGTCTCAATGGACATCACGACCTCCTCAAGTGAAGCGTTGCCTGCGCGCTCGCCTATGCCGTTAATACAGCATTCCACCTGTGCCGCGCCTGCAAGGATCGCAGCAAGCGAGTTGGCCGTGGCGAGGCCGAGGTCATTATGGCAATGAACGCTGATGTCCACCTTGTCGATGTTGGGAACGTTCTTGATTATACCTTTAATGAGCTCGCTGAACTCGCTGGGGATCGTATAACCGACGGTATCGGGTATGTTGATGACGTTGGCCCCTGCAGTTATAGTTGCCTCTATGATCCTGTAGAGAAACTCAGGGGCTGACCTGCCGGCATCCTCGCAGGAGAACTCAACATCCGGGCAAAGGCTTTTTGCGTGACGGACCATGTCGATAGCGATCCGGAAGACCTCCTCGGGTGATTTCTTCAGCTTTTTTTCCATATGTATCGGGGAGGTAGCGATAAAAGTGTGTATCCTTGGTTTATCCGAGAACTTCACGGCTTCCCAAGCCCTGTCAATGTCCTCTTTCCTTGCTCTTGAAAGGCTGCAAATGACAGGACCTTTCACGTTCTGGGCAATTGTCTTGACGGCAAGGAAATCGCCCTCCGAGGATATGGCAAAGCCGGCCTCGATCACATCAACTCCGAGCCTTGCAAGTTGCTTGGCGATCTCAAGCTTTTGGTCGGGATTAAGGCTTGCTCCGGGAGCCTGTTCGCCATCCCTCAATGTGGTATCGAATATCTTTATTTTTCTCATCAATATCTCCTAAAAAGTGTGCAATATATTATCATAAAGGGATAATTAACGCAAATGAGGGGAGCTATGCGGCTTTCTTTTTCTGTTTTACTGGCCTCATTTTAGTGGTGAGAGCCTTCGGATATGCGAACTTTTTCCATCTTATTTGGGTAAGCTTATATTGCCTGTTGCCCGTGTTCCTCATTTGTTCTCGCCGCTTATTGATACGTTCGGCACAAGGAGTGAAGGGGATCCTATGTTGCCGAAGAACTCAAGGTCGGTGCCGATATCCTCGATACTCGAGAGGAACTCGATAAGGTTGCCGGCTATCGTTATACCCCTTACCGGCTGCGTGATCTTGCCGTTCTCGATCATGCATCCGATGGCTCCTATGGAGAAATCGCCTGAGATAGGATTGATCGTATGAGCACCGATGACGGACTCAAGAAGAAGACCGCTAGAGACCTTGGACAAAAGACCGCTGTTCTGACCGTTCTTTATGTGAAAGTTGCTTGGGCCTATCGTTGGAGGGGTCTTGAAGGACATCCTCACGGAGTTGCCGGTGGATGAGGCGTTCAATTTCCTTCCGTTATAGTGGTCGCAAATGAAGTTAAGAAGTATGCCGTTGTTTATCAGAATGCTCTTTTGGGCAGGGGATCCTTCCGCGTCAAAGCTATAGGACCCGACTCCATGCTCGATCGTAGCATCGTCGATCAAGGTGATGATCGGTGAGGCGACCTTCTTTATGAGCTTGCCGGCAAAAAGCGATTTTCCCTTTATGACGGATTCCGCTGACAGTGCCGGGAAGATGGCGCTGATCATCATGGATGCGGTGAAAGGGGAGAACACGACGTTCATTTTCCCGCTTTTGATGGGCTTTGAGCCAAGCATCATCACGGCCCTTCTTGAAGCAGTACTCCCGATGGATACAGGATCGATCCCCGCATATTGACCGCTTGCCTTGAACCATTGAGCTGACTCGGAAAGGCCGCTATCCTCAGCAACAACATCCGCGGAACCAAAGAACATGGATTTCCTGTATGAGGCATTCACTCCCTTTGAATTGACCAATGTGATGCCTGAAACAGATTCGGAATAATTTACCTTCTCGGTCTTTTTAATCTTTTCGCTGTGCTCATAAGCTGACTTTTCTATCTGCAGGGCGATCTTGAGCTTTTCGCCGAAAGCGATGACATCAGCAGACCTGTCGTATGTTTTGACTTCAGGGACGCGGGCCGGCGATTCCGGGAAATCGATGAACTGGTCAGCATGGGTATTCCTGCTGTTATGGATAGCGGAGCCGATAAGCTCGCTTATGGAATCGTCGTCAAAAGAAGCTGTGTATGAAAAACCAAGCCTGTTATCCTTGATCACTCTTATACTGATGCCTCCGCTTGATATCGTATCCGAGGATTCAAGCTTTTGGTCCAGCACATCTATGCTGAGAGCGTTTTCCTGGGACACGTAGACTTCTGCTTGGTCGGCTCCAGCCGATAATGTTCGCTTTAATACCTGTGAGGCGAATTCCCTGTCGATCATTGGCATTGTACGGCTGTTATGGCCACAACATTTACGATATCGTCGGCGCTGCATCCGCGAGAAAGGTCGTTCACCGGCTTGACCGTACCCTGGAGTATAGGACCGAGCGCTACGGCATCTCCCAGACGTTCCGTAATTTTATAGCATATGTTCCCGGCATCGAGATTAGGGAATATGAGCACGTTCGCCCGGCCTGCCACGGATGAACGTGGCGCTTTTATCTGGCCGACCGACCTTACCAGCGCGGCGTCGGCCTGAAGCTCCCCGTCAACCATCAGCTCTGCTCTTTTCGATCTCACGATCTCTGTGGCTTTTACGACCTTATCGACGCTGGCATGCTTGGCACTGCCTTTTGTCGAGAAAGAAAGCATTGCCACTCGGGGATCCCTTCCGACAAGCGACCTAAAAGAATCGGCGGTGCTTATCGCGATATCTGCAAGCTGCTCGGAGGTGGGTTCCGGAGTAACGGCACAATCCGCGTAAAAGATTATACCGTCCGCGCCAAAATCCTTCTTGGGCGATATCATGGCAAAAAAACTGGATATCCAGTTGATGCCCCCCTTTAATCCGACGCATTGAATGGCGGCCCTGACGGTCTCGCTAGTGGGATGCGTTGCTCCCGACACCATGCCGTCCGCGCTGCCATCCCTGACCATCATCGCCCCGAAGAACCAGGGTTCATTTGACAGTCTTTCTCTTGCGGCATCGATCGTGGTGCCCTTTTTCTCCGTTAAACGGCTATACTCCACGCAGTATTGCCCGAACTTATCGCTTTTTTGCGGGGTTATGACCTTTGATCCGGAAATGTTTATCCTGTTATCGCTGGCCAGCTTTTCGATCGCTTCATTGTCACCCAGCAGGATCACGTCGGCGAGGTGGCTCTTAAGTATGATCTCTGTTGCCTTAAGTATCCGTGCGTCGCCGCTTTCGGGGAGCACGATGGTCTTGTTGATCCGTCGTGCTTTTAACCAGATGCTTTGTATGAAGTCCAATAGAAAATACCGATCCTTTCAATGTTATACAACAAATATATCACCTTGCCATTTCCATTTCAATAACGAAGGGAGAAGTATCAGAAGGGCGGTTCTTTTGAAAGGTCATTTTTCGGGGCAGGTGAAAGGTTGATCATGTATCTTTCAAGCTCCTTCTTTGTGAGAACGTTCCTTTTCTTGAGAAGATCGATAAGCTTGAACCATACCTGATATGTTATTTCAACGTCACCGATGGCTCGGTGCCTGTTCGTGACCTCTATGCCGAAGTAGCGAGCTATCGTATGAAGCTTATGATTATCGAGTCCCGGGAGGAGCTCTCTTGACATCGCGACAGTGCAGATCACGGGATTCTTCACGTCCCTGTTAAGCCATTTTTTTGAGCTGTTCTGAAGGAAGCCGACATCGAATTCAGCGTTATGGGCGATGAGGATCGATTCGTCGATGAAATCAAAGAATTCTTCAAGGACAGGCTTTATGTAAGCTTCTCCATGCAGCATTTCGTTCGTTATGCCGGTCAATTTCGTTATTTCGGGCGATATCTCCTTGGAAGGGGAAACAAGCTTGTTAAAAACACCCTTGATATCGCTGTTCTTGATGCTCAATGCGCCTATCTCGATGATCTCGTCCTGCGCGGGATCAAGGCCGGTCGTTTCAAGGTCGAAAATGACGTATGCCAGCTTTTCAAGTTCGCCGTATTTTGATTCCAGGGCCTCTCTGGCGCGGCTGAGGAAGGAATATTCCTTCTCAAGCCTCAGGAATTCCTCATCTTTCAAGAAATCTATCATGATGTTTACCTCTAAGGTACGATCAGGTCGTATTTCCTTGAGCCAAGGCCGACCTTTTCGGCGTATTTGAGCTGAACTTCCCAGTTAATGCCGGGATATATAGACCTGAACTTGTCTTTATCGGTGCTTTTATAGGAAGAATCCTGGTGCCATTCGGAACGGTTCACAAGATCAACACTTGCCTGGTCGATCGCGACCGGATCAAAAGATGCAAGCACGCCGACATCTTTTACGATAGGGGGATCGTTCCAGGCATAGCAGTCGCAATTCGGGGAAACATCGATTATGAAGTTAAAAAAGGCCATTTTTCTTTTTTTATCCTTCCATACACCGTAAAAGTATTCCACTATCTTTTCCTGCACGGAGTCGGGCGTGCCTGCCCAGGAGATCTCTATTGCTCCGTAATCGCAGCTTGCGACGCATTCTCCGCAGCCAAGGCATTTACCGTGATCGATAACGGCCTTTTTATCGATCAGTTTTATCGCGGCCGTAGGGCACCACTTGACGCACTCCCCGCATCCGGTGCACTTTTGCCTGTCAGGTTTTGGCTTTACGTCGGAGTGCATCATCTGTTTGCCAGAGCGTGACCCAAGGCCCATACCGACGTTCTTCAGGGCGCCTCCGAAACCGGTCAGCTCGTGTCCTTTGAAATGTGTCAGTACGATCATTGAGTCCGCTTGCACGGCGGCAGAGCTTATTTTCACGTCCTTAAAGTGCTTGAGGCCGACATCAACCCTTATTTGATCTTTGCCTGCGAGCCCGTCAGCGATTATGACGGGAATGCCCATCTTCTCGGGCGTATAACCATGAGAGTAGGCGGTATTAAGGTGACTTACAGAATCAGAGCGGGAGCCCTTATATATCGTGTTCGCATCCGTAAGGAACGCCCTGACGTCTGTCTTTAATATCCTATCGATCAAGGGTTTTACGATGGTCGGCTTGAGGTATGCATTGTTGCCAATTTCCCCGAAGTGTATCTTGATGGCAGCAAGTTCATTCTTTTTCAAGAAGGCCACACTTAAACGGTCAAAAAGATGTTTTAAGTTCTCGGCCGAGATATCCTCGGATTTTAAAAAATGGACTTTCGAGCTCATTTGTAAGCTTCGGGCTTCCGTTCAAGCAGCACAGGCATGCTTGACCTGACCTGCTCGATCCTTTCAATGTCTATTTTTTCGACGAGCACGCCTTCTTTGTCATCCATTTCGCCAACAATTTCGCCGTATGGATCAACAATGAGGCTCTTGCCGAAGTACCTGGTTTTTTTCCCGCCCACCCTGTTGTTGCCGATCACAAAAACCTGGTTCTCTATTGCCCTTGACTTTAGGAGTATCTCCCAGTGATGCTCCCGCGGCGTTGGAAAATGAGCCGGGCATATGATTATTTCCGCCCCTTTTAGGGTAAGTGTCCTTGCGGTCTCGGGGAACCTGATGTCGTAGCATATTACTATGCCAAGCTTTGCGAGGGGGCAGGGGATGACGTTCAATTTGTCCCCGCCGGTGAAATATTTATCCTCCTCGGTAACGGTGAAAGGGTGGATCTTCCTCTGGTAGCCGATAATTTTCCTGTCCGGGGATGAAACAAAGGACGTGTTATAGAGTTTTCCGTCGGACATTTCCGGTATTGACCCCCCCACAATGTAGCAACCGTACCTGTATGATGAATTTATCAGGAATGAGATCAGTTCATTGAAGCTATCCTTTGCGATATCTTTGATGTAGGGGTAATCAAAACCTGTTGCGAACATCTCCGGAAGGGTTACTATCTGTGGTTTATGTTTTAAGGCTTTTTCAATGAAGCCCTGAGCGGTCCTTAAATTAAGGTCCATATTGCCTGTCTTGATGTCCATCTGTATCGACGCGATAACGATTTTTTTCATAGGCTATTTTTTGGCCTCCAGTTCTTTGGCTTTCTTTATGAAGTCAAGGGCGTTCCTTACCTCTTTCATGTCCTGCCACATGAGCCATTTTGGGCCGCCCACATCTTTTGACGGACTCCTTAAGAGATAAGACGGGTGGAATATCGGCATCACCGATATATCCGTTCCCTGAAGCTTATGCCACGTTCCCCTTATCTTGGTCATGGGCTCTTCGTTCTTAAGCACCACTTTTGTGGAAGGAGCGCCTGCAAGAAGGATGATCTTTGGTCTGACAGATTTTATCTGAGCTTCAAGATACGGATAACATGCTTCTGTTTCCGCGGCCTGAGGCGTCCTGTTTTCCGGAGGCCTGCATTTAACGATATTCGTGATATAAATATCTTTTTCCCTGTCAATTTCGATTGATGTAAGTATCTGTGTGAGCAGCTGTCCTGCGCGTCCAACGAACGGCAGCCCCGTCAGATCTTCCTGTTCGCCCGGTCCTTCCCCGATTAACATCAGATCGCAGGGCACCGGACCGTGGCCGAATACGACTTTAGTGCGATTCTTATGCAGTTCACATTTTTTGCAGTTTTCAGCTGTTTTCTTCAGTTCTTCGTAGGAGAGCTTGCTGAAATCTTCTGGTTTGCTGAAAAGATCCATAAATTGGTTAGATGATAACAAAATTGAGGGATAAATTCAATTGTCATGAAATTTATTGATAATTAATACGATAATAATGTGGCGATTGGGAGGTGAGGAAAATAGCGTTTTCTGCAGTTCAAAGAATAAGCGCTCTTGATCTGTCATGTGCCGCAAGAATGGCCGCTGTAGGCACTCGCCAGGCGAAATTGGACGCTATAGCGAAAGTTGAAACAGCTGCCTCATCCGTGCTGGCGGAGTTTTCGGATTATTCTGTTGCGCCGGGAACAACTGTTATTATGAAAGGGACCGCAAAAGGAGTTTTTGTTGGTTCCCATCCTCAATCTACTTTTGACGCTTTTAATTTGATCGGTTTGGAGAGGCATAGAAGACTTGCCGAACTTGGGAGCGGCACAGGCCTGGTAGGGAGGATCGCTTCGCTATTTGTCCCAGAAGTGATATTGGTCGAAGAAGACAGAGAACTCATGGCTGTCTCAAGGATGCTGGACAAGAGGGTTGCCCGGTTCATTCCCGAGGTGGGCCATATTGCTCATATTCGGGGGGACTATACAAGGATGAACAACTTGTACAGGACATCGGACGTATTCTTCAACTTTGTTGATGGAGATAGCCAAAAGCTGGCAAAGAAACATTTTGCGCGATTATCCCGCCCGGGTTCGATATTCATATTGAAGAGTGCAAAGGAGATCGAAAAGGGCGGCATAGGTCAAGGAGTTCAGGATATTACGGCATCAATACCGCATTTTGATCGTTTTACGAAAGCTGAATGGTTTGTTTATAGAAAAGCCTAACTTCATAAATATAATCAAATAAATATTTTAAAATCGTCTTTTTCTATGTTATAATCCCCCTTTATTGCAATAATTTTCCCATTGGAGCGCTAAAAATGAAGCAGGTTAAACTATTTGATACGACCTTAAGAGATGGTGCGCAGACAGAAGGCATATCTTTTACCGTTGAAGATAAAATAAAGATCGCAAAGCTTTTGGACCAGCTTGGCGTGCATTACATTGAAGGCGGATGGCCGGGCTCAAATCCGAAGGATATCGAATTTTTCAGCAGGGTAAAGACCCTTAAGTTAAAGAACGCTAAAATGGTCGCCTTTGGTAGCACAAGAAGGGCTAATGTTAAACCTGAGGACGATACGAACCTGAAAGCTTTGATCGAATCCGGGACGCCTGCGGTCGCGATATTCGGCAAAGCATGGGATTTTCATGTTACCGATGCGCTCAAGATCTCTCTTGAGGAGAACCTTAAACTTGTTGAGGATTCAGTAAGATTCCTTAAAAAGAACGGCAAAGAGGTCATTTTTGATGCCGAGCATTTCTTTGACGGATATAAAGCTAATCCTAAATATGCAATGAAAGTATTAAAGGCCGCGGAAAAGGGCGGAGCTGACGTGCTTTGTCTTTGCGACACCAACGGAGGCACTCTTGCTTTCCAGGTCCAGCAGATTATCAGCAAGATAAAGAAACAGGTTAAAAAGCCCTTGGGCATCCATGCGCATAACGATTCGGAGTGCGCCGTATCTGTTACGGGAATGGCGGTTTACTGCGGTGCGATCCATGTTCAGGGCACGATGAACGGGTACGGAGAAAGATGCGGGAATGCGAACCTTTGCTCGATAATCCCGATCCTTAAGCTTAAGCTGGGGATCAACTGCATTTCGGATGCGCAGTTGAAAACATTGACCGAGGTTTCCAGGCATATTGCGGAGATAGCGAACCTCCCGCAATCGGCCCATATGCCTTTTGTGGGAAGATCAGCATTTGCGCATAAGGGGGGTATCCATGTAAGCGCAATACTTAAGAAATCGTCCACATATGAGCATATCGATCCAAAAATTGTAGGAAATGAACAGAGAGTAACGATCTCTGAGCTTTCCGGCATAAGCAATCTCGTGTACAAGGCGAAAGCATACGGTATCGACCTGAAAAAGGATACGCCGGAGGTAAAGGAAGTCCTTAAGAAGCTGAAAGAGCTTGAAATGGAAGGATACCAGTTCGAGGAGGGTGAGGCATCTTTTGAGCTGATGCTGAAGAAATCTCTTGGTGTTTATAATCCGGTCTTCGTACTGGAAAGTTTTGATATAGTAACTATAAAGCATGGCAGCGAGCCGACAAAAGTAAAAGCAAAGATCAAGGTCAACGTGAAAGACCAGCTGGTCGAAACGGAAGCTTACGGTGACGGCCCGGTGAACGCTCTTGACGGCGCATTAAGAAAGGCGATAGAGGATATTTTCCCGGTCATTAAAGAGGTCAAATTGACAGATTATAAGGTAAGGGTGCTCGACAGCAAAGAGGGGACCGCGGCCAAGGTCAGGGTAATAGTTGAATCCGCGGACGCCGTAAGGACATGGGGAACGGTAGGGGTATCCACGAATATCATCGAGGCCAGCTGGTCGGCGCTGGTCGACAGCATTGAATATAAACTGATGTTATCATCATAGAGGGACAATGGCATGAGCTTACCGATAACAGCAAAGATAAATAAGATCGGGCACCTTGAGATCGGGGGCTGCGACACTGTCTCGCTTGCCGCCGAATATGGCACCCCTCTTTATGTGGTCGACGAGGCAACGATAAGGTCCAAAGTAAAGGCCTATACCTCGGCATTAAAAACTCACTATCCGAATTCACAAATTATATTCGCCTCAAAGGCCTTATCTGTTGTCGGGGTCCTGAAAGTGATCGCGGAAGAAGGAGCAGGCTTTGATGTTTCATCCGCTGGCGAATTGCTGACCGCGATAAAAGCAGGGGCAGAGCCTGAAAAGATATATTTCCACGGCAACAATAAATCAAGGGACGAGGTCCAGAGAGCGCTTGATTCGGGCGTTGGAAGGATCGTTGTTGACAGTATGGATGAGCTGGAAATGCTGGATGAGGTCACTAAAGAAACCGGCATAAAAGCAAAGATACTCCTAAGGATAAATCCTGGGATCGAAGCACATACACATGCGTACATAAAGACAGGTCAGACAGATTCAAAGTTCGGGATCCAAAAGAACAGGGTCATGGAAGCCGTGATGATGGCGGTAAAGATGAGGAATATTGAATTCTTAGGCCTTCATGCCCACATAGGGTCGCAGATATTGAAGTTCGAAGGTTTCCTTGCCGAGATCGACACATTGATGTGTCTGGCAAAGGAGATATCACGCGATTTGAATGCCAGCGTTGGCGAGATAAATATCGGGGGCGGACTGGGGATATCATATACTAAAGAGAAAGAACCTGATATCGGCAGGTTCGTTAAATCTGTTTCGGCAAGACTTAAAAAATCAGCAAAAAAGCTGGGGCTTGCTGGCCCTAAGCTTTTAATAGAGCCGGGCCGGTCAATAGCGGGGCAAGCGGGCATCACTCTTTATTCGGCAGGGAACATCAAGGACATACCAAAAATACGGAAATATGTATCAGTTGACGGGGGCATGGGCGACAACATTCGGCCGGCGCTTTACGGTGCTAAATATTCTGCGGTGGTAGCGAACAGGATGAAAGATACAACGAAGGAAAAGATCACGATAGCCGGCAGGTATTGCGAGTCGGGTGACATATTGATAAAGGACATAAGGCTTCCAAAGATATCCAGGGGCGATGTGATAGCCGTTCTTTGCACGGGCGCTTACGGATATACGATGGCAAACAATTACAATAAGGTGCCAAGGCCCGCGGTCATAATGGTCAGCGAAGGCAGGGCGAATGTTATCTTGAGAAGAGAAACGATCGAAGATATGCTGAAAAATGATGTCATATAGGAGGGATAAGGATCGTGATGATGCCGCATGAGATTGCGCTGAGATGGGTGGACATTATCGATATCGCTATTGTTTCTATGGTGATATATTATCTTCTCATGTGGCTGCAAGGAACAAGGGCTATCACGCTCCTTAAGGGCATCGGCGTAATCTTCATGTTCTACTTGTTCGGCAAAGTGCTCAATCTATATACGATAAACTGGCTTTTGGAAAGGCTGGGAACGGTAATTCTTATACTTATAATAATAATTTTTCAGCCTGAGCTCCGCAGGGCGCTTGAAAGGATAGGAAGAGGAAAATTACTGATCAGGCTTGGAGTGGTGGACCAAAGCCGCGGTAGCTGGTTCGTCAGACACATAATCAGGGCGGTTGAAAGCCTCTCACAGACAAAAACAGGAGCGCTGATCGTCCTTGAGAGGAACACGGGGCTTTCCGAGTTCCTTGAGTCAGGTATAAAGATCGACGCGGTCGTTTCAGTAGAACTTTTGCTTTCTATATTTTCCCCGCACAACCCCCTTCATGACGGGGCAGTGATACTTCAGGGGGACCGGATAGCTGCCGCTAGCTGCCTGCTTCCGTTGTCCGACAGCAGGCTGCTGGACAAGCGGCTTGGGACAAGGCACCGCGCAGCTGTGGGTATGAGCGAACAATCGGACGCACTTGTTATAGTTGTATCGGAGCGAAACGGCGTTATTTCTATCGCTGATAACGGGTTGCTTTCAAGGCAGATAACAAAAGAGGTTCTTGAGGAGAAGCTGTTCGAGCTTTACAAGGTAAAGCCTTTGCGGGCTACATTGTTTCCCTGGATGGCAAAACACAAAAAATGAACTTAAAATGGAACTGAGAAGGAAAGTCACAACGCACATCCTGAAGGATATGAAGAGAAGGGGCGACAAGATAGTCGTTCTGACGGCTTACGATCATCCTACGGCCAGGATGCTTGATGAGTCAGGCGTTGACATAATATTGGTTGGCGACTCTCTTGCAAATGTTGTACTGGGCTATGAGAACACATTGCCTGTTACGATGGATGAAATGTTGCATCACGTAAAGGCTGTCGCAAGGGGTGCAACGAGCTCGATGGTCGTTGCTGACATGCCGTTCATGTCTTACCAGCTATCATATGATGAAATGCTGAAGAACGCTTTCAGGTTCATCAAGGAGGGCGGAGCTGAAGCGGTCAAGGTGGAAGGCGATGTTTATCTTGACAGCATTAAAAGGATAGTCGAGGCGGGTATCCCTGTAATGGGACATATAGGGTTCACTCCGCAATCGGTCAACAGGCTTGGAGGTTACAGGGTCCAGGGCAGGACGACCGAAGAGCAAAAGGCGCTGATCGGATCAGCGAAAAAGCTTGAGGATGCAGGGGTGTTTTCGATAGTCCTGGAAATGGTACCCGAAGAAGTAGCAAAAAGAATAACAGAAAGTACTTCAGTTCCCACGATAGGATGCGGGGCAGGAAGATTTTGCGACGGGCAGGTGCTCGTGTTCCATGATATGGTCGGTATGAGCGGCGAAAAAGTCCCGAAATTCGTGAAAAAGTATCTGGACCTGAACAAAGAGATAAAGAACGCTGTTTCATCATATAAAAAGGACGTCAAGGAAGGAAGATTTCCGGCGAAACAGCAGGTTTATTGAATTTGCCCCAGTAGCTCAGTTGGATAGAGCAACGGTTTCCCTGCCTGCCGGCAGGCAGGCTAAACCGTAGGATGGAGATGTGAATGATTAAATATTATGTGTATATTCTAAAGAGTAAGAAAGATAACAATTTCTATACAGGATTTACTTCTAACATTAGAAAAAGACTTGAGGATCATAATAATGGGAAGGTTCGTTCAACAAGATCACGCAGACCTTTTACGCTTGAATATTTGGAGGAAGCTGTAAGCAGGGATAGGGCAATAAAGAGAGAAAGATACTTTAAAGCGGGATTTGTACGCGAATTAATGGGTATTGATAAACATGGATGCCCCAGTAGCTCAGTTGGATAGAGCAACGGTTTCCTAAACCGTAGGTCGCACGTTCGAATCGTGTCTGGGGCATATATGATAGTATGGAGTGAAGATGGGTAAATTTTATGTATATATCCTAAAAAGTATAAAGGATAATAGAAAATATACTGGCTTTACATCGAATCTTAATAAAAGGCTGAAAGATCATAATAGCGGTAAAGTGCGTTCAACAAGGTTGCATAGACCGTACATCGTGATCTATAAGGAGGAAGTATCAAGCAGGGATGAGGCGATCAGAAGAGAAAAATGTTTCAAAAAGGGATATATGCGCGAAATATTGATTGCATGAGACGGTTTCCCTGCCTGCCGGCAGGCAGGCTAAACCGTAGGTCGCACGTTCGAATCGTGTCTGGGGCATATACGATAGTATGGAGCGAAGATGGGTAAATTTTATGTATATATCCTAAAAAGTATAAGAGATAATAGAAAATATACTGGATTTACATCGAATCTTGATAAAAGGCTGAAAGATCATAATAGCGGTAAAGTGCGTTCAACAAGGTTGCATAGACCGTACATAGTGATCTATAAGGAAGAAGTATCAGGCAGGGATGAGGCGGTCAGAAGAGAAAAATGTTTCAAAAAGGGATATATGCGCGAAATATTGATTGCATGAGACGGTTTCCCTGCCTGCCGGCAGGCAGGCTAAACCGTAGGCCGCACGTTCGAATCGTGTCTGGGGCATTTAGACAGGAATGGACGGCAGCATGATATTTGAAAACGTTATACTGATCGGTTTCATGGGGGCGGGAAAGACCGAAATAGGCAAGAAGCTTGCCGAGAAACTTAAGATGACATATATCGACACCGATTCCGTTATAGAAAAAGAACAGGGAATGTCGATAAATGATATATTCGAGAAAAGCGGTGAAGCATGCTTCAGGGACATGGAGAGCAGGGTACTCGACAGCTTAAAGGGCACAAATAAGCGGGTTATTTCGACCGGAGGAGGAATGATACTGAGGCCAGAGAACGTGAAGAAAATGAAAGCATTGGGACCGCTGGTGCTTTTATGGGCCGAGCCGGAAGTTGTTTATGAAAGGATAAAGGACATGGGAACTCGTCCGCTCCTGAACGTTGAAGACCCGAAGAAGAAGATCGTCGAGATACTTGAGTTAAGGGCACCGATATATAAAAGCGTGGCGGATCTCGAGGTTGACACATCAAGGTTGTCGACAGAAGAAGCATGTAATAAGATAATCAAGTTCTTAAAGAGGAGCAAATAATGTCAAAGATACGAGTGAACCTTAACGAGAACAGCTACGACATCAGCGTAGGATCTGGCATATTGAGCGAGTTCGGCAGTATAATCAAGAAAGAGAACGGCTTTGAGAAGATCATCATAATCACTGATCCGCTTGTTAACGAGCTATGGGGAGGGCTTTTGAGGAACAGCCTTAAATCCGAAGGCCTGAATTATGAGATGATAGAGATCCCCAGAGGGGAGAATTACAAGAACCTGAAGATCGCCTATAAGCTTTATGACAGGCTCCTTGGCCTGGAAGCGCACAGGGACTGCTGCATAGTGGCTTTCGGCGGGGGTGTTATTGGTGACCTTGCGGGCTTTGTCGCGGCAACATACATGAGGGGCACATATCTTGTCCATGTTCCCACGACCCTCCTTTCCCAGGTTGACGCAAGCATCGGGGGCAAGACATCGGTTAATCATCCGAAAGCAAAGAACTTGATCGGGGTCTTTTACCAGCCGCTATTCGTTCATTGTGACGTGGAAACGCTGACGACACTTCCTCAAAAGGAGCTCAGGACAGGTCTTGCAGAGGTGATAAAATACGGCGTCATTGAGGATGAGGACTTCTTCAAGTTCCTGGAGGCAAATTCACACCACTTGAACACGAAAGCCTTTGAGGACAGGGATACGCTAAAGGCCGCCCTAAAGGTATGGCATACGATAGTAACTGAATCCTGCAAGATAAAGGCAAGGATCGTTGAACAGGACGAAAAAGAAAGGGACTTGAGGATGGTCCTTAACTTCGGCCATACGATAGGGCATGCGATCGAGACCTTGACAAAATACAGGGAGTTCACGCACGGCGAGGCGGTTTCGATCGGCATGGTGGCGGCAGCAATGATCGCAAAAGAGATGAAGATGCTTGATCAGGAGTCTTTTGACAGGATAAAAGGCCTGCTTGAAAAGCTTAAGCTTCCAACGACCATGGACGGCCTTTACGCCAAGAAGATAATAAGGAACCTCAGGGTCGACAAGAAGATCAGGGAAGGAAAGATAAGGTTCGTCCTTCCGAAAAAGATAGGCAAAGTTGAGGTAAGGGACGATATTCCGATCAAGATCGTAAGGCGCGTATTGAAAGCGATAGGATGCAAATGATCGATCCAAAGGAACAGGTAAAAATAATGAAGGATGGCTGCGCGGAGCTCATACCGGAAAACGAGCTCCTTGATAAACTAAGGAAGAAAAAGCAGTTGCGCGTAAAATGGGGAGCGGATCCGTCGGCTCCCGACCTGCACATGGGTCACGCTGTCGTGATAAGAAAGCTTCGCACTTTCCAGGACCTTGGACATAAGGTCGTGTTCATCATAGGAGATTTCACCGGCATGATAGGGGACCCGTCCGGCAAGTCAGAGACAAGGCCGGTCCTGACGAGAAAAGATGTGGAAAAGAACGCCAGGACATACAGGGACCAGATATTCAAGATCCTGGACCCGAAGAAGACCGAGATAGTCTATAACAGCAAGTGGCTCAAGAAGTTGACGCTGGAGGACGTGATCAACCTGGCGGGAAAATACACGGTCGCCAGGATGCTTGAGAGGGACGACTTCATAAAACGATATACTGAGGAGATGCCGATATCGATCCATGAGTTCCTATATCCCCTTATACAGGGGTATGATTCCGTGATGGTTAAGGCGGACGTTGAGATCGGGGGCACTGATCAGAAGTTCAACCTCCTGGTCGGAAGGGAGCTACAAAGGGAATTCAAGGAGGATCCCCAAGTGATCTTAACTATGCCGCTGCTTGAGGGCACGGACGGCGTACAGAAAATGAGCAAGAGCCTGGGCAATTACATAGGCATCACGGAACCGCCCGGCGAAATATTCGGAAAGACGATGTCCATCCCCGACAATATCATGATCAAATATTTCGATCTTCTTTCCGGTATGGCCAGGGCTGACATACTTAAGATCAAGGGGGGATTGATCGAAGGCGTGCTCCATCCCAAGGATGTAAAGAAATTGCTTGCAAGGATCCTGGTCTCTACATTCCACTCAAAGAAGGAAGCGGACGCTGCGGATGCGGAGTTTGAAAGGGTGTTCAAGGATAAAGGCCTGCCTGACGAGATACCGGTGCATTATATCGACAGTAAGGAACTGGATGAGGACGGGAGCATCTGGCTTGCAAAGGCGATAGTGATCTCAAAACAGGCATCATCAAGCTCGGAGGCTGTCAGGCTTATAGAGCAGAGCGCGGTCAAAGTTGAGGATGTCATTGTGAATGACAGGAAGGCAAAGATAAAAATAACCGGTGAAGAATTGCTGTTAAAGGTAGGGAAAAGGAAGTTCATTAAGCTTAAAAGGAAGTGAAGCATGAAGGTCGGCATTGGATATGATGTGCACAAGCTTGCAAAAGGAAGAAAGCTGATAATCGGCGGGGTCAACATAAAACACCCGCTGGGTCTGGTCGGGATATCCGACGGGGATGTCCTTGTGCACGCGATAATTGACGCGATCATAGGTGCAATGGGCTCAAGGGACATTGGCTATCATTTTCCGACCACCGATCCCAGGAATAAGGGGATATCAAGCCTAAAGCTGTTGAAAAGCGTGGCTGAGCTTATGAGGATGAAAGGGTATAACGTGGGGAACATTGATTCCACGGTCGTTGCCGAAGCGCCAAAGCTCGACAGATACGTGTCCGATATGTGTTCCAACATCTCAAGTGTTCTGGGAGTCCATAAGGACCACATCAATGTCAAAGCAAAGACCGAAGAAGGCCTAGGCTACATCGGCAAGAAGAAAGCGATCGCCGCATATGCCGTTTGTTCGCTCCACAGGTCCGCATAAGGGAAGGCAGATGTCATCCTCAGTGAAAAAAATGCCCATCAGGGTCAGATTCGCACCAAGCCCCACAGGCAACCTGCACATAGGCAGCGCAAGGACAGCTCTCTTTAACTGGCTTTTTGCAAAAGCCAACAAGGGTACCTTCATAGTCAGGATAGAGGATACGGATTACGACAGGTCCATGGAAGAGTACGTATTGAGCATCATTGACGGTCTTGAATGGCTGGGTTTGGGGTGGGATGAGGGACCGGCAAAGGACGGCGGATCTGCGGGGAAATACGGCCCTTACAGGCAGTCCCAGAGGCTTGATATTTACAAGGATTACGCGAAAGACATACTTAAAAATAGCCTGGCGTACAAGTGCTTCTGCACGGATAAAGAGCTTGAGGCAAAGCGCGTCGAGGATCTTTCAAAGGGGAGGCCTCCAAAGTACGACGGCGCATGCTTAAAGCTTTCGGATGAAGAAATAAGGAAGCGGGAAACCGAGGGGATTAAGCCTGTTTATCGCTTCAAGATGCCTAATGACATTATCCATGTTGAGGACCTGATCAGGGGGAGCGTAAAGTTCGACTGTTCGCTTATCGGGGATTTCGTTATCATTAAATCTGACGGCACACCGTCATACAATTTTGCCGCTGTCATTGATGACCACCTTATGAAGATAAGCCATGTGATAAGGGGAGAGGACCATCTGTCCAACACGCCGAGGCAGATAATGTTATATAGGGCACTGGGGCTTGAGCCTCCAAAATTCGCGCACTTACCTATCATACTCGGTACAGACCGGTCAAAGCTGAGCAAACGTCACGGGGCGCTATCGATATCCGAATATCGCAAGGAGGGATATCTTCCCGAAGCAATGTTCAATTATTTGGCCCTTCTCGGCTGGTCGCCCAAGAACGAGAAGGAGATAATATCCCAGAAGCAACTGATAAAGAGCTTTGCCCTGGGATCCGTATCAAGGTCCGGCTCGGTCTTTGATGTGGTCAAGTTAAAATGGATGAACGGCCAGTACATGCGCAAAATGAAAGTAAAAGAGATAGTTCCGCTCATAAAGCCCTACCTGACAGATGCGGGATTCAAAATAAATGATCGCTCAGATAAATGGCTGGCCGAGATGGTCGAAGCGGTCATTGACAATATCAGCCTGCTTTCCGATATAAAGACATGCGCTGATATATTCTTCAATGAAGTGAACTATGAGGACATAAAGGGATCTCTTTATCACCAGCACACCGCGGATATCCTTAAAAGCTTTGAAGCAAAACTGAGCAAAATGGCGATTTCCCATAACGGCGTGAACAGGGTGCTTGAAGGGATCGCTAAAAGCACATCCCAGAAGAAAGGCGTTGTCTTTAGGACAATAAGGGAAGTTCTTACGGGGCGTCCCAGCGGGCCGGAGCTTTGGAGGGTAATAAAGCTTTATGGAAAGGAAAAAACGCTTCTGCGGATCAAGAAGGCGTTGGGGCTCAGGAAAATATGACGGTAAAGCTGGGAGTTAACGTGGACCATATAGCCACCTTGCGCCAGGCAAGGAAGGAAGAGATACCGGACCTCATCGATGCGGTAAAGCTGGTCCTTAAGGGAGGGGCTGATTCGATAGTGGCACACCTCAGGGAGGACAGGCGGCACATTCAGGACAAGGATATCCGCGACATAAGGAGTTTAGCAGAGCATTTTGACCTTGAAATGGCTTCAACAAGAGAGATGATGGGAATTGCGATCGATACCATGCCGGACATTATCACGCTTGTTCCTGAGAAAAGGAAGGAATTGACCACAGAGGGCGGTCTTGATGTTAAGGGGAACGTCAAATACCTTATCGATTACGTAGGCAAGCTTGAATCGAAAGGCATTGCAGTGAGCATGTTCATTGATCCCGTAAAGGACCAGATCGAAGCATCAAAAAAGACCGGAGCAAGCTACATTGAGCTGCATACTGGTATGTACGCGCTTGCCGGCGACCCAAAAAAGCGAGATAAAGAACTTGAAGATATAAGGAATGCCGTAAAGCATGCAAAACAGATCGGCTTACGGGTGAACGCGGGGCATGGGCTGAATTATGAAAATACAGCTGAAATTGCGTCCATTGACGGCGTAGAAGAGCTTAATATCGGTTTCAGCATCATAGCAAAATCAATATATACTGGCATAGAAAAAGCGGTTGCCGAAATGAAGGCGATCATTCGGTCAGCCAAGTGAGCTTATGATAAAATGGACAAAACCATGAAAAGACTAGCTATAATTTATATATTATTATTTATTGTCATAACGGCAAATAATAGCTCTTATTCTCAAACCGGGACACCCTCGGAAGAATATGAGGAAAGCGTAGACCCGGAAGGAGTGGCAGTCACTTCTGAAGCGGCAATAATAACTGCTGAAGTGCAAGCCGTTGTGATAACAAAAGAGGCAGTTCCCGCGGTCGTGACCAAGGAAGCTGTTCCGCAAACGCAGGAAGCTGTTCCTGAGGAGGAAGAGATCGAGTACTTTACGGATGTTCCAAAGACCCATTGGGCAAAGGAATCGGTGAATAAGCTGTTCAAGATGGGACTGACGCAGGGGTATCCAGACGGCACTTTCAGGGGAAGCAATTACATAACAAGGTACGAAACAGCGATATTCCTGTCAAAAATGGCCCATAAGCAGCAGATAAGGAAAGCACTTGCAGAGAAGACCGTCGAGGAGCTTAGGTCGGAGGTCTATAAGCTCAGGTACACGCTTGATTTCTACAAAAAGGAGCCTGTAAGGACAGGCCCCGTATCGGGCCACTTTAATGCGAACACGCGTTTCGGCAACCTTGTTTCGGGGAACGCGGCGTACGGCGGGGTGTCCGCGCCGATAGGCCCGGTTTTCGATTACCGGCTTATGACCTCATACTTGCAGGAATTCAAGGGAGGAGCGTACGTAAGGCTGACCATCGATACCATGGATTCGGGATTTTCGGTGCCGAGAGATTTTGTGCGTGAAATGTTCGACTTTGAGGGCGGCTTTAAGAATACGAATTCCTGGGGAATGATGCTCACCGGAGGGCCGGGCTCGGTCGTCCACCGGGAGCCGACTAATATTTTCCCTTCCGAGGACAATAAAGTGTATTTGAGGCCAGACAATTCCGCCTGCCTATATTATGATAACGGTAGTTTTAACGCCGGATTCAAGTACCAGACGACGGGCATAACAACAGCCGGGGTGGCCTCCATACATGACCTCAAGCCTTATTTTGGCTACGAGGCAAAGAACACTCCAGTAGGGAAGGTGAAGTTCAAATATTCGCTGGACCAGTACATGAATGACCTCAGGGGGACTGTGGCAACGCTTGAATCAACGATCAATATATATGAAATGGTGATCACACCTGATCCTAAGAACGAGATAGGGATAAGGGGCGGCACTGCATCATACAATGATCCGGGGAACACCTTCGTGGGATGTCATTATTCTACAAAGGACCTTATCGGGCCGGGCTCAAAATTGAAGGTTACGCTAAGTAAGATAGGTGCCAAATTCCTGAACGGACCCGGGGACCTTAAGCAGGATGATGTGATCGGATTGAACCTTTTCGACAAGTTCTTCAAGAACGGCACTTACGATATCGGGACAGAGATTTCGCAAAGGGTAGCGGAAGGCAGGTCCTTCAGGGTGAAAGCTGGCCTGGTGCTGGGCGATGACGGGAAGTACGACTCCTCGGAGCCGGACGCCGAGGCAACGATAGAGCTTAACGTGGATTACGGTATTTTCGACGACGCCGTGATGACGATCGGGTACAGGATATATCAAAAGCCGAGTTTGACCACTAACACGACTTCGGATATATTGGGCATCGGTTTCAATTACTATTTCTAAGGAGGGACCAATGAAAATAGCGACAGGTTCGGACCACGGCGGATTCAAACTGAAAGAGAAGATAAAAGAGCATCTTAAAGGGAAAAAGATCGCAGTCAGGGACTACGGTGCGTTCTCGGACGAGCCGGTGGACTATCCGGATATCGGCAGGGCGGTAGCGAAGGCGGTTTCGGCAGGGCGCTACAGGTTCGGCATACTTGTATGCGGAACAGGCCTGGGGATGTCAATGGTGGCAAATAAGGTAAAAGGAATAAGGGCGGCTGTCTGCCATGACCTGTATACGGCTGAAATGGCACGAAAGCATAACGACGCGAACATCATTGCACTTGGAGGGAGAGTGCTAAGTACTGACAGGGCGCTGAAGTTGATCGATGTTTTCCTGAAGACAAAGTTCGAGGGCGGCAGGCACCTGCGTAGGGTAAAGAAAATAGGGAAATAGGCAAATGAAAGCTCTTATTCTGGCAGCCGGTTTCGGTACAAGATTAAAGCCTCTCACGCTGGCGGTCCCGAAGCCCATGATCCCGATAGTCAACAGGCCGGCGATGCAGTACAACATTGAGCTCCTCAAGAAGTTCTGGATCAAGGAAATATTCGCCAACATACATTATTTTCCCGAACAGATAGAGAACTATTTCGGCGACGGATCGCATCTCGGCGTAAAGCTCAGGTATTCGTTCGAGGAGGTGCTGCTTGGCACAGCCGGCGGCGTAAAAAGGATGGCAAAGGACCTAGCAGAGATAAAGGACACTTTTATCGTGATGAGCTCTGACGCTTTGACCGACATAAACCTGCAGAACCTTGTGTCCCAGCATAAGAAGAAGAAAGCCCTCGTGACGATCGCGCTAGCCCAGGCAAAGGACATAACGCATTTCGGTGTGGTCATGCTTGACGGTGATGACAGGGTGAAATCTTTCCAGGAAAAGCCGAAGAAAGAGGAGGCAGTGAGCGACCTCGTCAATTCAGGTATTTATGTGATGGAGCCTGAAGTCCTCGACATGATCCCGGATGGATTCTATGATTTTGGTAAGCAGCTCTTCCCAAAGCTTGTTGAAGAAAAAGGACCGATATTCGGGTACAGGATGGTCGAATACTGGAATGACGTAGGTTCGATAGACCAGCTTAAAAGGACAAATTCTGACATACTGCGAGGCCTTGTGAGGGTAAAAGTACCGGGGAAGAAGATCACAAGCACCGCATGGGTTGACAAGGACGCAAAGATTGATCCTTCAGCAAAGTTCGAGGGCGGCTCCGTTTATGTAGGCCAGGGATGCGCGATAGGGCGCGGCGTTGAGATATACGGGGATGTCGTTATCGGCGACAAGACGGTGATAAAGGACAATGTTGTCATTATCGACAGCCTTATATGGTCTGATTCCGTAATAGATAAAGGATCAAGGATAAAAGATTCCGTTATAGGAAGCTGGTGCCGAATTGAGGATGGAGTTAACGTGCCGGAGGGCTGTGTTATCGGCAACCGCTGCAGTATTGCTGCAGGCACAATCCTTCCCTCCCATACGAGCATTGATCCTGACAAGGCGGTTTAAGCGCTTACATATATATAAACCACATGGAACGTTATTCGTCTTTCGTTTGCGCAGCTCGCCTGCCTGCCCTGTCTGCCGACAGGCAGGCGGCAGGCAGGAATCGGCAACCGTTGAACGTGCGGCGTAACGTTTGACGTTTGGCGAATAACGTTTCGAGCAGCGATACCGATTGACGAAAGCCATTCCCATCGGCGAAATCAACCATCTAAACCAACATAACCAAATTAACATAATCCATGCAAGTTTTCCGCAGGTTATCCCGATAGAGTATGGTGACAGGAAGAATAGGCATGAAAGAATGGCTTATCTTCCGCTTAATAAATATGCAGGAGGTAATTTTATGGTAGTTGGTGATGTGACACAGAGTACGGGAAAGAAATACTTAAAAACTCCTGAGGAAGCAGCAAAGGAAAATGTCAGCGATTCAATGACCTTGGGCGGTAATCTGGGCAAGCTTGCGGGAGCAATGACCGGAACGGTCCAGGCGGCAAGAGATGGCGTACTTGGTAAAGAGGACAATCCGGTAACGGGAAAGGCCGGCGGGGAGAGGGTAGTGTCGGATGCTACCGAAGGCGGCCTTGCCACTGTTGGAAAGGCTATTTATGACCTGCTCAAGGGCGAGGACGCACAGGCTTGGTTAAGAAAGCAGAATCCTAATAGGGCGATGCCCACTGCAGTTGAAACAGAGGCTTAATAGATGGACGCAGAGATATTGATAGATCATATAAGGCAGAACTGGATGGCGGTCATTTTCATCGTATGCATGACGTCATATTTTGTTTATTCGACATTCAGTACTTATATGAAGCTTTTGGAGGCAAGGAAGAAAAGGAAAGGCATCGAGGCCGAGTCTGTATCGCTTGACGAAAGATACAATAAGCAGGTAGAAGAGATGAAGAAGAGCCTTTTTGATAAAAGAATGCAAACTAAGGAGAGAAAATAAATATAATGGTCACTCGCGCAGCTATGCCAACAACTTTACCTAAATGGCCGGATACGGTCAATCCGTCATACAAGGCCATGGTTTCGCGAATGCAGGCATCCGCGAATGCCGTGCAGCTTCAGAGTATTACGGGGCAGCTTGCAGCTAAACTCACCAACAACGAGCTTGCGATCTCACTTGTAGGGGAAACCTATAACGGCATGATAACGGAGATGCTTGCAAAAGGATATACTGTTGACGAGGTGGTAGCAGAGGTGTCATCGATCGAAGCATTAGTAATGAAGCTATTTAACGAGGGTGAAATGTCCGCTCTCCGCATGAATCCCAAGTTGCTAAGGGAGTTCATCGCCGGAACGATACGCGGGCAGCTGAATGACGGGACCATAGTTCTGGCTAGAGGCGCACATAAAGTTGTAACGCAGTGCAAGATAGGATGGGAGGAAATGGAGGCCTTCCTTTCTGATAACAATATCGGGACGATCACACAAAATGCCTGGAATTACATCTTTGGCGACCAGAAAGACGGTTATAACCGAACAATTGACGCGCTTTCCCTGGAGGCCTTTGTGGCTTGCTGGTGCGATGAAGCTCTGGTTTTCGCGGGCATGATGTCATCGGACAAGATTATGGGCCTGATCAATGTATTAGCAAAGTCGAATTTCAAGCTTATAACGGATGCCGAAATTGGCTCCTTCATGAAGACATCCATGATGAGATTGATAAGTACCAGGCTGACAGGGGAAGATCGGGTAAAAGCAGAGGAACTCGTGAGGAAAGGCAATTTTTATGAGTTAAAGAGCTTATTTTCAAGGGTAGGCCTCAAACAGTACGATAACGCCGCCCTGATGACTTATCTAATCAGGGCTCAGCAGTACACAATAGAGAAGAGAACAAGGGCCGGAAAGACCGGCTTGGATGCCATGAATTTCACTGAAGCGGAGATCAATTTCATGTTCGCTGCGGCCGGCGTAGCCACATTGGCAAGCGATACCGGAGGCAGCATAAAGGCAGAGCTTTCAAGGGAAGGCGGGAACAAGGAATCGATATATGACATAAAAACGGAGACCGAAAGAAGCCGAATAGCGTTATATGACTTCATATTCGCTTACGGGATGGAAGGCGCTGACGGCGTCACGGCCAGATACGGCCAGCCTTTCACAAAGCTGCAGGATCACGTTGACTGGCTGAGGAATAACGGGGAAAGAGGTTTCTTCATGGCTAACTGGCCGCTCATCAGGTGGGTTGTGCCCAGAAATTACTATGTAGACAAGGCCGTTGAACAGGCCCAGAAAAATGAGGGCAACAGAGCGACCCCTTCAACGATAATCGAAACGAGATAATATCCGCGGATATAACATCGTAATATCACGAAACAATATTATTCTTATCCATCTTATTACACTTATTCAGCCCTTTTAAGCCTTATAGGATCCTATACATATCATCCATAATTAAATCAATTTTGTAGACACCTATTATTTCCTGTTATATCAACTAATAATATGCCCTCTTATATGAAAATAGCATGCAAGTTTTCTGCCCAGTAAGCCGATATAAATAGTGATAGAGCACGGAGCAAAAAAAGAGGTCAAGTAAATGTTAGGAACCAGCGTAAACCAGATAACAAATACACAGGAAATAGACAGCACCAGCCAGGCAGCCGGTGCTGCTTCCGTTCTTCCGGGCTATATTGTTTCTGACATTCCTCAGGTTTTTGATTCATGCGGGCTCGACAGTGTTGATATCGCGACAGACATCGTCTCCGCCCCGGCCACATCGTTCACGGCTATCGAAGTTGAGGACGGACAGAACTATATACCGAGCGAAACAGCGGAAGGCTCTTCGGTCACGGCCCCAGACTCCTACGAAATGAACACTCTTAGAGAGGTCCTTGATGCGTTCAACTACATTGATCCGACAAATTCAAGCGTACAGGCGCTTCTTAACCAGCTGAAAGACCTCGGCATCATAACCGACGGCATGAGCAATGATGATATGGCAATTGCGATAAACAGCTACATAAGCAGGAACTTCACCTATGTGACGGAATTAAGCGGTGATGACTGGAAGACGGTCACGGAAACGATCGACAGCAGGAGCGGCGACTGCGAGGACCTTGCCAACCTTACCGCGAGCCTTATCATGGCGGCGCTTATCAGCAGGGGGATGAGCATTGAAGAGGCAAGCAAGAAAGTATGCGCGGTCGTCCTTGTTAACGAGCAAACAGCGATGGGCCACGTTATCGTCAAATATGAGACAAGCGAAGGCAACACTCTTTATCTTGATCCGACGACTTCACAGGTGAGCTATTCCCTTGACGGCTCAATGCAGGTCGCTTTCACTTACAGCGCTGTCGCAGTTGATATCTTTCGAAGCATCGACCTTTCAAAGCTCTCAACGGCCGGCTATACGATACCCGATGAAACATTCTCGTGCATGATCGTCGATTACCCGAGGATGATGGCGGAACGCCAGAAGGTATGCGATGCCGTCGCGGGACTTGTAGGCGCATTCAATACATTCAAGACCGAGTATAATGCGACCAAAGCCGATATTCAGGCCACATTGGATGCCAATCCATGTGAAACCTATTCCTACTACACTGAACACCACGACATAATGTTCGGCTCCACGTTATATCACTGGGATGATACCCACAGGAGAGACACTGATTATACATACACTGTAAACTGGCCGAACATGGCCAGCCAATCTACATATCAAGCGCTGATCAACGCAATAAGCACGGCGCCGGCGGCGCAAAGCGTCGCGCAAGTTGACGCGATGATAAGCTGGCTTGATTCTGTAAAGACGGGCTTGGATACCACAATATCCAATTATGAATCCTTCCAGGACGCAAGAGAGGATAAAATATTTGATGATTACGGGTATATTATGGAGTGGATTGTTTATGCAACCTTCAGTTGGACGTCAGATAGTGATCTGGACGACATCAGGGACCTCAAGGGCACTATAGAAGCAGTGAAGACGCAATTGAACGAATACAAGGCCGCTCTCGCGTACTACAAGTCAATAGAGACAGGTTTCTATACACCCAGCACCTCCTTCATGGATGCGATCCTCAGCTATTCCAAGAGCATGGAATGTGGCATTTGGGAGATGACAAAGGACATTTTGAAGGTCAACGCCCTTGCCTCATGTTTGGACGCCGATGGACGAGTTAGCAGCTGCCAGGCAACTGTTAACTATTGGCAAAGCCTGATTAATGCTGCCGATTATTATGAGAATAATTTGGCCGATGATTGTGTATCCGATAGCAATAAAGAAACGATATTAAATAATGGTAAAACTGCTGGCAAGCCTTACTTTGTCAAGGTTGATTGGAGTGGTAAGAACTTTGACGGCACTTATGATAATTGGCATGCATTAACTCAAGATCAATATACTGCTCTATCAAACGGATCTTATGGAGCTTGTAATTGGTGGTGGGGTGACCTTAACAAAGTTTACAATTGCGTACAAGGAAAGAAGAACCTGCCTGCCGCAAATACAGCCTTAAACAATGCGATAAGCGCTCGAAATATATTGAAGGCCGAGGTCATGTCAAACTACGGGATACCTGATCTTGCAACGCTTAATGCAATGGCCGCAAACCTGACAATCGGGACTAATGGTGTGGCCGGAGGCCCCAATGCTTACATCTTCCCACCAAGCTCAGCAAATAATTCCACAATATACTATAAGGTCAACTGGAACAATACGACAATTATCCAATGGGCAATGGACGCTGCATTTTACAGGGGAATTCTTAGCGGCACAACCATTGTATATGAGGCGAAAAGGGACTTGAGGGGGCTTGTGCAACAGGAGCTTGACAGCGAAGTGCAGGCATACAAGGGAATGGCCGTAAACAGGCTGTTCGAAAAGAAGACGGACAAGCTGGCAAAGCTGATAAAGGACACGATGTCCAAGGTACTGGATACCGTTGACAACCTGAACCAGTCGATCGCGACCCAAGAGATAATCGATATTAATGAGGAATATGACGGTTATGCGCAAGACATCACGGATGACGCGCCGGGGACGTGCGAGCAGGATGACAGGGAGGAAAGGACTCTTGAGAACGAGAATGATAGGCTCCAAGAGATAAATGCCGTGAATGCGGGGCTTGAAGAGGTGGACAACGAGAACGCACAAGGCGCGTTGAACCTGCTTCAATCATGCGGCGACCTGGGCGATTCATCGGACATAATCTCATCCATCGATTACATATCTGGTAATTACAATAATATAGTGATCGCGACCACAAACCAAGTTGATGACGACCAGTATCAAGAATTGGACCTGGACCTTGTGGAATCGATGAGGAGCAGGCTTAGCGGAGCGTTCAGCGCCAGAAGGGCGATGATGATGGCAAAACAGGCGATGGATGACGCAAGGAACCTGGTGCATCAGGAAATGACAGGGGTCGGCGGCAGGAAATCAAGGGCGGACATTGCCGCAAAACTGAGCGAAGAACAGGGAGAAGCGGCGCTTACATGGTTCGACGAAATGGTGGACAGCCTGGAGTCTGCTACAACCCTTCATAACACTATAAGGGACAACGAGAGGCAGATCGCCCAGAACAAAGAACTCCTGGAAACCATAAGGGATTCATACGGCTACGGACTGGCGGGAAAGATATTCAGCGGCCTTGCTGCGCTCTGCACCATAATATCGCTGTTCTGCCCGTATTTCGCTATCGGAGCGATAATATTCGGCATGATCGCCTCGATATGCACCTCATACGGCAATAGTATGGTGGCTGACGAAAGAGAGCAGCTTGAGAAGGACTATAAGAAGGAGGATATGGTCCTTACAGAGTATGAGTATGATCCGGATACCGAGACCGCTGATACAGGCGATGACATTCTTAATCTCGTGATAAACACGGAGAACGATATTCAGGACCTGATAGGGGACATGAACTATGCCAACTATATAAGTAATGTAGGATCTGGTGACGGGACCACATCGGTATTTGACACGATAGCCTTCGCAAGCTCAGTTGAGGACATAAGGGACAAGACCATGATACTTTTCCTTGCGGACGCGGCAAGAAGGGCGCTTGCGGAGATGAGGAGCCTCACCCACATGGAAATGACAGGGGTGGGGAACAGGGAATCGTCTAATATGACAAAATACGCTATCGAGGCCGCAAGGGGCCAGATGTCGTTCTCGGTAAACCGCCTTTATTCATATCTTAATGACAGGCTCACTGTAAGCAACAGGTACCATGAAAGGCAGAGGAACATTAGCACATATGAGCAGTATAGCAATGCCGCTGATTGGGGCTTTGGTCTCAGCTTCATCCCGATACTCGGCGGCGCGGCAGGCGGAATAACGACCAACATTATGGACCTTAACGCGCAGCATGATTCGGCAGAGGACATCATGAACACGACTTGGACCACGGATGAGACGCTTGACGATGCGACGCTGAACGGCCTTATAACAGACGGTTTTATGGATTCAGGGGACGGCACCTCCATTGTTGACTTCAGCAGGATAATGGACGCGAGGAACGCTGTGGCGACAGCCTTCATAGCCGCGAACGTTGAAGCAGCCATAAAGAAGGCAATGAGGGACATGAGGAGCCTTGTCCACATGGAAATGACGGACATCAGCAGCTCAAGCGGCACCGATATGGCGGAGCAGGCAAACGCCCTCAACTTCCAGACGGCGCTCCAGTCCCTGCAGATGATAACCAACTATCTTACACAGAAAGCACAGATACAGAACAGGGCCGAGGAAGCAAGGAAGAACGAGGAAAAGCTTGATAAGCAAATAGCCACAGCATGGTCAGGCTCGATAGCCTCATGTATAATAGGTATCTTCATCGCTTGTATTGCACCCGGAGCGTTCGGATCTTTCATGTCGATCCTGTCTACTTGCAGCCTTGCCGCGACGATCATTAACGCGGGCCTTGCGATCACATCCGCGATCAACAGCTGGTTCAACTATCATTACGCGAACGACAGCGCGAACGGCGATATGGGCGAGGAGATAAGGGCTTATTTCGCGGCAAGGGATGCAATGGCAAGCAGCGTCAATTCAACCGAAAACAGGATAGAACAGCTTGAGGCGCAGTGCCTGGCCGAGATCACCGAAGATCTGTTCCAGAGCCTGGGCCGCGGATACGTAGGCGTCAACAGAGGGCTCTCCTCACAGTACAAGAACATGCTTAGCAACCTGTATAAGGCTGAAAAGGTAAAGTCAGAAGTCCAGAACGCGCTCAGAGACCTTAGGAACATGGTCCACGAGATCCTGTGCGGAAAGGGCGGCGCATCGATCAATTCTGCATTAATGGTCATCAACATGAAGGACCAGAAGATAAAGGCGCAGATAGATGATTCCTTCAGCATGCTGGATGCGGTGGCGAACAGGATGAACCAGCTGACCGCGGCCCAGAAGCAGGTAATAAAGGCAAAGATGCAGTACATGAAGAGCATAGTGAACGCGACGATACAGACAATATTGGCCGCTATATCGGTGGCAATGGCATATTCAAAGGAGTCCACCGACATTGCGAATGCAGAGATAGAACTCAATGCAGAACAAAACAATGCTAAAACGACGCCAGATAAGATCGATGCGAAACAAGCAAACTTGAATAAGGCCAACGCTGACTACGCAAAAATGAGCGCTAAATTCTTCTTGCCGAAGATATTGCTGGAAGCCGCACTTCTTTTGAGCGACCTTGCTTTCGCAGCGGTGGAGAAAGCGGCTCTTGAGGACCAGGAAGCAGAGTCCGAGGCAGCGACAGCCGCGTCAGGAGTGACGGGCGGACCAAAAAGATCACAGGTGGTCGCGGCCAACTATACGATGGGTGACGGTCTTGACGGATTGGTCGCGGAAGCGCAGGTAAATGCAGGTCAGGCACAGGTCGACCAGAAGATGCATACTTACGAACTTGAAAGCAGGCAGATAAACAGCGACTACAGGGACAAGCAGGCGGCATTCAACAAGGCGCTGGTCCTTGAGAACGGCCCAGGCTGGATAAAGTCGGTCGGACAGCAGATAAAGGATTCCTCAAAACATCAAGCGGTAATGTCAAAGACCGAGGTTGCCAACACGCTCAGGTCGGTAAAGAGGTTCAACAATCTTCCTCTTGCCACCCAGAAATCAATTACGGAGGCGCTTGAAAAGTATGCCAAGGAAATGGGCGCCATAATAGATCCGGATGCGCTCGTGTCATATGTCCAGGCGCATATTGCAAGGGATGTCGCGGTCCCCAGGTTCCAGGCGGATGCCACTCCTCAGTCCTCAAGCGCGCCCACGATCGCACAGGCGGAACAGCTGACGCAGGCCGCGTCCGCCAGCGGAACAGCTCCCGCAGATAATGTTACACCTCAGCAGGTCCTTGCTAATCTTAGGGAGCAGTTGAAGGCATTGGAGGCCGAAAAGAGGGCGCTCAAGACAAGGGAAACTGAAATAAAGGCTGACGCCACACCGGCAGCAAGGAACAGGGCGTCGCTCGAAGATCAGTTAAGGTTAAAGAGGGAAGAACTTATAAGGGAAAGGGACAGCATCAATGAAACAATAAGTGATATGAGGAAGAAGGGCGACAGCAAGGCCGTAGAAAAGGCGATAAGACAGCTTAAAAAGAAACTTGTCGGGATCATGGCAGAATATGAGGTCCTTGGCGCGATGTGCTCGATAGCAAGGGGAGGGGAGTCCGAGAGGGAAAGGGAGCTTGCCGGCATAAGGGAACGACTGACACAGGTGGATGGCCAGATAAACAACTTAAGAGATCTGATCAGGAAAGCCGAGAAAGAACAGTTAACGGCCAGCGTTGACGCAACGACAAGAATGTTTGAAACCGCTTCAGCAGGCGTAAGAGCCGAAGCCCCGACGATCTAATTCAATAGGCAGCTTCTTCGTACAGTTAGTAATCCATTAACCATTTATCCCTTTACAGATAATCAAGAACCTGAGGCTATATCCTTCGCTTCGTTCAGGACCTTCGGAAGCCCCTGCCTGCCGGCAGGCAGGTCGGCTCCATTTTTAACTTTCAAGGTGAGCCTAATTCGGAACTGCGAATTTTATTCGCAGGTTTCCATCTGTATAATAAGCGACTTCCGAAAGTCTTGAGCTTAGCGCAGGTTCTTAGTACGCTATAGGCATTTAATGGCTATTAAAGGCTTCATTTTAGCCTTTCATTAGCCCTTTATAGCCGTTACGGGCCCCTAAGGGCCTTTATAGCCTTGTTTATGATTACCCCTCAATATGTTAGAATGACACCATATGTTTCAACTATTTTCTTACATATATAGAATATGTCTGTGGCTCTATATTATCCTGCTTTTCATTATCGTACCGATATTCGCCTTCCCCTTCTCTCTGATAATGGGCAGGAAGCGGTCCTTCAGGCTGTTCTTCAAGCTGTTCATAAAATTGGGTCTTCTGATACTCGGCGTTTATCCTATCGTCACAGGCAAGGAAAATATACCAAAGAAACAGAAAGTTATACTTATATCAAACCATCCCGGCTTCCTGGACCCTTTCCAGCTTAACGCGGCGCTCCCAGGCTTCTACAATTTCATCATTTTTGCCAAACAACTTTTCAACCCGATCTCAATGCTAACGATCATTAACGCCGATATCGTGGCAAGAAGCTCAGGGCATGCCCTGGTGGGCGCCAAGACGGTCAGAGCGGTCATAGAGAAGGTAAACAAGGGTGACTCATTCATATTGATACCGACGGAAATGGTCGTTAAGGACGGGACAATAGATAAAGTGAACCGCAGTCTTTACGGGATAATAAGCAGTACAGAAGCTGTCATACTTCCCGTGCATATAAGCGGAGGGATCAGCTTATTTGTACCAAAAGGGCCTCTGCGCTCAAAGATCGTCATCGGCAAGCCCATAAGCAAGAACGATATTTTAATGGGAAGAGACTTATTCATTATAAGGACAATAGCTTCGCTTAAACAATAGGCCATTTAAAAACACAATCTTTATCATTTAAAATCTTTCGCAACTGTCATTCTAAGACTATCTCATCTGTCAATCTGAGCCATTCGCAACCGTCATTCTGAGGGAGTCCTTCGTTCAACTCAGGATAAACTCCGCGACCGCCTGCCTGCCCTCCTATCGGCGGGTAAACCGGCAGACAGGGCAGGCAGGAAGAATCTATTGACTTATAGATTACAGACCCTTCACAGAGCCTGTCCTGAGGCAGGGAAGGGAATAGACCCTTCACTTCGTTCAGGGTGACAGTGCCGAAGGATTCAGGATGACAGACTTACTCTACTTGTCACTCTGAGGCCGAAGGCCGAAGAGTCTATATGCTTGGCCATATCATGCCCCACTCCAACGCAGATTCTTCACGGAGCCTGCCCTGAGGCATTAAAAATTGCAGATCCTTCGCTACGCTCAGGATGACAGAGCCGAAGGGCTCAGAATGACCCATCCCCGATTTCCCGCAGTCAATTATTTAGCTTTATATCAGCAAATAATATAGCCTTATTTCGATGAATATCATGCAAGTTTATCCTGTATTGTTACGAATATATATTGTAAGGAGAGATAATACATGCCGGATCCTCTTCAGAATTTAGGCTCTCATATGATCGATACTGTCGGTCAGAGCGTATCAACAAATACACTGATCACTGATACTGATGCTGAAATGGAAAATATTTCGATGCCATCTACTTCAAAATCAACCGAACAGGTCTCTCAATCAAACAATGAAGTTAATGATTTCGTTAACAAGATGCTGGGCAGAACAAACTACGGAGTGTATTAATAATGAAAGTGGAAGCAACTCAGAACCAGATCATGTGTAAAGCTCCGGAGAGCAAATGCTCAAAGCAAACCGGCTCCGGCGCCCTGTTCGCAAGCGCTCTTGCGGAAATAGGGAAGAACCTGGCGAGCTTTGTGCCTCAATTGACCACAAATGCCGGCATTAATCGGACGGACAAAAAGACCATAAGGGAGATCTCCGGCGAGATCACCGACGAGCTCCTTAGCATAGAGGACGAAGCAGCGGAGATCATAAGCAAGATAGAGAAATTGATGAAGGAGCACGAGGGTAGGGAATAAAGAAAGCATGCAAGTTTCGTGGTCTTTGTATCGATAATATATGTGGTAGGGATGTAATTAATAAATTAAAGAACGAGGAGGTGAGAAAACATGTCACAAGGTTATGATGTTCCAAGTGGTTCATCGACTGACACGATAGTATCAAGCGCTCTATTGATAGCACAGAGGGGCTGCGACGAAATAAACTCAGTACTTTCAGACATTGCGGCAGACAACTCACTAAATGATAACGTAGCGGCAGGATCCAGCGCAGCGGGATGGATACATGCCAATTATGATGTGAACGTAGGTTCAGGACTCAGCACATCATCGGCATCCGGCGCGATGGTCGTTGATGACCTGATGCAGAAGATATCGACAAAGGTCCAGGTCTCTGCACAGTTGCTCTCAACAGCTAACAATATCAATAAGACCGTTGCAAGGATACTCAGTCAGGGTTAACGAGGTTGAGACAACCTCATATTCATGGTGTTGTGGGCGGTAATTAAGCTCTCTCTTAGTTGCCGCCTTTTCTTTTGACCAAGTTCTCTTCGAATTAATGGTTCTCCCCGGCTGCTTTACCAAAATAAGCTAGAAAATCGATTTTGAGTTAGGATGGTTAATATGGTTAATATAGTTATGTTAGTTTGATTGTCTGGGACAATTAGGGGGGTACTAAACCTGAGCCAGATAAACTATATTAACCATCTGAACTAACCAAACTGATTAACCAGCCTAACAATAATAACTATCCTAACCTTTTACCCTTTCCTGCATCCCCGCAAATATCTAAGGAGGCCATCGATCAGTTTCATTGTTGTTATTGTTTGGCTAAATCCTTGGCTTAGCTGTTTGTCGTCTATATAGGATTGGTCAGCAGCAATATAGAGGCAATTTCTGACCTCTGATGCGGACCTCCTTGCATATTTCAAGAATCTTATAAATTCGGCATTTGATTGGCTATCAAATCCTTCTGCGATATTGTTCATTACGGATATGGAAGCGCCGGTCAACTGACTTTTTAATCTCATGTCTCTTACAAAACATATACCCCTAGTAAGACTGTACATCAAATTGTTTAAGGTTCTTGCTGCTTTCCAACATTCAAGATCCTCAAATTTGTTTATCTTCATTTTTATCCCCCTGTAAAGTATATAGCAATTTCAATGCCACCCGTTTCCCGAACAAGATTGCAGACAAATCGACTGTCTTTTCAACAATTGTTGAACATTCTGACACCTACAAAACAGCAAAAACCAACCTAACAAAAGTAACTATCCTAACCAACATAACTGAATTAACCGCCCTAAGCAGGCAAACAAAACAAGCTATCTTGGTAAAATACCTGTTATATCGACAAATAATGCATATGTATATCCAAAATAGCATGCAAGTTTTAGTGATATAGATACGAATATATATATGAAAGCAAGTCCCGAATATAAATAAACAAAGGGGGAGTCTATTATGTCATTATCAGGAGGAATCATTGTTCCGGTCACCACGGTCACACAGGCCATTAACGACTCAGGTTATAGTGTCGTTGGTGAACTTAAGGATGCGACCAACTATCTGCGCGATCTGACGAATCAATTCGCGGACCCGACGACAAAGACGATGATAATCGAGGGCAGGGAGTATGACAAGACAAACCAGGTCGTCCAGATACAGATAGTGTTGAACAACATCTCTGAGAGGGTACAGAACCAGTCGGCATCTATACTCTCGATATTCGACATCTTGATGAAGCTGGACACGAAGATCACGCAGTAAGGAGTAAGAAAAAGGATGGCATTCAATTATTTCGATCTTCAGCAAAGCTTCTCGCTCCTGGCGATACCCAGGCCGCAGAAGCCCATTAAGACCGATGTCCCGGACGGGACGCGGTTCTATGAGCATCTTGATGAAGGGGATTATGAGCCGTTCAGCGAAGTAGTGAGCAAGCTTTTCGCGGCTTTCAAGTTCCTCCCGAAATGGGACCAGATGGCCTACGAATACGGTGACCCGAGAACGGTTAACGACATACTTGAGCTTGCGGAATACATAGACGCACTGGGGATCGATTCTTTCGAGGATTTTGAGTTCCCGGAGGGCTTCTCCAAGCAGGCGGCGCCATCAACAAGCTCGGGACTTTACTTCGGGTACGGCTACGGAACAAGGTTCTCGAACCTAACCTACAGGGCAAACGCCTCAACATGGCAGTTCATGGACGGAATAGATCTCTCACAAGATACTGTAGTTACCGACATAGCCAAGTATTTCGACTGGGAAGCCATACAAGACATAGGCGGAGAAGCAAGTTACTATGAGATAGCAGAGAACGGCCTTGACAGCTTTACAACTGAAGCGACGGAAGCATTCTACCTCATGTGCTCGATGCTGGAATCAAGGTCAAGGGTCTTTAACACATGGCAGGACCTGATAGGAAGCGTCACAGGCCTCGGGAACCATGAATCGATAATCGCCCATATTGACGAATGGATAGGGATGGACGTTGATCCCCATAACCTCACGATACTCAAGATGCTTTTCGGGATGCAAAGCGATTTCATAAACTCGGTCGACGCGTATATTAACTGCAGTACCTACTGGGGTGATTCCTTCGAGGTGATCGATCCTTCGGATCCAAGGTATAGCCTTGCGGGCTTTGGAGCTGACTTGGGCTCAAAGGTAGATGACTATATAAAGGGCCTTGAGGCGGGTTCCGAACAGTATAACCCAGCCGTAAGGCTGAAGGCGATGTGGTTCAAGACCGGTGATTATGCAGATCTTCCCGGAAGCGCCGCGAACGGCGGCTGTTACTGGGACGTTGTGGACGGCCTCAAGACCAGGGAGATCATAATGGATGAGACGATCGAACCGTCAACGAACTGGGTAAAATACTTCTGGGAAAAGATAAAGGAAGCCGAGGACCAGGAGATAATAAGGATCGTTGTGGCTCGATCGCATAACAGGATGGAAGAAGCAGAATACAAGAGGGAAAAAGTGGATTACGAAACAAAGGTTGATGATGCAAAGATGGAGGAAGCGGCCAAGATAAGGGCGGAAGCAAAGAAGAGGGCTGCAAGGACGGCGGGGAACAAGAAATCCATACAAAGGATACAGCAGAGGTCAAAGATGGCAAGGGCGATCGGCAAGAAGAGAACATCTAGGAACAGCGCAAATGTGACAAGGGCTCCTCATGTTGCAAGGCCCTCGAATAATGCCTCTGCCGCGCCAAGGACGGCCAATAAATCGCTTGTATCAGAGCTCGTTAAGAACCATATTACAAGTGTTTCCGGCGTGCCGAAGAATAAAGCAGGCAGTAACGGGAACAAGAAGAAGAACCCTAAGTCAGGGGAGGTAATATAAGATGGCCGACATGTCAGCCGGAATGTCAGGAATGGCCAATAAGCAGTACGGGATAACCCGCCAGGCGGTCACAAAGCCTTATGTCGAGTCGAAGTCGGACGGGCGTGGCAACCTTGCTGAAGGGGATATCGCGGAGATGTCCAATCCTACTGCCGAATATTTCGCCGCGCTCGAGGATGTCAACAAAAAGAAGAAGATAAACGACTCATCCGTTGAAGACCTCAAGAAAAGGCTTGAAAAGATGCTTGTTGAGAAGCATGACAATTCACATAACATGCTTGCGGAGGCTTTTTCAGGTTTCAAGGCTGGGATATGCCAGGCAGTGCTTACCCTTAAAGGAGCGGAATTCTCTGAGATCCGTGAGATACAGAAAAGGGCCCTTAATACGGCAAGAAAGAACGTCCATCTCGGTTTTGAGCGACTAGCGATGGCATGCGCGGAGTTCGAAGTTTACGTCTCATAATCTTCATTCTATCCACTTTACTTGCGAACAAACCTAATTTAGAATAACGCTATGAGCTCAAAAAGAAAATCGGCACAGCAAAGGATACTTCACGAACTCAAGTCACAGCTTGTCACAAAGGCAAAGAAGCTTGGGATAGAACATGATTTTTCCGGCGTAAACTTTGAAATGATGAAGGTTGACTCAGTAAAAAGGATACTTGGGGACCTTCTTGCCGAGAAATCCAACCTTGAATACGAGCTGTATATCAAAGGGATCCTCGACAAGGAAAGCACGATCAAGCTTGAGAAGATAAACAGCTATATCAAGAAGGCGGAAAGAATAATAGAAAAATACCAGAAAATGATCGACAAGGAAATGGCAAAACTGACCCCGCAAAAAGAAGAGATCAAGGAAGAGCTCAAGAGAAAAAAGATCACCCCTAAAATATCCATTTCCCGCTAAAGAGATTAACCAGCTAAACTAACCAAACCAACAAAACCAAATAACGATATAATTGGCGTAATATAGCCATATATTAACGTAATTATCATCAAATAAAATGCAAGTTTTACCCTCCCTAACACGATAATATATGTGGAGGCAATATAAGGAAAATGGCGATAAATCAAATAGAACAAATAGCCGGTGAGCAACAGGGAACTCAGATCGCTGATGTGAAGAGCGAGCTGCGTAAGATAGAGGACCGCATTTATAACAAGAACATCGAGAAATCAAAAGCGGAAGAATCCCGTCATGTTGAAAAAGCACTGCAAAATCACTCAAAAGGCAGGGCCGATAAAGGAACAAAGGTGCTCGCTAACCTTTTTGTCGACCTGGGTAAGATAGGGATGCCGGTGGATTTCTCAACAGCCGTGAACAAGTCATCGATCAACAAGGACCTTGATGAGATCCTTGGGCAAAAGCCGGGCGATGAGGATAAATACAATGTCAAGAACGCGTCGACTCAGGACGCGATAAAGAACATCAGGAAAAGGGCGGAGAACAGGGAAGAGAAAAGGGAAAATGAATCGAGCGGAAAGGAAGCAGCTAACAGCGACAAAGTAAGGACGCTTGCCCAGGAATACGCGCAGACGTACGCGGGATATGCTGTGGCATCATCTCCTGAGGCAAAGACAAAACTTGATGACCTGAAGAAACGCCTCGGTGAAGAAGGTCTTTCGGACAGGGAACTTGCCATTCTTGAAAAGGGTGTAGGAAGGACTCTAAGGAAAGAGATGGTATCAAGGATACAGGATTCATTCCTTTCAACGATGCTGTCCCCGGAAAAAAGCTTTGATTTTGTAATATCCTCAAAAAGGTACAAAGACTCGGTCAGCTTCGCTGTCAGGAACGCAGAAGCTTTCGGTATTAATGACGGAGAAGATGTCAGCGAGTTCATAAACAGCGCGATCTCCGATTCCCACGGCGACCTCAGGGATTTTGTTCATGAAAAACTGGAGCAAACACTCCTTGAAAAGAACATAGCGGGAAGGGATGTCAGGGATGACGTGAAAAGGCTTGTTCAGCTGGGATCCAGGGTAGGTTTTAATCCTGACCAGTTCATGAACGTGTGGATGCATAAGAAAGTGGATCTCGGCCTTGTGGCACCGGAGATATTCGCTCAAAGGCCTTTGCAGAACAATATCGAGATAGCGATCGGAGGAGTGGGCACCGGCAGTGTTTCCGACAGGCATCCTTACTCGATGACCATGGAAGATGATAAGGAAGTGCTCACGAACAGGCTCAGGGCGCTGTTCATGAAGAAAGCCCTCGTAGGGGACTTCTTCTCGGATATTGAGGTCACGGTCAAGATAAGAAAGACAAAGAACGGCCTGATAAAGCTCGGATTGACCTATGAGGACCTGGGCACGATCGAAAAAGAAGGAAGGGCGCTGGCAAGGTTCAGGACGCTCGCACAGCTTAAAGAGGCTTTCATGGAGAGGGCGACCTTCTACAAGCTTTCCGGTTCGGGATATGATCTTGTTTTCAAGAAGATAAAGGGGCTTACGGCAAACCTTGAGAAGCTGGGCTTCCAGGTATCGCGTGACCATCTTGATACTTTGAGGGATGACGCGAACAGCGAAATGTTCGACCACACGGTAGTTGAGCTTAAATGGGCTGTCGCCTCACTGAAGAATGGGCCGAACCCGAGGTTGAGGTCAAAAGCGTTCTTGATGATCACTCTTCTTAAGAGGATAAAAGAGGAATCGGGATTCACGCTCGCTCACGGCGAGGATGTATCAACGTTCATATCGAACTGTGAAAGGGAGCTTAGGGACGTAAAAGAGTCAGCTTAAGGATTTTTCGATCTTAATGCAAGTTTTTGCCTACTTGATGCGATATATATAGTGGGAGGAAAGGGATCATGGGCTTGTTTAATGGTGTATCAAGAGAACTTAGAACCGATGCCAGATGGTGGTCTGATGTTGGTCGTAGCGCTTTGGCAAAAGGAAGCAGGCTCATCAATGCAACGACCGCAGAAGCTTCCGCATCTACCCCTCAATCAACTCAGGACTCTGCAATAGTGCGAAATCCGCAAACACAGAATAGCAGCAACTGGTTCTATGATACATTAGATACAGCCAGGGACCTCGGATCATATTTGTGGGATGGGTTCAGGAATACTTCATTAGGCAGAGCTATTTTTGGACTGCTCGACAGCGCAGAAGCTGCGGAACAAGCGATAACGATCGCGGAAAGGACTGCTGCTGCGGCTCCAACAACCACAGCAAGGGATCAAGCAAACGCTGTTGCGGCTCGTACGGCAAGGGAAACCCTGAAGCAGGCTGCCGTCAGTTTAAATGGCGGCGATAAATCAAAGGTTTCAGCAACACTTACCGCGATAGACAATATGGATGACGCAACAGCGATAGCAAGAGCAAAAGAATTGATATCCAGGTTGAAAGAGGCGGGAAGAACAAAGAACGAAGCTCTCTATAAGGCTGCTGAAAGGGATCTTGTTGAATTTATGGACTCTCTTTCAAAAAGAGTCAGCGTGCCATCAGACGGTTTAAAAACGGCCGCCGGTGATGCACTAGGTACTTATACAGCGGCAGCAATCGTCTTTGTTGGAACTCGTAGAAGCGATACGAGAACGATCCAGCGTTCAGAAAGGACATCGGCGAACGGAATATCATTACAAGGGATTGGAACCAGTGTAGATAATACAAATACAGCGGCTGTTTCATTAAAAAGATCCGGTGCGGCCCTCGGTCTTCCTCAAAAAGTCGTCTCAAGTATGGATGATGTTATTACCCAGAATAGGGAATTAGCGGGATTGATAATTCAAGTAGCGGACGAAAAGGGATATAACCTTGATAACTACACGGCACTTGCCTTGATCGCTGCGGGTGCCGATTCAAATGTTTTGGCAGGCACCTCCGGCGGTAATGCGGAAGAACTTTTAACAAGCGACATAAGATTGCCCGGCAGGATAAGCCTGATATCGAATACCCTTGCAAGGGATGTCATGGAAATGCTCCTGGCGAACAGGGAACGTAACGCTGAATTGGATACAGCTTCGGCCGATAAGGTGGCAAGGAACAAAGTGGATGAAATGGAGTGGCAGAAGAGGGTCCAGGCAAGGGTCGAACAGCTAAGGACGCTTGTCGAGAACATGACCGATGAAAAGCTGAAAGTAAAGCTTCTGGCTGACATAATGGTGCTTTCACGATGCCTTCAGAATCCGACAAAAGGCAACATGATCGAGGCATTAAGGATACTTGACGACCTGCAGAAGATTAAATACAGAGAGATAGCTCATATCAACAATTAGAAGATCTGATCAATAATACCCTGTCCCTTTTATTCTTTTCTCTCCCAAGAACCACGTACTGTTCAATAGTGTTACCATCGGAGCCCCGTCGAATTCGATCAGATTAACGCAGCAATTGTCCTGCTTTATCCTCCAGAAATTATTAAGGTCAATGTTCATGTAATGGAAAAGTATCGCCCTGTTCATCCCCCCGTGCCCAACGACACAGATCGCCCTGTCCTTGTGCTTACCTATCAGGTTTTCAATGGCCGTCACGCCTCTTTTCTGCAGTTCCGTAAGCGGCTCAGCCCCAGGGATCCTGGTCTTCCCCGGTTCTATCAGCCAGCTTTCATATATCTTTGTGTATCTTTTTTTGATCTCCTCAAAAGTAAGGTTCTCCCATTCGCCGTAGTGCCGCTCGATGAGCCCGGGTACCTGTATTACATCGATAGAATGCGGTTTTGCAATGATCCTGGCGGTCTCGAATGACCTTGATAGGGTAGAGGAGTAAATGGCCGAGAACTTTTCTTTTGCAAGCGCCTTTGAGAGCGAGCTCGATTCCAGGATGCCAAGCTCAGAAAGGTCGGAACTGCCCTGTCCCTGGTATCTTTGTTCGATATTTGCCTGCGTTTCGCCGTGACGGAGTAAAAAGAGGCGGGTGGGCATGGTTACATCTCGTTTATTCTTTTTTCCAGCGCCTTGTGCTCCTCAAGGATTTCCTTGGGGAGCGTCTTGCCGAACTGCCCGAAGAATTCCTTCTGGTTCTGTATGTCCGCAAGCCAGTCTTCCTTGTTTATCTCGAAGAGCTTTTCCATTGTCTCTTTCGGGATGTTAAGGCCGGTCATGTCGAGGTCCTCAATGTTGGGGATGTATCCGATCGGCGTTTTTTTTGCGTCAACCTTGCTTCTGCAGCGGTCAATTATCCATTCAAGCACCCTCAGGTTCTCGCCGAAGCCCGGCCACAAGAATTCGCCCTTTTCATCCGTCTTGAACCAGTTCACGTGGAATATCTTCGGCGGCCTGTTCATCAGCTTTCCCATCTTGAGCCAGTGCTTGAAATATACGGCCATGTTGTATCCGCAGAAGGGAAGCATTGCCATCGGATCGCGCCTGATCTCACCAAGCTTGCCGAATTGCGCGGCGGTCCTCTCCGAAGCCATTGTTGCCCCGACGAACACTCCGTGCTGCCATGTGGTCGCCTCATAAACAAGCGGAGCTACCATTTCTCTCCTGCCCCCGAACACTATCGCGCTAATGGGAACGCCGTGGTGATGCTCTATCCTGTTCGTTATGGATGGGCACTGGGTGATCGGCGCAGTGAACCTGCTGTTGGGATGAGCGCCCTTTACCGGCTTGCCGTCCGCATCCTTCATTCCCGGCTTCCATGGCTTTCCAGTCCAGTCGGTCCCTTCCTGCGGAACAGGCCCGTCAGCTCCTTCCCACCACACGGTGCCGTCAGGTTTAAGGAGAACATTCGTGAATATCGTGTTCTTCTTTATCGTTTCAACAGCATTAGGATTGCTGTGGCTGTTCGTTCCCGGTGCCACTCCGAAAAATCCGGTCTCAGGATTTATCGCCCAAAGTGAGCCGTCTGTATCAACTTTCATCCATGCAATATCATCCCCTACAGTCCAGATGCGGTAACCTTTTATCTTGAGTCCCTCCGGAGGGATCAGCATCGCAAGGTTAGTTTTACCGCATGCCGATGGGAAAGCCGCCGCAATGTATCCAATATAACCGCCCGGATCTTCGATCCCCATTATAAGCATATGTTCGGCAAGCCAGTTCTCTTCCTTTGCAAGCCAGCTGGCTATCCGCAAGGCAAGGCACTTTTTCCCCAGCAGTACATTTCCTCCGTAGCCTGAGCCGACGCTCCATATCGCATTGTCCTCCGGGAAATGCAGTATCAATCTTTTTTTTATGTCGAGGTCAGCTTTGCCATGCAGGCATTTTGTGAACTCTCCGTTAGCCCCAAGCCTGTCAAGGACCGATTTCCCGGCCCTTGTCATTATAAGCATGTTAAGCACTACATAAATACTGTCCGTCAGCTCAACGCCGATCTTGCTAAAAGGAGAACCCACGGGCCCCATCGAAAAGGGGATGACATACATAGTCCTGCTCTTCATTGATCCCTTGAATATTGCCCTTGCCTTTGCATAAGCTTCTTTGGGGAGCATCCAGTTGTTGACCGGCGAAGCGTCCTTCTTATGCTTTGTGCAGATATAGGTAAGCCCTTCGGTCCTTGCAACATCGTTCAATGCGGTACGATGGTACAGGCATCCGGGAAGCATTTGCCGGTTGAGCTCGATGACTTCACCGGTAGATATGGCCTCTTTTGTCAGCTGCTGCTTCTGCTTTTCGGAACCGTCTATCAGAACGATATCGTCCGGACGGCACATTTCGGCCATCTTTTTGATCCATGCCTGTAGTTTCTTGTGTTTCAGTTTCATGGTGATTTGTGAAACTTTACTATAATTTGAGGGCCTCTTCAAGCGGGAATTTCCCCTCGTACAAAGCTCGGCCGATGATGACACCTTCCACATTGTCGATCTTCTTAAGGTATTTTATGTCATCGATCGAGTTGACGCCTCCCGAAGCGATAATAGGGATCTCGGAGGACATCGCGAGCTCGCGTATCGCGTCGAAATTCGGTCCGTCAAGCGTCCCGTCCTTGCTGATATCCGTGAATATAGCTCTTTTTACGCCCAGCTTTTTGAGCTCTTTGACGAACTCTTTGGTCTTCTTGTTCGAAATGCTTGTCCATCCGTCGGTGGCCACAAAACCTTCTTTGGCGTCAACGCCAACGACCACCTTTTCTCCGAAATCCTTGACCATTTTCCTTATAAAGCTCTCGTCCCTTACCGACCTGGTCCCGATCACGACCCTTTTAACGCCGGCATCGATCATGAATTTGGCTGTTTCAGCGTCCCTTATGCCGCCTCCCGCCTGAACATTCGTCTTCACGGAAGACGCGATCTCCCTGATTATCTCAAGATTCTCAGGCAAACCGGACTTTGCTCCGTCAAGATCGACGACATGTATCCATTTCGCGCCCAGCTCGGCCCACCTGACAGCCATCTCAACGGGATCATCGGCATATTTTGTCACGGAGCCGTATTCGCCGCGCGTCAATCGTACGCATTTTCCGCCAAGTATGTCGACCGCGGGTATCACATAGAACATCTGATCTGTCTCCTTATCAAGATTTTTTGCAGAGCTTAGCGAAATTGTCGAGGATCTTAAGCCCGATATCGCCGCTTTTTTCAACGTGGAACTGCGTCCCGTAGATATTGCCCTTGTAGATCGACGAAACGAAGTCTTTCCCGTATTCGGTGGTAGTTGCAACTATGCTTTCATCCTTAGGTTCCACATAGTAGGAATGGACAAAATAGAGCATCGAGCCGTTCTCGACACCCTTATAGATGGGACAGTCAGCGCTTATCCTTATTGAATTCCATCCCATATGCGGGACCTTCAGCTTTTTTTCCATAGGATGGCCTTTAAAGTTGAACCTTACCGCTCTTCCGGGAAGGACCCCGAATCCCTTTGAGTTCCCTTCCTCGCTTTCCTCAAAAAGCATCTGCATGCCGAGGCATATCCCCAGATAAGGCTTCCCAACAGCTATCGATTCCACTATTGCCGATTCAAGGGTCGTCTCCCTCAGGCTTTTAACGGCCACGTCAAATGACCCGACTCCCGGCAGTATTATTCCGGACGCGTTCTTTACGTTGTTTTTGTCCTGGGTGACGATTACGGGATGGCCAAGCGCCTTGAGCGCTTTTTCAACGCTTCTCAAATTACCCGCCCCATAGTCAATAACAACTATCATAACCTATATCGTCACCCCGTCTATTTTGGGTCAAGCGCGAACAGTACAGCCCCGATAACGCCTGCATACCCGCCAAGTTTCGCCTTTTTTATCTTCACTCCGGCTCCCGGGACCTCGAGGACCTGATTTTTGTACGCCCTCATTATGGGTTCATGTATGATGTCCCAGAGGTTGGTAAGGCCGCCGCCAAGTACAACAATATCCGGATTCAATATGTTTACGATATTGGCTACTCCTATGCCGATGTTGCCGCCGACCTCTCGAAGGATATTCTTTGCAAGCGTGTCACCCTTCCTGGCTGCCTGTCCTACTATCTCGGTAGTGATATTTGAGCGTTTTCCGCCTGCCAGTTTGATCATTCGGGAGCTTTTTGGAGCCCTTTTTTGGGCCATTCTTGCAACGGCAGTGCCCGATCCCATTGCCTCAAGGCAGCCGCGCCCCCCGCATCCGCATCTTATGCCTTCTTTCTCGATCACCATATGGCCCACTTCACCGGCTCCGCCTGTCTTGCCTCTGAATATCCGTCCGTCAAGGACTATGCCTCCGCCAATGCCTGTGCTTAGCGTGAAATAAACGACGTTCCGCATGCCTTTTCCCGCTCCCTTGACCGCTTCGGCAAAGGCCGCCAGGTTAGCGTCATTTTCCATAAATACGGGCTTTTTGAATATCCTTTTGATCCTGTCCTTAAGGTTGACCTTTCCCCATCCGGGCATGTTTGGAGGGGAGACTATTAATCCTTTTTTATATATTATCGGGCCCGGAGCACCTATGCATATTGAAGTTACGTTCTTAAGGGAGGTTCGCGCTTTCCATAAAGCCTTTAATACCGCTATTTTCACGTTACTCATGACCTTTGAGAGGCCTTTTTTGGCCTCGGTATCAAGCCTTGTTTCGGCAAGTATCCTTGCCTTGGAATCGGCCACTGCAGCGAGGATCTTCGTGCCGCCAAGGTCAATGCCTACAACGACTTTTCTTGAACTTTTTGCCATTGCAGGAAAGTATATCATCGGGTAGGACAAATCGCAAATCACGGTACTGGCACTTAAACTAATAAGGAAATGGGGAATACTGGAATATAGGAATGGAGGCTAGGGATTAGGGAAGGCAGGAAAATAGGAAAAGTGGAGAGCAGTATGATTTTTACCCGCGTTTCCATTTTTCCTATATTCCCAATTTCCCAGCCAGTATCCCCAAATTCCACTATTCCTATGTTCCAATGCTCTTTATGGGCTCTGGATCAATCATTTACAGATAAATAAATACTTGACAATGCACATAGCCTTCTTTAGAATGCCTGTTTGTTTTTCCTGTTAGCACTCTTGACAAATGAGTGCTAACAGCTGTATAATCAGGTTTCGTGTTTATTCTAGCAGAGAACTAAAGGAGGTGAGCGTATGACGAAGAAGCTCGTTCCGCTGGGCGACAGGATAATAATTAAGCCGCAGCCGGCGGAGGAAAAAACAAAATCAGGGATCGTGCTCCCAGATACGGCAAAAGAAAGGCCGCAGGAGGGCACAGTGGTTGCAGTTGGCTGGGGTAGGTACTTGGATAACGGACAGAAGGTTCCGCTTGAGGTAAAGGTCGGTGATAAGGTCATATACTCCAAATACGGTGGCAGCGAAGTGAAGTTCGAAGGCGTGGAGTACGTGATACTTCCGGAAAAGGATATCCTGTCGATAATAAGTTAATAAAAAGGAAGGGGAATCTAAATGTCAGCTAAACAGATATTATACGGAGACGAAGCATGGAGAGCTCTGGAGCGAGGCGTCCATAAGGTAGCTACTACCGTCAGGGCAACTCTGGGGCCAAGAGGAAGGAACGTTGTCCTTGAGAAGAAATGGGGCTCGCCGACGATAACGAACGACGGCGTGACCATAGCAAAAGAGATCGATCTCGAGGATCCTTTCGAGAACATGGGGGCCCAGCTCTTAAAAGAGGTGGCTTCCAAGACCAATGATGTAGCAGGGGACGGAACGACGACCGCAACGCTTTTGGGATATGAGATATTCAAGGCGGGACTCAAGGCGGTCGCATCCGGCATAAACCCGATGGCACTTAAAAAAGGGATCGACAAGGCGGTTAGGGCGGTGATCGATGAGCTGAAGTTAATAAGCAAACCTGTGGAAGAAAAGGAATCTATCGCGGATGTAGCGACGATATCTGCCAACAATGATCCTGAGATAGGGAAGTATATCGCCGACGCGATGGAAAAAGTAGGGAAGGACGGAGTTATAACCGTTGAAGAATCAAAGGGCATTGAAACGACCCTTGAAGTGGTCGAAGGGATGCAGTTCGACAAGGGATACGCTTCTCCTTACATGGTCACCGACAGGGACAGGATGGAGTCGGTGCTTGAAGACTGCTATGTCCTTATCACGGACAAGAAGATCAGCGCGGTAAAGGACCTGCTCCCAACTCTTGAAAAGGTGGTCCAGGCATCCAAGCCGCTGCTCATAATCGCGGATGAAATAGAGGGCGAAGCGCTTGCCACCATCGTGGTGAACAAGTTAAGGGGAACGCTTAACTGCGTCGCGGTAAAAGCCCCCGGATTCGGCGACAGGAGAAAAGGCATGCTTGAGGATATCGCCATAGTCACCGGAGGCGAGGTCATCGCCGAGGAAAAAGGATTTAACCTGGAGAACGTGCAGGAAACATCCTTTGGAAAAGCGAAGAAGATCGTCGTGTCAAAAGAGACCACTACCATAATCGAAGGGGCCGGAACAAAGCAAGCCCTTAAGGAAAGGATCTCCGAGGTAAGGAAAGAGATAGAGCTTTCCGATTCTTCTTATGACAAGGAGAAACTGCAGGAGCGTCTTGCAAAGCTTTCAGGCGGCGTCGCCGTCATAAAAGCGGGAGCGCCCACGGAAACGGAACTCAAGGAAAAAAAGCACAGGATCGAGGATGCTCTGTCCGCCACAAGGGCCGCTGTTGAGGAAGGAATAATCGCGGGAGGCGGATCGGCATTGATCCGGGCTATCCCGGCAATAGCAAAACTGGAAGCAAAATCGGAAGGGGACGAAAAAGTCGGGATCTCCATCATAAAGAAGGTCCTGGAAGAGCCGCTCAAGCAGATCGCAATGAATGCGGGGCTTGAAGGCTCCGTTGTCGTTGAAATGGTCAAGACCAAGGAGAAGGACGAGGGATTCGATGCCCAGACGTTCAAATATGTGAACATGTTCAAGGCAGGCATCGTTGATCCGCTCAAGGTGACACGCTCTGCGCTGCAGAACGCGGCAAGCATTGCTGCTATGCTTCTAACGACCGAAGCGCTTGTTGCCGAAAAGCCCGAGGAGAAAAAGGAATCTTCGGCAATGTCCGGGGGCGGAATGGGCGGAATGGGAATGATGTAACGTGGACAAGGCTTAATAGGGCTTAATAAGGCTCTATAAGGGTCAATAAGTCAAATTTAAGAGGGCCATAGCGATAATGTTATGGCCCTTTTATTTAGGAAGGGGACCTTCCTTTTATAAAGCTCATTGCGAGAGAAAAGCTGAGAGAAGTGGACTGTCCGCCGGGCACGTGGATGGCGTTGCCACCCTGGTTCAATGCGTTCTTTCCCGCTCCCAACTTCAGCGTAATGACCTTAAAAATCATTTATATTGAAGGGCCGAATAATGCAAAATATACTTGCATTTTGACCCGCATCGTGGTATAAGTATCCGTCTGACAGATAATAGTGGTTTTTTAGCAGAGAGTGGAAGAACGCCACTCTTTTTTGTTTAAAAGCCGGGGCCGCCTAATATTTTGCTACGGCGGGGCATAAAACGGAGGAAATGGTATGAAGATCGAAGGATTTTCAAAGATGCTTGAAGAGATACAGAAGGAACGGGGTGTCGCGAAAGAGACCCTTGTGGATGCCATTTGCATGGCCCTTATCTCGGCATACAGAAAGAAGTTCCAGCATATCGAGAACCTGTCGGCAACGATAGACAATGAAGGCGTTGCCAAGGTGATCGCAAAGAAGATCGCGGTAACGAAGGTTAAGGATGACTCCACCGAGATAAGCAAAAAGGACGCGAAAAAGATCAATCCGAAGGTAAAGGTGGGCGACGAGGTGGAAATTGACGTTACGCCGACCGATTTCGGCAGGCTTGCGGCGCAAACCGCGAAGCAGGTCATAATCCAGAGGATAAGGGAAGCCGAGAAAGAGGGGGCTTTTGAGGAATACATAAAGAAGCAGGGAGAGATCATAAACGGCATCGTTCAGAGGCGCGAAGCTAACGGTTATCTTGTCAATATGGGTAGGATAGAGACGCTTCTTCCTTTCTCGGAAAGCATACCTGGTGAGAACTATCGTCCAAGCGACAGGATAAAGATCTTCATAGTGGAAACCAAAAAGACGCCCAAAGGTCCGATGGTCAACATATCAAGGACGCATCCGAACTTCCTAAAGAAGCTGTTTGAGATCGAGATACCGGAGATCTCGCAGGGCATAATCGAGATAAAGGGCGTGTCAAGGGAGCCGGGAAGGCGCTCCAAGGTCGCCGTATTCTCAAAGGACAAGAACATCGGCGCGGTCGGGACCTGCATAGGCCACATGGGCAACAGGATCCAGAATATCGTCCGCGAGATAGGGACCGAAAGGGTGGACGTTATCGAGTGGAACGAGAATCCGAAGACTTTCATCTCCAACGCCCTGTCCCCGGCAAAGATAGCGAGGATCGAAACGAACGCCGAAACGAACGAAGCGAAGGTCATCGTTCCGGAGGACCAGCTGTCGCTTGCAATAGGCAAGGAAGGCCAGAACGTCCGCCTCGCGGCGAAACTTACGGGATGGAAGATCGACATATTGAGCGCGGCGAAGGTTGCCGAAGAAGAAAAGATAAAGGAAGAAAAGGCAAAGGAAGAAAAGGCAAAGGAAGAAAAACCAAAAGAAAAAGAGAAGGAAACAAAGATCAAGATAAAGGAAGCGGCTGAAGAGCTGGGAGTGGAACCAAAGGAGATGCTGGAAAAAGCAAAAGAGCTCGGCATAGAGGTGAAGACCGTGGCCTCATCCATCGACAATGAAGACAAGAAAAAGATCGCAGCGGCATTGAAAGCAAAGAAAGCCGAAGAAAAACCGGAGGAAGAGAAAGCATCCGCTGAAGAAGGCAAAAAAGAAGGAGAACCTGAAGCGTAATGAAGGTTTCGGAACTGGCAAAGTCGCTTAAAATAAAGTCAGATGACCTGATCAAGAAGCTGAAGGACCTTGGTATCGAGGCCAAAACAACCGCCAGCATCATAAGCAAAGAGGACGCAGCGAAGGCGAAAGAGAGCATCAAAGGCAAGAAAGAAAAACCAAAAAAGGAACCCGCAAAGAAGGAACCGGTCAAGAAGAAGCCCGTAAAAGAAGAAAAGAAGGAAATATCCCCCGCAAAGAAAGAGCAGGCGGCAAAAGAAAAGCCGGCGATCGAGGAAAAAGAACCCCCGAAGGAAGAAAAGAAGATCGAAGCGCCGCCGGAAAGGCATATAACGCTGGCCGGCAAGGACATCACGGTAAAGGACCTAGCCGAGCTTCTTTTCATCAAGCCAAGCGATGTTATAAAGGAGCTCCTAAGGATGAGTATAATGGCGACGATCAACCAGAGGATAGATGTTGATATCGCAAGGAAAGTGGCGGGGATCTTCGAGTATAAGGTCTTCGTAAAGGCGGCTGAGTCGCAGGCAACCAAAACGGTCCCTGAGACAAAGAAGGAGGACGCCTCCAAGTTGAAGACAAGGCCTCCGATCGTTGTCGTCATGGGCCATGTGGATCACGGAAAGACACGGCTTCTTGACGCGATAAGAAAAACGAACGTCATGGAGAAAGAAGCGGGAGGCATTACGCAGCACATCGGCGCTTATCAGGTAGTTGTCCACGGCAAGAAGATCACTTTTCTTGACACTCCGGGCCATGAAGCGTTCACGGCCCTAAGGGCAAGGGGCGCCAAGGTAACGGACATCGCTGTACTTGTCGTGGCTGCCGATGACGGGGTCAAGCCCCAGACGATAGAAGCGCTTGACCACGCAAAAGCGGCCGGAGTTCCCATAATCGTTGCCATAAACAAGATAGACAAGCCCGAAGCCAACATTGACAGGACAAAGCAGCAGCTTTCGGAGCTGGGGCTTGTTTCCGAGGACTGGGGAGGAACGACCGTAATGGTCCAGATATCCGCGAAGCAGGGCAAGAACATCGACGAGCTGCTTGAGATGATACTTCTTATGGCTGAGCTGCAGGAGCTGAAGGCGAATCCCGCGCATCACGCGACCGGCATCGTAATAGAATCGAAGCTCGACAAGGGCAGGGGTCCTGTCGCCACGGTCCTTGTGGGGAACGGAACGTTAAGGGTCGGCGACGCTTTTTACGCCGGACCGGTATTCGGCAAGGTAAGGGCGCTGATAAACGACAAGGGTGAAAGGATAGATGCTGCTACGCCGTCAACACCGGTCGAGGTGCTCGGATCGGAGGAGTTGCCTGCGCCGGGAGAGGTCTTCAGGGCTCTTGAAGAAAAGCTCGCGAAGAAGCTTGCGGAAACCAGGAAGCTTGAGGTCCAGAGCGAGAAGGCGGCAATAGGCAAGATAATGTCGCTGGAGGATTTCTCCAGGAGCGTGAAAGAAGGTAAAAGGAAGGACCTTAACATCGTGCTCAAGGCGGACGTGGGCGGCTCGCTTGAGGCATTGAAGAAGATGATAATGCCGCTGGGTACCGATGAGACAAGGGTCAACATCATCCACGGCAGCGTAGGCGCGATATCGGAGTCCGACATAATGCTCGCAAGGGCGTCGCAGGCGATAGTCATCGGGTTCAATATCGGCTACGAAGACCAGGCGCAGGAGACCGCGGACAGCGAGCGCGTAGAAAGCAGGACATACAACATAATCTACCAGATCGCCGACGATATAAAGCTTGCGATCGAAGGTATGCTTGAGCCCGAATACCAGGAAGTAGTGCTGGGGCGCGCCGTCGTAAAGTCCACTTTCAAGTTCTCAAAATTGGGCGTTATCGCCGGCTGCCAGGTCACCGAGGGGAAAATGGTCAGGAATTCAAAGATGAAGGTCATGCGGGACGGTCAGGAGGTCTTCTCGGGCAAGATCGAATCCCTTAAGAGGTTCAAGGATGACGCAAAAGAGGTGGAAAAGGGATTTGAATGCGGGATCGCCGTTAAGGGCTATTCCAACTTCAAGGAAGGCGATACGATAGAGTCATTTGAGATACAGGTGAAGCCAAGGAAGAAGGCATGAGCAGGAAAGAAAGGGTCGCGTCAGCCATAAAAAAGGAAACGTGCGACATACTCCTAAGGGAAGTGAGCGATCCTAGGATAGGTTTTGTCAGCATAACGGACGTGACGGTCGGCGACGACCTTAAGCTTGCGACGATATTCGTCAGCATAATGGGCGACGAGAATGCCAAGAAAGAGGCAATGAGGGGATTGAAGAGCGCATCAAGGCGCATAAGGTACTTCCTGGGCCTGCGCATCGACCTGAAGACCGTACCCGATATAGTCTTTAAACTGGATGGCTCCATTGAACGCGGCAGCAAAATATTCTCCATAATGAACACACTTAGGAAAGAAAATGAGAAAAGAGTTTAACACGATATGCAAGGCGGTCAACGGGGCCGGGCGTATCCTGATAGCGACCCATACCGATCCTGACGGCGACGCTATTGGATCGATGATAGCGCTTTACATACTGTTCAAGTCGCTAAAAAGAAAAGTGACCATGTACTGCCGCGAAAAGGTCCCCAGCATTTATTCTTTCCTGCATCATTCAAAAGAGATAAAGAACGAACCTCCGAAGAACACTGATTTTGACGTCGCTATAGCCGTTGACTGCGGCGACATCAAAAGGCTCGGCCGGAACATCAACATCAGGAGCCACGCGAAGACCCTCATAAACATCGACCACCATCCGGACAACACGAAGTTCGGGGACGTCAATTACGTAAGGGATATATCTTCCGTTTCCGAGATGATATACGAGCTGTTCGGGGTCTTCGGCATAAAGATCAACAAGGAAGCCGCGACATGCCTGTACACCGGGATAATGACCGATACGGGGAACTTCAGGTACGATTACACGACCCCGCAAACATTGAGGATAGCCGCCAGTCTTGCAGAGAACGGGGCTAACATCAGCAGGATAGCGATGACCGTATACGAAGCGAAGACGATACCCTCATTGAAAATACTCGGGGCGGCCATGTACCGGCTTGAGAGCTCTGATAGCGGAAAGGTAGTCTGGACGGTGCTTAACAAGGACCTTATAAAGGCGGTTGGCGCTAAAAGCGAGGACCTTACCGGGATCGTCGACCAGTTAAGGTCCATAAAGGGTGCGGAGGTGGCCATACTTTTCAGGGAAGAGGCCGACGAGATAAAGGTGAATTTCAGGTCAAAGTTCAATATAAATGTTTCCGCGATAGCAAAGAAGCTGGGCGGCGGCGGACATGTCAAGGCTTCCGGCGCGATAATGCACGGCAATATCGAGGACGTAAAGAACAAAGTGCTTTCTGAGGTATTTAAAGTCATTAAATAATGCAAACCCAAATATCAAATGACAAAATCCAAATGAATAATATAAATCCAAATCAAATAATATTTAAAGATTTGTCATTAAATGATTCATTTGATATTTGATTTTTGTCATTTGGATTTAATGGCGGTTATTTGGGAGAAGATGGCAAATTATGAACGGTATACTTGTTGTCGATAAGCCCGCCGGTATAACCTCATACGACGTCATACGGCGCCTCAAGAAGATCATAGGAGCGGAAAAGATCGGCCACGCGGGAACGCTCGATCCGATAGCCACCGGGGTCCTCGTGATACTTCTCGGAAAATTCACAAAAATGGCCACTCAGCTGCTTGCAGACGAGAAAGAGTATATATTCGAAGCGACCTTCGGGGTAACGACGGACTCCCAGGATTCCACGGGAAAGGTCATATCAGAAAGACCAGTGGACCTTGACGAGGCAAAGCTGAAAGCGGCGATAGGACGCTTTATCGGGGAGATCGAACAGATCCCGCCGATGGTATCCGCGGTAAAGTATAAAGGTGAGCGTCTCTACAAACTGGCAAGGAAGGGGATAGAGGTAGAAAGGAAACCGAAGAAGATCAAGATAAAAGTTTTTGAGATAATAGACTTCAGGGGCGACAAGGCCACCTTCAGGGTCGTCAGCTCCAAAGGGACATACATCAGGACGCTCTGCTATGACCTTGGGGAAACCCTCGGGTGCGGCGCGCACATGTCTAACCTGCGGAGGGTGAGGTCCGGCAATTTCCATCTTGATGACGCAAAGACGCTTGACGAGATCAGCAAGTTGTCGCAGGAGGGCAGGTTCAAGGAAGCGCTCACGCAATTAAGCGTTCAGGGCGTCGGTCATCCTGAGCGAAGCGAAGGATCTGGGCAGGGGGCGGGGTGGTCATCCTGAACGAAGTGAAGGATCTGGGCCGGGGGTCGATTGTCATTCTGAGCGTAGCGAAGAATCTGGGCCCAAAGATATTATGTTTATATCATTACAAATAAATCGAAAACACTATATACAGGAATTACCGGTAATCTGGCAAAAAGGATATTTGAACATAAAAACAAGTTACTAAAAGGATTTACCAGCAAATATAACATTGGAAAATTGATATATTTTGAAGAATTCAGAAGCCCAAGAGAAGCGATCATTAGGGAAAAGCAAATAAAAGGATTGCTAAGGAAGAAAAAGATAGCTCTTATTGAAGCTATGAATCCGGACTGGAAGGATCTGAGCCAGGTGTTGGGTATTCATTCTGATTAATAGGAGAAGACAAATCCCGTCACCCTGAGCGTAGCCCTGCCTGCCGGCAGGCAGGGAAGGGTCTATAATCTTAAAGTTTATAGATTCTTCGGTCACTTCGCTCCCTCAGAATGACAGGAATTGATTATGAATAAAATTAAGGAAATAATAGAAGAATTACGTGACGAGATCCGGCGCCACGAACATCTTTACTACGTGCTCGACAAGCCGGAGATATCCGATGCCGCTTACGACAAACTATACAGGGAGCTGCAGGAGCTTGAAAAAGAAAATCCCGGGCTTATAACGCCGGATTCACCCACGCAAAGGGTCGGCGGATCGCCGCTCAAATCATTCAAGACCGTAACTCACAAGACCCCCTTACTTTCACTGGGCAACGCATTCTCCTTTGAGGAGCTTGAAGCGTTCGATAAGCGGGTAAGGGATGGCCTTGATGCGAAAAAAGTTGATTACGTTTGCGAGCTGAAGATGGACGGGCTTGCTGTATCGCTTCAATATGAAAAAGGGAGATTCGTCAAAGGCTCCACCAGGGGTGACGGGGTGACCGGTGAGGATATCACCCAGAATTTGAAAACAATAAGGTCTGTCCCGCTTTCAATAGAAAAGAAGATCGACATAGAGGTCCGCGGCGAAGCTTATCTTCCGTATGATGATTTCCTCAAGCTGAATGAAGAGCGTATCGCCGATGAAGAGCCGAAGTTCGCGAATCCCAGGAACGCGGCAGCCGGTTCCTTAAGGCAGCTTGATCCCAAGGTCACGGCAAAAAGGCCGCTTGATATTTTCTTCTATCATAGTCCCGATGCTACGGTAAAGACGCAGTTCGAGCTCCTTCATTACCTTAATGATATCGGGTTCAAGGTGAACTCCCATTTCAAGCTCTGCAAGGGTATCGAAGAGGTCAAGAAGTTTATCACGAACTGGGATGCAAAGCGTGATGATATTGATTACGAGATAGACGGGATAGTTGTCAAGGTTAATGATCTGGCGGACCAGAAGAAGCTTGGGTCGACCGCGAAGGACCCGAGGTGGGCTGTGGCCTACAAATACGCCCCTATGCAGGCTGAAACGCTCGTAGAGGGCATATTATCGTCAGTAGGGCGTACAGGCATCATAACGCCCGTAGCGATGCTTAAAGCGGTCAATTTGAGGGGTGTAGTGGTCAAAAGAGCTACTTTGCACAATCAGGATGAGGTTGACAGGAAGGATGTCAGGATAGGCGATCATGTTATCGTCCAGAGGGCGGGGGAAGTGATACCGGAGGTCGTGAAGGTTTTGAAAGATAAGCGCACCGGTAAGGAAAAGAAGTATGTTATCCCTAAGGAATGTCCCGAATGCGGGGGTAAGGTCGTGCGGGATGAGGGTATGGCGGCGCACAGGTGCGTGAACAAGAGCTGTCCGGCGCAGTTAATGCGCGCAGTGGGGCATTTCGCTTCCAGAGGCGCGATGGACATTGAGGGGATAGGGGAGCAGTTATCGGTACAGCTGGTAGAGTCAAAGCTGGTGAAGAATATTGCTGATATTTACTCGCTGACAAAGCCGGAACTGATGAAGCTTGAGAGGTTCGCTGAGAAGTCGGCGTCGAACATAATAGAGGCGATCGAGGGGAGCAAGTCGCGTCCGTTCGAGAAGCTTGTTTACGGCCTCGGTATCCCGCATATCGGGTCAAGGACGGCGGAGATCCTTGTTGAGCATTTCCCTACTATTGAGAAGCTGATGAGCGCCTCCGTCGAACAGTTGTCGAAGGTACGCGAGATAGGGCCGAAGATAGCGGAGAGTGTTCATTCGTTCTTCAAGGACGAGCATAATCGGGCATTGATAGAGAAGCTCAAGAAGGCAGGGGTAAGGATGAAGTCCGAAGTGCGAAGTATTGATAAAAGCAAGCTTCCGCTATACGGTAAGACATTTGTTATCACCGGCACTCTTTCCCGCCCCCGCGGCGAATTCGAAGCAGAGATAAAAAAGCTCGGCGGCAAGGTCTCCGAGACAGTTTCAAAAGAAACTGACTATTTGCTATTAGGAACGGAGCCGGGATCGAAGTATCAGAAAGCTAAAGAGTTAGATGTCAAAATATTGGATGAAAAGGATTATCAAAAACTGATAAAGTAAGAAGCTTGCCCGACGAAGTCACGTCGAAGGCGGACGAAGTCGGGGCAAAGAATTTTGGTGTTAAGATAATTGATGAGAAGGAGTATAAGAAGATTCTTTTTATATCAACTTGACGCGCTTATTATATTACTATAATATTTCTTTACTATATTAATCAACAAGGAGTTCCAATGATTCCGGATGAGTGGGAAATAAAATCTAATGATGCAAGTAAGGCTTTTACTCCAGCGGCCCCAATTGATCAGACTCAGCTCTTCGCAGGCAGAAAAGCTCAGCTAACAAGCATAATAGACGTTATCAATCAAAAGGGACAGCATGCGATTATATTTGGAGAGCGAGGTGTTGGAAAAACTTCCTTAGCCAATGAGATTGCGAGAATTCCGCAACATCTAGCATTGCGCGTTAATGCTGACAGCTCAGATTCATTTTCAAGTCTATGGAAAAAAGTATTCGAAGGCATTGTTTTTACTAAAGATGTTGAAGTCGCGGGATTTAAACAAGAGCCAAGAACTGAAACATCTAGTTTAATGAGCCAAGTCCCACATAAAATAACTACCGATGTAATTCGTAAAACATTAATCGGCTTACCAATCCCAACTGTCATTATTATTGATGAGTTTGATAGAATCACCAATACCCCAGTAAAGTCTACCATGGCAGATACAATTAAAACGCTTTCTGACCATTCAGTTAATGCAACAATCATCCTTGTAGGTGTTGCAGATAGTGTGGATCAGTTAATTAAAGAACATCAATCGATTGAGCGAGCTCTAGTCCAGGTTAAAATGCCACGTATGTCAGATGATGAATTAGGTTTAATAATTGATAATGGGCTGAAGATATTGAATATGTCTATTGATGCTGATGCCAGGAAACATATAATATTACTATCACAAGGGTTGCCGCATTATACGCATTTATTAGCTTTGAATGCTACGAGACAAGCTTTAAGCAAACACGAAAACAATATTAGATATAATGATGTTGAAACAGCAATTGTAAAAGCGATACAAAACGCTCAACAAACCACATTAAGTTCATATCATAAGTCGATATCGAGCCCTAGAAAAGACAATATTTTCGCTCAAGTCTTACTTGCTTGTGCCTTAGCGCATACTGATGAAATGGGTTATTTTGCTGCTGCAGACGTTAGAGATTCATTAAGCATGATTATGGGGAAAAAATATGAAATACCTAGCTATTCAAGGCATCTCAATGAATTTTGCGATCCTAAAAGAGGGCCAATATTAAGCAAAATTGGTAAGAAACATAGCTTTAGATTTCGTTTTGTAAATCCTTTAATGCAGCCTTTTATTACAATGCAAGGATTTGCTAACAGATTGATCGATCAGGTTCAAATGGAAAAATTAAGCAATAAATAAAGATTGTATCACATCCGAATATATAGCTCGTAATCTCTCTTCATAGTATCCATTTAATATTACATTACTATGCCAACATTGGATACCCCTTTTTTCGATAGCATGTTCAATATATCCACTATTCCTAATGACAGTGCTGCCGCGAAGAAGTGCCAGGATCAAAGGGATCAGGTGTCAGGTGTGAGGTATGAGGCCCTTCGACTTCGCTCAGGGCATGGAAAAGGAGTTAAAATGAAATGAAATCCTTCCTGTTTTCCGCCGATATATCAGTGTACTACTATGGGCATATACCCTATATTGTCATTAATTACGCCCGTGCTGGCTGCGAGAGCGGAAAGCACAAATAAAAGCACGCCGGCAAAGGCCGCTCCACCGCCCGTCGATACCGTCAGCGTCACCCCAAAACTTACCAAAGATCAGCTCGACAAGGAAGTCCTGTATGCCTTATCTATATCAAGCAAACTGTTCAAACAACAGAGCAATAATGCATTGAAAATGGCCGGCGGCTTAATGGCGCTTATATGCGCTTCGATGATCGCTTACCCTGCTCTGACCGGCCTGGCCCTCATACCCGCTGTCGCGATCGGCATAGTGTTCGTAGCGTTCCTATCCTTGGGCGTTTATTTTGCTGTTGACGGCGGCCTAAATGCCATCAGGACATACAAAGAAACGGGCCGTCAGGCAGCCCTGGTGGGGCAAAGAATTGCTAAATATGACGCGTCTTCAAGGGAATACATTATCAATAGCGTCAAGAAGGCCGACCAGCGTTTCGGGGAATTGATGGAGAAGGCGGCGAACAAAGGTGTAAGGTAAAGGGTAAAGGGGATAAGGCCCTTCGACGGTTCGACGCCTCGACAAGACTTCGACGAGCTCAGTCGAGTCGCTCAGTGTCGCTCAGGGCATGGGATCAGGGGTCAGGGATTGGGAAACAGGGGATCGGAAAATTGGGAGATTAAATCGCGAATAGCTTCGAATTCTATATGGCTGACGAATCTCGCTACATATTGCCTCACGACCTTCACTATTTCACGCTCAAATACAATGGCAAGCAAGTTGCATGATCGAACATGAGGTGATCTGCAATGAAAGAACTGATACCAGCCAAACTGATCGAAAACAAAATTTACCTTATAAGAGGCAAAAAGGTGATGCTGGATATTGATCTTTCTTTATTATACGGAGTTGAGACAAAATCCCTGAATCAGGCTGTTCGAAGGAATATTAAGCGTTTCCCGACAGATTTCATGTTTAAATTGAACATGGCTGAGCTTCAAAATTTGCGGTCACAATTTGTTACCGCAAAATACAGCATGAGAAGATTCCCTCCTTATGCATTCACCGAGCAGGGCGTCGCTATGCTTTCTTCTGTTCTGAACAGCGAAAGAGCCGTTCAGGTCAATATTATGATAATGCGAATATTTGTCCGGATAAGAGAAATGGTTGCAACTCACAAGAAACTAGCAGATAAAATTAATGAACTTGAGCTTAAATATGACAAGCATGACAGTGAAATACAATCGATCTTTGCGGCGATAAGACAGCTTATGGAACCGCCGGAGAGACCGAAGAGGAGAATTGGATTCAGGGTATAAGCTATAAGGTGAAAGGTAAAGGGGATAAGGGATAAGTGATGAGGTATCAGGGATCAGGGGTCAGGTATGAGGTAAAAGGTATAAGGGACTGGGGGCTAGGGACAGGGGGCAGTGGAGAGGACAAACAAACACCCGCCTACTTTACTTGCTTATCTAGTATTTCCCCGTAAATCAAGGAATATTCACAATAAATAGTATGCAAGTTACATCCCACTTGTTACGATAATACTATCAATAGGGGGAACACATGAGCTACATCGGCGCAATAACACCAATAGATCCGGCATTATCAGGGGACGTTACTTACGTTTCAGCAAAAAGCATCGCGGCTAATCCGGATGGGATCAATTTCCTTGATGCAATGGTAAAGGAAGCTGGAGACTTGCTCATATCGGATGATCCCTCAAGCTTGACGATAGACAATTCAGAAACTTCGGTCCAAACCGGCGCTATTCTCTTGGAAAAAGCATTCTATTCAAACATGACCGACGCCATATCAAGCAAAAATGAAAGCGCAAAGAATCTGGCTGTCGATAGCGGCGCAGATATCAATGCTTTGAACCAGGCTATACTTTTAGGTGAACCTATCGACATTACTGATGCATCTATCGTTCCGGAAGCGGATAATACAAGCATAATAAATGTCAACGCAAAGGATATAGCTATTGATAATGATGCGATCGATGAACTGAATCAGGCGATACTTTTAAGTGATCCTGTCGACCCCATTCTGCCTGAGTCGGACAACACAAGCATGATAAAGGTCAACGCAAAGGATATAGCTATTGATAATGACGCGATCGATGAACTAAATCAGGCGCTCCTCATAGCCGATCCCATCGACCTTACAAATATTGTCGATGATATCACTGTCGACCCGGAACCGGCTGATACGCTTTTAACAGGGGATGGTCAGTCCACCATTGCGAGATTACTTGAACAAATGCTGATCAACGAACTGCAGCAATCGGTCTCGCCGAGCGGCAATTATAATCAACCTATTTTGACATCTTTTAAGCCCCAAGAAACAGCACTTCAGACCATATCTAGTTCCTTATTTGGAGGCTATGTCCCGTCCATGAGGATTTGGGACGCGCAGCCGGATACAAGGAGACCAAGAGGATAGGGAAGCTGTCACAAACAAAAAGCCCGCCCTAAAGAATTACTCTTTAGGGCAAGCGTCCTGAGACAGGAAACGGGCTTTAAAATGAAATTATATACCTATGTTTTTCGGATCAATGGCCTGTCTTACGGCCCTTCGACAAGCTCAGTCTAAACGCTCAGGTCAAGGGATCTATTCCTTGTTTAATAGCTCTGCTGCCAGCTTTTGTCCGATGACCTGCACTTCGATTGATGGGCTATTGGCCGCCGCTTCTATTTCATCCTCGGTCAGGGTCCTTTTTTTAAGGGCCTTGATAACGGCTATTTCCAGCGGCAGATCGATATCTTCTGTGCCGGCGATCTCAATAAGCTTAATGTTGCTTAGGGATGAAACATAGGTATCTATCTGGTCGACGCCCATGACCCTTACGTGGGGGCTTCGGCTGGCAAGAGCCACCTGCACTTCATCTGCGGTAAGCTTTCTCTTTTTAAGTACCTTGAGGGCGGCCATTGTCCTTTGTGGGGCGACTCCGTCTGTGGCTAGAGTCTCCATTAATTCAAGATTGCTCATCCTGGGTATATCCAAATTCGAACTCAAGACTTTTCCCTTTCTTGTTCCCGTTCCCGTTACCGTTGCCGACATTTCTACTGCCATTATCAACACTCTCCTTATTAATTTACTCCTACCGCCTATATATCGTCACATTAATCGAAAAATTTCAGTTTATTTTCAAATTAATCCTTGCCGCCTGGAAAAGGACGAAGTCAGAAGTTCGAAGTGAGAAGTAAAGAAGGGACAAGGGACAGAGGAATGACGAATTACGCTGCATATTTCCTCACTGCCTTCACTGTTTCACGCTCAAATACAATGGCAAGCAAGTTGCATGATCGAACATGAGGTGATCTGCAATGAAAGAACTAATTCCATCCGAAGTCATCGAAAACAAGATCTATCTGATACGGGGACAGAAGGTGATGATAGATATTGACCTGGCAAGGCTTTATGGCGTTGAACTGAAAAGGCTTAATGAGCAGGTTAGGAGAAATATAAGACGGTTTCCAGTGGATTTTATGTTCCAGCTTACTACAAATGAGTTCAATAAATTGCGGTCGCATTTTGCGACCACAAAATACAGAATGAGGCGATATATGCCTTACGCTTTTACCGAACAGGGCGTTGCAATGCTGTCGTCAGCCCTCAACAGTGAAAGGGCCATTGATGTAAATATCGCAATAATGAGAGCTTTTGTCAGATTAAGACGGGTTTTGGCAACACATAAGGAACTGGCACGAAAGTTCAAGGAGCTTGAGGGCAGAGTGGGGAAGAACGACGAACAGATAACCGCGATATTCGAGGCGATAAGACAGCTTATGGAACCGCCGGATAGACCGAAGAGGAGAATAGGGTTCGAGGTATAGGGATCAGGGGTCAGGTATCAGGTATAAGGTAAAAGGTAAAGGGGATAAGGTATCAGGGATCAGGGATTGACGAATTACGCTGCATATTTCCTCACTGCCTTCACTGTTTCACGCTCAAATGCAATGGCAAGAAAATTGCATGCACTAGAGATGAGAGGTGAAAGATGGGGAAACAGCTTGTCCCGTATGAGATCATTGAACACAAGATCTACCTTATAAGGGGCAAAAAGGTGATGCTTGATCTCGATCTTGCCGCATTATATGGGATGGAAACAAGACTTCTTAAAAGGGCTGTCAGGAGGAACTTGAAG
>Ga0315274_10000279_pt1 | contig 79128 bp, 67 predicted proteins | sample YL17G02_20_MG_FD_203700 | JGI IMG/M metagenome (GOLD analysis project Ga0315274, IMG submission 203700) | Sediment microbial communities from Yellowstone Lake, YNP, Wyoming, USA - YL17G02_20 | ecosystem: Environmental > Aquatic > Freshwater > Lake > Sediment | place: USA: Wyoming | collected... | reverse complement strand
CAGCGGAGAGATGGCCACGACCGCCGTCAGCACGTCGACGGACAGCACGCCCCACATGGGGAGTGTCATGATGAGCAGCGCGCCGAGCGCGGGCGCCACGATGGTCACGGCCCCTGATATGGCCTGGTTCAGGCCTCCCACGCGCGCGAGGTGCTTCTTGGGGACCATCAGCGATGTGGACGCGGCCATCGCTGGCCAGTGGAACGACCCTCCCGCTGAACGGACGAGCAGGACGGCGTATATATGCCAGACCTGGACGACATCCATCGCGAACAGGATGATCAGAACGACGGTCGCGAGAGCTATCCCCGCATCGGCGAATATCATCACATGCCGCCGGTTCCAGCGGTCGACCAGCGCGCCCGCGAAAGGCCCGAGGACGATCTGAGGGAGCATCGCCACCATCATGGCGACCGCGAGCACGGTGGCGGACCCCGTCTCGATCGTGAGCCACCACACCAGCGCGAACTGCACAAGCGCGCTGCCGATCAGGGAGCAGGCCTGCGCCCCCCATATGATGAAGAACCTGCGCATCAGCCGTTTCTCGTCCGTCGGATCCGCCGTCTCGCCCATGTTATTCTCGGTGAAACGCGGGTACCATTCATAACCCCTGCGGTCACAAATGAACGATGAACAGAGCTACCGGAGCCCTTTGAGCTCGGAGCGGACCTTCGCCAGCATGTCCTTGGCGCCTATATTCTCGAAGAGCTTCTTCGAATCTCTGAGCATCTTCTCCGCCTTCGCGCGCTCGCCCTTCTCGGCGAGCATGGCCCCGTACTCCATCTTGCGGACCCCCATGCTCCAGGGGACGTCCATGCCCTCGATCGCCTTGAGGCTCTCGACATAGTACTCTTCGCTTGCCGGCATGTTGCCGCCCGCGCGCTCCGCCATGCCCAGGTTGGCGTAGGCTGCGGACGCGCCCAGTTTGTCGCCGATCTCGGTGAAGACCTCCAGAGCGCTGAAGCAATGCTCCTTCGCCACATTCACATCGCCGCCCTTCAGGAGCACCTCGGAGAGCGATGTGAGCGCGTACGCTCTCGCCCTCGGCTGGCCGGTCTCCCCTGCGAGCCTGACCGCGTTCTCCAGGTGCAGCCTCGCCTCGCCCGCCTTGTCAAGGTGCGCGCACGCGATGCCCATGTTGACGTACACGTTCGTCAGCTCGACGGGCCCGAACCCGGCGGCGCACTTCGAGAAGTGGTCTATCGCCTCCTCGTACATTCCACGGCCGATGAACACGTTGCCCAGCTCCATGTGCGCCAGGAGCATCCCCTTCTGGTCCATGACGGCCATGGAGTCCCGGGCGCTCCTCTCGAGCAGCTCCTGGGCCTTGGAGTAGTTCCCGAGCTTGCTCTCGACCACGCCCAGCCCCCTGAGGGCCTTCGCGCGTGCCCCGGGCATGTCGTGGGCCTTCTCGAGGGCGTCCGCGAATATCCTCGACGCCTCGTCCAGCTCGCCTTTCTTGCTCTTGATCCTGCCCATCTCGACCAGTGCGTCGACCAGCATCGGAGGGTCGCCTTCGCGGGCGACCTCCTTCAGCATGGACCAGGCCATGCCGTACTCACCGACCGTGTTGGCCGCCCTGGCCTTCAACAGCAGGACATGCATCCGGTACTTGGGCTTCGAGGGCTCGAACGAGGATATCGAGCCCCACAACATCTGCACGTTCCCCTTGCCGAGAAGGTCGTCGGAAGACCTGGCCATGAGCATCTCCGCCTCGAGCGTTCTGTTGGCCAGGATGAGGTGGTGGAGCCTTTCCTGGAGCTCCCCCTGCCTGAGGTAGTGATCCGCGGCGACGCTGTGCCACCGGGCCCTCTCCTCCTTGGACATTGATTCGTACACGAAGTCCCTCAAGGAGGCGTGTATCTCGAAGCTCCCGGGCGCGACCTCCCTCAGCATCGAGCCCTTCCTCGTCTGCCTCATCTCCTTCGGGATGGCGTCCGAGGGGAAGGGCCTCTGGAAGACCGACGACAGCTGCAGCAGGGACCTGTCCGCCTCGGTGAGTCCCGCGTAGAACGTCTCCTCGAAGAACCTGGATACCTGGTACTTCGCCTCCTTCGCACCTGATTCCGTGACCATCTCCAGGGACAGCGGGTGGCCCTTCGTGATAGACGCGAGCTCCTCCGCGGTCCGCCCCTTGATCCCCCTCGACTCGAGGAGCTCCAGGGCGGCCTTCCTGTCGAGCCCCTGGAGCTCGACCTCCACGACCTCGTTCCGGGCGACCACGTCCGACCGGTCGTAGAACCTCGGCTCCGCCTCGGATGTCACGATGATCTTCGAGGAGCCGCTGCTGTGCCTGAACATCTTGAGGAACTCCTGAAGGTTGTCGGAGCTGTCGGCATCGTCGAACACGAAAGCGTACCCGTTCTCGGCCAGCTCGTCGTTGAGCAGGAACGCTATCTCCCCGAGCTCGAACCGTCCGCTCGCAGCGTAAGTCTCGATCTTCCTGCTCCCGTTGTCCGAGAAGAACTTCGCGAGCGAGTCCAAGAACGTCTTAGGGGAATCCCAGGGTTTGGCCGAGTACCAGAACACGCGCTGGCCCGCGAGTTCCGAAGCGATCTTCGCGGCCATGGTCGTCTTTCCTATCCCGGGGATGCCCCTGAGCGCGAGTATCTTGAGCGAAGGGGTCGCCAGCGCCTTCTTCGAGAGCTCGATGTCCTTCTCGCGGCCGTAGAAATACCTGACCGCGGGGAGCGGCGTCGACCGCCTGACGCCCCGTGATTTCGGCGGGACCGCATCAGGCGAGATCCTGGTCGTATCGACCATGGGCTCTATCTCGTTGTCCTTCACGTATTGGAGGACGTCCGAGGCGTCCGCCTTGCCCTTAGGCGTCAGGAAGTACACCTTCCTCTTGGCCTTCCCCTTCTTGACATGGGACAGGCGTTCCTCGATGATGCCCGCCGACTTGAGCTTCTTCAGCTCGACCGCAGCGTGGGCACGTGATATGGAGCATGCCTGCGAGACGCCGTCCTGGGTTACGTCGAACGGCACCTCGTACTTGTCCTCATACTTGACATAGGCGTTCAGATGATACAGAATGCGCTCGGAAACCGTGAGCGTGCCACCCATGGGGACTCGGACAAATCTGCGGTTATATAAATCCGATTATCACATGCAATAGTGCTCTCTTAGGTTGTCCGCGTTCAGGAGACCGAGGCATAGGGGGCTCACAAGGACGCTGGTCTGCATCCATCTCCTCAGCTGGGGCGTTGCGCGGCCGGCCGCTCCTTGACCATCACGAGCACCATGGTGATCGTGACCAGGCCCAGGAGCCCGGAGACGAGGAACGGTATCATGGTGCCGTCGACCGGGGACGCAAGGTCGAGGTCGAGCCCGAGGAAGTAGTCGATAAGGAACCCACCCACGGGCGCCCCGATGACCATGCCCAGGTTGGACATCGACTCGAGCATGCCTATGAGCCTCCCACGGACGGCCTCGGGGACCGTGTCCGCCTGCATGGCCCTCAGGGCGGGGCTGGACACCTGGAAGGCCATGCTCCGCATGGCCAGGAACAGGATGACGACCACGAGCGTCCACCCGAACGGTATGAGTATGGTCCCCACGAAGGACACGTACCCGCCGATCACGAACATCCTCTTCCTGCTGAACCTGTCCGCGAACCTCCCTGCGGGGAACGCCACGAGCGCCCCAAGGCCCATCGCGAACCCGACTATGAGCACGATCGACTCTGTCGCGAGGTCGGGGAACTTGAACGCGAGGAACAGGACCATCAGGGGTCCTATGCTTGAGAACGCGAACCCCTCCATCATGGCGTTGGCGTAGAGCACCCTCAGGTTACGCAAGCCCTGCCTGTCAACGCCGTCTGGGCGCAGCAGCTGCCTGAAACTGAGCTTCGATCTTGTCGTGCCTGGCGCAATCGCATCCGTGACCCTGAACCAGACCATCACGGTCGCGACGGCCGACAGCAGCGCGGTGAAGTAGAACGGGAACTTGTAGCTGTCCATGACGGAGAACCCGAGCGTGTTGTTGGCAATCGCGAACAATGCGCTGCCGACGAAGGGACCGACCACCATGCCGAGGTTCGAGGCCATGACGATCTTGCCCATCGAGGAGCCCCTCATGTGGGCAGGGGTCGAATCGATTACGAGCGCCTCGCTCACGGGCCAGACCATCGCGCTCGCCACCCCCTGGAGCCCTCGGACGAACACCAGTCCTGTCCAACTGTCGGGGACGGTGAAGAGGACCGCGAGTATCGCGTACAGCACGCTCCCGATCAGGATGAGCCTCTTCCTCCCGACCCTGTCCGAGAGGTTCCCGAACGGGGCCGCGAGTATCGCGCGGGTAAGAACGAACGACGAGAACAGTATCCCGACCTGGAGGCCGACCTCCAGCGTCCCCCCGCCGAGCTCGGTGAGGTACAGGGGGAACAAGGGCATGATGAGGCCGAAGCCTAGGCTGATGATGAAATCCAGACTGGCGAGGTAGTTGACGTTCCTCCTCGCCTCCTTCTCGTTCAGGAGAGAAGAGCCCAAACAGACCTGCTCCCGATGGGCGCGGTGTTCAACCTACGAGGTCTACCCCCGCCCTCATGTTCCTCAGGATGATTGGCACCAGCTCTTTGTTAGTTGCCCTCATACCGCAGTCGGGGTGGGCGTAGGCGATGTTCTCCCGGCCGATCCTGGCGGCTATCTCGTGGAGCCTCTTGGCCACGGCAGACGGGGAGTCGACCTCATCCTCGCTCATGGACGTGACTGAAATGCACCCCGCGCCGAGCTTCTTGTGGTTGTCCTCGAAGGCCTTCTTCGATATGTGGTCTATGTTCGGCCTCTCGGTCCTGCCCGCGAAGGCGAAGCTGAGCGTGGACACGCTCTCTAGTCTCAGCAGATGGTCGATCACGCCGAACCCACCTACGAATCCGCACACGTGGACGCTGACCCTGTCCCTGGGCAGGCCCTCCGCGATGCGGTCTATGAGCCCGACCCGCGCGGCCAGGTCCCTGTATCCCTGCGAGAGGAACGGTTCGTCTATCTGGATGTGTGCGCCCTTCTTGACGATCAATTTCGCGATCGGTGCGAGGGCCGTTGCGATGTCCTCGTACATCGCGAAGTCCATGATGTTCTTGTAGTGCGCCTTGATCTTCCTGCTCCCGCAGGTCATGCCGAGCGTGGTCGGGCCGGTGATGGCTACCTTGACCTTCGCCTTCGGATGCTTCATGCGGATGTAACCGAGGTCCTGCACCTTCGAGAAGGATTCGGGGCCGTTCTTCAGCGCGATCCTCCCGGTCACGAGCGGCTGGCCGTTCTCGACGGCCAGGCCCTCGAACGATTCCGCGAAGTACGAGACCATGTCGGCCCTCTGCTCGCCGTCGCTGAGTATGTCCAGGCCGTGCATGAGCTGGAACTCGATTGCGCGGTCTATCGAGTCGTGAAGGTCGGGTTTGAACCTCTGAAGGCTGCCGATGGTGGTCGTGATGAGCGGTGCCATGTTCGTGCAGAAGAAACCTGGCCGCCTTATAAGCCTTTTCAGGACTGGGTGCTACTAGTCCTGACAAGGGTTATGACAACAGAGCACGGTACAGTCCGCGTGAGACTGATAGTCACTTCGTCGGAAGACCCAGCGTCAATGAACATCCGTTCACGACTTCTTGAGAAGACCTCTTGGGAAGAGAAGGGCGTGTTCGACGGCCATCCGGTCATGTCCAATGGGGACTTCCGGATGATACAGGTGGACCGGATACATCTCGACGAGGACTTCGTGGATGACCGGTACGCCCTGAGTTCCGGTGAGAGTGTGCAGGCCGTCATCTTCGCGTCTCGGCACAAGGCCGAATCGAAGATACCGACGCTCACCGTGCACCCCATAGGCAACTACTCGTCCGCTGACTTCGGGGGAAAACCAGGGACATTGTGCAAATCGTCTCCGCCGCTCATGACATCGGCGCTCAGGACCCTGAAGGCGAAGGCCCAGGGGATGTCGTTCGAAGTGTCCTTCGAGACCACCCATCACGGGCCCATCCTGAACTCGCCCGCGTTCTACATCGAGATCGGGAGCTACGAGGAACTGTGGGGCAGGGAGGACGCCGCGGAAGCGATCGCCGGGACCATCCTGTCGGTGAGGGACGAGGGCCATCCGACCGTGGTTTGCGTCGGAGGAGGGCACTACGCGCCAAGGTTCACCGAGGTCGCGCTCTCCAGGAAGGTCGCGATAGGACACATGGCGGCGAACTACGCCCTCGACCACCTGGACGATGCGATGATCCTGCAGATGTCGGCCAAGAGCGACGATGCGAAGAAGGTCTACTTCCACAGGAAGGGGATGCCGAAGCCGAAGTACAGGGAGCTGAGGGAGAGGTTCGCATCGTGCGGCATCGAAGAAGTCAGCAGCGAGGATTTCGATCCCCAGTGAGCCGAATGCCTGCAGACCGCGAGTTGCCCGGATTCTTGTCCGGCATGACACGTCCAGGCAAAGGCTATTTAGCAGCACTGGCATTCCGGCGGCTAGGGTGCGGGGCAATGGCAGTCAGGGCTTGGTTCTCGTGCATCATGCTCGTAGGAATCCTCTTCCTCCCTCTCGCGGCGGTCAGGGAATGCCAGGGAGAGTCACTGGCTCAGGAATCGATTATGAACGACAGCCAGACCATCCTCGCGGACCCTGAAAGGCCCGTCATATACATGGCTGAGTTCGCCACGGGCGAACTGCTTTTCATCGACACGGTGACCTGCGAGGTCACCTATTCGCTCTATTTGGGCGACGGCCCTTCGTCTCTTGACATCAGCTCTGACGGCGCTCTGCTCTATGCGGCTGTGTGCAACGAACAGCAGGTGACGGTGGTCGACCTCGAGCTGAGGACGGTCGCCCGGACCTTAAACCTGGAGTTCCCGCCGTTCAGCGCCGCCGTCGGACGGCCAGACAGGCTGTATGTGAGCTGCACGAACGACTCGAACTGGCGCGTCATCGATGAGGCCAGCGGTACCATCCTGGAGACCGTGACCGAGCTCGTGCCTGCGATGCTCGAGACGAGCCCCGACGGCAGCCGGCTGCTTGTCACGCTGCCCGGGATCAGCCCTACCAAGCTCAACCTGTACAACATCGCCTCGGACCATCCGACCCTGCTCGCCTCGGACAGTCACGACCTCGGGGGCAACTTCATCCAGCAGGATGCGGACTGGGCCAACGAGACCCTGTACATCGCGGAAGGCGGGACCTATGGGATACAGCCGGTGTCCCTGACGGACCTGACGAAACTGGACATGCTGCCATGCGGTCCCTACATGGCAGGCGTCGCCCTTACACGAGACAAGTCCGTGGTGTTCGGCCTCAGGTCCGACCCCTACGGCAGCGACTTGCGGGCCTATGACGTCAGCGATGGGCTACTCCTCGAGGTCAGGGACCTTGATGCCGGGGACAAGTGGCTCCTAGAGGTCGCAGGGGACGGATCTGCCCTGTTCATCGTGAGGCCGCTCCAGAGGATACAGCTGGTGCCGACCATCTCACCCAGCGCGCCTGCCGAGGGAGCCGTGCTCGGTTACACGCCCAGCTTGGTCGAATCCCGCTATGCAGGCGGACTGCCGACGGCAGAGTGGAACGATATGCGGATAGAGGCAGACGGAATCAATCTCACCGAAGAGATCGCCGCCCCAGACCTACTCTACGGACAGATTGACTGGTTCATGGCCGAGGGGGTGCATTGGGTCAATGCTTCCGCGACATGGATTGACAGAATCGTATGGGCGAACTGGAGCTTCTCGATCGACCGGGACGACCCTGCTGCCCTGAGGCCACAGCTGCTCCCGGAATACCCCAGTCCGGGCGACACGTTGGACTACCCGCCGGAAAGCCTGTCCGCGCAGCTGATAGCACCTTACCCCGCTCCGGTATACGACCAGGCGTCGATGAGCATCGACGACACGGTCTTGGAATCACAGTTCAGTAGCTCAGGCATCTACGCCTCTCTCCCGGACTTACTCCCGCCTGGTACCCACACGGTGAATGCGAGGATAGTATACGACCAGGGCGCGGCGAACGACAGCATCTCATGGGACTTCACGCTCGAGAAGTATCAGGTCGTGATGCCCGAGGTCACGATGGTGTTCCCCGAACCCACGACCGAGATCTATGAATCGCCAGAGTACCTGGAGTTCGACCTGAGCTTCGGCGAGCCGGTGATCGAGGTGCTCTGGCTGAACGTCACCCTCGGGGTCCGCGAGGTCGATGTGCAGTTCGTCGACGAGGACACGTTCAGGGGGGCCATTGACTGGGAGCTCATGACCGGGACTCAGACCGTCAGGGTTGAGCTCACATGGGACATCGGCACGCTGTATCGGAGCTGGCAGTTCTCGTACCAGGCGCCATGGAGACTGGTGTCCTATGAGGATGACGAAGGATTCGTGATTCCCATCCCCGCCGGATGGGAGACCGTCGAGGACCAGGAGAGCGACGGGGCAGTGCTGGAGCTCGAGGTCATAGGCCCCGAGTATTACGGCATCACCACGGACATACTCATAGACACGGACAGGGACGCGTCGGTGCGCGAGACCACCGAATACATGGAGAACCAGATCCAGGCGGCTGTGGACGGCTTCGCCGAGGCCGGGGCGTACGCCCGCGAGGAATGGACGCTCTACAGGGACATCGGAGGGCAGTTCGGAGCGGTGTTCCGCATCGCGCTCGATGCGCAGTCCGCGGTCGCACTCACCGCCATCGTCGTGAGCGAGGAGCACCAGAGATACTGGATTGTGATGCTGGTCGTCTCCACGCACGAATACGGCAGAGCTAACGCCACTTTCGAGGAGATGATGTCCGGCTTCGTGATCACCGCGGAGCCGGTGGAGAGCCTCTCGGACGTTCTCATGGACATGCTGATCTATGCCTGTGTCGGCGCGGCGGTAGCAGTCATCGGAGGATTCGCTGTCCGCAAGGTCATGAGACGCAGGAGGCATCTGCAGGGCCCGGGGACCGGCCAGACCGGCCCCGTCCAACAGATGGCAGTCCCGCCTCCGAATTCAGGGTTCTGTCAGAGATGCGGCGGCGTGCAGAATCTAGCATACGTGTACTGCAACCGGTGCGGGGCGGCGCTGCCCGTCCCCCCGTTCGGACAGGCGGTCCAGGATGGCCCTGCGGGCAAGGGCGCGAGCTGAGCGAGCCCGATGGAGAATCCATGATGGACTGGCCCTAAGACTCACCTGACGATGGTCCCCTCGAAATCCGATCCCAACAGCGCTGCCCTCATGTTGCGCAGGTCGTGCCCGTTGACTATCGCTAGCGGTATCTTCGTCCTGAGGAGCACACCCGCGCCCGTGGGATCGAACACCACGTTGGGACCAGCCCCGAGGGGGGACGTCCCGACCAGGTCGACCAGCTCCTTGTGAGTCATCCTCGGTATCTTCTTCGCGTTCCTGTCCTTGTTCGGGTCCGCGGTGTACGCGCCATCGACCGAGGTCGCGTTCACGAGCAGCTTCGCGCCCACGCGCTCCGCTAGGAACGCCGCGACCGCGTCCGTCGTGATGCCCGGCGACACGCCACCCATGACCACGACCTCGTGCTTCTTCCCAGCCTCGGCCGCCTCCTCGTAGTCCTTCGGCGGAACGGGGCATGCGCGGCCTTCCAGCGCGGCTATCAGGAGCCGGGCGTTCAGGCGCGTCACCTCGATCCCCATCTCATCGAGCAGCTCCTCGGAAGCACCCAGGGCGCGGCCAGAGCGTATGTAGAACCTGGCGATCCGGCCTCCCCCGGCGACCACGTACAGCTTCTTCTTAGGGGACACCTCGGAAATCATTTCCGCGATGTCCTCCAGGAAGGAGGTGTTGTCGTCCTCGCTCACCATTACCGACCCACCCAGGGACAAAACGACAGGTTCCATCTGCTCAACCTTTATTACGAAGTACGCTCTAACCCGTACAAAAAGCTTCGGACTGGTTGTTCTAGGATGACCGAGCTCACAGATCTCCAGAAATACGAGTTCCGGAGGAGCCTCGAGGAAGTGCGCAAGCTTTCCGGGAGGGGTACGGAGCTCATATCACTGTACATACCGCCTTCGAGGCAGATCTCCGATGTCTCGAACTACCTGAAGAGTGAATACTCTCAATCCTCGAACATCAAGTCGTCGAGCACGAGGAAGAACGTGCAGGCGGCGATATCGTCCATACTCGCGAGGCTGAAGAACTTCAAGCAGCCTCCGGAGAACGGACTCGTGTTCTTCGTCGGCCACATGACCATAGGCGCCGACCAGACGAACATGGTGCAGTACTTTCTGGAACCTCCGGACCCCGTGCCCACTTTCATCTACAAGTGCGACTCGAACTTCTACACGGAACCGATCGAGAGCATGCTCGAGGAGAAGGAGACCTACGGGCTCATAGTGATAGACAGGGGAGAGGCGACCATAGGCCTGCTCCACGGCAAGAGGATCATACCGGTCAAGAACATCCCATCGCTCGTCCCCAGCAAGCACGGCAGGGGCGGGCAGTCCGCGCGCAGGTTCGAGAGGCTCATAGAGATCGCCGCGCACGAGTTCTACAAGAAGGTCGCGGACATCGCGAACGAGTCTTTCCTCTCGCAGAAGGGCATGACCAGCATACTCGTGGGAGGCCCCGGCCCGACGAAGGACTACTTCGTCAAGGGCGAATACCTGCACTACGAGCTCCAGAAGAAGATCCTCGACACATTCGACGTCGGCTACACGGACGAGTACGGGCTCAAGGAGCTTATCGAGAAGGCCAGGGAAGCTCTCAGGAGCATCGACCTGATGCGGGAGAAGGACCTCATGAACAAGCTCTTCCAAGAGATACGCAAGCCGGACGGCGGGCTTTCCATCTACGGCGAGGAGCAGGTCAGGAACGCGCTCCTGATAGGCGCGGTCGACACGCTCATACTTTCAGAGGACATTAGGAGGCTGAAACTGGACCTCACCTGCCCCTCGTGCGGCAGCAAGAAGGAGACCATCGCAAAGGACTCGACCGAGAACGTGAAGTGCGACAAGTGCGGCGCGGTCATGAGGACCGACACCATCCAAGACCTCGTCGGAGAGATGCACAAGCTCGCAGACGACAACAACACGAAGGTCGAGTTCATATCCGGCGAGTCCGAAGAGGGGGGGCTCCTCATGAAGGCCTTCGGGGGCCTCGCGGGGATACTCAGGTTCAGGGTGAACTGATCACATGACCGAGGACATGTTCGGTAAGTTCAGAACCGAGGTGGCGCATGCGCTCACGCTCGCGCTGAAGGAGCTGCACGCAGAGACTCCCATCGTCCTCGACAGGGCGCCCGAGGACATGGGGGACCTGGCGTTCCCGTGCTTCCCGCTATCGAAGAAGCTCAGGAAGGCCCCGGACGCCATCGCGAAGGACCTCGCGACCATGATCAAGCCGTCCGGGATGATCGAGAAGGTCGAGACGAAGGGCGGATATGTCAACTTCCATGTCAGGTTCGATCAGCTGGCCCAGGGGGCGATCCAGGAGGCGCTCGGCAAGAAGCATATGTTCGGGACCGGCGGTCCCAAGCCCGGCAGGATCCTCCTCGAGCACACGAGCGCCAACCCGACGGGTCCCCTGCACGTGGGCCGCGCGAGGAACCCGATCATCGGGGACACGGTCGCGCGCATACTGAGGCTCGCGGGGCACGAGGTCACCACCGAGTTCTATGTCAACGATGTCGGCCGCCAGATCGTGATGATGGCCTGGGGCGTGAAGCATCTCAAGCTCGAGGCCGAGCCCGAAAGGGACGCGGACCACTACAGATACGTGCTCTTCTACCAGCAGGCGAACAAGAGGAGCGAGGAGGACCCCGAGGCGCTCAAGGAGATCGACTCGATGCTCCTGAAACTGGAGCACGGGGACCCGGAGACGGTTGCGCTGGCCAGGGAGAGCTGCGAGAAGGTCCTGGCGGCTATCACGGCGAGCCTCGAGAGGATCAACATCAGGTTCGACGGGCGCACGTTCGAGTCAAAGTTCGTCCAGGACGGCAGCGTTGACAAGGTAATAGAGAAGCTCAAGACCTCGGAGCACTGCCACGAGGTCGACGGTGCGTACCACCTGGAGCTCGAGAGCTTCGGCATATCCGGCAGGGAGACCAAGTGGGTCTTCACGCGCTCGGACGGCACCTCGCTCTACACGACGAGGGACCTCGCGTATCATACGGACAAGTTCAGCAGGACGGACATCGCGATCAATGTGCTCGGCGAGGACCAGAAGCTGGGCATGCAGGAGCTTGCGGCGGCGCTCTCTATCATGGGTGTCGAGAAGAAGCCGGAGATCGTGTACTACGCGTTCGTCTCGCTGCCCGAGGGCAGGATGTCCACCAGGAAGGGCATGGTCGTGTACCTCGACGATCTCATCGACGAGGCTGTCGAGAGGGCGTACGAGGAGGTCAAGTCCCGCAGGACGGACCTGACCGAGGAGCGCATGCGGGAGATCGCGAGGGTGGTCGGCCTCGGCTCCCTCAGGTACAACATCATCAGGATACAGGCCGAGAAGCAGATAGTGTTCAAGTGGGAGGACGCGCTCAACTTCGAAGGGAGCAGCGCCCCATTCGTACAGTACGCGCACGCGCGTGCGTGCTCGATACTAGCCAAAGCAGGCGCGCGCGCGGGCAGGTTCGACTCGAAGCACCTGGTCAACGAACACGAGCGCGCGCTCGCGAAGCTGATCGCTAGCTTCCCGTCGGTCGTCGCCGACTGCGCGGAGAACAGGCGCGCGCACACGCTGGCTGCGTTCGCGCAGGACCTCGCGGCTCAGTTCAACCAGTTCTACAGATACGTGCCCGTGATAAAATCGGAGGGCGGCGCCAGGGAGTCGCGCCTAGCTCTGGTCGAGGCGAGCAGGTGGACGCTCAGGAACGCCCTCGACTGCCTCGGGATCGAGGCCCCCGAGGAGATGTAGTCAGGACCTCATGTTCCATTCGCGCTTCCCGTAGCGCTCGGACACCAGCCGGGCGATCGTCTCCAGTTCATTCTGGGTCAGTTCGCCCTTCCCGAACCCCACCTCGAATGTCCTGGCGAGCTCCTCGGCGACCTTGTCCTTCACGGAGCCGATGTCCACGCTCTGCCCCTTGAGACCGGACAGCGTCGCGACGCGCTCCGACGGGCGCTTGCCCGTGGCCTTGCCAGACCTCGCGGGTCTCAGGAGCGCATCCATCGCCTCGAGGTCCGTGTCCACTATCACGGTCCCGTGCTGGAGCACGGAACCCTTGCGCCTAAGCTGCGCGCTCCCCGAGACCTTCTTCCCGTCGACTTCGACGTCGTTGACCGGCCTGTGCACGGCCTCCAGCCCGAACGTGCCTATGGCGCTCGCGATCGCCCCGCAGACCCTGCCGAACGACTCCTCCCGGGGACCCGGGATGTCGGACTCGCGCACGACCAGGCCGTATATGAGCTGCCCCTGGTCGGTGTATATCGAGCTCCCGCCGGACATCCTCCTCACGATGCTGACGCCCCGTTTCCTGCACTCGTCGAGGTCGAGCGTCTCAGAGACCTTCTGGAAGTAGCCGACGGACACCGTGGGCACGGACCGTCTGTAGAAGTGGAGCGTGTTCGGGGATGCGCCCGCTATGTGCGATTCGAGCAGGGCCTCGTCCAGGGCCGCGGAGACCGCGGGGGGTACGAGGTCGCTGTCTATCAGCCGCCATGTGCGTTGCATGTATGCTCAGCGTAGGGAGAATGAAAAGGAGATTAAGAGGTTTATCGGTGTTTTCGAAGTTTCGGGGCTACAGTTTCTCTTCGCTGCCGCCCTTCCTCTTCTCTTCCTTCTCGCGCCTCGGGCCCTTCTTCTCGCGCTTCGACCACCTGCCGCGCAGGTAGAACAGCAGCGGGACCAGGACGATCACGGCCACGACGCCGCCCCATAGGGCGATCTTCTTCCAGCCGGCCTCGTTGGCGTCGACCACATCGGTCGAGTCGTCCTCTTCCAGCTGGTTCGTGCTCGTCACGTTGACCCTGATGCTGTACGAGCCCTTCGCGTCCGGGGTCCACGGGAACTTCGCCTGCACGGTGCCGCCGATCTCGATCGTCGTCACGGAGGTCGTCCCGTTCAGGAGCTGGGTCCATGTGCCTATGAGCTCCTCGGTGCCGTCGGGGTGCTCGATGTAGAACGTCAGGGTCACGCCCGTCGCCGCCGCGCTGCCGCGGTTGGTCAGGTTGACCACGATGTACCCGGCCTGGCCCTCCTCGAAGGTCTCTGGGTCGAACGTTATCGCATCTATGCGCACGTCCGGCCTCGGCCCGGAGGCCACCGTGATCCGCTTCGTGTAGGACTTGTAGTTGTCCGACAGGTCCGTCACGTTGACCTTGACCGCGAAGTTGCCCGTCGTCTCGTAGGTGTGCGTCACGTTGTATAGGCCCGTGCCGTTCAGCCAGGAGTCGTCGCCCAGGTCGTCGCCGAAGTACCACGAGAACGTCATGTTCGCGTTGTCGTCGACATTGTCGACCGTGGCGTTCGCGTCGAAGTACAGAGGCTCCTTCTCGACCAGGCTTATGCCCCAGGTCTCGTTCTTCACGGTGAAGGTCGCTGTCGGGCCCGTCGTGTCGTTCACCTTGACGGTCATGGTCGTGTTCTTCCAGTGGCCCACGACATCCGTCACGTTCAGGGTGAGATTGTATGTGCCCGCGTCGGCGTACGAGAAGCTGATGTTCTGCTCGTCCTCGGTCCAGTAGACCCTGCCCGAGGTGTTGCCCTCGCCGTACGAGAACTCGATGAAGTCTATCATGCCCAGGCCGTCGTCGGTCGCTACAGCGTCGTCCTCGGACGATGTGGCGTTGAGGGTGATCAGCTCGCTCTCGTTCACCTCGAGGACATCGCTCTCGTTGACATACCCTTCCTTGACGGTTATCTCAGGCACCGGGTCCTTGGCGTCGCAGACGACCTCTATCTCGGTCCAGTTGACATCACCAGAGACATCGACGACAGTCAGGTTGACCATCTTCGATGCGTCCGCGAGCAGGTAGGTGTGGTTCGCGAGCACTTCCTCGGTCGTGAACAGCGAGGTCTCATCGTCGAAGTCCCACTCGTATGTGAGCGGGTTGTCGTTCGGGTCGAAGGAATCCTCGGCAGTGAAGTTGACCTCTTCGCCGACCTTGACGAAGTACTTCGTCACGTTGACCCCGTCCTCCATGTACGCGTACACGTACGGGGACGAGTCCACCATGCCGGCCCCTGCGCTCGGCTTCTCGCCTTTCTCGAAGGTCATCTCGACCGCCACGGGCCCTCCGACTTCCTCAGCCGGGTCAAGGCTGACATTGAGGTATCCCGAGACGAACACATGGGTGTTCGACGAGATGCTGTCGTTCCAGACCAGCTCGTAGCCGGTCGGGAGAGCGACCAAATATGTGCGGTTAACCGATGGTGTGTCGTACCACGAGTATCCGACCGCCGCGTAGTCCTTCGCGCCCACATCCAGCGTAGTGGCCGGTGTGTATGCGCACGAGTAGGAGTATGCGAGGCCGTCCGTGAGTTCGACCGAACCCTCGACAGTCGCGAGCGAGAAGTCCAAGAGTGTCTCGGACGACTCGTAGACCGTCTCGTTGACCGTCAGGAGGCGGGATGTGGTCACGTACTGCGACCCGTAGTTCAGGACCATGAGCTCGAAGTCCGAGGCTTCGAGCGCGTCCACCGCGCCGTTGACCGTCTCGGAGTTCATGTCGATCTGCATCCTCAGGCTGCCGACATCGCCGTACATCAGGCCCGCGAAGGAGTCGTCATACGACCATGTCGTGGCAACGTCCATCGTAATCGAGTTGAAGTCCGAGCCGTATGTCAACGCGACGTTCTCCAGCCTCTGGGTCTGGTTCTCCAGGATCAGATCGTTCAGGATGTATGTTGTCCCGGCCGGGATGGAGACGGTGGTGATGTTGGACGCGAGGCCTGCGGCGTCGACGCACAGGACGAAGTCGTATGAGTCATCGACATACGCGTACAGCTCGTACGAGCTCCCGCCCATGTCGCTCTTCATGACCCTCTTGATGAACGGAAGGTCCGGGTTGAGGCTCACCAGGTACGCCACGGAGTCGTCCGCGAGCGTGCCCTCGGAGTCCCTCACGAGGCCCCTGACCAGCTTCGCCTTGCTCAGCGTGATGTTCATTGTGTCGTCCGCGGAGACGGTGACCCCCTGCGTGTAGGTTTCGTATGTCGCCTTCTCGATGAACAGGTGTATGTCCTCCAGGAGTGCCGCGACGCTGTACATGTCCACCAGGGCGCAACCGAGGCTGTTCGTCGTGGCCTCTGAGACCACTTCGCGCCTCGAGTCGTCATAGAAGCCCACGCGGGCCCCTGAGACTACCTGGCCCAGGTTGTTCTCCACGGTCACGTTCCATGTGTAGTCCTTGATCGGCAAGGGCTCGAGGATGACGGCCGTCGAGACATAGGGCGTCAGGTCGTCGTACCTGATCCCGCCCGAGATGGCGTTCAAATCGTCATAGTAGTCCGCAGCTGTCACATCGACCTTGTAGTATCCTGACGGAGCGTCAGCAACAACGTAGAGACCGGATGAATAGACGGCATCGAATACCTCCCCGGTGTGCACGTTGGTCAGGGCGACAGTGGCCGAGTCAACAGTGTATGCGTCGGTGTCAAGCACCTGTATGCTCAAGTCGGGCTGCGTCGCCGCACGGCTAGTGTTCGCCATAGGCAATGCAGCCAGCGCGGACAGCGCCATGACCAGTACAAAAACGCTGGCGTATAGCTTGCTCAATGAGTCTCTATTCATTCGATTTCCCCTCCCTCTCCTAGGAGCGCTAACCCAACTCCATTTGAGAAAGGTACTCCGCCGAATAGATTGCCCCTTTATAAGCTTTAGGTACGAGCGCGGGCGCCCGGGGATGGCCTACCGGATATGCTGGATGTATGGAACAGGCCTCAGGTGACTATCTTGCGCATCTGCCGGGTCTCTATGGCCCTCCGGACCTCCACCGCCAGCCTCCTGCCGGTGCTCATGTTCGTACGCCAGGTCGTGTTGCCATAGGGATGGCCGACCCACATGTGCACGTTGGTCCCCCCGCCGACCCTCGGCGCGACATCGTATATGTGGAACTTCAGGTCCTTGTCGACGCATGTCTGCAGGCAGAACGGCCCTATGATCCCGGGGGCGTAGTGCTCCTGGGTCGCCTTGACGTACTTCTCCGCGAGGTCGAACGCCCCCTCTAGGAGCGACTCGCGCATGGTCGCCGAGTTGTGCCCGCACACGGTGTACTCGGGGGTGGCCTGCGCGCCCTGCAGGGTCATCTGCTGGGGCGCCGGGAGCCTCACGTGCCCGTCCAGGGATGTCTCGAACCTCCAGTCGACCCCTATCAGCTCGATCCGCTCCATCTTCGTCTCCAGGGGGGAGTAGAAGAAGTCCAGGTTGAACACCGGACCGATGACGTACTCCTCTATCCTCGCGTTCTTGAGGTCCTCCTCGGTGATGACGTTGTTGTAGATGAGCGACCGAGATTTCTCCCGGTACTCCTGGAACGATGCTGCGGTGAAGAAACCCCTCTCGAGCTTCTTGACCTTGTGGTGTAGCTTGACGATGACCAGCCTGTCGATGTCCTTCGGGTCCGAGATCTTCTTGGGGAAGGGCAGCCCGGCCTTCTCGAGGATCCAGTAGTAGTCCCTGTCCTGGCCCCGCTCCTCGCTCCTGAGCAGACTCCTGGTGCCCACGAGAGGCACTGCGAAGTCGTCCTCGATCGCCTTGATGTCCACGTAGGATGTGAATGATCTGTTGGGCACGAAGAGCACATTCTCCGTCCTGAGGCGCTCCTGGAACTTCGGCTCCATCATCTCCTTGAACTTCTTCAGGGTCCAGCACTCGTCGACGACGCCCCTGACGACCTTGCCTTGGTCGTCCCTCTGGCACCTGAAGTACTTCGAATAGGTCTTGTCCCTCCCCTCTTGACATATGCCCAGGGTCCTGAAGCCCTCCTCGACTGCGCCGTCGCACACGTCGAGCGCGGAGTGAGATGCGACCATGCCGATCTTGGCCTTCTCGAGATCGTACCCTTCGGCTATGCCTATGATCTTGTCCCTGTCGATCATCCGAAAACCTTCCATCTAATCAAGCCAGTTCCGGTGCTTTTCCGGAGCATCGGGTTCTTGATTGATATATCTACCTGACATAGGAGCCATCCTTACTCGGAGGCGTCAGCACCATCTCGTCCAAGCGTATCGCGAGCTGCGAGTAGGTGGTCTTGAACCCGAACTTCTCGTACATCGTCTTGGCCCTCGGGTAGCTCGTGTGCAGGTATGCGGACGGGACCCTGCCCGCCATCGTCGTCAGGGCGCACCTCATGAGCTCGGACCCCAGCCCTTCGCCCTGCCTCGCGGGTGTCACGTAGATGTCGTAGATGAGCCCCGCGCCCCCCTCGAGCCTCACGATCACGAACCCTCCGTCGATGAGGTGTATCGAGAACGATTTGTCCGATGCGAACCTGCCGAGTCTGAGCCTGGTCTGCAGGTAGGATTCGTCGTAGTACTCCGACAGGAGCTTGATCGCGTCCTTCTTGTTCTCGCGGGACAGGGGCTTCGCCGAATGCTCGTACGCGACGGGCCTGTCGTTGACCATCCGGAACATGGTGATGGGGTCGTACTTGCGCACGAACCGCCCGAGATCCACGGAGAACACTGCCCAGCTCTTCCTCGCGAGCGCCAGGAACCGCACGAGGCAGTCGGCCGCCTCGAACATCTCCTCGGCGTTCGCCGCGACCAACATGCCCTGCCTGCGATCGGGCTCGGACACGATCCTCGCGGTCTCGTTCTGATCCGTGTAGAAGGCCCATGCCTTCCTGGGGCCGATGTCCATGCAAATGCCGACCATGTGGTCCGTGCCGATGATGTCTGGCCTCGACCCTCTCTCGTCGAGCAGGTCGTCGTCCATCGGGATGTCGTATGTAGAGACGATGTTGCACGTGCGGTGGGTGACCGGTTCCACCGCCCTCGAGACGCCCCAGCCTTCCCTGGACAGGGTCCGCCTGAGCAGGTTCTTCCGGTTGTCCTTCACGAGGATCCTGGAGTATCCGGCGGACGCGAGCTCCCTGCTGAGGCGTGCGGAGTGCTCGCCCGCCAGCTTCAGGTTCCTGGGGGACTCGCTCAGGAACGCCCGCGCCACCCCTTCCCTGAGGGGCATGAGCTCCAGGGATACCGCTCCCCCGGGGGTCTTGACGAGCAAGACCCCTTCCTCGGCTGCGACCGCGGACCCTTCGTTCACGCGCCGACCATCCGCTCGCCTCAGAAGAAGTAGAAGCCGACGCCGAAGTCCTTAGCGCACCTGCTCATGGCCTCGAGCCTGTTCAGGGTGCCCTCGATCCTCCGCACTATCATCTTGCCTTCCGCGGGGGACTTCTCACGTATGACCTTGATCTCCTTGAGGAGCTCGTCGGCGTCCTTGGAAGTGAACATCTTCTTCTGCTCCGCGGCCTCGTTGACCTTGGCCAGGAGCGACAGGCCGTACTTCTTCGACAGCTCAGGGACGGGCGAGCCCGCAGGTCCGAAGTTGCCCACGCAGCCCTTCTTGTTGTCCCAGGACAGTCCGCACTTCGCGCACGTGGCGTACATGTCTTCGAACTCCACGAGGTCCCACTCGGTCACCGAGTCCTCCTTCTTCGCTGCTGTGAGCACCGCGGCCTTCTTGTCCGACGGAACCTTGTCCATCGCGACCCACCCGGTCTTGATCTCCCTCACGAACGGCGCGAGGGTCTTCTGGTCCGCCGGGTCCTTGATCTTCTCGAGCGAGAGCTCTTCGACCTCGACCGCCCTCAGACGCGAGCGCTTGAATATCTCGTCCATCTTGGCCTGGCCGAGCTTCTCGGCGGCCTTCTTCAGCTCGACCTTCCGGTCTACCTCGACGTACGGTTCCCACTGGCCCGCGCTCGGCAGGTGTACCCTTGCGACCGTCATCTTCTTCGTCTTGCACAGAGCCTTGTCGGACTCCAGCTCGGTTATTGACATGTTCAAGCCCAAATGCTCACCTTCTGACGGACAAGAGAGAAAGCAGCGGGGAATAATAGTTTTCGCATGGGTGCGCGCGAGTGCGCATGACTGCGATGGAGGTTACCCACCGTTACGTGATACTAACTATGTACAACATAGTGTTAATCTAGTACTCCCATATTTCCGAACCCGTAGGAAAACGCGGGCGCGCACGTGCCCGCATACGTGCGTATCGTACAGGAGGGACAGAAGTTGAGCAGAGCGAGCATGAGCGTGCTCTCGAGGGGCGACATCGAGAAGGTGCATGGCGCGGCCCTGAGGCTGCTCTCCGAGGTAGGTGTGCGGGTCGAGAGCCCAGCCGTGGTCAGGCTGTTGGCGGATGCGGGCGCGAAGGCCGACCTCGACAAGGGGCTGGTGTTCCTGTCCGAACGGATGGTCTCTGACGCGCTCAGGAGCGCCCCGAGGAAGGTCCGGATATGCTCCCGGGGTGGGACCGACCACGAGATACCCAACGAGGGGGTGCAGCTGATCTCCACGGACGGGCAGCCGCCCGCGGTGTTCGACGTCTCTACGGGAGTCAAGAGACCGTCGAAGCTGAAGGACCTGATCGATCTCACGATCATAGCAGATGCCCTCCCCGAGGTCGATTTCATCTGGCCTCCGGTCGTGGCGACTGACATGCCTTCGGACAGGTCGTCGTACTTCGAGTTCTTGGCGTCCGTCGCCCACTCGTCGAAGCACATACAGCACGGTGCGGCCACTGCGGACGAGGCGACGTTCCAGATAGAGATTTGTTCCGCCATCCTCGGGTCGACGGACGAGCTGAGGAAGAGGCCGATATTCTCCGACGTCTGCACCCCGATCTCGCCTCTGAGGTACGATGCAGGGGAGGCCGAGGCCTTGGTGACGCTCGCAAGGGCCGGCGTCCCCGTGGTGAACCTATCCATGGCTATCGCGGGTTCCGTGACGCCTGTGTCTCTCGCCGGCTCGCTCGCGGTGATCAACGCGGAGAACCTGTGCGGGCTGACCATCGTTCAGACTGCTGGCAGGGGAGCGCCTTCGATATACTCCTCGTTCTCAGGAGTGACCGATCTGAAGTCCGGGGTGTTCCTCTGCGGGACCCCCGAGGGGATGCTCCTCGACACGGCCGCGATAGAGATGGCGAGGCACTACGGCCTCCCGTCGTGCGCGGGCGGACCTTCGAACGCATCGAGGTCCCTGTCGGCGGAGGCGGGGTACGAGAGCGCGATGACCTCGATGGCCTCCATCCTCACGGGCTCGGACCTCTTGGTCGGGCTCGGGGGGCTCGACAGGGCGGGCATGGTCTCCCCGGAGAAGCTCGTGATGGACTGCGAGGTCTGGAGGTGGCTCGAGCGGCTCAGGAAGGGGATCGCAATCGACGACGACTCGCTCGGACTCGAGGCGGTCAAACGCCAGGGCCCAGGCGGGACCTTCCTGTCGGACCCTCACACTCTGAAGTTCATGCGGAAGGACCTGATGATACCGCAGGTGACGGCGTACCACGCGCCCGGTGCCGCGGACCACACGAAGGACGACCTGATCGAGTTCGCCAAAAGGCGCGTGAAGGAGATCCTCGCCACGCACAAGCCTCCGCTGCTCGAGAAAGCTGCAGCGGACAGGGTCGGGGCGGTCGCGAAGAAGTACGGCATAATGCACAAGGATGGTTCGCAGATATTCAGGCACGCGTGACGATCATACCCGTCTCTTGAAGAGCTTCTCCAGGTCCGCCGGGGACAGCACTATCATGGTGGGCCTGCCGTGTTCGCACGTGTACGGGCTCTCGGTCCGCATCATGTCCGAGAGCAGCTGCCTCATGCGTGAGTTGGACAACGGCTCACCCGCTCTGATGGATGTGTGGCACGCGACCCTCCAGATGACCTCGAGCCCCAGCTTCTTGGGCGAGGGCATGTGCGCCAGATCGCCCAGTATGTTCCTCAGTGCGGCCTCCCCCTGGGCCACCCCGAGCACCGTGGGTATGGACCTGAGCGCGAACGCGCCCTTGCCGAACGGCTCCGAGACGAACCCCGCCTTCTCAAGCGTGTCCCTGTGCTCCTCCAGCACCCTCGCCTCGGCCGCGGTCAGGCTTATCACGAGCGGCGTCAGGAGCCTCTGGGAGACCTCCTTGCCGGTCTTGAGGGAGTCCAGGACGCTCTCGTAGACCACCCTCTCCGAGGCCGCGTGCTGGTCTATCAGCAGGAGGTTGCCCCTCGACTCCGCGAGGATGTATGTGTTCATGATCTGGGCCAGCGGGACCACTATCGGGTGCTCCTCCCCTCCCCGGCCCTCATCGACCGCGAGCGTGGCCTGCGCCCCCTCGACCGCGTCCCTCGGATGTATGACCGCGCTGGGCTCGAAGGACTCCGAGAACCTAGTGAGGTCGAACCTGAAGCTCAGGTCGGGGGCTTCCAAGGACCCCTCGACACATCTCTGGATGAGCGAGAGGACCGACTGTTCGTCAACGAACTTGACCTCACGCTTCGCCGGATGGATGTTGACATCGACCGACGAGCCGTCCACGAATATCCGGACGACGCCCATGGGATACCTGTCCTTCATGAGCCTTGAACCGTACCCTTTCACGACCGAGTGAACGACCTTCGGGCTCCTGACCGGCCTGTCGTTGACGAACACGTGCACGTCGGAAGGTGCGGCCCTGGTATGCTCCAGCCTGGCCAGATGAGCCTCCACCCTGACCCCTTCGCCCTCTGCCTGCCCGGTCATGATGTTCTCCGCGACCTTCGCTCCGAACGCGTTCGCGAGCGAGCCGTTCATACCCTCCGCCGCGGAGTGCACCATCTCGGTGACGCCGTCGGACCTGAACGAGAACGATATGCCGGGCCTGCACAGGATGTAGTCGACCATGACCTCCCTGCAGTGCGCGAGCTCGACGGATCTGGACTTGAGGTGCTTCCTCCTCGCGGGCACGTTGAAGAACAGCTCCTCGACCACGACCTCGGTCCCCGGAGGGCAGCCCGCGGGAGACACGGGCTCGATCCGGCCCCCGGTGAGTCGGACCTCGGTGCCCTCGTCGGTCCCGTGCTCCCGGGTCCTCATCACGATCCTGGACACCGACGCTATCGAGGACAAGGCCTCCCCTCTGAACCCGTACGTGGAGAGCATGTCGAGGTCGTCTATCGCGGCTATCTTGCTGGTCGCGTGCCTGCCGAAGGCGGCCCGCGCATCCTCCCTGGACATCCCGGCCCCGTCGTCCCTGACCTCGATCGACCGCCTCCCGCCGTCCTCGACGGAGACGGTCACGGCGGTCGCGCCTGCGTCGAGCGCGTTCTCGACGAGCTCCTTGACGACCGATGCTGGCCTCTCCACGACCTCTCCCGCAGCGATCTTGTCGATGGTCGAGTCGTCGAGGACCCTTATCCTACCCACTCTTCTCACCGAGCCTCTTCTTGAGTTCGATCAGCTTCAGGTAGGCCTCCATCGGCGTGAGCTTCGAGAGGTCGAGCTTCCTGAGCTCATGCTCGAGGCTGTCGAGCTTCTCCTCCTCGCGGACGAGCTGGGTCTGCCTCTGGGCCTTCTTCCCGGCCTTCACCTCGAGCACATTCTCCTCCTCGATCTGGCTCAGGACCTCCTCGGCCCTGCCGATGACCTCGTGCGGTATCCCCGCGAGCTTCGCGACCTGAATACCGTAGCTCTTGTTGGCCTTCCCCTGGACGACCTTCCTCAGGAACACGATGTCCGAGCCCTGCTCCTTGACGGCCATCGAGAGGTTCCTCACGCCTTCGAGGGACTCCGACAGCTCCGTCAAGTGATGGTAGTGCGTGGCGAACAGTGTCTTCGCGCCCACCTTGGAGTGGTCGTACAGGTACTCCGAGACCGCCCACGCTATCGCGAGCCCGTCGAACGTGCTCGTGCCCCTGCCGACCTCATCTAGAAGGATCAGACTCCTCTTGGAGGCGCTGTTGAGTATGTTCGCGAGCTCGGTCATCTCGACCATGAAGGTCGACTGCCCGCGCGCGAGATCGTCGAACGCGCCCACGCGCGTGAACACGCGGTCGACGACGCCTATCTTCGCCTCCGACGCCGGCACGAACGAACCTATCTGGGCCATCAGGACGATGTCCGCGATCTGCCTCAGGTAGGTGGACTTCCCGGCCATGTTCGGGCCCGTGAGTATGATCAGCCTGTTCAGGTTCGTGTCCATGTAGGTATCGTTCGGCACGAACGCCCCCCGGAGCACGCGCTCCACCACCGGGTGCCGGCCATCCTTGATCATGATCGAATCGGACCCGTCGACCGTCGGTCTGCAGTATCTGTGGACGACCGCGACCTCCGCGAACGACCGCAGCACGTCGATCTCCGCGAGCGCACGTGCGACGGACCTGATGGCGTCCCCGCGCCTGGCGACCTCGTCCCTGACCCTCGCGAACGCCTCGTACTCCAGGGCGAACGACCGCTCCTGAGCGGTCAGGATGGTCCTCTCGCGCTCCTTCAGCTCGGGGGTGACGTATCTCTCTCCTCCCGCGACGGTCTGCCTGCGCTCGTAGTCGGGCGGGACGACCTTCACGTTCGACTTCGAGACCTCGATGTAGTATCCGAACACGCTGTTGAAGCCCAGCTTGAGGTTCTTGATGCCCGTCCTCTTCCGCTCGGTCTCCTCGAGCCCGGCGATCCAATCCCTGCCTTCCCTGGCAGCGCCCCTGAGCTCGTCCAGAGTCTTATCGAAGCCGTCCCTGACCAGTCCGCCCTCCTTGAGCGCGACCGGTGGGTCGTCCACGACCGCACGCTCGATGAGCGAGACCACATCGGACACATCGACGAGCCGCTCGGATATCCCCCTGGACAGTTCAGAGCCGAGCTTCGACAGGAGCGATCTGATATCCGGCACCGCGGCGAGGCAGCCCTTCACAGCGATCAGATCCCTCGCGTTCGCGCTCCCGTGCATCACCTTCGCGATCAGCCGCTCGAGGTCCCTGACCTCGTCCAGGGACGACGCGAGCCCGCTCCTCGCAACCGTGCTCGACACCAGTTCTCCAACTGCGTCCAGCCGCCGCTCGATCGAGGGCACGTCCATGAGAGGCTCCATGAGCCACTTCTTCAGCAGCCTGGAGCCCATCGGCGTCAGCGTGCGGTCCAGGACGGACACGAGCGTGTTCTCCTGGGAGCCGTCCCTGACGTTCCTGAGGACCTCCAGGTTCCGGATGGTGGTCTGGTCTAGCACGAGCTTGTCCGTGACGGAGAAGTACTTCGGGGCCGAGAGGAACTCGAGCCCGCGCTTCTGCGTCGATTCGATATAGCGCAATATGGCGCCCGCGCTGGACACGGCCAGAGGCTTGTCTGCCAGCCCGAGCCCGTCGAGGGACTGGAGCTTGAAATGCCTCCTGAGGAGGGACTCGGAGGCCTCCTTGAGGAAGGCGATGTCGTCGACCATGGTCAGGGTGGCGCCAGAGACGGACAACTCATCCATGAGATGTTTCGGCCCGAACCCCTCCTGGTGGAGTATCTCCTTCGGGTTCCGCTGCGCGAACTCGGCGAGCACCTTGCCCTCGAGGTCCTCGCCGTCCAGCTGGGTCGTCATGAACTCGCCCGTCGATATGTCCGCGAACGACAGGCCGAAGCTCCCGTTGGATTCGGAGATCGCCATCAGGTAGTTGTTCGCGCTGCTGTCCAGGGCGGAGCTCTCGAGGATCGTGCCCGGGGTGACTATCCTGACAACGTCCCTGTCGACTATGCCCTTTGCGAACTTCGGGTCCTCGAGCTGCTCGCATATCGCGACCTTGTACCCTTTGTTTAGCAGCTTGGGCAGATAGGAGTCGAGCGCGTGCCATGGGACACCGCAGAGCGGCATCCTCTCCTTCTTGCCCTTGTCCCTCGAGGTGAGCGTGATGCCCAGCTCCTTCGAGCCCACGACGGCGTCCTCTCCGAACATCTCGTAGAAATCGCCGAGCCTGAAGAGCAGGAGGCAGTCCCTGTGGCTCTCCTTGATCCTGAAGTACTGTTCCATCAGCGGAGTGGTCGCCCTAGCCACCGTCCTGCTCCCCGACGGAAAAAGACGAGGTGTGATATTTCTACTTATGGTCAGGGTTTGTGCAGACCGGAGAACGGAGACACACTACCACACATTCATATCCGTCCAAGCCATTCGAGATTCAGTCGCGGGGATGCACGATTGAGAGAGCAGTATCATCTTCTCGTATACACGGACGGCGCCTCACGGGGCAACCCAGGGCCTGCGGCCATCGGCTACTCCATCTACGACTCCTCGGGCGAGCTGGTGGAGCAGGACGCTAGGACCATCGGGAGGCACACCAACAACGAGGCGGAGTACCAGGCCCTGATCTGGGCGATCGAGAGGGCGAAGGCGCACGCGCGCGGCCCTGTGAAGTTCCACTCGGACAGCGAGCTCATGGTGCACCAGGTCAACGGAGTGTACAGGGCCTCGAACGAGAGGATGAAGAACCTCCTCGCCATGGTCCACAAGGAGACCGAGGGGATCGGCGGATTCAAGATGGTGTACGCTCCCAGGGAGACCCCGAAGATACAGATTGTCGACGGGCTCGTGAACGAGGCGCTCGACAGCGGATGACCGCGGGACGCGGAGGATGGGACATGTCCAAGCTAGAGGATTTCGGAGTGATAGAGGACCCGAACGCTCGGTTCAGGAAGTATGTGGCCTCGGCCGCCAAGGTGCCCCCGAAGGTCAGGGCCGCGTGGTGGAAGGAGACCCTGAAGCGCGATCCCGAGATACTCAAGTTCTTCCAAGCGGACGACCTCAAGAAGAGATGACCGAGGGTGTGAGGTAGCCCCGGGAGGATTCGAACCTCCGTCGCAGGATCGCTCCTTGCGAGATACGCAATCCAGAGTCCCGCATGATTGACCGCTACACTACGGGGCTGTCTCGGCGGGAGTCGCTATTTCGGTCCGTGTATTTAAAAAGTCACCGCGGACCAGGGGGCCGCCCTGGCCTCACTTGTTCAGCCTGTCGATGGCTCGGACCATCTGGTCGAACACGCCGTCGATGCCCGCGGACCCGTCGACGTCGACGAGGTTCCCCTTCGCCTTGAAGTGGGCGATGAGTGGCTGGGTCTGCTCCTGGTAGACCTTGAGCCTGTTCCTGACCGTGGCCTCCTTGTCATCGTCCCTCTGTATCAGGGAGGCGTCGCACTTGTCGCACACGCCCGTCTTCTTGGGGGTGTTGAACTTGACGTGGTACACCGCCGCGCACTTCGGGCATATCCTCCTGCCAACCGCGCGCTCGACCAGGGACTCCATGTCCACGACGATGTTCAAGACGAGGTCGATGTCCGTCATCTTGTCCAGCTCCTTGGCCTGCCCCATGGTCCTCGGGAAGCCGTCGAGCAGGTATCCGCCCTTGCAGTCGGGCTTGGACACGCGCTCCTTGATGAGCTGCACGATGAGGTCGTCCGGACCCAGCTTGCCGGTGTCGAGGTACGACTTGATCTTCACTCCGAGCGGGGTCTGCTTGGCCACCGCCTCCCTCAGCAGGTCGCCGGTGGCGACCTGGGGAATCCCGTACTTCTTCGAGAGCTTCTGAGCCTGCGTGCCCTTGCCTGCGCTCGGCGGGCCGAATATGATCAGCTTCATCATTCTATGACCAGCCGAGCATCTCAGAGGGCGTACTTATCGCTTGCCTTCGATCGAACCGGAATGGTGAAAGCTATTTTATGAAGTCAGGCCATTGCCGTTCTCGGTCGCAATGAAGAAGACGGTCATCGAGGAGCTTAAGGGGATAGTGGGCGAGGAGCGCATGTCGACTAAGACCGCGGACCTCTACGTCTACGGTTTCGACGCCTCGATACACCACAAGACCCCGGACGTCGTCGTCAGACCTCTCGACACCCGCGAGGTCTCCGAGATCGTCAAGCTCGCGAACAGGACCCGCACGCCGATCGTCCCCCGGGGCGCGGGCACCGCGATGTGCGGCCACACGGTGCCTCTGAAGGGGGGCATCATGATGGACCTCACAGGGATGAACAAGATCAAGGCGATACGGGTCGAGGACCTGTACTGCGTGGTCGAGCCCGGGGTCATCTACGACAAGCTCAACGCCGAGCTGGGCAAGAAGGGCTTCTGGTTCCCCACCACGCCCGGGAGCGGAGAGGCGTGCACGATCGGCGGCATGGTCGTCACGAACGCCTCGGGCATGCGGGCGATCAAGTACGGCGCGACCAGGGACTACGTCCTCGGACTCGAGGTCGTCCTCCCGACGGGGGACATCATCCACACCGGCACTCGCACGCTCAAGAACTCGTCCGGCTACCAGCTCGACAGGCTCATGGTGGGCAGCGAGGGCACGCTCGGGATAGTCACCGAGGTCACACTCAGGCTGGCCTTCAAGCCCAAGGCCTCGGCAATGACGCTCGCGGCCTTCAACTCGCTCCAGGACGCCGGCAGGTGCGTCTCATCCATCATCGCGCGGCCGCTGATGCCGTCCGCAATCGAGCTCATGGACTCCGTATGCATCAAGGCGGTCAACAAGTGCATGAACGTCGGCCTCCCGGACGTCGAGGCGATATGCATGATAGAGGTGGACGGGCACCCGACGGCGGTAGACGAAGAGCTGAAGATCGTCGAGGAGATCGCCCGGCAGTGCGGAGCGGTCACGACGGAGGCCTCGAAGGACAAGAAGAGGATCGACTACTGGACATACGCCAGGAAGGCCATCATGCCCTCGCTGAGCAGGTACGGCGAGAAGTTCGTCTCCGTCGCGCTCGCGGACGACATGTCCGTCCCCATCTCGACCATCCCCGAGGCGGTCGTCGCGTTCCAGAAGATCGCTGAGAAGAACGGGGTGATCGTGGGCACATACGGTCACGCTGCCGACGGGAACCTGCACACGAAGATGCTCGTCGAGCCCTCCTCCAATGACAGCTGGAGGAGAGGGGAGAAGGCGGTCGGGGAGATCTATGACAAGGTGCTCGAGCTCGGCGGGACCGTCACCGGGGAGCACGGGGTGTCGATCACGAAGGCACCCTACATGAAGAAGGAGCGGGCGGACTCCATCGCCGCGATGAAGGCGATCAAGAAGGCTCTCGACCCGAAGAACATCATGAACCCGGGGAAGATGTTCGACTGGGAGGGGAACATCATCGCCCATCTCAGGTACCCTGCTTTCCTCGATACCGCCGGCTGCATGCCGCCCTCAGAACCACGCAAGGACGAACATTAGCACTGCCGCGGCCATGGACGCGATGTATATCGGCTTGTTCCATGCCCAGACCTTCGACCCGTCCAGTGGATAGACGGGTATCATGTTGAATATCGCCAGGAACGTGCTGAAGAAGTACAAGCTGTGGGCGATGTCTCCGACGAACGTCGGTATGCCCTCGATGGAGAACATGGCAAACGGGAGACATAGGGCCGCGATCGCCAGGTTCGAGCCTGGGCCTGCGAGGCTTATCCTGCCGTTCTGCTCGCGCGTGACATGGCCGGAAATGTAGACCGCTCCGGGAGCGGCGAACAGGAACCCGAAGATCGACAGCAGAAGGGCGATCGCGAGTCCCCTATAGTCCGCCCTGAACTCCGCCCAGCAGCCGTACTTCCGGGCAAGGAACTTGTGCGCCATCTCGTGGATCAGGAAGCCCGCGAAGACCGAGAGGGCGGCCAACCCCAGGAAGTAGGGTATGCTAGCCGTGTCACCGTTGTAGAGCACTAGGGTGAACGCGACCGTGAGGGCTGCGACCGCGATGGCCAAATGCCTCAGCTCGACCGCGCTGAAGAACGATGGCCTCGGGGGCGAGGCGGCCACGCCGTACGGCGTGAGGGTGTAGCTGAACGAGTACTTCGGCTCGACGATCTCGTACTCCTTCTCGGGCCTTCGCATGAGGGGTGATGATTTCGACCGGATAGTTATAGCTTCTGGGGGCTCTCCGAGGCGAGTGACCCGGGGCTCCAGACCGCAGGGGGATAGTTATTTACAGGACCGCGGCATAGCTTCGGCTCGTGTATCCCAGACCCGACAGCGCACCGAACCGCATGCACTGGTGCGACAGATGCAACGTACCGTTGATCGGGAGGACCTGCGGCAGATGCGGCAGCGACGGCTTCGAGATCGAGCTAACGCCTCCAGGGGAGGTCCGGTTGGCGCTCGAAGGGTCGAAGAAGAGGCTCAGGTACCTCTTCCTCAGGCAGTTCGGGGTGCAGCAGCTTCTGCCCGACATATTCATCCTGAACAAGAGCTCGGGGGAGGACCGCACGGACGAGGTGATCATAGACGGGTACAGGGTGGCCCTGCTCACGTACGACCTCGAGAAGCGCGACCACTGGCTCACTCTCCGCATAGATGGTGCGCGCATGCTCGCGCGCATGAACCCGAAGAAGCTCATCAAGCTCAAGAAGGCCGATGGCCACATGAAGGGCAAGTACCTCCCGCCGGACGCGATCGAATCGTTCGATCCCGGGATCAAGGCAGGGGACGAGGTCATCATCCAGATGGGCAAGTTCGTCGGGTGCGGATCCGCGAAGGTCGACGCCTCGAGCCTGCGGTCGTCGGACAAGGGAGTGAAGGTCAGGGACTTCGTCCAGGCAGGCCTCATGGCGCGCGGGAGGAAGGCGTGGGTCAAGGACCTGATCAAGGCCAACGCACCTCATCTGAACGCCAAGAAGGCGAAGGCGGAGCACGAGCTCAAGGAGGCGATGAAGTCCTTCCCGCTTCCCCTGAGCGTGTCGTTCAGCGGCGGAAAGGACAGCCTCGTCGTCATGGACATCGTGTCATCGGTCACGAAGGATTTCGCGACCATCTTCATCGACACAGGCCTCGAGCACCCGGTGACCAGGAGGTATGTCAACGAGATGGCCGAGAAGAACGGCCTGAGGCTTCTGACCGCGGAGGCCGCCGACGCTTTCGACGACAACTTCGCATCCTTCGGTCCGCCTGCCAAAGACTTCAGGTGGTGCTGCAAGGTATGCAAGCTCGCGCCCGTCACCAAGCTGATCGAGGAGAAGTTCCCCAAGGGCACGCTCACAATCGAAGGGAACCGGAGGCTCGAGTCGTTCTCGAGAGCGCACACCGCGCTCGTCCATGAGAACCCGTTCGTGCCTGGACAGGTCATCGTGAACCCCATCAGGGACTGGTCGGCGCTGGACGTGTGGCTCTACATCATCTGGAGACAGCTCGATTACAATCCGCTGTACGACGAGGACATCGAGAGGGTCGGGTGCTGGATGTGCCCATCATCGCTCGCGAGCGAGGCCGTGGAGATATCGCGCATCAACCCCGAGCTGTCCCGGGCATGGGATGCGAAGCTGCAGCAGTGGGCGGAGGAGAACTCGCTCCCGAAGGAGTTCGTGAAGCACGGGTTCTGGAGATGGAAGCAGCTCCCGCCCAAGATGCAGGCCCTCGCCCAGCGGCTCGGGATCGAGGCGAAGGTCAAGCGCGCGGACACGCTCGGCATCAGGGTGCTCAAAGGGGTGAGCCCGTGCGCGGCCGGAGGGTACTCGGTCGAGGCGGTCCTGCAGATGCCTGAATCCCGGGGCCTGAAGAGGGCCTCCGAACTGCTCAAGACCGTAGGCGACGTGGACCTGGTCGAGGACTTCGGGGTCGTGATGGTCCGCTCGGGCAGGGCGAGCGCGAAGGTCTTCGCGGGCGGGCAGATCGCGGCGGTGGCCGAGAGCCCGGCGGAGGCGTCCGCCTTCTTCGACAAGGTCGCGCGGGCGACTCTCAGGGCCAACCTGTGCGCGAGGTGCGGGATCTGCGTCAGGACATGCCAGACGGATGCGATCGTGCTCAAGGACGAGATATTCGTAGATGAAGCGAAATGCAACGCGTGCGGCAAATGCGCGGAGAGCTGCGTGGTCGCACACTACTTCGATAAGCTAGCCGGCGACGTCATGCAAGGCGCCGGTCAGAAGAAGAAGAAGAAAAAATCCGGCCCTAGTCCTCTCTGAGCGACTTGGCGACCTTGATCGTCTCGTCCCTGGCCTTCCTGACACCCTTCTTGCCGACATCTATCGCAGCCTTCACCAGGGGCCTCGTCTCCTTCAGTACCAGGTCCGTGACCTCGACGCCTTTCTCGAGCGCCCTCCCCGTGACCTTCGCGACCCTCCCGAGGTTCTTGTCCACGACGCTCTGGCTCGGGCCGTGGCCGCAGTGCGGGCACGCGCCCGCCTTTCCGATGTCTCTGCCGCAGCTGGAACACTTGACCATGTGCGAATCCTCCCTGTCCGATGCTATCATCGGCGGCCATATATAACCTATCATGGGAGAGCTTATCAAGTCACTATGATTACGGACGGAAGCACATGGCAGACCTGTTAAGCATCGCGAGCGGCATCGCGGGGTTCGGGCCCGCGATGGCCCTGATGTTCTACACGCTCAGAGACTACACGTACCCCGCCGTCGAGAAGCCGTTCTTCAACGACAAGAAGATATTCGCGTTCTTCGCGCTCGGGATAGTCATCGGGATGCTGCTGTTCGCGTTCGAGTCGTGGGGCCAGACGATATCGTCGACGGAGACGCTCCTGGCTCTGATAGTGGGGTTCGCGGTCATGGAGGAGCTGCTGAAGCTCGTGGTGCTGAACTATCCCAAGTTCCAGAGGAAGATAGACACCGCGTTCTACGGCCTGGCATTCGGGCTCGGGATATCCGCCACTTTCACCTTCGCGACGATCTATTCCAGCGCCCTCAGCCTCGAGTCCGTCAAGGCAGAGGACATGGTCGCGTTCTCGCTCCTGGGCATACAGCTGGTCCTGCTCCACGGATCGACCACGGCCCTGATAGGGATAGGCGTCGCCAGAGGCAACCTGAAGGCCTACTTCTCGGAGGCGCTCCTGTTCCACCTCGGCTACAACGTCCTGATGATACCGTTCTTCATGTTCGAGATCGTGACGCCACCGTTCAACCTGATCGGGCTGGCCGCGGCGTCGGCAGTGGTCATATATGCATACGTGAAGGTCCACAGAACCTCGCTCCCCGCGCTGGTGAGCGACGCGAAGCGCCTTGCGAAGAAGGCCGAGCCCGTCAGACGGACCTGAACTTGCCGTTCGCCGTCTCGTAGATCAGGTTGTGCTCCTGCAGCCTCGCGACGATGTCCTCCGGGGAGTCCTTGCTCAGCAGCCCCGAGACCCTCCTGACGTCGTCGATGTCGAACTCGCCATTCATCGCGGTGAGCTCCGACGCGATGACCCTCATCCTCTCGAGCGGGTCCTTGACCGACTTCGCCTTCTCGGCTATCGCGGCGTGAGGACCTTTCTTCCTGGACCGCGGCTCCTTCTTCAGCTTCTCCCCGCCCGCGATGAGCGCGTTCGCCTGTGCCACCGCGTCCGCGAGCTCCATGGGCGAGTCGGTGGAGTAGTGCAGCTTGACCCTGGAGAGCTCTATCTCCCTTCCACACTGGCATGTGGTCGTCTTCTTCTCGGCCTCGACACCCTTCGCCTTCCCGCAGGAAGGACAGACGATCACACCGTACTTCATCGAACACACCTCACTCGCAGCGGGCTCTAGAACGACCGCAGCTCTTTCTCCATCATCTTCAGTTCCGTCTCCTGGACCGTCAGGGGGCTGATCGGCACGAGGAGCGTGGACTCGGTCACCGCGATCTTGTCGTTCAGGTGCTGGATGAGCTTCAGGACCTTCGGGAAGCCGTTCTGGGATATCAGGTACTCGATGCCCGACAGGAGCACGACGCAGCCCTGGTTCTCTGTTATGAACGTCTTCATATCGGAGTACAGGAGCGCGATGTTGGACGGGTCGCGGGAATACGGCCGCTCCTGGTCCATCGACAGCCACAGGAACGGTGTCGCCTTGACGTCCCATCTGTCCTTGACCTTCTCGGGGTACTCCCTCGTGACGCACAGGCACGGGATCCCGTGCTTCGCTGCGTCCACGAATATGTCGAAGGCCTGGTCGGGTATCTCTTCCTTGATCAGGTACGAGTACCCGCTCTCGAGGTTGTACTTCCTCGCGGTCTCTAGCTCCGCGTGCTTCGCAGCGCGGAGGTTGTCGACCACCTCGTAGACCTGCATCACGCATGCGAGGTACCCGTCGCTCGCGCACTCGACCTCCTCGACCTCATACCTCTTGCCCGTGAGCTCGGACACGATGCCTGACAGGTAGCCCTTCGCGAACTCGCAGGTCTTGCCGTCCTTGGCCTCTATGGACTCCTCGAGGGTGACCATCATCTCGCTCTCCTCGGCGGAGTCTATCTTGATCCTGCTCAGGCCAGCCTCCATCCAGATGGGCTCGATGATCGACTTGACCTCGGACAGGCTCGCGCAGGACAGGGCGTAGCTCTCGACCAGCGCGCGGCCGCATCTCTGGCCGTACCTGTAGAGCATGGTCCTGGCGCGGTGGTCGCCCTCGACGATCTCGAGCTCCTCCCGCAGGTGCGAGAGCGCCACGCCGGGCATGGCGAAGAAGTGTATCGTCTTCAGGCGGTCGCCTCCAGTATCTTCCTGCTGATGGATCCGAAGGCGATCTCGACGTTCAGGCCGGTCTTCGCGCTCGTCTCGAGCACATCGCATTTGAGCGACGACGCGAGCGACACGACCTCGTCCATGGGGAATCTCTTGTCCAGGTCGGACTTGTTCGCGAGGATGACGACAGGCATGTCACCGACGACTCCCCTGAAGCCGTTGACCCAGGACGAGAGCGATCTCATGGTCTCAGGGCGTGTGTAGTCACAGACGGCCAGGGCGCCTGTGGCGCCCTTGTAGTAGGCCGCATGCAGGGACTCGTTCGTCTTCTGGCCGAGGATGTCCCATATCATGAGGTCAAGCTGGGCGTCGTCCACCGATATCGATTTCTTGGAGACCTTCGTCCCGAACGACACGATGTACTTGTCGTCGAAGGCGTCGTTCACGTACCTGCGCACGAGGCTGGTCTTCCCCACGGCGCCATCGCCAAGAAGGCAGAGTTTGAGTATGTACTTTCGGGAAGGCATCCAGAACGGTTGATGATATTCCCCTGTCTATATAACGATTCAGACTTGGATGCTTTTCAATGAGAAGACGCTAGTCAGTGCCCGAGAAGGGTGAGAACCCGGCCGGAAATACGACATCTCGACAACCATTAAGAGTATGCAAGTGCTTACTTGCATCGATGAGAGCGAAGGAGTCGACCCAGTCCGCGGACCAGAGCGATACCAGGCGGAGGATACTCGAGGCAGGCCTCCATGTCTTCGGGGAGAAGGGATTCACCGCAGCGACCACCAAGGACATTGCCAGGAGAGCCAAGGTCAACGAGGTCACTATCTTCAGGCTGTTCAAGTCGAAGAAGGCCCTGTTCGCGGACGCCGTCGCGGAGGGTTCGCCTCTGGCGCAGATTAGGAAGGCGGTCTCGTTCGCGCCAGAGACGACCCTTGACGACCTGATGGTCAAGAACGCAAAACTGGCCCTCTCCATGCTGAGGGCGAACAAGCACCTGTTCATGGTGATGTACGGAGACGCCTGGAGACAGCCCAAGGTCAGAGAGGTCATAAGCGACATGCTCGTGGACAAAGGGGTGGAATTCCTCGCTGAGTTCATGGAGGTCCAGATGGATGCGGGCAGGATGCGCAGGATGGACCCGGTCATAGCCGCCAGGGCGTGGATGGGCACGATCCAGGCGCACTTCATAATGAAGGACATGATGGGCTCGAAGAAGCTCGGGCAGATCGACGAGGACAAGATGATCAAGGGCTTCGTTTCGATATTCCTCGATGGTATGAGGGGACATTCCGGAGGCGAGGGTGCATGACCGGGCGAGGACACGCAGGCGGCTTCGGGGACAAGCCGAAGAGCGGGCGGAAGGACGACGCGACGATCAGGATCGAGAAGCTGAGGAAGGTGTTCGGGGACCTCGTCGCGGTCGCGGGCCTCGACCTGCGCGTCGAGAAGGGCGTGCTGTACGGCATGATCGGCCCCAACGGCTCCGGGAAGACCACCACTATCAGGATGCTGGTCGGGCTCGCGAGGCCCACCGGCGGGAAGGCGTGGGTGCTCGGCGAGGAGGTCCCCATGAGACGGGGCGTCGAGAGGATAGGATACATGCCCCAGGAGATGGCGATCTACACCGACCTGACGGTGCACGAGAACCTGGAGCTGTTCTCCCAGCTGTATTCCATGGACGACGCTGCCTTCCGCGAACGCGAGAAGGAGCTGCTCGGGATGATCGACCTCGGGGACCGCAGGGACAGCCTGGTCTCCCAGCTCAGCGGCGGGATGAGGCACAGGGTGTCGCTCGCCTGCGCCCTGGTCCACGACCCCGAGGTCGTCTTCCTCGACGAGCCGACCGTGGGCGTGGACCCCGAGCTGAGGGCCGGGTTCTGGAGGTACTTCGCCGAACTGAAGGAGAGGGGCAAGACCATCGTCCTCACGACGCACTACATGGACGAGGCGACCAGGTGCGACATCGTGGGCATGATGAGGCTCGGGGAGCTGATCGCGGAGGGGACCCCCGCACAGCTCATGGACGGCGCGTCTGCCAGCAACCTCGAGGACGCTTTCATGCAGTACGCGAGGAGGTCGGGAAGATGAGGATCGACCGGACCCTGGCGATCTCCCGCAAGGTCCTGCGGTCGCTCAAGCACGACCGGAGGACCGCGGGCTTCCTCGTGCTCATGCCCCTGTTCATGATCGCGATATTCGGGTACGCCTTCGGCGGCAGCGTCAGGGAAGTGCCCGTGTACATAGTCAACCTCGACGAGGGGTTCAACGGCACGATGGTATCGGACATGGTCATCGACGACCTCCGATCGAGGGACGTCCTGAAGATCGTCGAGGTCCTCGGGCCTGAGGACCTGGCGGCGGACCCCGTCGGGACATCGATCGACAAGGTCGAGAGGGCGGAGATATGGGCGGCGATAGTGTTCGACGAGAACTTCTCGGCGGACGCGATGGGCGCGCTGGCGAGCCTGCGGGCGGGGCTGCCTGCAGTGCCAGCGAGCATAGAGATCCACATGGACGCGACGAACCCGAACGTCGCACAGGCGGTGACGGCCGAGCTCCTGAGAGCCGTCCAGACGGTCACGGTGGGAGAATGGCACCTCGTGCCCCCGATCGCGCTCGAGCAGGACCTGGTGTACGGCGAAGGCGCGGAGTTCATCGACTTCTTCGCGCCCGGAGTGATGGGCCTGGCGGCCATGATGGTCACATTCATGCTCTCGATAATATCGTTCGTGCACGAGCGCGCCACGGGCACGCTCGACAGGCTGCTCACCACGCCGGTGACCGAGGGGGAGATCGTCTGCGGGTACGCAGCGGCCCTCGGGCTGGTCGCGCTCATCCAGTCGACAATCATCCTGTCCGCGGCCGTGCTCCTGTTCCAGGTGCACGTCGAGGGGAACATCCTGCTCGCCCTGATGATCATATTCCTCCTGGGCATAGGCAACCAGGGGCTCGGGTTCCTGCTGTCCTCGAACGCGAAGAACGAGTTCCAGGCGGTCCAGTTCATGCCCATCGTCCTGTTCCCGTCCATCCTGCTCGCGGGGGTGTTCTGGCCGCTCGAGGCAGTGCCCGACTTCCTGCGGCCGGTCTCGTACTTCATCCCCCTCACCTACGCGGTGGACGGCGCGAGGTCGGTCATGATCAGGGGCTGGGGTCTGGGAGAGGTCTGGTTCCAGGTGCTCGTGCTCATCCTCTTCGCAGCCATAATGCTCCTGCTCAGCGCTTACAGCCTCAAGAAGAGGAGGTGACGGTGGTGGCCGTGAACCCGAGGGTCGTGTTCGTCTCCGACAGAGAGGAGATAACCCACAGGCAGCTGGAGGCGCTGCTCGCACTGCACGAGAAGGGCAGCATGAAGAAGGCGTCGGCGCTCATCGGCATCTCGGCCCCTGTATTATACAAGTATATCCGTGAGGTCGAGGCGAAGACCGGCCTCGAGCTCGTAAGGTCCACGAGCAGGGGCAGCATGCTGACCCCGGACGGGAAGGAGCTCATCGGGAGGTTCAAGGCGTACGAGCTGAGGCTCAGGGACGACCGCATCCTGAGGGTCGCGGGCACGCTCGTGTCCGAGAGGTGCGTGCTCACGGCCGCGTCGGCGATATCCGAGAAGGGCGTCCGATGCAGGGTCACGATCTCGACCGACGAGGAGAACCTCGGGCTGGCCGACCGCCGATCCGTGGACTGCGTCGTCCTTGACGACGCGATGTACGCGATGGAGCGCGCGCCCGAGTCGGAAGGGACCGAGATAGGCTCCGACATCCTGATGCACAGGGACGCGGGCCCGGAGTACGCGAGGCTCGCGTTCGGGGCGCAGCGGCTCGGATTCAGGTACCTCGAGCAGAAGGGCGTCGCGCACTCGGTCGTCAGGGAGATATGGGAGCCCGCGTTGCTCGACCAGACGGGCCTGAGCTACTTCGTCAACAGGAGCCTCGTGAGGCGAGGCGTGGTGTGCGCGACGGGGGCCAAGGAGCAGAAGTGGTCCGTGCACTCGGTGATCGGACTCCCGTGCTCTGAGCACCCCGACCTGAGGGCGTTCATGACCGAGGCCAGGCGTGCAGGGCTTTACCCAAAAGGGTAACGCGTAAGCCTTTTCAGCAAAACGCTCTTATATCCGCCAGGCCGTGCGTCGTCCGGTGATATTCCTGGTGGATGCCAAGGAACCGAACCCAGAGTTCACGAGAAAGGTCATAGAGGCGGGGGGCAAGACGGTCAACCTGTGCTTCCAATGCGGCACATGCACGGGGAGCTGCCCGTCCGGAAGGCAGACTGCGTTCAGGGTCAGGAAGCTGGTCAGAAGGGCCCAGCTGGGCTTCGAGGAGGACGTGCTCCCCTCGGAGGACATGTGGCTGTGCACCACCTGCTTCACATGCTACGAGAGATGCCCGAGGGGCGTCGAGATCGTGGACATCATCATGGCCCTCAGGAACATGGCCGTGAGGAAGGGCTACATGGCGGAGCCTCACAGGAAGGTCGCTGAGCTCATCTCCAAGACCGGGCACCTCGTGTCCCTCAGGGACGAGGACAAGGCCCTCAGGAGCAAGCTCGGGCTCCAGGCGACGCCGCCGACTGTGTTCTCCGACCCGAAGGCCTTGGAAGAGGTCAAGAAGATCGCGGCCGCATGCGGCTTCGACAAGCTCGTACAGACAGGAGGTAAGTAGACATGGCAAAGTACGGATTCTTCCTGGGCTGCATCATGCCGCTCAGGTACCCAGGGATCGAGAGCTCGTCCAGGGAGGTCCTGGGATCGCTCGGGCTCGAGCTGGTGGACATGCAGGGCGCGAGCTGCTGCCCCGCGCCCGGGGTCATGAGGTCATTCGACCAGACATACTGGATGTCCGTGGCCGCCAGGAACCTGGCGATCGCGGAGAGGATGGGCGTGGACATCGTGACCATATGCAACGGGTGCTTCGACACGCTGTTCGAGGTCGCCCACAAGCTCAACCACGACCCGGACCTGAGGAAGAAGATCAACAAGATACTGAAGGACGCCACGGGCATGGAGTACAACGGCACCGTGAACGTCAGGCACTTCGTGGAGCTGCTCTACAAAGACGTCGGCGTCGAGGCCATCAGGGCCAAGGCGAAGGGCGGGAAGAACCTGAAAGCGGCGGTGCACTACGGCTGCCACTTCCTGAAGCCCAGCAACATCAAGAATATCGACGACGCCGAGAGGCCGCACGTGTTCGACGACATCGTCGAGGCCGCGGGCATGACGAGCGTGCCGTACAAGGACAAGGGCACATGCTGCGGCGCGGGCGGAGGCGTCAGGGCGAGGACCCCGGACGTGGCGCTCAAGATGACCAAGGAGAACCTGACCAACATGAAGAGCGCGGGCGTCGATGTGATCGTCGACTGCTGCCCGTTCTGCCACCTGCAGTACGATGCCGGCCAGGTCGCCCTGAAGGGCGAGTTCGCGATACCCGTCCTGCACCTGTCCCAGCTGCTCGGGCTGGCGTTCGGCCTGCCGAAGGAGAAGCTCGGGCTCGAAGTGCACCAGACAAAGGTGAACCTGTAGAAACGAAGGAGAACCGGAGATGCACGTCGCGAAGTTGTTGGTCATAACCGAACTGAGGAACGTGCCTCCGGAGATCCGACCCTTCGTCGAGTTCAAGGCTGCGGTCGAGGACCGGAAGCTCGACGAGGACGAGCTCGTGGGCGTGCTCGTGATAGACACGACCACGAGCTACATCCCTGTTTTCCTCAAGGACCCCGCGCCCATGCACGAGCTCGAGAAGATGCTCGCGGCGCAGGACGCGCAGCTCTCAGGCGAGGCGAAGACGGCCCTCGCGAGGCACGTGAAGAAGTGACCGACGGCCGGTCCGTCGGGCAAGTTTCATTACCATCTGGCGCGTTCCGGGTCTGCAGGAAGAGCTCTCGTCCGACAACAGCACCGGAGGTTTCCAGGATGACACAGAAGATGTACAAGTGCTTCGTCTGCGGGAAGATGTACAAGGACGAACAGCGCGCCATCGACTGCCACAAGGCGCCCGTACAGCAGGTGCTGAAGAGGGACGACCTCGAAAAGCCGAAGTTCCTCGGCAACTAAGGTCCCCCTTCCGATTGCAACAGATTCTCATCGCAGGAGCGTGACAACGTGACCATAGAGGAGCTGCACAGGGAGATCGACAGGGACTGGACCAAGCACCTGAAGAAGACCCGGGACCTGCTCAGGATCCCGAGCGTCTCGATGACGGGCGAGGGCATCGAGGAGACGGCCGATAAGGTCTCCCAGATGATCTCGGACCTCGGTGCGAAGCCGAAGCTGTTCAAGGCATCGAAGAAGAGCTTCCCGCTGGTCACGGGATACCTGGACGTCGGCTCGGACATCACCGGCCTGCTCTACGGCATGTACGATGTCATGCCCGTCGGTGACCTCGCCGAATGGGACCACCCGCCGTTCGGTGCCAGGATCGTGAAGGACAAGCGCTTCGGCGAGATCCTGGTGAACAGGGGCGTGTCCAACTCGAAAGGGTCGCTCGCGGGCAGCCTACTCGCAATCAAGACGATGGTGGACAGGGGCCAGATGCCCATGAACATACACTTCATGATCGAGGGCGAGGAGGAGAAGGGCGGACAGAGCCTCCCGAAATACGTGCACGCGAACAGGGAGAAGCTCTCCAAGGCAGATGTGGCCTGGACGCTCGACTACTGCGAGAACGCCAACGGCGTTCCCGTCATCCAGCTCGGGATGAAGGGATGCGTGTATTTCGAGCTCGAGGCGAAGGGGTCCGAGAACGGAGGACCCATGGAAGGGGAGATCCACAGCAGCGACGCGGTGTGGGTCCAGAGCCCCGCCTGGAGGCTCGTGCAGGCGCTGTCCACGCTCGTGGACGACGACCAGAGGCCCGCAGTCGACGGGCTCTGGGACGATGTCGCCCCTCCGAGCGAGGAAGATCTGAGGTTGGTCAAGAAACTGGCCAGGAGGGTCGACCTCGACGAATACGCGAAGGAGATCGGCATCAAGAAGTTCAAGTTCGGAGGCTCGAAGGAGGAGATGATCAAGCGCTACCTCTTCGAGCCGTCGCTCAACATCGACGGGATCGTCTCTGGCTACATCGAGGATGGGACGAAAACGGTCCTCCCGCCGAAGGCTATGGCGAAGCTCGATGTCAGGCTCGTGCCGAACATGACGATCGATGGGACCAGGAGGAAGGTCATCGACCACCTCTGGAAGAGAGGCTTCACAGAGATCACCATGAGGAACTTCGAGGACTACCCGTGGTGCAAGGTCTCTCCGAACGACATTGCGTCGAGGGCGTGCATCGAGGCGATGAGGTACCACGGCAAGGACCCAGAGGTCTGGCCGATGACCGCGGGGTCCGCTCCGCTCTACCTGTTCGATCAGGTCCTGGGAGTGCCCTGGTGCTACACCGGTCTCGGGCACAGCGGGCGACCGCACGCGCCGAACGAGTACGCGGTCGTGAAGGGCATGAAGGACTTCGAGAAGAGCGTCGTCACGATGATGTGGAAGTATGCCGAACTGAGGCACTGATGATCCACCGGGAGCCCTTCTAAGAAGAGTCGAGACGCCCCATCTCCGATATCCGAACCTATGCTACTCTATTCGACTCGGGATATGCGTCTTCGCAGTGCAGTACCGAGAGGGTCATAACGGGGGCGAGGAACCACTTGTCGCCGCGTTGGCTCGGCTCGTGCGGTCCACTTCCTTTGAGACCATTGGAGACTTTGAAAATCGATGACGATTTTGCCCCATCCAGTCGCACATCATTTATATAGCATGGAGTTTAATGCCCGCCCGTATGGGGGGGCCGGAATACAAGGCCCGGAGCGAATTGTCTAAGGGGAATGTGATATGAGAAAGTTTGTGACAAGTGGAATTCGTGTGCTAGCATTGCTGATAGTCGCTGCGTTTGCGATGTCCGGCTTGCCGTCGGCTGTCTTCTACGAGCCTGCAACGATGAATGCGGCGGCCGCGGAGAACATCGTGAAAGTCGGTTGGCTGAGCGAGGTCGTGAACTGGAACCCGCTGAACATAGAGATGGTTGAGGACTATGTCGTGTGCTTCCTTGTGTTCAGCTGCTTGTACACCTACGACCAGGATTGGAATGGCCCGGTCAGGGATCTCGCGATCAGCGAGGAGAACATCACCAACGGTGACGGCTCCGTGACCACCTACATCGACATCACGCAGAACGCATACTTCAGGAACAGTGCCAACCCGACCGACACCAGCTACAAACTCACGGCGAGGGACGTTTCCTGGACATTCAACTACATCAAGAACAACACCGGTGGTGCGTTCGACTGGTACCTGTCAGAACTGACAATCTCTCAAAGTGGTGAGTTCCAGGTAAGAATCGATGTTGACTACCCCAAGGCCACGCTCCTGGATGACATCGCAGATCTCCCCATCATGCCCGCGAAGATCTGGGAGGTCGAGGACTACGGTCTCAACAACATGAAGCCCGCCGATCTTGTCGGTAGCTCGGCATTCTTCTATGACTCGTCGCTCACAGCGTCCTGGTACAAGTTCCTCAAGGCGCCGAACTATCACGGCGAGGCCGACTACGGAAGCGCGAGAACGGTGAAGGTCGACGGCATCCAGTATTCGGTGTACAGCGACACATCGGCCCTGACGATCGACATGAACGCAGGGGCCGTCGATGTCGGGATATTCACTGGTGACATGAACAACTGGGAGAAGAAGCTCGGCGACAGCACCGCGACGGTGAAGATATACAAGGCAGCGGTGCAGGAACCGGGGATAACAGACATCGCCTTGTGCGCAATCCCGTTGGAAATCCGTGATTGGGTCAGGGACGAGTACAAGGATCCGGACTACTGTGATGGCCACCTGGCACTCCTCGATCCGGTCGTGAGAACGGCCATAATGATGACTTTGAACAAGACCTACATCCTTGATGTCATCATGGGAGGCTACGCGACTCGGGCCGATTCGGTCGTTCCTCCGACCTATTGGCAAGCGGACCTGACTGACCTGGTGCCATTCAGCCCATATGACGCCAAACAGTACCTCATCGACAACGGATGGAGCGGAGATGCTGATGATGATGGATATCTCGAGGCGGACGCCACATGCGCGCTTGTGATAGACGAGACGATCGCCGTAGGCTTCGAGCTATCTGGCATCAGATGCCAGGCGCCTAACACAGACGCGAGCTACAGCCAGATAGCAGAGGCTTGGGTCAGCGAGGCGAAGAAGGGCGGCATGGAACTCGTCGGCCCATTCTCTGTCAACGAGATGACGATGATCAACAAGGCATGGTACGAAGCCCAGTACGACATCTGGGTATGGCACTGGGGCTGGGGGCCTGAGCCTCTAGGAGGCGCGATCAGCTGCTGGCTGACCGAGAACATCAAGAAGGGAGGCGACAACTGTCAGATGCCGATGGGAGGCGACTACTGGTTCGACAGCGCACTCGGCCTGTGGCAGTCACCCTTCGACGCGCTGTTTGCCGAGGCCATGCAGACCCTGGACACCGCGGCAAGGAAGGTCTTGGTCGACGAGCTGCAGCAGATGATCTACGACTCGCACTCCGAGAACCCGCCGTACTACGACCTGGGGCTCTATGGCTACACCGACGCGAGGTTCACAAACTGGGGCGACTGGCCCTCGCACTCTGGACTACCAGTGGTCTCGGACCTGCTCTGGATATGGTTCCAGCTTGAGCCCGCGGCGAACCAGGCACCGACGTTCAACACCCCGCTGTCACCCGCATACCAGCAGATGGTAGACGTCGACCTGCTGCTACAGGTAGAGGTGTCTGACCCGGATGCGGATGAGATACTGGTCAACTGGACCTTCGGCGACGGAGCCACGGCCCAGGACGACATCACCGGCGACACCACAGCTCCGACGGTGGTTACACAGCTGCATCCATACAGTGCGACAGGCACGTACGATATCGCGGTGACCATCTGGGACCACCAGGCGAACCATGAGATCGCATCGACCGCAACTGTCGACGTGTATGATGTGATCGACACGAGCCCGACAATAGTGAGCGTGCTTGTCGATCCCGAGACCCAGGCGTACATCGAAGAGACGACGACCTGGACTATCACCGCGAGAGATGCCGAATCGGGTGGAGCGGACGGATACGGCCTGCTGTTCACTATCGACTGGGCGGACGACACGTACGATGTCGTGCACGAACTGGATACGGTGAACAACACGGACGTAGTCATCACTGCGACGCACAGCTGGGCGGACTCTGGCTTGAAGAACGTGATGATCTATGTGTACGACGGTTACGATGTTGAGACAAACACTCTGCACAACATCTCCACACTCGTGGAGTACTATGCGACCGTCAACCAGGCGCCTGACGTGCCTACCATAGGCGCTATCTACGGGCTGCCGGACGGCGCGGTCACGTGCAGTGCGTACTCCAGCGACCCCGACCCAGATATCCTGAGGTTCACATGGGACTTCGGGAACGGCAGCATGTTCGTCGAGAACATAGACACGTCGGCCAACCCCGGCGATACGGTATACTCGAGCGCGGTATTCACATGGACCGCGGTGGGCAACTACCTCGTGACGGTGAATGTCGACGACCTCACCACCGACAACATGACCGCAACCGCCGTAGCGCAGATCACCACCGGGAACGTGCGTCCGGGCTCCCTGATGGTCACCCAGACCCCGAACCCGGGAGTTCCGGGAGTGGAGGTGACGCTGAACGCCAGCGCGGCGGATGCGAACGGTGATGCGCTCGTGTACTTCATCGACTTCGATGATGGCACGTACGGCCGAGCCACAACCGACGGCGGCATCACGACGGCGCAGTACGTCGACTTCGTGCACACGTACGAGGCCGCGGGGTTGTACACCGTCACGCTCTACGCTAACGACACTGCGTTCAACGAATCGGCCCCCTTCGATGTATTGATAGCGGCCAACGAAGCCCCGACGATAACACTGGGGTCTGCGTACTCCGCGTTCTACAACCAGGAGTTCAGCATCGCGCCCGTGACCATCTCTGATCCGGACGGGGACGAGCTGACCGTCTGGTACGACTGGGGAGACGATTCGGACATGACGATGGGGACAGGGACCACGTATGGTGCAACCCACAACTACACTGCCCTGGGAGAGTACGACCTCGTGGCCTGGGCAGACGACAGCATGGGCTACAATGAGAGCGCTCCAACGACCGTCACGGTGATAGACGCGAACAAGAAGCCAAACTTCGTCGGCCTGATGAGCAAAGACCCTTCGAAGGCCACTTACGAACCAGGAGAGCTTATCTGGTTCAACATGACAGTGACGGACCTCGAAGGTGACGAGCTCACTGTCACCATCAGCTTTGGCGATGGGGCTACCGATACTGAGACCATCGACTCCGATCCCAAGGCCAACATGACCGTTTCGTTCAGCCACAGCTTCGACGAGGTTGGCGAGTACCAGGTCAACGCCACCGTCGAGGACGACCAGGAGCATGGCGACACGACGGAATACTCCGTGACGACCAATGTGGTAGTTGAGAAGCCGCAGAGCCATGGACTCAGCATGGCGACGTTGGCAGCGATAGCAGTCCTGGTGGCGATCGTCGCGATAATCGCGGCCGTGATGCTGATGAGGAAGCGGAAAGGCAAGGCGTCTGGAGAACAGGACGGCGCGAGCGGCATGGAAGGTATGGCACCGCCGGAACCGCCGCCACCGCAGGCATGAGACGTTTCCGTGGCGATACAAACCTTAGCAAACCCTTTCTCAAACCTTTGCTCTCGGCCGCGCCCGCTGCATCATGCAGAGTAGGACTTTGGAGCAGGGAGCGAGACGAAGCACCAATGATGAAGGAGCAGAGCCGAGATACCACAAGGCGGTGAGAACTTGAGTTCGTACAGACGAGTGCTAATCAAGCGCGTATTCAATGCGTTCATCACAATCTTACTCATAATGCTCGTGAACTTCCTGTTGTTCAGGATAATGCCGGGCGACCCCGCGGTGCTCATGACCCCGAGGACAACCACGGCGTCAGACTTTGCGTACGATCGCAATGTCGAGATAATGGGCCTGGACCAGCCGATATACATCCAGTTCGTGAAGTACTTCGTAGACACATTCAGAGGGAATTGGGGCATCTCGTACATCTACGAGAAACCTGTCATCGAGGTCATGAGTTCAGCCTTCATCTGGAGCATACTCCTTCTGGGCATCTCCTCGATCGTCACTTTCGTGGTAGGAATCCAGCTCGGCAAGGCCGCAGCGAAGAGAAGAGGGCGGACCGAGGACTTGACAATAACCGGTTTCAGCCTCTTCTTCTACGGGATGCCAATCTTCTGGTTCGGCATCATCCTGATGGTGCTGTTCGTGAGCATCTATCCGCTATTCCCAGCGGGTGGGTACATCACGCCGGGGACATCACCGACCCCGCTCACTTTCAGCAAGCTTGCCGACATCTTGAGGCACATAGTGCTTCCCGCGACCACGCTCACGATAGGCTCCCTCGCAGGAATCATCCTGATACAGAGGAACTCACTGATCGATGTCATGACAGAGGACTACATCACCACCGCGTACGCGAAGGGGCTCTCGGAGGCGCAGGTGATGAAGAGACATGCGACCCCCAACGCGAGGCTGCCCGTCGTGACAACGCTGGCAATGGATACGGCGTTCATATTGGGCGGGGCGTTCCAGATCGAGGTCGTGTTCAGCTACAGAGGAATCGGATGGGTGACCATCGATGCCATCCACAAGCAGGATTACCCCCTGCTGCAGTTCATATTCTTCATCGGGGGAGTGGCGGTGGTTATCGCCAATCTGGTCGCTGACCTGATCCTGGTCAAACTGGACCCGAGGGTGTCGATTACATAGGAGGTGACCTTGCATGAAGTTCGAGAATACCATGGAAGCTGGCGTACGCAGGCTTCTCGCCTTCAACCCCGTCATCGCAGACAAGGCTGGCTTGTCGGCCAGAGGCGCGGGGAGAACCATAGACCTCTTCCTGAAGACCTGGATGGGAGTCATCGGCCTTTTGATCATAGCGTTCTTCGTCGGCATGGCGGCGTATGCGGATCTGTTCGTGCCCTACGAGAGGACGGACGTCGGGACAGACAACCTCGCCTCGGAGTCCTGGGAACATCCGTTCGGAACCGACGCTCTGGGAAGAGACGTCCTGACAAGGACGATGCACGGGACCAAGGCATCCCTGTTCATAGGATTCACCGCGATGTCGATCTCCATGGGCCTCGGCACGGTAGTCGGGCTCGCCTCCGGGTACTGGGGGGGCTGGAGGGACGAGGTCATAATGAGGGTCAACGATGTCTTCCTCTCCATCCCGTGGCTCGTCCTCATGATCGTCATAGCCTCGATCTGGGGAGCACAGGACCTCAGCTCGGTCATAGCGGTCATCGGCTTGACAGGCTGGTCAACGACGGCCAGGATAGTCCGTTCGCAGGTGCTCTCTCTCAAGACCAGACAGTTCATCGAGCGCGCGCGGGCGATTGGTGCTGGCGACGCGCACATCATCAAGAAGCACATCCTGCCGAACGTCGTCCCGCTGATATTCGCTAACGCCATCCTCACCATCGCGATATCGATCCTGTCGGAGAGCAGCCTGAGTTTCCTCGGCCTGGGACCCCAGGACGTCGAGACCTGGGGGAGGATCCTCGAGGACGCGTACAACGCGAGCGCGGCCCTTGGCGGTCCGTATCTGTTCATCGTGATGCCGGGCCTGTTCATCGTGATCGTCGTGCTCGGGTTCACGTTCATCGGGTACGCGATGGACGAGGTCCTGAACCCGAAGCTGAGGAAGAGATAGGCAGGCACCAGATGCCCGAAAAACCCCTTAGCCGTTGTTTATCTCCACAGCAACCTTAAAATACGGAATGCCGTTATCGAGCCCTACCTAGGTCTCTTCAGAGGTATCCAGATGGCACAGAAGGCGAGGGTGACGGCCAAGAAGGTCAAGGACAGGTGGCGGGCGAAGGAATGGTACAAGATATACGCCCCCGACATGTTCAGCAAGATGCTTCTCGGCGAGACCCCTTCGGAGAACCCGGAGGGCGTCATGGACAGGATGATCGAGGCCACGGTGCAGGACCTTACGGGCGACTTTTCCAAGATGCACATCAAGATCAAGTTCAAGGTCAACAAAGTCGTCGGCCTTGACGCCCACACGACCTTCGAGGGGCACGACCTGACCAGCGACTACGTCAGGAGGCTCACGCGCAGGAAGAGGACAAAGACCGATGCGGTGGTCGATGTCACGACCAAGGACGGCTGGCAGATCAGGGTGAAGCCCATGGCCGTGTCCGAGCAGAGGATACAGGCATCCCAGGAGACCACGATCAGACACATCATGAAGGAGACGAGCAAGCAGGTCGCGGCCCAGGCCACGATAGGCGAGTTCGTCAGGATGCTCATCATGGGGGAGCTCGCGAAGGCCGTCTCGGACGCGTCCAAGATGGTAGTCCCTATCAAGAAGATCGAGATCCGCAGGAGCGAGGTCTTGATGGCCGGGAAGATGCCCGATCCGAGCGAGGCGCCGATAATCGCTCCGCCGGAGCCCGAGCCTGAGGAGGCCGAAGAGGTTGCTCCCGCACCGACGGGCGAGGCGCCCGCGGAGGCCGCGCCCGCAGCCCCAGAGCCTGAGGCTCCTGCAGAGGACAAGGGGCCTGAGTGAAAGGCACCGACATGCCCGTCCCAAGGCCCGCATCAGTTCATGCGCAATGTCGGGGTGGCTCAGACTGGTGGAGCGTCGGACTCATAGGGAGTTCTTCTGACCAGATGCTCCTCGGACATCCGGAGGTCGCGGGTTCAAATCCCGTCCCCGACACCATTATCGGCGGAGAACGTATTCTGCGAACGCACTGGACGCGAGGGCCATGAGGATCATCATATACACCGGCAAGGGCGGCGTCGGCAAGACCTCGGTCGCAGCCGCGACGGCGCTCAGGTGCGCCGAGCTGGGCCACCGGACAATCGTGATAAGCACGGACGCGGCGCACAGCCTGGCCGACTCTCTGGAGGTGCCCCTGTCTGGCGTGGTGCAGCGGGTCGCGAAGAACCTGGACGGGCTCGAGGTCGACATGCAGCTCGAGCTCGAGACCCGCTGGAAGGAGATCCAATCGTACTTCTCCGACTTCCTCGCGTCACAGGGCATGGACGGCATCTCGGCGAAGGAGATGGCCGTGTTCCCGGGCATGGAGCTGATGTCCGCATTGTTCTACGTCGAGGAGTTCCACAAGGCGAAGACATACGATGTCGTCATCATGGACACCGCCCCGACCGCGGACACGTTGAGGCTGCTCGCCTTCCCCGACATCGCCAACTGGTACTTCGACCACCTGTTCCACATGGTGAAGAACGTCATCAAGATCGCCAGGGCGACCGTAGGCAGGTTCGTGTCCACCCCTCTGCCCTCGGACAGGTTCCTGGACGACCTCGAGGGCCTCAGGGAGAGGCTGCGGTACGTCAGGGACCTGCTGACGGACCCGGAGATCACCTCCGTGAGGCTCGTCGTGAACCCCGAGAAGATGGTGATCACCGAGACGCAGCGCGCGTACACGTACCTGTGCATGTACGGGTACACGGTCGAGAGCCTCGTCCTGAACAGGATCATACCCGAGAAGGTCCACGACCCGTTCTTCGCGGAGAAGCTCATAGAGCAGAGGATGCACCTGCACACCATCGACGAGATGTTCAACCCCCTGAAGACCTTCAGGGCGGAGCTGATGCCCCGGGAGGTGCTGGGGGCCAAGGCGCTGGAGAGGCTCGCCGAGCAGCTGTTCGGGAGCGAGGACCCCGCGAAGGTGCACTCCACGGAATCGCCAATGAAGATATACGGTGAGCAGGGCGCGAGCGTGCTCGCGGTGAAGCTGCCGTTCCCGATGGAGCAGAAACTAGAGCTATATACGCGCAGGGATGTTCTGACGTTGCAGCTAGGCGCGTTCAAGAGGTCCATCAGCCTCCCGCACGCCCTCACAGGGAAGAAGGTGCTCGGGGCGGAGATGGACGGCGCGTGGCTGAAGATCAGGTTCGAGGGTGAGGAGATTGGCAAAGGGAAAGCGGGAAAGGGGCGCGGAAGAGGCAAGGCGCCTCGAAAGGCATCTTGAGCAGATCGCGTCCAAGGTCACCGGCAAGGAGACCATGACCCATTTCGTGAACGCGGGCATGGAGGTCATCCAGGCCGCGAACGTCGCGCTCGAGCACATGGACGTGCCGGACGAGACGAAGCTGAGGATACACAGGGCCGAGCGCGAGGTCCTGCTCGCGACCAGGAGCTTCATCGATGCGATCCTGCTCGAGGTCGAGAAGGAGATCCCGAAGAAGACGGAGCTGACGAAGGTAGAGATCGTCCGAAAATCGAAATGATTGTGCGAGCATATCGCCTAGGCACAGCTTTTTTACACGAAGCACATTACCCATCAGAACCCTAGCGGATACTAGGGAGGTCAGATCATATGACTAAGATGTTGGTCCCGTACCCTGACAAGTGCACTGGCTGCAGGTTCTGCGAGATGGCCTGTTCGATATACCACGAAGGAAAGGTCAACCACGCCGACGCGCGGCTGCAGGTGCACAGGAAGAACATAAGGATAGACTTCCCGTCCGTGTGCACGCACTGCGTGTCATGCGGCGACGACTGCTGCGTCCTGCACTGCCCCGTCGAGGCGATCAAGAAGGAGGACGGACGCGTGTATGTGAACCAGGAGGAGTGCACTGCGTGCGGGACGTGCGTCGAGGTCTGCCCGTTCGGCGTCATGCGCATGGAGGAGAAGGCCTTCAACTGCGATCTGTGCGGCGGCGACCCCACATGCGTCAAGTTCTGCCCGATGGGCGCGATAAAGTACGAGGAGCCGAAGCCCGAGCAGTACGAGCTCGTGAAGAAGCTGCTCAGGGGGGAGTGAAGATGAAGGGTTACGCAGGCAAGATCCTCAAGGTGGACCTGACGACCGGGCACTCGCACGCGAGGGCGCTCGACGAGAAGCACGCGAGGAAGTACCTGGGAGGCCAGGGGTTCGCGGTCGAGATCGTGTACCACGGTGTCCCGAAGGGCGCGGACGCGCTCTCCCCCGAGAACGTCCTGGCGATGGCGGGCGGCGTGTTCGACGGATACCCGGTGCCCACGGGCGGCAAGACGGTGTTCGCATCGAAGTCCCCGGCCACGGGCGGGCTCGCGGAGAGCGTCATGGGCGGCTCGATCGGGGCCGAGCTCAGGCACGCGGGGTATGACGCGCTGGAGATCGTGGGGAAGGCGGACGGACCATCTTATTTATTCATCGAGGACGGGAAGGTCGAGGTCAACGACGCATCCGACCTCTGGGGCAAGGACACCAGGGAGGTCCCCGAGATGCTCAAGAAGAAGCATGGCTGGGACGTCAAGGTCGCGTGCATAGGTGTAGGAGGAGAGAAGCTCTCGAAGATGGCGTGCATAGATTGCGACGACAGGCAGGCTGGCAGGGCGGGCCTGGGCGCGGTCATGGGCTCCAAGAACCTCAAGGCCATCGTGGTCAGAGGCACGAACGACCTCGTGCCCGCGGACGCGGGCAAGGTGCTCGAGATAGCCCTCAGGTACCAGAAGATCATGGAGGCCGCTCCGTCGTTCATCGAGGACACGAAGTACGGCACCGGCGAGTTCCTGGGCTGGATCAACAAGGAGAAGGGCGTGTTCCCCACGAGGAACTGGCAGGAGAGCGTGTTCAAGGAGAGGGAGCAGGTGGACCCGTACTACTGGGCGCCCAAGTACGTCACGAAGAACAAGGCGTGCTTCGCTTGCACCAAGCCCTGCGGGAAGCTGTTCGAGATTAAGGGCGGCAGGTTCGACGGCACTGCGCTCGACGGGATAGAGTACGAGACCCTCTACTCGCTCGGGGGCGCGTGCGGCAACGCCGACATCGAGAGCGTCGCGAGGGCGAACGAGGTCTGCGACCTCGTGGGCATCGACACCATCTCCGCCGGCGTGGCGATAGGGTTCGCGATGGAGCTCTACCAGAGGGGCATAATCACGGAGAAGGATGTCGGCTTCAAGCTCACCTGGGAGAACGCTCCGGACGCGGTCCCGAAGATGTGCGGCATGATGGGCAGGCGCGAGGGATTCGGGGACGTGCTCGCGGACGGCGTCAGGGTCGCGGCGCAGCGGATCGGCAAGGGGGCCGAGAGGTACGCCGTGCACACCAAGGGCATGGAGCCGCCCGCATACGACGTCAGGGGCATGAAGGGCCACGGGCTGGCGTACATGACCTCCACCAGGGGCGCGTGCCACCTGAGGGCCGGGTTCTACGCACCCGAGCTCGTCGGCAAGTTCTGGCGCTGGGAGGGCATAGACAGGTTCAGCCCCGTTGGCAAGGGGGCCATGGTCGCCACGATGGAGAACTTCATGTGCGTCTACGACTCCGTGGGCCTGTGCAAGTTCTCGAGAGGGTTCTTCCTGATAGACAAGCTCAGGGAGGTCATCGAGGCCGTCACGGGGCTCAAGTTCACCGAGGACGAGCTGCTCAAGATAGGCGAGAGGATACACAACATGAAGGGCGACTTCAACGCCAGGGAGGGCATCACGAGGAAGGACTGGCTCCTGCCCCCGAGGATCACCGAGGACCCGATCGTCGACGGACCCTCCAAGGGCAGCAGGATAACCGTCGAGGAGATGAACGGGATGCTCGACGATTACATGGCGGCCCGCAACTGGAGCAGCGAAGGGGTCCCGAGCCCGGAGAAGCTCAAGGAGCTCGACCTCTGAGCGGGTGAAACCCGATAGAAGAGGTCTCACGACCTCTTCAAACCGATTCCATTTTTCATAATCCGGTCTCAGGAGCGGGCGGGCTAGAGCACCCGCATGGTCTCCGCGAGCTCGTCGAGCTTCTTCTTGGCGAGCGCGACGTCACATCTGGTCGGCAGGACGGCGACGATGAGCGCCTTGCGCCCGGCCCCGATCACGATGAGCTTCGCGTCCTCGCTCTCGACGACGACGGTCTGCGGGGTCCCCACGCGCAGCTCGGAGTTGGCCGTGGAGGCCGCCCCCAGAAGGGTAGCGCACATGATCGCGAAAGTCTCGGCGGAGACGCCCTCAGGGACATCGGAGGCGATGATTAGCCCGTCCCTGCTGATGATTGCGGACGCGACCGCTCCGCAGCTCTGCCTGAGCGACCTCAGGGCGGGTTTCAGCTCCGTGTCATTCCCCCCCTATCGGTTCGGTCTTGAAAACGCAGTGCTTGTCCCCTTTGCTGACGCACTCGATCTCCTCGCAATGGAGCCTCCTGTGCGAGTTGGCCTCGTAGACCTTCCTCACGATGCCCCTGAGCCTGTGGCACGTAGGTATGTCCGCCTGGGACGATTCCACCGACCCTTCCGCGACCGCGGTCGTTTCCTCGAAGACGATGTTGTCGACCCAGCCTCTGGCCCTCAGGAGGTTGGCGCAAATCTCGAAGTACTTCTCAGGCTCCTGCAAGGCGATCTTGGATATCTCCTCGCCCAGTATCATGCCCTCCCTGAAAAACAGGCCGTAGCATGCCTGGGACATGACGCCTTCGTAGAGCTTCCTGATCTCCTCGAACTCGAACTGCGAGAGCTTGACGAACTTCATGGGCTCGCTCTGTGGATTCATATCGAGCATATTTAAGGTTTGGTTCAGGCAATCACGCCAGTCTGGAGATGCCAAGAACGAGGCCGACCCCCTAGGACGGTTGAAAGCCTTTTAATCGCGGGACCCTATTCCAGCATCAGGATAGGATGTTCTCGGAACAGGACGGGGAATTGGCGGTCAAGATAGCCAGGGCGGTCGTCGAGGCGCATGTCAGGCGACAGAAGCCGCCTGCTTTCGAGGTCCCGGGGAGGTTCGAAGAGAAATCGGGTGTGTTCGTCACGCTCACCACATACCCCTCGGACGATCTCAGGGGATGCATAGGCTACCCGGAACCCCTCCTCCCCCTGATCGAGGCTCTGAGGGATTCCGCAGTCAGCGCATGCTCGAGGGACCCTAGGTTCCCGCCGGCACGCGCAGAAGAGCTGGACAAGACCAGGGTGGAGGTCAGCCTCCTGACCCCACCCCAGGAGATAGAACCGAAGAAGCGCACGGACCTCCCGGGGATGGTCAAGGTCGGCGAGGACGGCCTCATAGTCCAGAAGGGATGGGCCAGGGGACTCCTGCTCCCTCAGGTGCCGGTCGAATGGAAGTGGGACGCCGAGGAGTTCCTGTGCCAGACCTGCATCAAGGCCATGCTACCCCCGGACAGCTGGCTCCAGAACGAGACCAAGATCTTCAAGTTCCAGGCAGAGGTGTTCTCGGAGGACAAGCCCTGCGGGAAGATCAGACGAAGGAAGCTCAGTGAAGACCATGCAAGTTGTCGTTGAGGGTAACTGCTTCGTCTCCGGCAGGATTGAGAGATGCTGCATCGGCATCGAGAACGGAAGGATAGTCAGGATAGCGAAAGTCCTTGAAGGTGACCGCAAGTTCGACTTCGGCTCCAAACTCATCATCCCGGGGGCGACCGACTGCCACGTCCACTTCAGGGACCCTGGGATGACTCAGAAGGAGGATTTCGCCTCTGGCTCGCTCGCAGCGGTACACGGCGGTGTCACATGCGTGTTCGACATGCCGAACACGAAGCCCGCCACGACGACCATGGAGGCCTTCGAGGAGAAGAGGGGCATCGCGTCCGCGAAGAGCATGGTGGATTTCGGGCTGTTCGCGGGCATTCTGCCGGGGGTCGACGTCCAGGCGCTCGCCCCGAAGTGCATAGGGTTCAAGCTCTACATGGCCGGGACCACGGGCGGCCTCCTGACCCCATCGCTCGAATCCGTGAAAAAGGAGATCGCAGCGGTCGCCGCGTCAGGGAAGGTGCTCGCTGTCCACGCGGAGGACGAATCGCTCCGGAGGAAGGACCCTGAGAAGGACCTCGGAGACCACCTCAAGAACCGGAGCAACGAATGCGAGACGAGCGCGATCAGAAAGGTCCGGCAGGCGGCGTCCGCATGCAGGCTCCACGTGTGTCATGTCTCGGCCAGGGAGTCTCTCCCGCTCCTTTCGAAGAGTGCGAACCTCACGACCGAGGTGTCCCCTCACCACCTCTTGCTGGACAAAGCCTCTAGCCTGGGTACGAAAGGCAAGGTCAACCCGCCGCTGAGAAGGAGGGAGGACCGGCAGGCCATGTTCCAGGCGCTCAAGAACGGAGAGTTCGACATCGTCGCCTCCGACCATGCGCCTCACACCCTCGATGAGAAGGATGAGGACTTCGAGTACGCCCCGACAGGCATGCCGGGGGTGGAGACGATGCTACCGCTGATGCTGCAGCTCGTGAGGGACAGGCACATCGCCTTGGAAGACCTCGTGAAGCGGCTCTGCGAGAGGCCCGGCCAAATATTCGGGGTCCCGAAGGGGAGGATCGAGCCTGGGTACGACGCCGACCTCGTCGTCATCGACCGCATGGAAGGGAGCGAGATAAGGGCGGACAGGCTGCACTCGAAATGCGGTTGGACCGCCTTCGAGGGGATGCCGGCGGTTTTCCCGAAGGCGGTCTTCCTCCGGGGCGAGATAGTCGTCGAAAACGGTTCGGTCGCAGGGGACCGGAGGGGAAGGGGAGTCATTGATGCGGCCAGATGAGCTGCCTCCGGACTGGCCGGAGGTCGACTTCTCCGAGCTGCGAGGCAAGACCTACAACTGCATCGACCGCTGCGCGCTGTGCTGCCTCTGCCAGCCCGAGCTCCTCCCCGACGAGGAGAAGAGGTTCAGGAACGACCCCAGGCTGTCGAAGGCCATCGCGTCGGAGCACATCTCCTCCGATGTCGAGGGCGTGGCCATCAGGCTCAAAGGTTCGCACGGCGCATGCTACTTCCTCGACAACAGGAGATGCGGCATCTACGGCGACCGCCCACACTACTGCAGGGCGTTCCCAGTGAACGTGTTCGTAGGCTGGAGGGTGCAGCTCTACGCCAACCTCTCATGCAGGGGGATCGGGCTTCCAGGCGAGGACCTCCTCGCGACGGGCAGGAAGATGGCGGAGGGGTTCGGGAAGGAGATGCTCGCGTCCGAGGTTGCGGAGGCCGCGAGGGTGTTCGACGAGTTCGTGGGCAACACCAGGGATGCGCGGATCGCGCAGTCCTTCGCATCTGTCAGAGGGGGGGCCACTGCATTGGCAGAGGAGATGGTGGACCGTCTGGGTCTGAGCAGGGTGCTGACCTATGCGGAGCACGGCAATACGAGACAGAACTCTTCCGTACAGGACATAGTCAGGCTCGTGCGGAGGACCGACGCGGAGGCGAACCTGGAGGAGAGGGCCCTGATCGACGGGACGGAGCTCTTCGACCTGCCGGAGCTGAGCCATCTCCCGATATACATCGACGAAGCGCTCAAGTGGAGTATATTCCAGCTGAAGGGGCACGAGATCGTGGGATACGTCCTCGACGAGGACGGGGGGATCGACGAATGCTCGAGGACCGACCCGTCGGATACGGAACTCCTGCCGATCAAGGGCGACGGTGCCAGGGCGGTCTCGGAGTACCTGGCGGTCGTCAACTCAAGGGACTGCTTCCTGGGACACGCGGCCCACCTGTGCGACATGGAAGGGTACGAGTTCAACTTCGCCCAGGTCTACCTGGGCGCGCTCGCCAACAACGCACTCGACCTATGGTGGAGGGCGTCGTTCCTGGCGAGGATGGAAGGGAAGAAGGACCTGGGGGCGAGGGAGATCAGGGAAGGAGTGATATTCTACGACATGGACCTCCTGGACCTCCCGACCATAGGGGCGTTCATCTAGACGGGTATCCTTCGCCCGACGAGGCGGGTGCCACGGCCCATGACTGAATTCGTACATTGCTGGCCCCCCGTTTGATTGAATTCGTATCGATTCTCTTTCATTCGACCAACTCCAATCGAAAGCGTTATCTATCCGACTTTCATGTAGTGTTTTCGAATGTTTTGGTGGGGGACACCGTGACGGATAAACAAACTCCAGTAACGCTCGACAAGAACGACAAGATCATCTTGAAAATACTTCAAGAGGATTGCAACGTGAGCCTGAAGAAGATCGGCGAGAAGACCGGGCTGTCGTCCTCGACGGTTCACTACAGGATCAACAGGCTCATCGACGAGAACGTCATAACCGGCTTCAAGGCCTGCGTCGACCCGCTTAAGGTGGGCAAGGAGATACTGGCCATATCGCTCGTGACCGGGAGATACGGCCCCGACTACTCGAAGAAGATCGGGGAGAAGATGGCGAAGATCAACGGCGTGTGGGCCGTGTACTTCCTCCTGGGCAACATCGATTTCGCAGTCCTCCTAAGAGCCTCCTCCAGGGAGGAACTGAAGGAGATCGTGGATTCGTTCATCAAGATAGAGGAAGTGGAGAGGAGCAACACCTACCTGATCCTCGAGCGGCTGAAGGAAGACATGACAGTCCAGCTGTAGTCCGGACGTCACTGCAGGCGCATTCGCACTGTCTCAAAATCAGCGCATGCTCTGCTTGCACTTTGTGAGGGCGACCAGATAATCCTCGATCCTCTTGAGGCGCTTGTTCAGGGTGCCCAGGTCCGTTCCGAGCTGACCGACCGTCTGCAAGAACTCGTCGGGTATCCCGACCTCGGTCGGGGCCGCGACCGACTCAGGGATCGACGACTGCACCTGAGCCAACATTTCCTTCAGCGCAGTGACATCGTCCGTAAGCACCTCGAACCTCGGGTCGTCCTCTTCCTCCTCTTCCTCGCCCTCCGGCTGAGGAGGGGGAAGGCTCGCGGACCCGATCGCCTTGTCGATCTTCCTGTCCGTGGTCGCCAGTATCACGCCGAGGCCTTTGGCCATCTTCTTGTCCAGCGTGACCTTGAACTCCTTGAGGTCCGCCTTGAGGGTCCGTTCGAGCTCCTCGATCATGGCATCCTGGGTCTCCACCTTCTTCACAAGCTCCCCAAGGGCCTTCAGCTCCTTCGCCACCGACTGGAATATCTCCAGACCCTTGTCGTCAAGCACGATCTGGTTCGTGGGGGGCGGATAGCTCCTCAACGAGTCGACCATGGAGAGCATGTCCACGCCCGGACCCGTCCTGAGGATGGTCTGCCGTAGGGGCTCCAGCTTGGCCATGGCCGATTCCGCCATCTTGACCGGGCTCTTGTTCCACTGGGAGACGTCCTTGAGGTCGTCCAGGAGCTTCTCCAGCTGTCTGGTGGAATCGACAAGGTCCGAGCTCTCCAGCGCCCGGATGTCGCGGATCGCGTCGCGCTTCCCCTTGGAGACGGCATCGTCGGCCTTGAAGCCCTCGTGAGGGTAGGCCGTGACGAGGTACGATATGCCGGACATGACCTTGCCCATCACGTAGTCCCACGTCTGGGACGCCACGAATATGGTGGACTTCTCCGCCTTCTCGAAAAGCATGCAGAAGCAGCCGTTGGGCATGAAACAGACTTCGACGCTGTATGGATGGTTCCGAGCGAACATCGGGACATGCTCGGAACCCTCGCTCTGGACTGCGCTGAGATATGCGCCTACGTAGGCCCTGGCGTAGTTCGCTAGGTCTATGTCGGATGGAATCCGACCCTTTGGTTCCTGTTTGATGTCCGTCATGACAGCACCAGCCCGGCATCCGCTGGAGCCTCACAAGCGTCTGAGCGCGGAAGGCAAACCGTAGCAGTGCATCTGCTGAACGTGTGAAATACGTTTCCGGTCAAATCTCGGACCTGATAATCATCTCTGCGCCGATTCGGGACCGCGGGATCATTTGGCGACGGAGGTAACGTAGTCCTCGGACCAGCGAGTCTGGCCGTTCTTGAGCTCGAACTTGAGTCGCACTTTGCAGTCGTCGAAGTAGATGAACGCCCGCTTCACCTGCGAAACATAAAGCCGCTCCCATTTCCCCCGCTGCGTCAGGGCCTTTCCCTCGCACGATATCAACCCCTCCGAGAGCAGCGTGTTCACCCTTCTGTACCCCAGGGTCATCGGGATGTCCAGCTGATGGCACATCTGTTGGACGCTCCTCGGCCTGTCCCTGGCGTATGTGAGGATCTTGGTCGAGTATTCGTCTATCAACAGCCGCGACAGTTCGTACGCATTCAACGGAGAGGGCCCTCCGACGACGCTATCTCACGTATGTGCTCATAAACCATCGGGCTCAATTCTAGACCGCGAATATCACGGCCGAGACACCGTATCGATTCTGACACCCGAGAGACTCCTTCCAGATGTTCCAAGAAGCAGGTCTGGCAGCAACAAGTGATTTTCAAAGAATGAAAACAAAAGCACAAATATATATATTCAAGAATAAGATGCGCCAGAAGAGGGAAGGACGGAGCATCACCCATCTTTCCCCAAGCGAGGGAGATTACGGCCACCGAGTTGGGAATAGCGCAGATACTCACGGACGAGTATAACATGAACATCCTGGCTGCCACAAGCCACAAGGCCAGGAGTGCGCGCGAGCTCGCGTTCATGTTCGACATCCCCCTGGCGAGCTGCTACCGGAAACTCCGGGAGCTCGGCGAGGCGGAACTGATCGAACAGGAGGGGAGCGAGCTCACATCGGATGGTAAGCGATACAGGGTCTACAGATCGAGGATCGGCAGTGTGACCCTTGTGTATGACAAAGGAATCTTGCGGATGAAAATGGACATGACCTACAGATCCGCCCCCTTGGAGATCGTCCAGAACATGGGGATCCCGAAGCCAAGGGAACTTTGATCAGACATATCCGCTGACCAGCGAAGGATGGGCGCAGGCTAGTGGGCACCTAGATAGGATTGTCCAGCTAGCGTGAGCCCTGAGCGCGCCTCCGACTTCGACGAGCGCTTTGGACGCTTACGCCGAACGCGCAAAATCATTTTCTTTTTTGGATTTCACAGCGGAAGCTTATTTTATCACGTTTGACAATCATTCCTTGCTCTCAGGGGCGACAATCGTCTCTTGAGACCCACGCTAGGACTATCCACAGGGCATGTAGACCTCTTTCGGGAGTGAGCGAGAGAAGAAGAACGGGCGGATAGGCCAGCGGAGTGTTCTGGCATCAACGACCTGCCGATTAGCTTGAAGACCCATGAGGCCCCCCTCCACGGGCCTCACCAGGTCTTCTCAGGTCGTTGGCATCGGATCCTCCGCTGGCCTATGTACCGCCGCACCGAAGGAGGTACAGAAATGAAGAAGATAATGGAACCTAGACGGGTGCGGATGGACGACCGCGGCGATATGGGCATCGGGACCTTGATCATTTTCATCGCCCTGATACTAGTATCCGCTGTGGCCGCGGGTGTGTTGGTCCAAACCGCATACACGCTTCAGCAGCAGGCGGAAGCGACGGGCGATCAGGCGATAAAGGAGGTGTCCACAGGCCTCAGGGTACTGGCACTGTACGGGACGACCGACGGCAACCTGACGTACATAACAGACCTGTACATGAAGGTCGCATTGTCGGCAGGCAGCCCGGTGATCAACCTCTATGATCTAGTAATAGAGATATCCACCGGGATAGCGGACTCATCGTTGAGCTACACGGACTCGGCGACGCCGGGGACGGGCCTGTTCAACGTGACATCCATCAGAGACACTTACCCGTACAACATCTGGACCGCGACGGATGTGGGCATAACCCAGGGCGACATCGCCTTGATCCACGTCAATCTGACGGCCCAGGGCATGGACCTGAGGACGCAGCAGGATGCGACCGCCCTGCTCATACCGAAGCACGGCATTCCCACATTCGTGATGCTGACGACACCGTCTGTGTACTCCAACATATATGAACTGCTGAACTGAGGAGGACCTGAGCGAACGGAGGGCAAGAGCATGGACGAAGAATACAGGAGGTCGGCGCTCGAGTACATGAGCGTCGATTTCAGGACGAACCTGGTCGTGATGCGCTGGCTCACGTTCCTGCTTGAGAAGGTCAAACGGGAAGCCCTGCCCGACCTGTTCGGGTACTACGAGCGGATCGGATGGATGAGCGAACGGGTCAAGAACATGCTGGTGCAGGTGTCCGAGGGGGCGAAGCCCTCGGAGAGGCCGCCCCAGGACGAGATCGTGATCGACGAGGACGTCGAGGACCACAGCCTCCTGATCTCCAAGGAACCAGTCACGGGCTCGAGGAAGGCTCCGGCGGAGAACACCGGCTGGCAGCTCACGCCCGAGGACCACATCAAGTCCTGGGCGTTCCTGATGGAGATCAAGGGCGAGCCGGTGGACAAGAACCTCTGGTGCGACCTCGAGACCCGGATCGACAGCTTCGAGTTCAGCGTAGAGGAGTACTACCGGATATGACCGGCGGACCGTTCGGCAGGCGAGCGTGATGTGAGAGGCGATCTTAGCACAGGGCAGCGTCCAGGGTTGGATGGGACCTCGGTCCGGACAACAAACCCCTTCAGTGTTCTTATCTTTCGAAGCGCTAGCGGTGATTGTCGCGCATGAAAATCACGGCTGATGTTCTTATATAATTTCGAACGGGATAGTAGATGGAGAAGCCTCCACGCATCTCGGGGCACTATCCACAGGGCATGTAGACCGTAGGCTCTCGTCCCAACGACGAGACCAGTGACCTCGGAACCGGGGTCCATCGATTCTGATAGTGTCTTGATGCTGAGAGAGCCGTCTATCGACTCTGCCGGTCCCATGCCCTCTGCGAAAGGAGCGGTCTGGGATGTCTCTGCACAAGATGCAACGGAACCTGAATGCTGACGAAGAGGGCGACGTAGGTATCGGTACTCTGATCATATTCATCGCGATCGTGCTGGTCGCAGCCATCGCCGCCTCGCTCATATTGTACGCGACAGCGCTGCTCCAGCAGCAGGCTCAGAAGACCGTGGACGAATCCGTTTCGGAGGTGTCTGGAGGGCTCGCGGTGATCAACATAGCGGGTGACCGGAACCCGGCCGGTGCGGATTCCGTGATAGTCTCCGCGTACATGCCTTCGGCGGACGAGCAGGCTCCTCTGGCAGGGGTTCTCTACAATGTGACGGCCAGCGGGGACGGGACCTCCCCCCTCGTTATGGTTCTGAACTGGTCCTCCGCGACGGACTACGGTTCTGGGCTGTCCGAGGAGATAGTATACAGGACCTCCGTCTACGACCCGACCAACCCGTCATCGTTCAATGAGCAGATCGCGAGGAACAGACTCCTGACCCTCGACCAGATCGACTCCAGCTACGAGCTGGTCAGGTTCGATTCCGGCTTCGGGCCGGCAGTCCAATACTCCGACTACTCGGCAAGGGACGATAATGCCACATCGTACGCCTATGCCATCGTGGGTGTCGACAATGCCGGGAACAGGGTCATCTACGGGGCCATCGACAGCTCGGCATCGACTATCGACACGACCCAGGACGAAGACAGGACCGTGCCTTCCGGAGGCTCGATGACCAGCACGGCCAAGCCCGACGATTACTCTGTGGCCCTCTTCTGGGTGCCCGCGACCGACGCGGGAAGCGGCGTCAATGCCCAGTACCTGTACAGGAGTGAGGTTTCCGTATCCGCCCCTGGGACGGTGGTCGTTGATGGCAGGACCAGGCTGGTCATGCCCGATGCGACGCTTCTGGCTGGATTCAACGCGACGGTCTCGAGTTACGTCGATTCTCCGCCAGCAGTCGGAGACTACACATACTTCGTCGTCGCAGAGGACAGCTCCTGCAACCAGGTGTACATTGGCTCGCTCACGTACACCGCCACCGTCGCGGACAGCGGGTCCCCAACACCCGTTTCCGACCTATGCATGCATCAGTCCCTCCAGGCAGTCTCTCTGACCTGGACGAGCGGCTCGGACGAGGAGACGGATGTCAGAGGATACTGTGTGTTCAGGGCGGCCAGCGTAGCCGAGCTCGACAGCATCGAGGAGCTGCTGTCGATGAGCCCGCTCGCCATGCTGGGGGCCGATGCGACCAGCTACGATGACTACTCTGGATCCGGCGGGAGCCTGTACTACTACACGGTCATGACAGTCGATTCCGCAGGCAACTACGCCCAGCCAGTCGTGGCCACGAACACCATACAGATGATCGAGATCAAGGTGAAGACCGTTCCTGGGAGCGACCCGATCGTCTTCACCTCCCTCATGATCGAGATCACCGACGGTGAGAGGGACGCAACGCTGCGGTTCAACGCCGGCACCTACGGCCCTGAGGGCGCCACCAACACGAGCTTCTCCGTCGAAATCCTCAGAGACCCGGACAGTGTGTTCGCAACCACGTATTCGCTCACGGACGGCGGCTTGGTCAAGATATTCATCGACGCGGGAGAGATCGGCCTGAACCTGCATGCGGAGTCGTCGTTCATGATCAAGTTCATCCCGAGCTTCGGGCAGCCGACGATCGAGGAGTGCATGATCCCGTACATCGGGACGTACAGGTACATCAACCTGGTATAGTGAGGTGCGTGGCGCCTGGGGAGCCAGTGTAAACCATTTCCTGATCTCTCATTCCACCCCTGCGCGAATCACTGCTGAGAATCATCTCTCGCTGTCTCGTTCAATATTTGTATCGGACCCTTTAAGATATTATTCTGTGTTAGTCAGAACGAGAGAGGTCTACATGCCCTGTGGATAGTGCCCCTCAACATAACCTTGGGGGGCACATCTCTCTCACTCCCCGCGGAAAGAAAGTGCGATCGCTGATCGGAGGTGAGCACGAGAAGCATGGGAAGGATCGGTGACGCTGGTTCATCGCCAGCGGCAGATTGACGCCATCGAGCTTTTCAACAAGCGAGACTCGAGGCGGGAAACCTGTGCGATTTGGATAAGCCCTTCGGTGAGCGAAAGCTCTCGACGCCCTGCGATTAGGCAGGGGAGCCAGGATCGGCTCGGAACGATCCTCTGGCCGGGAGAGGTCCCGGACGTCCCTCAGGTACGTAACCTGGGAAAAGAGATGAAATGTGGAGGCAAAAGAAATGCAAAAACTAGCGTGGAAGAAGAGAAAGATGGAAGAGGAAGGTGAAATGGGTGTCGGTACCCTGCTCATCTTCATCGCCATGATTCTCGTGGCCGCAGTGGCTGCGGGTGTCTTGGTGCAGACCGCATACAAGCTGCAGCAGCAGGCCGAAGCGACCGGTGAGGAAGCCCTGCAGGACGTTGCGACCGGGTTCAAGATCCTCGCAGTCTGGGGAACGACAGATTCCAGCGGAGTCATTGACCAGGTCTACCTGAAGATCGCCCTGACCGCAGGCAGCCCCGGCATCAACCTGAACAGCACGAAGATTGAGATTGTTCAGACCATCGGCGGTACCACGACCTCGGAGATAACGCTCGATGCGGCCGACGCCTACGAGGGGGTTGCGGGCACGACGGTCTTCGGAATGGAGGAACTGAGAGACATGGCCCCTCTGACCTCAGAGGGTATGATGACCTCCGGTGACGTATTCGAGATACACCTCGACCTCAACGAGACCACGGGCATGGACATGCCGCTCGACCCGCAGGAGCAGATATCTATCCTCCTGATGCCGAAGCACGGTGTCCCAACGCTGTGTGTGATAACAGCGCCCTCGACGCTTGAAGCGTCCAGCGTCGTCGTGCTGAAGTAGAGACACAAGCCTCGAACTAGTCCCTTGGATCAGGGCATCCCTCAAACCCCTCCTTTCCCTTTGGGAAAGGGCCTTTGAGGGACAGATCCTGGTCCAAATGCACGGGGATTGGGTGACACGATGGTCGGCCTGTTCCGAAAGAAACCAACGAAAGATAGTTCCTCCGCCCGAAGGAAGCTCAAAGACTTCGAAGAAGAGGAGGAAGCTCTCGAGACGGAAGAGGAGTCCGAAGAAGAGGTCTCGCCGCGCAAGGGCAAGGGAAAACCCGCCCGGGACGCGGACGAAGAGGTCGAAGACGAGGTGATCGGCGTAGACGAAGACAGCGCCGGACTGTCCAGCGTCAAGGAGATGAGCGAACTCCTTGGCCGTATGGATGAGGTCGCAGACAAGCTGGGAAGGCTCGATTCCGCGCTTACCATGGTGCGGAACGATACAACCCAGGTCCGCGATCGCATGAACCAGACGGAGCAGGACATCCGGAGGCTATTGTCCGTCTACGAGGTCGTCTCGGCGAAGTTCAACCCCTTCATCGAGATCTCCGACAACGGCGCTTCCAAGCCCGGAGCGGCCGCCCCGGCGGCCCCTGGCAAGGGAGAGGAACTGAAGCTCCCCGAGATAGACCTCGGAGGAGACCTTCCAGAGTTCCGTCCGTTCCAGGATGGAGAGCCCGAGGAGCTGCCTTTCGTGCCAAGGAAACCCGCCGAACCTAATAGAGGCGCCCCCCCGTGGGAGCCAGGGACGTCGACTGTGGTCATGGAAAGGGGACCAGCGGGGTCCTCGAGACAGAGAGCGCCACCAACGGACAAAGCATCCCAAGACGTGGTCTACGAACGCGAGGTCCGGGCAGCTGCTAAGAGCAAGCACAACAAGAAGCCCTTGCTAGCCTACATCGCCCATGACTACCTCACGCTCGTGATGGTCATGCGCTGGATAGAGTTCCTGTTCGAGCGTGTAACGCGCGACAAGATCTCTCTCGTGCTTGACTACTACGTCGATGTGGGATGGATAAGCGAGGACGTGAAATCAGAGGTCATGTCCTATGCCCGCGGCGAGATGCAGGACATCACGAAGTACATGGCGCCCGAGGAGGCTCGGGAAGAGGTATTCCGCGAGATGCCCGTACCAGCCGCCGCGCCCTACAAGAAGGTAGAGGACTGGCGTCTGTCCGCTGAGGACCACCTCAAGTCCTTGCTCTTCATACAGAAGATCGCAGGGCTTGAAGTCGACAAAGATCGACTGAACTCACTTGAACAGAACATATCGAAGTTCAAGGAGAGCCTGGAGGGCTTTCATGGGGTTTAGTGTCTCGGCAACAATGGCGATATTCTTCGCCTCTTTTCTAATTCTTTTTTCTATTCTTTATTCTTCTGTAAACAGCGCGTTCGACGACATGCAAACTGCCTTCGACGAGAAATACGACGGACTCCAGGCCAGATCCGACACGAGTATGAGTATCATCGACACGGCATACTACAGGGAGGACAACTCGCTCGTGATAGATGTCCTGAATACCGGAACGACTTCACTCGATGTGAACTGCACACAGCTTCTGGTGGATGGGGTCCTGACATCCTCAGCGACATTCCAGATACAAGGAGTGACGACCGAGATCTGGCAGCCGAACGAAGTACTCACCATCACTCTCACGAACCCAGACATAGGGTTCTCATCCGATGTGTACGTCCGGACGGGCGGCTCCAACAACGCCCAGCTGACCTCTCCGACGAACATAACCGCCGGCGAGAAGGTCTACATCGTGGACGACACTGGCATCGATGTGTTCAGCCTCGACGGCACTTACGAATTCACGATCACAGACACTGTCAACACACCTACCCCCGGGGACGTGAAGGTCTACGGGGACTACCTCTATGTTATGGACAACGCATCGCACGTGGACAGGTTCACGCTCGACGGAGTCTGGGTGGATAGTATAGTATATGACGCGGTGAACACGCCGACGCCTAGATCCATCGCGGTCGACTCCGACTACATCTACGTCGTGGACGACTACGACCACATAGACAGGTACAACCGCGCTGCAGGCACGTTCGTGAACCAGTTGATATCCAACGGTGGCACGATGACCTCCCCGAGGGACATGTCCGTTGGCGCGTACATATTCGTCATCGACCGCGAGTCTGGCCTGTACCAAGTTGACCGGTACGCCCTCGACGGCACCGGCGGGACCATGATCGTGGGTTCTGCGAGGCTCGCGAATCCGACAGACATCTCCGCGAGCTCTGCAGGACTGCAGGACACCTACGTGTACATTGTCAACAACAGCCGCGAGATACTCGTGTTCGACGAGAGCGGCACATATCAGGGTTCAGTGGATGATGGATTGAGCAGCTCTGTCCGGGGCGTCGACGCCACCGGGAAGATATTCGTCCTGGACGGAGTGAACGGGCTCGTAACCGAGAACCTCGGCACGAGCATCAAGGTGGTGGCGGAGAACGGAGTCTCGAAGATAGACATGCTATAGAAGGGGGTATAAAACACATGGGCGCAAGCGGAGCATCGACGCAGCTGATCTTCTTCATCTCCGCGATCATCGTGTCGTCGGTAGTGGTCGCAACAGCTTCGAGGAGCGTGTTCGACCTATCGAACGGCATCGACGACCGTAGCGAGATAGTGAAGGACCAGCTGTCCACGGAGATAGAGATAATAAACGACCCGACGGCCGTCCCGAACGACCCCGTGCTTATCTACGTGAAGAACGTTGGAAGGAGCAGCCTGAACCAGAACCTGACGACGGTCATGCTGGATGGCGCGGTAATCTCGGGCGCGACGATGACCTTGACTGGCAGCCAGACATCGTATTGGGAGCCGACGAGCGTGCTCACAGTATCGATCAACCAGAACCTGGCTTCAGGAGACCACACGGTCACGGTCTCGACCGAGAACGGCGAGTCAGACCAGTTTGACTTCCGCATATGAGGAGGGTTGACCCTCCGTGGGCGACATATACAAGCTCCAGATCACAAGGGACGACCTGCACGACCAGCTGGGGCAGGGCATACCAGTGGGCACGGTCACGCTCATGGAGGGCGCGCAGGGTTCGGGCAAGAGCGCCGTTCTGCAGAGGATGGTCTTCGGGTTCCTCAACAACAAGCACAGCGTCACCTACATCTCCACCGAGCTCACCGTGAAGGACTTCGTCAGCCAGATGTATTCCCTCGACTATCCGATCGCGTCTCCGTTGCTCGAGGGGCGATTGCTGTTCATCCCGGTGTACCCCCTAGTTGGAAGGACGGCCGACAGGAAGGACTTCCTCGGGATGCTGATGAAGTCCAAGGAGCTGTACAGGAGCAATGTCATAATCATAGACACATTTTCGAGCCTTGTCAGCAACAGCCTGGACAAGGATGAGAACAGCATCAGGATACTGACCTTCTTCAAGAAGCTCGCGGGCATGGGCAAGAGTATCATCGTCTCCGTCGACACCGGGGAGATAAAGGGCGATGTGCTGATGCCGTTCCAGTCCGACAGCCACATATACCTTAGCCTGGTGGTCGCCCAGGTAGGCGGGGTCGTATCAAGGAGCATCATGGTGAAGAGATTCTCGAACACGAATTACAGGGTCGCCCCCATCATCGGATTCAGGATAGAACCGAACATAGGCATGGTGATTGAGATAACGTCCGTCGTGTGAGGTGGATCGATGCCTTTCAACATGGCCAAGGTGCTTGAACAGAACCCTCACCTCAGCCTGTACCTCCAGGACTACGCCCAGAAGACGAAGCAGAACCCGAACCTCGTCGAGACGGTGTCGAGGGATGCCGCGAAGGGCGGGGTCGTGGACATACTCTACCCTGTGGGCGACCCCATCTTCATCCACCTGCACGGGTCGAAGGACAAGGGCTACAAGTACACCGTCGTGCAGCCGATACTGACCCCCGAGCTGGCAGAGAGCTACACGAAGATCGTCAGCCGCATCTTCGTCAAGGCGGGGAACGAGAAGGTCCACACGGACGATCAGGAGTTCAACAAGGTGCTGGACAGGCTCCTGGCGAACATAGTCAAGGTGACCGAGCAATCCGCCCCTTCGAAATTTGTCAAGATGTTCCGACCCAGCGACAAGATCCACCTTCAAGAGGACGACTACGGCATCGTCGAGTACTATGTCAAGAGGAACGTGCTGCAGAACGGGATCCTCGAGCCGGTTCTCAGAGACCCGTACATTGAGGACATCCACTGCGTCGGTCTCAGGGAGATCAGTATCATCCACAAGGTCTTCGGAATGGTCGAGACGAACATCGTGTTCGACTCAGCTGCCGACCTCGAACGGTACGCCAAGGGCATGAGCGAGCGGATGGGGAGGCCGGCATCGATATCGAGGCCCATCATCGACGGCGCGCTCCCGGACGGGTCGCGTATCAACATCATCTACGCGGACGATGTGAGCGTCCAGGGGCCGACATTCACGATCAGGAAGTTCGCGACCGAGCCGATCTCGGCCCCGCAGCTGGCCAAGTGGAACACCTTCAGCGCCCAGGAGGCCGCATACCTGTGGCTGTGCCTCGAGAACGGCATGAGCGTGTTCGTCTGCGGCGAGACGGCGTCCGGCAAGACGACGACGCTGAACGCCATCTTCCCGTTCATAAGGTACGACCAGAAGATATTCTCCGCGGAAGACACCTTGGAGGTCCAGCCGCCCCAGGAGGTCTGGCAGCAGCTGTCCACGAGAGAATTCGGCCCCGAGGAGAGCAGGGTGGACACGTTCGCGCTGCTCAAGGCGGGACTGAGATCGAGGCCGAACTATGTGATCGTTGGCGAGATCAGAGGGAAGGAGGGGAACGTCGCCTTCCAGGCCATGCAGACCGGCATCCCCGTCATGGCGACATTCCACGCCGCCTCCGTCAAGAGGATGATACAGAGGTTCACAGGCGACCCGATCAACGTGCCCATCACGAGCATGGATAACCTGAACGTCGCGGTGTTCCAGGCGGGGGTCTACAGGGCCGGGAAGATGATCAGGCGGACGCTCTCGATCGAGGAGATCCTGGGATACAGCCAGTCCATGGGTGGAGTGATGACCAGGGCGGTCTTCGTCTGGAACCCCGTCTCGGACGAGCACCTGTTCAGGGGCATGAACAACTCTTTCATCCTCGAGGATAAGATTGCGGTCAAGAGGGGGTACAAGGACAAGAGGGACATCTACAAGGAGCTGGCCGTGAGGACCAAGATCATCGAGAAGATGATGGAGACGAACCTCGTATCGTACAAGACCGCGAACGATGCGATCAAGGCGTTCCAGAAAGAGGGTGTAGCAGGGCTCCCGTTCTCAGTTCAGTGACCCTGACAGCCGACCCTCAAGTGGCCGCCGTGTGAATGCCAGTGATAGTCAGGCATGAGAATTGAGCACCAACGCTTAATAGAACATTCCAGGGATGGCATACCGAGGCCACCGAGCATGCGCTCTGTCAGTATGACCGCCCGACGGAGCGGCGTCACGAGAGTGTGAGAGCCTCACGCGATCCGCCCGACCGCGAGTGAAGGGGGTCTAGGGATGCAGCAACCTGACGAAGCGGGCCTGAAGAAGGCCATGCGGAAGAATCCGCACCTGATGACCTACGTCCAGGAGTTCGTCAGGTTGAACAAGTCCCCTCCCAAGTTCTACAAGGCCCTGACCAGGGACATGGACACGCTCATAGAGATCAACATCGTCTACCCCATCGGCGACCCGCTGTTCGTCCACATATACTCCACCAAGAGCATCCCGATCAAGTACACCTCGGTCCAGCCTCTCCTGACCGAGGAACTCCTCCCGAGGTACAAGACCGTCATACAGCAGGTCTACAACAAGGCGGTCTACGAGAAGCCCCACGAAACGGCCAAGCAGTTCGAGGAGAACCTGTTCAAGCTCATCGACGCCTCGACGACCGTCGTCGCAGACGGGAAGTCACCGAAGAAGAACCTGTTCGGGGACCTGTTCACCGAACCGAAGGTGCCAGTCACCAAGGAGGAGCTCAAACTCGTCAAGTACCACGCGAGGCAGAGCATCATCCTCAGCGGCCCCCTGGAGCCGCTCCTGAAGGACCCGTACATTGAGGATATCCACTGCATCGGGACCCAGAACATATCCTTGGTCCACAAGATATTCCAGTCGGTCCCCACGAACGTGAAGTTCGGCTCGGAGGAAGAGCTGGACAACTACGTCAGGTCCATGAGCGAGAGGATAGGGAGGCCAGCCTCGATGGCGAGGCCCATAGTGGACGGCACGCTCGAGGACGGCTCCAGGATCAACCTGATCTACGCGGACGATGTGAGCGTCCGGGGCCCGAGCTTCTCTATCAGGAAGTTCGCGGAGGAGCCGATCAGCATCACGCAACTGATAGCGTGGAACACGATAAGCGCCCAGGAGGCTGCATACATCTGGCTCTGCCTCGAGGACGGCATGAGCATGTTCCTGTGCGGGGAGACCGCATCTGGGAAGACGACCACCATGGGGGCCACGCTGTCGTTCATCAAGCACGACAGCAAGGTGTACACTGCAGAGGACACGATCGAGATGCAGGTCCCACAGAAGGTCTGGCAGAGGCTCGCGACGAGGGACTTCGGGCCGGAGGAGAGCAAGGTCGACACCTTCGCCCTCCTCAAGGCCGCCCTGAGGTCCAGGCCGAATTACATCATCGTAGGAGAAATCAGAGGCAAGGAAGGGGGCGTGGCGTTCCAGGCGATGCAGACCGGCCATCCCGTGCTCGCCACCTTCCACGCGGCGTCGACCAGGAAGCTCATCCAGAGGTTCACCAGCGACCCGATCAACGTGCCGATCACATTCATAGACAACCTGAACGTCGCCTTCTTCCAGGGAGGCATCTACCGGGGAGGCAAGTTCCTCCGGAGGACCCTGTTCATAGACGAGATAGTGGGGTACAACGAGGCCCTCGGGGGCATCATGACCAGGACGATCTTCGTCTGGAACGCGGCGGACGACACTCACGTGTTCAAGGGGATGAACAACTCGTACATCCTCGAGGAGAAGATAGCAGTCAAGAGGGGATACGCTGACAAGAGGAGGATATACGACGACCTCGCCCTGAGGACGAGGATCCTCGAAGAGATGGTGAAGAGGAAGATACTCAAGTTCGCCCAGGTGGACCACATAATCGAGGAATTCCAGAAGAAGGGGGTGAACGGCCTCCCGTTCCCGGTGTAGGCCTGACATGGCGAACAGCAAGATCAAGAGGATGTACCAGTCCCTCGAGATGCCCGTCGAGACATACTTCATCAAGTATGCCCTGCCGATGGTGATCCTGGGGATCGCCGCGGCCGCGGCCATGGTCTTCCTGTTCCCGGAGCTGGTCACCGATCCAATCTTCCGATACGTGTTCCTGGCAGTGCCCCTAACCTGCTCGGTGGTCGCAATCCTCCTCCCTCTCATTCTGGGCGAGCGGAAGAAGATGCAGATAGACCGCAACATGCACCTGTTCCTCATACGGATGAGCGTGCTCGCGACCTCGAAGCTCCCCAGGAAGAAGATGTTGGAGATACTCTCGCAGGTCAAGGAGTACGAGGCGCTCAGCGTGGAGATCGAGAAGATCTACAAGCTGATGGACTACTGGAACATGGGCCTGTCGGACGCTGCGAGGACCGTCGCGAGAAGGACGCCTTCACCTCTGCTTGCGGACTTCTTGGACAGGCTCGCCCACTCATCAGACGCCGGCGAGGACATCGAGGAGTTCCTCACGAAGGAGCGCGAGGTAGCGATGAGCACCTACCTGAACAGGTACGAGACCGCCCTAAAGGACCTCGACCTGCTCGTGGAGATATTCGTTGCCGTGCTCATCGCGCTCATGTTCATACTCGTGTTCATCGCACTGCTGCCGGTGTTCGTGAACATCTCGATCTCGATGCTGCTGCCGGCCGTGGCCCTGTGCTTCGTCGTCGTCGAGGCTTTTGTGGTGTATACCGTGAAGTCTCTCCTTCCGTCAGACCCTGTGTGGCACAACATGGAGGAGAGGACTCAGGTCGACAAGACCCTGAAGCAGGTGCTCCCAGCTACGTACGCTGCATGCATCGCGCTCGGCGTGTTCTCGATACTCGTGAGCCTGCCGCTGACCGCCATCGTGGCGCTCATAGTCACCCCCCTCATCTACCCAGGCATATTGATCCGTAGGGAGGAGGCGAAGATACACGCCAGGGACGAGAACTACGACTCGTTCATGAGGGCCGTCGCGGGATATTCCGCATCCTCCGGGGCCGCGGTCACGGAGGGAGTCGGCAGGCTGCGCAAACACGACTTCGGAGAGCTCACATCAGGCATAACCGTCCTGTACAAGCGGCTCCTGACCAGGATAGACCAGGTCCGGGCATGGAACCTGTTCGCTGCCGACAGCGGCAGCAACCTCATCTCGAAGTTCACCGAGATGTACGTCGTGGGGCTCTCGGTCGGCGGGAAGGTGGACCAGGTCATAAACATCATCAGCACGAACTTCGTCAAGCTGATGAACGTCAGGAGGAAGCGGTACCAGTCCGCCGACAACATGCTCGGCACCCTCTACGGCATGTCCATAGGCATCACGTTCACGCTGTTCTCTGCGCTCAGCCTCATGCAGTTGCTGAACCAGATGAACACGCAGTTCGCCCTGTCCCAGACGACCATCACCATGCCGATCGCCCTGCAGTCGTTCGACCTCAGCCTCGCGGAGGCGATATTCCTGTTCATCGTGATGGTCCACTCGCTGATCTCCGCGAACCTCGTGACCTTCGCGGGCGGCGGCCACAAGCACAGCTTCTACATCAACTTCGCCATCATCACATGGATCAGCACCGTGACCGCCATCGTGACCACCCTTCTGCTCGAGAGGATGCTCCGCCTCAGTTAGTTCCAGTGGAAAAAAGGAAGGGGGGAGACGCCCGTGCATGGCCCCTGGTCACCCGCCAGACTAGAAAATTGGCCACCGATTTCGTCATTTCGCATGTCCCGTTGGGGGGGGACTACGCATGTCTGGAGGCATCCCATGAGGTCCTGCAACAGACGCTCAGCTGAGGATTCCTGATGAGCGTTGATAAGCGTTTGTCCAGGAATCTCCGCGCTGAGAATCGTCCGAGATTCTACTCACGTCTCGAAATTCAAATGCTGGCCGCGTTTCGGGGCGTCTTGCAGCGATGATAGTCAGCTCCGAGAATTGAGCACCAACCCTTATGAGTCGAGTAGCCCAGTTTGAATGCATGGCCACCGTGGGACGGGCGACGCTCACGGCTCTCACTATAGGCGTCCTGCTCCTACCAATGACGCTGATGCTCCTGCTCCAAGGACCTAGCGTTTCGCCCGCCCACGCATTTCCGACCGATGACTTCGGGGACAGCATAAGGGTCACATTCGATCCCGCAACCTCGGCCAACATCTCCTCTACCGTTGACAATGCAGGTAATGTGCACGTCGTATGGGAGGACTACCGTTCTGGGGCAGGGGATGTCTACTATGTCAAGCTCGACCCCGAAGGGAACAAGCTGACGAACGATGCGAAGATCACCAACGACCCCACCACGTCCAGGCACCCGACGGTCGCGGTCGACCTGTCGAGCCACATCTACGTGGTCTGGGAGGATCAGAGGGACGGCTCGTGGGAGCTCTACTTCGCCAAGCTCTGGTACTACGACGGCAACATCACATTCCTGGTGAACGGCCTCCGGGTCTCTGACCTGGATCCCGGGAACTCGACCGAGCCGGACATCGAAGTGGACATGGAAGGGAACATAGCGATGGTCTGGACGGACGATAGGGACGACGCCGGGGACGGGAACCTCGAGATATACTACAAGCGCCTCGACGACGACGGAACCCCCATCACTGCAGACGTCAGGGTGACGACCGACGTGGGCCAGTCGGAGCACCCCAGGCTGGATGTCGACTCTGCCAACATGGTGCACATCACATGGTACGATTTCAGGGACTCGGACAACGGGATCGTTGTCAACCACGGGGTCTTCTATCGGAAGCTGTGGGTGGTCAACGGGACCGGGAACACGATAGAGCGGAGAGTCACATTCGCATCGCCGTCGTCGAAGCCTGACATCGCCGTCGACACGGACGGGAATGTGCATGTCGTGTTCGACGACGACAGATACGCGAGCTTCGACGTGTTCTACACGCTCCTGGACAACGACGGCATCACCATCGAGGACGACATCAACATCTCCCCGAAGGACGAGGCCGAGTCGCGCCTTCCGAGGGTGTTCCTCTCCGACTCCAACGCCATCGACGTGGCTTGGCAGGACCAGGCCTCGGGCGCATGGGCGATACACTACTCAGCGATGGCCTACGACGGCAAGCTCGAGGTCTACGACCAGGCCCTCACGGACGACTTGTTCGGGAACGCCACCGCGCCCGTCGTCATGTGCGCCAGGGACAACAACACCTTCGTCCTCTTCGTCGGGGAGCTCGACAACACCGAGATATTCTTCCAGAGGACCCACAGGCCGGACCCTGCGCTGTTCGGGGGAGACATCTCCCTCTCAACCAGCCAGCCATTGGTGGACCAGATGATATGGGTGAACGCCACGGTGCGCAACCTCGAGGGGGACGCCGTCTCCGGAGTGGTCGTACGGCTCCTCGGAGGCGCTGGGACCCTGGACGAGGCGTCCATCAGCTCGATATCCTCCGCGGGCACGGCCCGCGTGTCGTTCGCGCATGTCGCCGTCGCTGGCGAGACCGGGTTCACGCTGGTCGTCGATCCCGACCAGGCGCTCAGGGAGATAGACGAGACGAACAACCAGGCTTCGGTGCCTCTCACTGTCCGCATCCCCGCAGTTGATGCTGCCGCTGAAGAGACGAGCCTGCCAGCGGTTCCTGGCGGCACCGCAGTGTTCAACCTGACCATCTCGAACGACGGCAGCGACGAGTTCGCATACGAGATGGCCGTTTCCGGGGTCCCCGACGGATGGAGCGTGGTGATGGGAGGCACGCCGGAAGGGTACTTCCTCGTGCCGACCGGAGGCACGAACACGACCCAGGTCGAGATCGCGGTCCCCGATGACACGGCGCCCTCGACTCAGTTGTTCAACGTCACGGTGGAGTTCACGGAGCGCGAGAGCCTCAACCGCACCCTCACCCTCATGGTCGACGTGCTCAGGGTGGGCGACATCACGGTCACGCCCCCAGGAGGCATGACAGTCGAGCCGACCATCCCATCCACATTCGTGTTCTCAGTCGAGAACGCAGCCAACTCCAACGAGACTTTCGTGGTCGAGGCCGTTGACGACCTGGGCTGGATCCTCACGCCTTCCACGACAGTCATAGACCTCGCCCCGGGGGAGTGCAAGGAGATATCCATGGAGGTGCTCCCGGCCAGGTACTACCCTCCCGGGACGATCAACGAGGTCTCGTTGAGGCTGGTCTCCAAGAACGTCACGAACAACATCGGCGAAGGGACCATACTCTGCGTGGTCGGGGACCACATGGAGGTGGACCTGGACATCGTCGGCCAGTCGTTCATGAACTACTCGGTCCCCGAGCTCAGGCAGATAGCATACCGGGTCGATGTGACCAACCTTGGCAACTCGAACGACACCTACAGGATGCGACAGGTGGGGCTCGAGGACTTCTGGGCCGTCCTGGACACATCATATGTGTTCCTGGACCCTGCCGAGACGAGGACTGTCTGCCTGTACATGACCCCTGGGAGCGCGGTGCTCGCCGGGATCTACGAGTTCAAAGTGAGCGCCACCTCGGAGTCCGACCCCGGGGTGTCCTGCACCCTCGATATGGGGGTCAGTATCCTCCCGTTCTGCGACCTGCAGGCGTCGGTGGACTACGGGTCCTCGGTCGTGCGTGCGGGGTCGACGGTCTACCTGAACCTCACGGTCGAGAACACGGGCAACTCGCTCGACGCGTTCGAATCGTACATCTACACCGACTCGTTCAACGTCTCGAGCGTCTTCGTCGATGGGGCGGAGATAGACCTCGAGACCGATGTCGTGCCCTCGATCCCCCTCGAGCCGGGAGAGAGGGTCACCCTGATGCTGACGATATTCGTGCCCGAGGGCACCCCGGAGGGCACGTACAGCCTGTACGCCGACTTCTACTCGAACGGCGACCCGAGCATGGGCGATTCGGCGTACTTCGACATAACGGTCGAGGGCAAGGGCACTTGGCTCACGATATGGGTCATAGCCGGCATAACCGGAGGGGCGGGGGCGGGCGTGCTCGCCCTGTTCATGTTCCTGCGCGTGCGCGGCATAAGAGCGCAGGAGGAAGAAGAGGAGGAGAGGAGGCGCATGCAGCAGAAGAAACCCCTGAAACGCCCGGCCGTCAAGGGGACCTGAAGGGGAGCCAGTTCCCCCGGGAATGAGGTTCCGGGAACCGCAAAGCTTTAAGTACGGTACCTGTTATCTTGGAATCAGGTGATTTAATTGATGAAACCCCTGGCTGTTCTGAACAAGGCGATAAACCAGCAGGTCATCGTCGAGCTCAAGGGTAAGAGAGGGTACCGGGGAACCCTCGACGGCTACGACCCGCACATGAACCTAGTGCTCAAGAGCGCTGAGGAGATTCACGACAACCAGGTCGCACGCAAGCACGACTCCATCATCGTCCGCGGGGACAATGTCATATACATCTCACCGTGAGGTAGGGCACAATGACGAAGGGCACCCCGTCGATGGGAAAGCGAGGTAGCAAGAAGACGCACATAGTGTGCAGGCGTTGCGGAAGGCGCGCATACCATGTGAGACACAAAACATGTGCTTCGTGCGGCTTCGGCGCGACGGCAAAGATGAGAAACTACAACTGGGCGAAGCAGCACTGATGAGCACATTCCTAGCAAGGGGGAGGTCAAGGTCGGTGGAACCCGAGCACCCGCAGGATGAGTGCGGCGTTTTCGCCATAGCTGCGATCTCGAACGTGTCAGTGGACATATTCTACGCGCTCAGGGTTTTGCAGCACAGGGGCCAGGAGTCCGCTGGCATCGCGGTGTACAACAACGGCATCAAAGCCATCAAAGGCATGGGGCTCGCGCATCAGGCCCTGAAACCGGACGACATCAAGAACCTCAAAGGCACCCTGGGCATAGGCCATGTCAGATACTCGACCTTCGGATCCTCCACCATAGAGAATGCTCAGCCTATAGTCGTGTCCACGACCTACGGCGACATCGCGCTCGCGCACAACGGCGAGATAGTCAACGCCGACAGGATCATGGACGACCTGAAGAAGAAGGGCTGGGCGTTCATCACTTCCAGCGACTCCGAGATCGCCGTGAGGCTCCTTGCCAACGACATCGCGAACACCGGCGACCCCGTCCGGTCGCTCAAGAACCTGATGGGGATGCTCCAGGGCTCGTACTCGATGACGGCCATGATAGACAACAGGATCTTCGCGCTCAGGGACCCGTTAGGCGTCAGACCTCTCTGCATAGGCAGGACCAAGGTGGGCTACGCCGCCGCCTCCGAGAGCGTCGTGTTCGACACGCTCGGGGGGGAGTTCCTGCGGGACGTGGAGCCCGGGGAGATCGTGGAGCTGACGCCCGGGGAGATCAAGCCGGTCAAGACCGGCCTCTCGAGGGGCAGGGCGCACTGCATGTTCGAGTGGGTGTACATCGCGAGGGCCGACTCGTGCATCGACGGGAAGCTCGTGTACGAGGTCAGGCACAGGATAGGCCAGAGGCTGGCCAAGGAGCAGCCCGTGAACGCGGACGTCGTCGTGCCCATCCCCGACTCGGGGAGGTCGCACGCCAACGGCTATTCGGAGGCCTCAGGGATAAGGTACGCCGAGGGCCTCATGAAGAACAGGTACGTCGAGCGCACTTTCATCATGCCTGAGCAGTCGGAGAGGACAACATCGGTCATGCTCAAACTCAACCCGCTCAAGAGCGTCCTCAAGGACAAGAAGGTCGTCCTCGTGGACGACTCCATCGTGAGGGGCACGACCATGAGGCAGATCGTGCAGCTCGTGAGGAACGCCGGAGCGAAGGAGGTACATGTCCGGATAGGCTCCCCGCCCATCAGGGCCCCCTGCTACTTCGGCATCGACATGAAGACGAGGGATCAGTTCGCTGCCACGGGGAGGACCGTCGAGGAGATCGGCAAGATGCTCACGGCGGACAGCCTCGGATACCTATCCGTCGAGGGGCTCGTCGAGGCGATCGGGCACCCCGCGGGGGACCTTTGCCTCGGATGCCTCACCGAGGAATATCCCATGCCCGTGCCGGGCGAGAAGGTCAGGTACCAGAAGAAGCTGGACTCGTTCGTCTGAGGGCGCCCAGGGCCGAGGGCCGCTCAGGTACCATGGTGGGTCCTTCTGACCCGCCAGATACGTTTCTACAATTGTGCCATTCTTTGAGCATTGTTCCACAAAGCACTTACCCCATACACCCTGGTGACAGGATACAAGAGATTAGACTGGCTCGGCGCGCGGCGGTCGAGGACGACGCCTGAGGGGACTGCGACGGGCCCGACAAGAACCAAGGATGTGAGGACATGAACAAGGAGTTCGAGAGCGAGTTGGCGAAGAGAGTGGCAGGGAAGAAGAAATCCAGCAAGGCCTGGGTCGTGGTGGCGCTCTGTGCCGCCGTACTGAT
>Ga0315274_10000277_pt1 | contig 79316 bp, 70 predicted proteins | sample YL17G02_20_MG_FD_203700 | JGI IMG/M metagenome (GOLD analysis project Ga0315274, IMG submission 203700) | Sediment microbial communities from Yellowstone Lake, YNP, Wyoming, USA - YL17G02_20 | ecosystem: Environmental > Aquatic > Freshwater > Lake > Sediment | place: USA: Wyoming | collected... | reverse complement strand
TATATGTGGCATTATGGAGAAATAATCCTAACACAAATTGATAATCTTATTAAGGTGGAAAGAATATGAGACTAACTGAAAAAGATAAAATCTTTTTAGAAAAATTGAAAGAATTAACCCAAACAAAAGAGCTTTGGGTTGATCTCAAAAAAGATGGATACAAAAGATTAATATTAAAATGGAATTATGGTGACAAAATCAATCAGGCTTTTAAAATGAGTAGACAAGGAGTAAGATGGCGATTTTATAGACTATTCAACCTTATTTATGTCTCAGCTTATGAAACAATCTACTTTGTTGAGACAATATTTGGAACTGAACTCAGAGACAAAGCAATAGAACTTGCAAAAGAAAGAATAGAGCTTTTCAAAAAGATTCAACAACAAAACCAACCGTGGAAAGAAAATGACTGAAAAAGTTAAGATAGAAGTGGGATATAACAAGATACACAGATTAAATGGATTAGATGAACTTTCTAAACTTTTATTTCCTCACAACAAGAACCATCAGAAAACCTTCCTTGCCATATTCATAGAAATCAAATATGCACCAGACCAAATAATACCTGATTTTAAGCACATTCCAATGAAATACAACATTTCTCATAGAATCCTTGAAAAAGTGCGAGCAAAAGCCCGTAAAATGGGCTTAATAGACCATATAAGCAGATTCTCAAGCCGTTACGGATTCAAAGACGGCTGGACATTATCAAAACGATTCACACACTCCCTAAGCAAGTTAGGCACTATATATGAAGCTCACAAACAAATACAAGGTGACAATCAGGAACAAAAAGATAGAGACTGCCTAGATTATATATGAGTCTCTTTTCTTAACAGTGGATTTTCGAAATTCCTCGTTGACTAACTATAGAAATGACCCCAAAAATTCAGCACATCAAATTGTAAAGTGATTCACACTCCTAAAAAATTTGGTATCCATTGCTCATCTCATATATATAATCAATTCCTTTAAGAACCTTTTCTCCATAAATCATCATTCGCGATGTATTTGACTGCTACATAGCACCCAATTCATGGGAACAAAAGGTAGAGATTATACGCCAATTTATCAAACATTGTGGTATGGACCTTTCTTCATCGATTCATAAAGATCAACCGGAACGATATGCACAGAATTATGAAGAACTGATTCGATCATATGTCACAGCATTACAACGAACCTCATCTATCTTCAGACGTTTATGAGAGAGGAAAGAACTATGTCAACAGAACTTGATGAACTACTTGAAAGTATAGATCCAGAGCGAACATTAGATAAAGTAAATTCACGTATCAATAATGCTTTCAATTCGTTCCAAGTCAAAATGGGACTGGTGAAAAGTTGGAATGATTTCAAAATATTACTAAGCAAATTTTTCTGCCATATCGAGAACAGCGTTCTTCAACTCAATCCCCCACGAAATGAAGACATAGACATTGACTGGGGACATTGCATTAGATTACTCAATAAAGAATATCAATATAATGGAGAAAAATTAGCTTTTGAAATGGCTCGAACAGGCAACGAAGGCGGCCTATATGCCGTGTTAAAAACAATCGCTAAACAAATGACTCAACAGTATACATCTAACGAAATCTCATCAAAGATATATCACTTCTGGAATAAACTAAGCATTGATGAGCAGCTCAAAGTCACAACTCAATACCTTGAGAAATATGGTCACCTAATTCCACCAGAACTCAAAGAAGGAAGTGCAGCAAGGTTAAAAGCTAACTTCCCAAAAGTACTTGAACAGCATCCCCATCTTACTAAACGCCTCCGACAGATAGGTCGTACCTACACCAAATAGCTTTCAAAAAATGCTCACTATTTGAAATGGACACTCACTTTTTACCGCTTAATAAATCAAGGAATATATTCTGGTAAAAAGGAGTCGTTCAGATGAACATTGAGAAAGCTCTCATTTCTGAGTCTCACTCCTATATGTTTTCAGCAAAGGCAAGAGCTCTTATAGAAGAAGAAATCAGCAAAGGCTGTAAACCAGACCTCTCTCTTGAACCAGTTGCCCTTGAACCATTTTATCAACCAATACTTAGTAGAAAAGAGATCACTGAGCAAAACATAACTAACCACTCAACCTCAGAAGACCCACCACTAAAAGAAAACTTAACCAGACTGAAAGTCTGGTTATCACCTGAACAGACTTTTGACTGGAACAGGTCAGAACTTTTCTTAAAGCAACTTCAATCTGTATCACACAGAATAGGGTTTGAAATAATAGGAAATGAGAAAGAAATCACTATTTCCATCCTATGCTGTCATAATGATCTACCCATTATTTTAGCAGCATTTCAGGGCGAGTTTGAACGATGTCAACTCTCCTATATAGAGAATGATTCTTTGAATAGTATAGAGCTTCAAGAATGGGACAACACAATTTTTTATGATTACTATCCATTACCACCATATTCTCATCTCTTAACACAACCAGATGAACTCCACATCTCTCCATATGAACCACTCATCACTGCCCTAAAAGAAATCTCAGAACCTGCAATCGGAATCTATCAGGTTTTGTTTCAGCCTGTATCAATGAGCCACAATTGGCACAGAAACGTACAAGTGCTTTTGGATCTTGAGTATGTAATTAATTTAATGGCAGGACTCCCATTCCCACAACGCTACGCCCAACAAACACCATCCGGTGACTTACATCAAATGGCAGGAAAGACTATAACAAAAGCCCATAATGACAAACCATTTTACGCCATGGCATTACGAATTGGAATTATTTGCAAAGACAAAAACCTCAAGAATTATCTGAGTTCTATCTCCACAATCAGCAATCTATTCCAACATGGAGGACGCCCCCTCCAACACCTTACAGAGAAAGAATATATATCATTTCTCTCACCAAAGCAAATAAGAGATATGTTCATCCTCGGACTAACATATAGACCAGGCTTCATCGTAAACTCATGGGAACTCACAGGAGGAGTTCATATCCCCCCAGCTATTATATTAAAGTATAGACAAATACCATTAGAGACACTCGAGACACTACCAGTTCGAGATAAATCTCTTTTAACAGGCACTCCTATCGGAGAATGCAATTATGCAGGGCGAACTGTAACAGTATGCATACCGCCACGTCTAAGGGGACGCCATACACATCTTATTGGGCGACCAGATATGGGTAAATCCACCACAATGGAACATATGATTCTTGATGACATCAAAAAAGACTTTGGAGTAGCTGTTATTGATCCTCATGGTGACTTAATAGAACGCTTACTTTGTCTATTAAATAAGAAATATATCAGAAAGACTATTTATTTAAATTTAGGTGATAAAGAATGGGTCCCAATCTGGAACCTCCTTCATACTACTCCTGGGCAAGACTTAGGACGAACAGCAGATGACCTTGTGGGAGCTATTAAAAGTGTAGTCATGGGCTGGGGAGACCGACTCGAACACCTCCTTAGACATTCAATCTATGCATTACTCCAAATCCCCCACGCAACACTACTTGATGTCTCCAACCTTCTTAGTCCTAATTCAGATGAGAGCAAAAAATTAAGAGAAGAAATTCTTAAAGTAATTGATAGTGAAACAGCACGACAATTCTGGCAACACGACTTTAAACAATATCGAAAAGAAGACCTTGGTCCGCCCCAACATAAACTCAGTAAACTCCTCACCTCTGGCACAGTGTCCCTTATGCTTTCTCAACCAGATAATTTAATCAACTTCCGTCAGATTATGGATGAAGGTATGATCCTCTTAGTTAACCTATCCTCGATTGGCTCAGAAACCAGAGATATCCTTGGCTGTTTTATACTATCCCTTTTACATCTCACAGCAATAAGTCGAAGTGATACACCATTCGAACGACGTAAACCGTTTCATATTTATTGCGATGAGGCTCACCGCTTTATGACACCCGCCCTCGAAGACCTCATCGGAGAAACACGAAAGTTCAGAGTGAGTCTTACTCTTGCGCATCAATACTTAAGTCAATTTACACAGAAAAAAACAGACGCCCTCTCAAGCGTTGGAACAACCATCATATTCAATGTAGATACGAAAGATGCACAGTACCTCAAAAAAGACCTCCAAGGACTTGCTAATGTAGAAGACCTCATTACACTTAATATCGGAGAAGCTATTGCCCGAATAGGCACAGAGGTTGTTAGAATAAAAACATTGGAACCATTACAAATACCGAAGAAAAATCTCAGAGAACAAATCATCAATGAATCACATAGACGCTACTATAAAACTGTCTCAGAAGTACGCAAGGCTGTTCGTCTTCGTAATAATCGCTGGCATCAACCTTTTGCGCCACTAACACCGATCCCCGAGGATCAAAATGGTAATTCCACAATAGAGGAATTCTACTATGACGAATTCTAATACTAAATTGAAAGCAGAAAAAATCTTGAATAAAATTCTTCAACTTCTCGATGAAGACCTATTGAAAGTCCAAATAGATGAACGTATTAATAAAGCTATTACTACATTTAAATTCAACTCCGAAAAACAATTTTCACTTCAAACATTTCATAAAGTCATTTCAGACTTTATAAAACACCTCTATGAAAACAGTTTAATCTTACCAAAGAAATTATCTCCCTCGCAAGCCTGCTCAGAAGCTATATCTATTCTTGAACAACATTATCAGGGAGCCCATTCTAATGGTTACTACGCTGCTTACCTTGATGCATCAAATCCACAAATCAATGGAATTAAACTTGTCTTAACTTCTCTTGAAGAAATAATCAAAATCATAGAACGGCAAAAATACATTAAATGGGTCTTTACTACCAATATAAACCCATCTGACTGGCAAACAAAATATTTCATCACTGAAGTTCTCATAGAAAGATTTAGACCTTTTCTACCACATTCTATCCTCAAATGCCCCATAGCACAATTCGTAGATTACTACTATGACCTCATCATCAACCACCTCACCACCACTAATCTCATCAATCAAATAGCTACAAAATCTTCAATCTTTCAAGAAATCTGAAACAAAATAAAACAATCAACCGCTATTACAATTGAGAAATAAATATTTTCTCTACCCATTTTTATTTAAACCAATTTACCATAATGGAAACGCTCTTATGCCATCTGAAACTAAAGAAGACACAATTGAAAAGATAACACTTTTCAGGAAATACTTCACAGGATTAACCCATGTATATGGGACATATAACCCTGTTTCAGGAAAGACTCATCAAATTAAAGAACCGGTAACTAACAAAGTCATCCTTAATCACCTTACAGGACGACAACCTTATGGTGTATATCTCCTTGTTAAAAACATCACACGTGCACTTGTGATTGATTATGATGATGATAATACACTTTATCCGGTAGAATTTTTGATGAAAGCAAAACATTACAACATTCCCGCCTATATTGAACGAAGCAAATCTAAAGGATATCATGTATGGATATTCTTTGAAGAAAAAGGAGTTATCGCAAAGAAAGCACGGCTTGTTACACAACATATCCTCACAGAAATAGATCACCCTAATATAGAAATTTTTCCAAAACATGATGAACTTAATACTAACATTAACTATGGCAACTTCATCAATGCACCATTATTCGGTGCTCTCGTTCCAAAAGGGCGTACAGTTTTCCTAAATCCGGACGAATCTATGAAACCTTACCCAAACCAGTGGGACTTCCTTAAAAGCATTCAACGTGTACCAGAACAACTTCTCGATGAGATAATCTCAATAAATGAATTGAACATCACTAAATCCATTCCAAAACCAGAACAATCAAACAGATTACACCCCAATACATCATCTTATGGTTTGCCACCTTGCATACAAAAAATCCTAAGAGAAGGAATAAACTCTTATCAAAGAGTAACTTGTTTCCGCATCGCCGTTCATTTAAAAAGATTAGGACTGCCCTATGACATTGCTGTTGCAGTCCTTAAAGTCTGGACCTTAAAAAATAAACCTATAAATGGAAAACATTTATTAACAGAACGCGAAATCATGGCTCAAACAGCATATGCTTACAATAAGGACTACCAAGGATATGGTTGTGAAGACCCTGCCATAAAGCCTTACTGCGAACCAATATGCAGATTATATCAAAAGAAACAAAGTGGTTTTAACTCAAAGCCGTAAAGAAATATTAAAGGATTAATAAATAATGTCTATCCCATTACTAACAATAGAAGAAGTTAGTAGACTAATTTCTGTGAAGGTAAGCACTATCTACCAATGGGTTCATATAGAATATATTCCTCACGTAAAGATGGGGAGACTTATCCGTTTCGATATCCATGAAGTATTAAAATGGATCGAAGCAAAAAAACAAAAAGGAAGACATCATCGGAATCTACATTTTTAATACTCTAATCTTTCGACTGCTTGAACCAAATGATCAGGAACTAAATGCGCATATATCATCGTTGTCTCAATATCAGTATGACCCAATATTTTCTGCACAGTTGCTAAGTCAACTCCAGACATCACTAAATGCGAAGCAAAGGTGTGTCTTAATGAATGGAGTTTTGTTACATCCGGAAATCCACACTTTTTTGTCAAGACCATTAAACGCTCTCTTAACTTATTCGAACATTTCTTATCACCTTTGCCAAATGCATATTTACTATCACTTTTACTCTTAAGTTCTTTTAAAATCTCATATAATTTTTTATTTAATGGAATGTCTCGCTCTGTTCCTTTTGGGCTCCAATATCCTTTCTTTCTTACCTTTATTTTCCTCCTCTGAAAGTCAATATCACTCCATTCTAAGTTGATAAGTTCATTCTTTCGAAGTCCTGTATAAAGGAAAGTCATTAATATGGGACAAAAATTATGATCAGCATTCTTTAATAGAATATTCACTTCTTCTTTGGTTAGGAATCGTGGTGGCTTCGCATCACTTACTTTTATTTCTTTTACCTCTTTAAAAGGATTCTCTTTCAAATATTTCCATTTTAAAGCCACATTCATCAATGTTTTTAATGTAGTAATCTCCATATTAATGGTATTTGCTTTCACACCTTTTTGAATTACTTTTGATTTCTTCTTTAATTTTTCAATCGGATAACCATTCTTGGAAATTATTGTTTCTCTCCTAATGGTTTTATATTTCTCCAATAAGCTCGGATTTAATTGTGAAAGATATTTTATTTTAGGATAGTTAGAGAGAAAGGATCGAAAATGATCTATTATCTCTCTATATCGTGTGAAGCTCAATGGGGCAAGATTGGTCTTAGCAAAATCTAAATACTCTTTAAAAAATTCACTCAATGATTTTTTCTCTTCTAAGATACCAATTTCATTCTTTGCCAACTTAACTTCCACATCCTTTAAAGCAATCTCGGCAATTTTCTTTGAGCGTCCAACTTTCTTTCGAATCCTTTTACCTTCTACGCGATAATCAACATACCAAACTGTTCCACGTTTATAAATTGTTGCCATAAAAGAAATCCAGCTTTAAGTGATTTTAGAAAAAATATAGAGAGATGATTATTGAATTTTAGGGGAAAGTCAAGAAAAAAATGGACACAATTTGGTCACAAGATATTTAAATAAATTATAAATAACTGAATTATATGAAGTTATAATTCTAAAAATTAAATGGCGGAGAGGGAGGGATTCGAACCCTCGGAGCAACTCACGTCACTCACCCGATTTCGAGTCGGGCGCCTTAGACCACTCAGCCACCTCTCCACGATGTGTATGTTTTGATATTAAATCTAAGGGTAACCGCAAAGGTCGCAAAGAGGTCGCAAAGAAGAGACGTGATATATCACGTCTCTACATATATTTGTAATCTTTGTGCTCTTTGTATATCCCTTGTGTTCTTTGTGGTAGAATTTTTTTATCTTTAAATTCTCATCTTTTTGAATTTAAATTATTGTTAACACTATTTTCAAGAAACATCTTTTAGTCAAGAAGCATTTAAAAACACAAAGCCTCCTTAAAGTAGAGAAGTGATATATCACGTCTCTACAGCATATATATCTTTTGAAAGCCCTCAAAATAAACACTTGATTAAAAATCTATCATTCATTAAAAAATTACTGCAGAATTTAGCTTTTGCATAAAAGGGGGATTCTATTATGCCGGAAATTAGACAAAATCTTGCTACGAAAGAGTGGGTCATCATCGCCACAGAACGGGCAAAGAGACCAGAAGATTTCGTGAGTAAGAAAAAAACACTTACAGAAAATAAACCTGCTCGAATAGATACCTGTCCCTTTTGCCCTGGTAATGAGTCTCAAACCCCGCCAGAAGTATTCCGAATTTCAGATGAAAAAGGTTGGCTCATTCGTGTTACTCCTAATAAATATTCTGCCCTTAATGAGTCTGGTGAAAGAATAAGATGTTTTAATGGTATCAACCGTTTAATGACAGGTGTGGGTTTCCACGAGGTTGTAATTGAATCACCGCTCCATAATACAACAACGGCTTTATTACCAATACAACAAGTTGAATTGATTTTCAAAACTTATAAGAGTCGAATATTGGAGTTGTATAAGGATGAGAGGATTGAGCTTATTATCCCCTTTAAAAATCATGGTGAATCGGCAGGAACTTCTCTTGAACATCCGCATTCTCAAATTATTGCTCTTCCTCTAATACCGCATCCGGTGAGGACGAGAATAGAAGAAGCCATTAGATACTTCGATGACAATGGTGAATGTGTACATTGCAAAATGATTCAAGATGAGATATGCTGTAGTCAGCGTCTTATATGTGATTCAAAACACTTTGTATCCTTTATTCCTTATGCGGCTTTTTCCCCTTTTCATATCTGGATTTATCCTAAAAAACACAATTCATCATATACCAGTATTACAGATGAAGAAGTTCAGGACCTCGCTATAGTTATGAAAACTACCTTATTGAAACTTTATAAAGGATTGGGTGACCCGGATTATAATTACGTCATTAGAACAGCTCCGAAAGATGAAGGAAATAATGAGGCGCTTCACTGGTATGTAAGTTTGATTCCGAGAATTACTAAGTCAGCTGGATTTGAGCTTGGCTCAGGAATGTTCATCAACACATCTCTTCCTGAAAAAAGTGCTGAATTCCTCAGAAATGTTCAGATATAAAACGTTTTAAATTTACAATTATTAGGATTCAAGTTTCAATGATTCTTGACTTAACGCAATTTCTCGAAGAATATTATTTGTAATAACTGATTCTCAAAAAGAACATAAAAGGTGCTTAACATAAAAAACACTAAATTAGTGCAAACAATTTTTATTGTTCTGTTCTATTTCATCCTTTGCAATTTTCTGTTCATAAAATTATTTTCTCCTAATTACATCATCTATGGCACGGATACTCTCAGCCACGAATATATAATGAATCAATTTGGCTGGGAGACATTTAAAAATACGGGTGAAATTCCTCTCTGGAATCCTTATCTTTTCGGTGGAACGCCATTTTTAGCCTCGTTTGCCTTCAGACCTTTTTATCCCGTCAACTGGATATTTCTCTTTTTACCATTCAATTTTGCTCTGGGCTATCAATATGTGATAAATCTTTTTCTTGCTGGAATATTCTTTTATTATTTATGTCGTTGTTTGAATCTTTCAAAGGGGATTAGTTTCATAACTGGTTTTTTATTTATGTTCTCAGGGCACTTGGCAACTCTAATTTATCCTGGACATTTCAATAAAATAGGTGCGATTGCCTTTTTACCTCTTGCCTTCGGGAGTTTTTACAAGGGGCTCCATTCACAAGAGAGAATTGGGAACAGACAACTCATCCCAGTCTCTAAATTTTTTATCATCAGTGGATTTGCCCTTGCTATGCAATTACTCTCAAGTCATTTTCAGATTTTTTACTATACAGTTCTTTTGCTGTTTTTTTATCTTATTTATTTCCTGATTTTGAGTATTAAGGAAAAGAGAATTGGGGACAGACGACCCACATCAGTCACCTTGTTTTCTGTTGTGGGACTCATTGTATGCTTAATAGTTGCAACTTCCATTTCTGCAATTCAACTATTGCCTGCCCTGGAATTATCACAAAATTCAAATCGAAGTGGTGGTATAACCTATAACATTGCGACTTCCAGTTCTTTTCCTCCTGAGGAGTTGCCCGAAATTGTCTTCCCAAGATTTAATGGTGACTCTCTCATTGGAGAAAAAGGATTGTTCTTAAAACCTCGTGGAGACTACAATGGGAGATGGAAGGAAAGAATAGTCAGTGACTATATCGGTATGGTCTCTTTTGTATTCTTTTTCATAGGATTATTTTATTCAAATCGAAAAGAGAGATATTTTTTTCTCTTTATTCTTTTATTCGCCACGATTTTATCACTTGGTCAATTCACACCGATTTTCAAATTTTTTTATCTTGCATTTCCGGGAATAAAAACATTTAGAACACCCGCAACTATTATGGTTCTTATGACTCTCAGTATTACTATTATCTCAGCTTTTGGATTAGAAAAAGTCCTTAAATCAACTTCGTTCACAACAGTATCCGGGGCGGAATTCACAAAGAAGTTTTTCATTTTCTCATTATCTCTTATCATCATTTCCTTAACACTTTTATATATTGGTATTCGTTTTTCAATTTTAAATAATGTCACATTAAACTTTAAAAATATTTTTTATTCAGCTTCCCAAACATTTTTCTTTTTAATTTTAACATTACTTATACTTTTCATTTTTTCGATTAGTAAGAAAGAAAGTAATAGCAAGAAACTGAACTCTCTTTTTCTTTTCATCCTCTTTCTCATTTCATTTCTGGATTTATCTTTTAATAATATGTCATTTATTCAGACGACAAAATTTAGTGATTACAAGATGTTTCTCTGTAATGACCCGATTATTCAAAGAGTATCCGAGGACACGCCCCCAATAAGGATTATCGAAATAGGTAATGAACTAACCAATAGATATATGCCCTCAAAAATAACCAGCATTCACGGTTATCATCCCATCTGGCTTAAGGATTACAAGCGACTGATAGACAAATTAGGTTTTTATAACCTCACACTTTTTAATCTTTTCAATGTGAAATATATTATTTCAAGACAACCTGTTGATTCTAATGAGTTGGTATTGAAAGAGAATATTTATGGAAGATACATTTATTCTTTGAAGCAATTACTTCCCTATATTTATTTTCCTAAAAAACTTAAATTATTTCCATTCGAGAAGAATAATGAGGAAGAGGTTCAGAGCCAGACACTCAATGAACTAAACAAATTGGATTTTACAAATTCTGAAGAGGGAATAGTGAAGATTCATAATCATAAAAAATCTTTCGCAACCGTATCTGATGAGTCTTTGCCTGATGTAAAATTAATCAATTATTCTCCTGATAGAATTGAATTATCTGTTGATTTAAAAGAGACTTGCACTATGATAATCTCTGAAGTTTATGAAAAGAATTGGAAGTGTTTTTATAATGATGTAAAAAAATTGGAGATATATCCAGCGAATTTTTTATTCAGGGCAGTTGAGGTTCCTGCAGGAAAAGGAATGGTCTCATTCGTTTATGACCCATTGAGTTATCGCATTGGGAAATATATCTCGATTCTTGGGTTGATAGTGTTTGCAATAATAACGGTTGTGTCTATAAAAAAATCATAAATCGAGATTTCTGAAAAACTGTAAAAACGAGATTGATTCGTCGCCTTCGGCTCCTCACAATGACATTTTAGGTCTCTGTCATTCTGAGCGAAGCGAAGAATCTCGTGGTTTGACGAGTTTTTCATAGGTCTCAAATCATTTGAATATGGAATACTTAAGTTCTGAAAATAAGACAGTAAAAATTATACATTATGCACTCGCCATAATTATAATTCTATATTGTGTATTTCTTCTGTCATATACTCCTGTCTGGATTGATAATGATGTATGGTGGCATCTCAAGACAGGAAAATACATAATCGAGCATAATTATAGACTTCCTAAATACGATGTATTTGCCTGGACATCCGAAAAAATTGAATGGGACAATCACGAATGGCTCTCTCAAATCATATTCTATAAGTTCTACCAGTTAGGTGAATCAATAATAATCGGCGGAATGCGATGTCTGACAACCTTTAAAACCATTATTAACTCAATAACTTTCCTTCTCCTTTTCCTCTTAATCATTCGAAGAAACAAATGTATTACTTTGGCAACAGTTCTTACAGTAATGGCGATATTTGGTTGCCGAACACTTCTATATGCCCGTCCACCCATACTTACATTCCTTTTTCTTGTCATATTTCTTCACTTCATTTATAGGTATAGGTATGAAAATTTGCACTTTAAGTGGTTGATTATTTTGCCATTTCTTATGATTCTCTGGGTGAATCTTCACGGTGGTTTTATGATGGGGATAATTCTTGTTGGCGCTTTTCTCGCAGGTGAAATTATCCTTTTAATCATAATAAAATTAAAAATGAAACAAGTCGTATTCTATGATAATGTTCGAAAAGAGCGTATAATAGTCCTCGCAATTTTGCTTTTATCACTTGTCCTTGCATCTCTGATAAATCCTTATGGGTATAGGCTCTATCTTTTACCATTAAGAGTGATGAAGGATCCATATTTAGTGGAGCATAATGCCGAACTTGTCCCTCCTCCATTTTGGGGAACAAAAACTTATTATTTTCTTGTTGTTTTAACAGTCTTATCTTTCATTGCATCGAAATTTAAGATTAAAAGCATCGGTGAATTATTAGTGGTTGCGTTTCTGATGCAACAATCCCTATCTCATTCAAGACATATGTCACTCTTTTCATTAATTTCAACTCCATTCATTGCTGAAAATTTAAGTAGAGACGCAATGCTTTGCGTCTCTACATTGAAAATTATAAGAGACAAAAAGGGATACATTCTCCAATCACTTTTTGCGGTTATCATTTTTATAATTACAATGATTAATGAACGATATAATATTATAAGATACTCCTATTTTAATTCAGATTTAATAAAAGGGATTGGTTATTATAAAGGTGATTTTCCATCAGAGGCTTGCGATTTTATTATTCTTAATGATTTTGAAGGTCGAATGTATAATAACATCAATATTGCTGGTTATCTAATCTGGAGGCTCAGCCCGGAATATCATAAGGTTTTTACTGATAGTCGATTTGATATTTTTAGTGGTTTATTCTTAGAAGATGCTTTATTAGTTGAATATGGTGTGGATGAACCCCAATATCCTGATAAAACGTGGTATAAAATACTGGACAAATGGAAGATAAATTTTATTGTTGTGCCGAAATCCGTTGGGCTTAATAAAGTCATAACGAAAGATTGGATTCTGGTTTATTATAATCAGCCCGACCCTAATCGCAAATTGTCAGGATTCAATATCTATGTTAAGGATAAGCCCGAAAATAAAGATTTTATTGAACGCTGTAAAAAGAGCTTTGAAAATCTCAGGAAAATGTATAATTAATATTTTTTGTTACTTTATTATGAAACTATTCAGGTAGCATTATTGTAATAAACTGTTATCTTTGAATAATATACTTATCTTGACTTTATTTACACTTACTATCATAAAATTATTTTCATATTATATGAATTGAAGCTCAGGATTAGGAATTATTGCGATGAAAATAAAAAGAATACTTCAAGAATTCAGAGACAAAATAGAAAAGTTGTATGGTGATAGATTAAAAAATATTGTTCTGTATGGCTCTTATGCAAGAAATGAAGCGAATAAAGAATCGGATATGGACTTGCTTATTGTTCTTGGAGGGAAAGTTATCCCAGGAAAAGAGATTGATAAATTAATAGATATAATTACAGATATAAATTTGAAGTATGGAGTATTAATATCAGTATACCCTGTTTCTGAAGAGAATTTTTCTACAGTTAATAGCCCATTACTCATAAATGTTAGAAGAGAAGGCATACCAGTATGAAAGAAATAGGATCTCTTATTAAAAGAGCCGAAAGATATCTCAAAAGTGCCAAAACACTTTTGAAAGAAGGGGATTATGAGTCATCAGTCTCGCGAACTTATTATGCTATGTTCTATTCTGCTCAGGCAATGTTACTTACCCAAAATCTATCTTTTTCTTCTCATCAAAGAGTAATTTCTGCTTTCGGTGAGCATTTTGTCAAAACAGGTATTTTCCCCAAGGAAATGGGTAGAGAACTCAATCGGGCATTTGAAAAAAGACAGATAGGAGACTATGAATATACCTTTGTTATATCTAAGAATGAAGCTCAAGAAATTCTTGTAAATGGAAAAAGATTTATAGAGAAAATTGTTCAGGAATTAAAAGTGAAAAAATTATTTTGAGATCTCTGAAATACTGGCTAAACTACGAGATTCTTCGCTTTACTCAGAATGACAGAGACCTTAAAATGTCATTGTGAGGAGGCAAAGCCGACGAATCAATCTCGTTTTTGAAGTTTTTCAGAAATCTCAATTTGAAATAAGAAAATGAATAAAACATCCAAATCACCCATTATTCTTGTTTTGCTTCTACTACTTTTGTTACTTGGTGTTTATCTTTATATTCATTTTAATATTTACACGGCTTACAAATATGCAACATACAATGATTTCAAACACTTCTATCTTGGGGCTAAACTTCTCATTCACAGAATCAATCCGTATGATGGGAAAATCTTTCACGAATACAAAACATACGAGGGTTTTACATCGATTAATCCCTTTGTTTATCTTCCATTTACCGGACTTATCCTGTCTCCTTTAACTCTATTCTCATTTAAAACCGCTTATTTAATCTGGTTTATTTTAAATCATATTTTTCTCGCTGTTTCTTTTTACCTAATTTTTAAAACCTTAAACTTGAAACTTAATCTCCTTAATATTACTATAGCTATCTGGCTCGCAGGCTATTCTGGTGTTGTTTTCAGAACACTCACGTCGGGTCAGGTCAATATCTTCCTTCTATTTTTAATTTCCTTAATCTGGTATTTGTATATCAGAAAATGGAAAAGACTCTGTGGATTCTTTATAGCCTTTGCAGCTTTATTCAAACTATTTCCCTTTATTCTTATCCTTTACTTCGCATTAAAAAAGCGGTGGAAAATAGTCACTCATTCGCTGTTGTGGATAGTGATATTGATGATAATAAGTGTGGCAATAGTTGGTGTGAGGATACATCTCGATTTTATACCGGTTCTGGAAAGTATGCGATATGGAAAGTCCACATTTGCCGAATATGGAGCGACATTTTACGTTGACCAGGCGAATCAATCTATTAATGCACTTCTGAATAGGCTTTTTGCACAGAATCCACATACCACTCCACTCATTGACCTTGGTGAAACCGCCAATTATCTAACCTATTTTTTCTCAGGAATTCTTTTACTTTTCAGTATTCAAATAATCTTGAAAAGAACACTTCAAGACAAAGCTCCGGATGAATTAGAATACTCAAGCTTTATACTATTAGGATTATTAATACCGAGTTTATGCTGGGACCATTATCTCGTGATTATATATTTCCCCGTTTTTGCGGTTGTAAAATATATCTCAGAATTAGAAAATCCTATCTTGAAAATATTCGTATCAATTCCACTTTTCATTAGTGTAATACTGATGAACCTATTTTTCAATTTCTGGAATCCGTTATTCACAAAGGGTATCTGGATATTCTTAATGTCGATAAAACTATATGGACTTTTATTGCTTTTCTTTTTGGTTCTAACTTTAATGTTAACAAAGAGCATCAAATATAATCATTTCGATTAAAACGTACTTATTCTGTCGATTATTTCTTTTAACTTTCCCACAAAATAAATAATATCCTCTTCTGTATTGAATCTGCCAATGCTGACTCTGATAGCACCTTTTACTCTTTCATCATCAAGTCCCATACTCTTTAGAACGTGAGAATGTTCAACCGCTTCAGAACTGCATGCTGAACCTGTTGATATGTATATATTTTCTAAATCCAATGTTGCCATTAATAACTCTCCATCCGTTATACCCTCAAAGGTCAAATTCAAAGTTCCCGGTAAACGGTTATGAATATCTCCATTTATTTGATATTTAATTTTATTAGTTTCCAACAAATCGAGAAGCATCTCCTCAAGTCTTGTAATATGTTTAAAGTCTTCATCAAATCTTTGCTCAAGTATATCCACAGCGACGGCAAAACCTACAATCCCAGCGAGGTTTTCAGTGCCGGCACGTCTCCATTTCTCTTGACCACCACCACTTAATAATGGCAACAATTCACAATCATCTTTCACAATTAATGCACCAACTCCTTTTGGACCGTAAATCTTATGTGCAGAAATACTAATCATATCCACACCAATCCTATATAGCATTGCCACCCAATCTTTCATTTTTCCTAATGATTGAATTGCATCAGAATGAAAATAAATCTTTGGGATTTTTGCCTTGTGAGTAAAAATATTAATACTCGGAATAATTTCTGCTATGTTTTGAATCACACCGGTTTCATTATTGGAATGCATAATTGAGATCAAAACAGTATTATTTTTTATTGCCTTCTTCAAATCGTCTTTTTTCACATATCCTTCTTTATCAACATCTATATAAGTTACATCACAACCGAGTTCGCTTAAGTATTTAAACGAATTCAATACGCTCATATGCTCACTCTTAACAGTTATAAGATGAGGGCTTTTCCCCTGGCTAAGAAATTTGAACGCAATTCCTTTGATGGCAAGATTGTTTGCTTCTGTTCCACCGCTTGTGAAGATGATATTTGAAGGACTACAATCAAGGTAACTTGCTATTCTTTCCCTTGAACTATCCAGATATTTCCTGGCGAGCTTACCGACTTTATAAATAGTTGAAGGGTTTCCGTAAACCTCTTTTAATACCTTACTCATTACACTGATAACTTCAGGATCTAAAGGAGTGGTGGCATTATTATCGAGATAAACAGCACCCTTTTTCATAAATTCAAACTCTCAGTCTGTTTATAATGGAAAATAGTTGTTTAAGAATCCAGATTTTTTGTTACAAATATGAGATTGCTTCACGATAAGACTGTTCGCAATGACATAGACCCCTCTCCTTAATCCTCTCCCACAAGGGGAGAGGAAACGAAGGATGTCATTGCGAGCTTACGAAGTAAGCGTGGCAATCTCATCTTTAGATTACTTATTAAAGTATTTCAGCAATCTCAAATTGCTTATATAATTCTATCGGTAGTTTTCAAATGTTTCTTGAAAATTATCGTTGAAAACTCTGCGTTCTCTGCGTTCTCTGCGTGAAATAATACCTCTTGCTTTATAAGACATTTTGATGTTTTCTACAGTTGGTTTTTACGATTTATGAACTGTCTCCTGAACAATTAAACCTTAAACTATAAACTTGAAACTGTTATGAAATATTCATCAGAAAAAGAAAAATATAATACCATTACTCTCAAAGCCGAAGTTAATCCGCACCATATTAATCTTATTAATAGCATATTTGAATCATATGAAGGTATAGGAATTCTGCGAACCAAAGATCCTGTCAAAGGGCTTGTCGAGGTCTGGACTTCTTCTCATTTTAGAGATGCAGTTTATAACATCATATCCGATATTTCAAAATGGACTACCTTTATAGTCTATGACGAACATCAAGGCTATAATTGTGACTAATTCTATATTCCCCTAATATTTGTTCCCCAGATGAATTTGTGAAATTGCCATTGCATCCTTACGTCTAATTTGCAATCCAGAACCCATTTTGCAAGGTCTTTTAATTTGACCATTTCGAATGCTGGAGAAAATAAAATATTCGTCTTCTTATGGAGATTATACTTTTTGATTATCTTAATTGCCCATTTAAAATCATTGTAGGAGGTTACAACAAATTTTACCTCATCTTTTTTCTTCAAATACTTTACATTATTCCAATTCGTTTCCCGTAACACCTTACTACCAGGCGTTTTTATATCCATTATGATTCTGACTTTTTTATTTACTTCCGAAATGCCTTCTACACCATTTGTTTCCAATAAAACAATGTAACCTTGAGAAATAAGTATATCCAATAACTTCAAGCACTCCTTTTGCAGAAGAGGTTCTCCACCAGTTACACAAACATTTTTTGCACCCAATTTCTTAACAGTTTTCAAAACCTCGCGAATAGTGAGTTTTTCTCCGCCCTTTTTCGCATATTGCGTATCGCAATAAGAACAGTTCAAATCACATTCCGCAAGTCTTATAAATATAAATGGCAATCCACTAAAACTCGTCTCTCCTTGTATGCTCTTGTAAATTTCCGAAATTAGTAACATCCTGATTCCTTTCGCAAATATTATGAATGAGAGATATCATATGTAGAGACGCAAAGCATTGCATCTCTACAATCTCACAAAAATCAATAAATTTATTGATTATCAAAAATGAAATCTGAAAAATTAATATAGAAAACTAAAATTTTAAACTACAGTATTCTTTATGTCATTGTAGTAAATTTTATAGTATTTAAATTAAACCTATGCCTATTGAATTCCAAAATCCTTTGGCTTTATTATTACTATTGTCAATTCCTTTAATTATCTACATTAGCTATCATAGCCTTGTCAATATCTCAAGACTGAGAAGGCTTTTATCACTGACCATAAGAATATTGCTCATTATTTTGCTAATATTTCTTTTAGCTGATTTTAAACTCAAGAAAAAAATTAATCGTTTATGCACGATATTTCTTGTCGATGTCTCAAAAAGTATTGATGATGACTCCACACCGAAGACATCAGAATACATAAAATCAGCTATTAATAAAAAAAGTCCTGATGACCTTATTGGTGTTATTCTTTTCGGTAATAGAGCTGTCATTGAAGTCCCACCGACCACACATCCCGAATTTAATAAATTTTCATCAATCGTAGATGATACTCATACAAACATTTCGGAAGCGATTAAGTTATCCTTAGCAATATTTCCCAGAGATACGATGAAAAGGCTTGTTCTCATCACTGATGGGGATGAAAATATCGGTTCAGCTATTGATGATGCCTCTGTGGTTGCGAATGAGAATATTGAAATTAGTGTTCTTCCTATAATGAAAAAAAGCAAGAACGAAATCTTCATTGAAAACTTAATTGCCCCATCTATTACTGATCAGGATGAATTATTCAACATCGAAGCTGTCATTATATCGAACACTGATATAGAGACGCAAAGCATTGCGTCTCTACGACTCTTTAGAGATAATCAATTCATCGGAAGCAAAATTATCAATGTGAATCAAGGGAAAAATATCTTTCTATTGAAAGATATGATACAATCACCAGGGTTTCATAATTATGAGGTAATTCTTGAGTCTTTAGATGATTCCGAACCCCAGAATAATACTTACAGTGCTTATACAGTTGTTGTCGGAAAACCTAAAATTCTCATTTTGGGGGAAGATGAGGACACACAATTTATTTATAATGCTTTATTGACAGCAGGATTAGAAACAGAAAAAAAATCAATCGCAGTGGCACCCATTTCATTAGCTGAATTTACTGGTTACGATGCCATTTATCTTAATAATGTTCCTGCTCACCTTCTTTCACAAAATCAGATGAAGATTTTAAAGAATTATGTCTTTGATTTAGGTGGTGGATTCGGAATGATTGGAGGAGAAAATTCATTCGCTCCGGGAGGTTATCTGAATACACCCATAGAAGAAACACTCCCTGTCAATATGCAAATCAAGGATAAGAAATATGTGCCTTCAACGGCATTAATTATGGCAATTGATAAGTCGGGAAGTATGAGTGGTGAAGGGACATTTGGTAATAAAATGGTCCTGGCTAATGAAGCCGCTATGGCTGTTATTGATGTTTTAGATAGAGGAAATGTTGCTGGAGTAATAGCCTTTGATAGCGCTGCAAAATGGGTTGTGCAACCGACGAAACTTCAGAATAAAGAAATGATAAAATATGATATTGCATCAATCAGGTCTGGTGGTGGAACGGATATGTATCCTGCTCTCAGTATTGCATTTCGGGAATTGAAAGGTATAGATGCTCAAGTCAAACATATTATAGTATTATCTGATGGAAGAAGTCAACCGGGTGACTTTGAAGGCGTTGTTACAGAGATGAGAAATAATAAAATAACCCTTTCCACAGTTGCAGTTGGTGCGGATTCGGACATTGAACTTATGAAGAAATTAGCAATAATTGGGCAGGGGCGATATTATTATACGGATGACCCTTCTAACATTCCGAGAATATTTACACGCGAAACTATTATGGCTCAAAAATCTTATATCGTCGAAAAACCATTCGCTCCTGAAATATTTATTTATAATCCATCCATAAGTGGCATCGATGCCTTTCCTGATTTGAAAGGATATATTATAACCGAGATTAAAGACAGGGCGGAAATGGTTCTAAAATCCGGATTAAAAGAAGATGAATATAAAAATAATCCTGTATTAGCATTCTGGAACTTTGGTCTTGGAAAATCTCTCGCATTCACTTCTGATGCGAAAAATCGATGGGGTGTCGATTGGATTACGTGGGATAATTTTTCTAAATTTTGGTATCAGGTAACAAAATCAATTATCAGAAAAAGGTTCTCAAAGGACTTTAAAACTAATATTACAACTAAAAATGGCATTGCAAAAGTCACGGTGGATGCTATTAATTCGGAAGGAAAGTATATTAACTCTCTAAATCTCACAAGCCATATTATTACTCCCGATTTAAAATCAATTCAAATTCCACTTCAACAAACGGCATCAGGAAAATATGAAGGCTCTTTCGAAGCCTTAAATACGGGTTCTTACTTTGTAAACATTTCATCAAAAGGAGGAGAATCGATTACAACAGGCTTTGTTATACCGTATTCTCCGGAATATAAAGCGAATCGAACAAATATGTTCTTATTGAAAAATATCGCTGAAAAAACAGGTGGAAAGATAAATCCAGACATCGATTACATCCTCAGTCATAATCTTGTAAAACCGCGTTCATTAACTGATATTTTCAAATTTCTTTTATTATGCTCAATCATTCTGATACCACTCGATATTGCCTCAAGAAGAATCATTATTGAAAGAAGACAGTTGCAATGGATTCTGAATACTTATGGAAAACTTATAAATAGCATTAAACGTAAACCTAAAGAAGAGAAAAGAGACGAGACTTTATTGGCATTAAAAAGAAAAAAAGAGTCAGTTCAACAAACTTTTGATAGAAGATTCTCTTTCAAAACTCAGGAGGAAACTATTAAAGATAAACGCCTCAGAATTGAACCTATTATTACGTTTCCATCCATTACCCCCACCCAACCCTCCCCCATTAAAGGGGGAGGGATAGGGAGGGGGGAAAAATCCACAGAAGAGTTATTTACATCAAAACTCTTAAAAGCGAAAAGGAAATTTAAACAAAATAAGAAATCCAAATAGAAATCTCTGAAATATTAACAGGTGAGACCTTGTCATTCCCACGAAAGTGGGAATCCAGCGAGAATTTAACCAAATTTTATGTAATTCTGGATTCCCGTTTACACGGGAATGACAAATTGGTTAGTATTTCAGAGATCTCAAATAAAAAGTGTATGAGCAGTTTACGAACTATCCATACAACTCTGCGTACTCTGCGTGAAAGAAATTAAGCTAACTAAAACTTCCCCAATTGCCGATAAGCTTCATATAAAATAATTGATACCGATGTGGATAAATTCAGACATCGGACTTCACCCCACATAGGAATTTTGATCGTTGAATCATAGTGCTTTTCAAGAATAGATTTTGGTAATCCTTCGGTTTCGCTACCGAAGATAATCGAATCATTTTCCTGAAAAGCTACTTTTGTATATGGGATTTTACCTGATTTTGAGGCATAGAAACATCTTGAATTATGGAATTGTTCATAAAATTTGTCAATGGAATCGAACTGATATATACTTACTTTATCCCAGTAATCAAGACCGGCTCTTTTTAAATATCTGTCATCGGTTCTGAAACCGAGCGGATGAATCAAAATTAAATTAGTATTGGTAGCAGCGCAAAGTCGGGCTATATTTCCCGTATTTTGCGGTATTTGTGGTTGATATAAAATAATGTTCATATTCGGATTAATTATTATAACCACGAATTTCATGAATCTACACTAATTTTTCTTTTATAATTCGTGATGATTCGTGTGATTGATGGTTAAATATTTTTTATCTTTGTATACAAATCTCAAATAAATATTATGAATGCAAACAAAGATTATTACAAAATATTACAACTTGACCCATCAGCAAGCCCTGAGCTTGTTGAAAAGGCGTTTCGCGTTCTCTCGATGAAATACCATCCTGACCGAAATCCTGTGTCTCAAAAATCCTGGTCTGAAGAAAAATTCAAAGATCTTAAAGAAGCTTATGATACTATCATTGACCCGGATAAAAGAAAAGAATATGACCAACTCCGGGCTAAACTTGCTCGTAAACCTCGCGGACCTTTCTTTAAAGTTTATTATACTTCTGAAGCGGATGAAGTCAAAACTGTCAAACACAAAGATGCAAGGCTCACTCTCGAACTGGCTCCTGATTTGGATTATGCCGCCATAAAAGATGAAAATGAAGAGTCATATTTTAAAAGCTTCAAATCCGCATTAGACCTCGATTTGTTCGATAAAATTTACAGCTTTATTCTCAATTTAACCAAAATCATTCCGTATCTTCGTGGATTTAAACTGATAACAAAAACTGATAATCGAGAACTCCTCTTTGTTTTGAATCATTGCTTTAGTATACTGAAAATGAATCCGCTTAAAGTCTTTCTTGCAAAAAATTTGCACGAGTCCTTCCAATTTTATGGTGTGAGAAATCCTATTGTTGTCTTAAATGAAAAATTACTCAATCGCTTATCTTTAATCCAGAAAATTCATTTCTTAGGTTACATTTTAGGACATATCCAATACAATCATATCTATCACTTAAAACTTGCTAATATTCTTTTGCGAAAGAAAAATTTTCGAACTCAGGTCATTAATCTAATTATCGTAGGGAAGTTAGTAAACTCTGATTTACAGACTATAACCAAAAAATGGCTCAGAAGCTCTCAGAACTCAGCTCATAGAATCGGACTTCTTTGCACAGATGACCTTGATTCATCACAAAAAACCATAATTAGATGTTTTGAAACATTGCACAATATTAAAAATCTAACAGTTGAAAATGTATTAAGCTATAGTACCTATGATAATAAACAGACTGATAAACGGCTTACGGAACTTTCTGTGTTGTGCAATGATGTAAAACATTTTTCAAATTCATCTACCTTTGTTCATTTATCAAAAGAAAGACCACGCTATATTGCAACTTGCCCTTATTGTGACAAAACAGCGAAAATCTCATACAAAAATTTGATGACAAAAAATATCAAACGAATCCGATGCCCCTTCTGTGATGAGGTCTCTGCAATTAAATGAAAATCTTATTTAACCACGAATCACACGAATCTCTAAGGATAAAAATATTTATTGTAGAGACGTGATATATCACGTCTCTACCACACTATTTTTCGTGTATCTTCGTGAAATTTCGTGGCTACTACTTCTTCTTCGTGTTTTTTGTGTCCTTCGTGGCTAATTATTTTCTCACATCTTTTTCTCAAACAATTTCGGAATTTTTTCTTTAAATCCTTTATATGCTTTAAGCCCTGCTTTTCCTTTTCCCAAATTCGTTATCAATCCCCGCAATCTATCATCAGCGCTTACTAACTCTGGCTTTATGCAATCAATGAATTTGAGCGTCTCTTCTATAACCGTTTTCATTTCATTCACTAACTCTTTAACTCTTTTGACAACGCCTTTATCAGCTTTCTCTTTTCCAGACAAGATGTCTGTTGCTTTCTTATTGACTTTCTCTCCTCTTTTGTTAATTGCCTCATTTAACCGCTGACACTCCTTATCAATTGTATTAATCTTATCATAATTGCCCTCCTTATAACACTTAACCTCCTCCCGATACAAATGGTGCAGCATCTTATAATCAGCAAGTTGTTCTTCTAATTTTTTAATCAAATTATCCATTTATAGAACTCCTTTTTAATTTAAAAAAGTAATAATAGATTTGTTTTTAATCCAATCCAAATCTTTCTTTATATTAATCGATAATGATTTTATTATTATAAATCATAATCCCTTGCAAACTAAAAATTAGCAACAATATTTGATATGATAAATAGAATAGACACGACAAATTAATTAAAAAGAATTTTTTAGAGATTTATGACTTATTTTATTCTATTTGTTTATTCTAAATGATTCTTGACTTTATTAGGTGATAGAATTTTCATAAAAACATCAAAATTAAGTAGGGAGTCAACTATGTCTGAGCAAATATCTCTGGAAACGAAATTGATTAAAAAGCGCGTTCATTCCATTGATGCGTTTCGTGGATTAACTATCTTGCTTATGATATTCGTGATTCAGATTGGTGCTGGTGGATATAAGCGTCTTCCTCTTACATTTTCTCATTTTGGTAGTGCCCCTGTTACCACGTTTAAACACGCCGCTGAGGATGGTGATGAAGAGGAATGGGCAACTGTTCAAAAAGAAGGGCAATTTAAGAAATTCCACAAAGGAATAGTTACTGCTGTTCACCCCAATGGGACCTATGATGTAACAATCAAGGACACAAAAGAAAGCTTTAAAAATGTCTCAATATTTCATCCGAGACCGTCCCGTCTTGATGATGAAGTAATTGTCGTTTATAAAAGTCCTAATTCTACTCCTGAGTTTCGTGGGGTCGGAAATGGTTGCACTGTAACTGACCTTGTGGCGCCATTTTTTGTGTTCATAGTTGGGATTTGCATTCCTTTGAGTCGTAAGAGACGTGGGACTGATTGGTGGCGACACGTTCTTGTTCGTACTTTTGGACTGATTATTCTTGGTGTACTTTATATTTCATTAATTTTAAGTCTCTCTTACTGGTGGGGGATTTTGCAGGCGATAGGTGTGGCTTATTTTATGGGTGCCGCAGCAATGAAACTGCCTAAATGGGGACGCTGGCTTCTGGTTGCCGTTATTGCGGTCGTTCATTCTTATCTTTCCTGGAACGTTGGTTGGTGGTTGGAGATAGGACAACGTGGTGCAGGTTTTCTCAGATTGATTCAACCCGATGGCGATCCGCTTCGTCCTTTGATTGTTCATTGCACACCCTGGGCATCAATTTCGTATGGGCTGATGACGATAGTGGGAACTCTTCTCGGAGATGCAGTAGTCAGTGGTGATAAAAAAATAATTGCTAAACAATGTCTCCTTATCGGAGTCATTTTTACTCTCGTTGGTTATCTAATGCATCGATTTATTATACCAATAAACAAAGATCTTGTTTCATCATCCTATGCCGTTTTTACTTCAGGAGTTGGGTCTTTAACATTTCTTATTTTCTACTGGATTATGGATGTATGGGGTTTGAAGAAGTGGGCATGGTTCTTAGGCGTATTTGGAAGCAACGCTCTTTTGGCATATTTTTTACAGCCTGTGGTCAGGATATTTTTATGGGCATTGGGATTCAAGGATTACTTTGCAAATCATATAGGATGGACCGCAATGCTTATGGCTCTGGCGTGGACTGCCATCCTCTGGTTTGTTACCCTCTGGTTTAATTACAAGAAAATATATATTAAACTGTAAGATGTTTTAGTGATTTTTGTTAAGGTTTCTGAAATACTACTATTACACACCCCGTCTGCTTTGCAGACACCCCTCTCAAGAGGGGATTTGTAGGGAACGCATATATGCGTTCCTCTCAAGAGGGAAATTTTAAGGACATTTCGTTCAATTTCGTGTGATTTTGTGGCTATTTACTTTTTAGGGATCTCTCACTGATGGACAATTTACTTAATGGAGTATAGAGATGAAGAAAATCCGTATACCGATAGTTATATTTGTTTTAGTATTACTTTTGATTTTCGTTTATACTCGCAATCGTTCTCAAAACAATTCAAATATAATTCGTGTCTCAGGAAATATTGAGGTTGATGATGTGGAATTAAGTTTCAAGATGGCAGGTCGAGTTGAAGAGCGTTTAGTTTCAGAAGGAGAAACAATTAAGAGTGGTCAAACAGTTGCCCGTCTGGAAAAAAATGATTTGCTAAATGAGATCAATCTTCAAAAAGCGAATGTTCAATCTGCAGAATCAGTGCTTGCTGAACTTGAAGCAGGGTCACGTCCTGAGGAAATTGCTCAGGCAGAGGCTTCTGTTCAGAAAGCCCAAGCCAGACTCGATGAATTACTCACAGGCTCGAGACCTCAGGAAATTGCTTCGGCAGAAGCAACGGTTCAACGAGCAAAAGCTGAAATGGAACGTCTTAAGACAGAATTTGAGAGACGACAAAATCTTTTAAATGAGAATGTTATCTCCACACAAGAATATGATTCAGCTAAAACGGCTTATGAATCAGCTCAAGCAGTTCTAAAAGAAGCTGAGGAACAATTGAAACTCGTTAAAGAGGGTCCTCGCAAAGAACAGATTGAACAAGCTCGGGCAGATTTAAATGGAGCGAAGGAGCATTATAACTTAATCAAAAAAGGACCAAGAAAAGAAACTATTGACCAGGCTCGTGCACGCTTACAACAAGCGAAAGAAACCCTCGCCTTGGCGGAAACGCATCTAAGTTATGCAATTCTTATTTCTCCCATTTCAGGACTTGTTCTATCAAAAGATATAGAGCCTGGGGAATATATTGCACCCGGAACACCCGTTGTGACAGTAGGCAATCTTGAAAATGTTTGGTTACGAGCCTATATTAATGAGACTGATTTGGGACGAGTTAAAGTTGGTCAGAAAGTTCGAATTACCACAGACACCTATCCGGGTAAAATCTATAATGGGGAAATATCTTTCATTTCATCCGAAGCTGAATTTACTCCCAAAAATGTTCAAACTCAAAAAGAGCGAGTGAAACTTGTTTATCGAATTAAGATTATCATTCAAAATCCCAATATGGAGCTGAAGCCGGGGATGCCTGCCGATGCAGAAATTTCACTTTCTAAAGATTAAATGATACCAATGTAGGGACAGAACAGTGTTCTGTCCCTACAAAAGACACAACCTAATGAATACTATTGAAGTAAACAATCTCGTAAAAACCTTTGGTGAATCGAAAGCTATTGATGGGTTATCCTTCAATGTATTGGAAGGGGAAATCTTCGGGCTGGTCGGTCCCGATGGTGCTGGAAAAACCACAACGATGCGATTACTCACAGCCATTATGGAACCCACCTCTGGAGATGCGTGGATAATGGGTAAACATATTGTGAAGGAAGCTGAAGCCATTAAAGAGGAAATTGGATATATGAGTCAGAGATTTGGCTTGTATCCTGACCTTACCGTTATGGAGAACATTCATTTCTACGCTGACATCTATGGGGTGCCACGGAAAAATCGCGATGAAAAAATAAATCGCCTTCTCGCATTTAGTAATTTAACTCCTTTCAAATCACGCTTAGCAGGCAATCTTTCAGGAGGGATGAAACAGAAACTCGGGCTTGCCTGTGCCTTAATTCACACGCCGAAAGTGCTTTTTCTGGATGAACCGACCAATGGTGTAGATCCCATTTCACGTCGTGACTTCTGGAGAATTCTTTATCAACTGCTCAAAGAAAAAGTTACAATCTTTGTTTCAACAGCTTATCTGGATGAGGCGGAACGATGCAACAGAATTGGGCTTATTCATAAGGGAAGGCTTCTTGCTATTGGAACTCCTGATGAAGTGAAAACTCTTATGCACGGAACAATTATAGAAATTGATACCTCAGAACCACGAAAAGCAACTACTTTATTGCGTGAAAAGATGGAAGCGGATTCGGTAGGACTTTTTGGTGATAGTGTTCATCTTGTAACTCGAGACCCAGAAAAATCTATGAAACAAATAGAAGAAATTCTTACAAGCGTCGGTCTCAAAGTTAGAGAAATTCATACTATTGAACCATCACTTGAGGATGTGTTTGTCTCAGTTCTCGCAAAGAAAAAAGGTGATATTGATAATGAATCAAACTGAAAATGGTAAAGCTGTTATAGTGAAAGATTTGGAAAAACGTTTTGGTAAATTTATTGCTGTGAACCGTATCAGCTTTGATGTTGCCAAAGGTGAGATTTTCGGCTTCCTCGGTCCAAATGGTGCTGGTAAGTCCACAACGATACGAATGCTTTGTGGAATTTTATCACCCACGAGTGGTATGGGAAGTGTTGCTGGATTTGACATCCGAACCGAGACAGAAAAAATTAAATCTAACATCGGGTATATGAGCCAGAAATTTTCTCTTTATGAAGATTTAACCGTTGAAGAAAACATAAATTTTTATAGTGGCATCTATCGGATTCCTGAGGGTAGAAAAGAGGAACGTAAAAGTTGGGTCATTGAAATGGCAGGTTTGTCAGAGCATAGAAACTCGCGCACGCGCATTCTATCAAGTGGATGGAAACAAAGATTAGCCTTAGGCTGTGCCATTCTTCATCAGCCACCGATAATCTTTCTTGATGAACCGACATCAGGAGTTGACCCCATCAGTCGACGACAGTTCTGGGATTTAATTTACGAACTCTCCGGAAAAGGCGTGACGGTTTTTGTCACTACGCATTATATGGATGAAGCAGAATATTGTGATCGTCTCGCTCTCATCTATCGTGGTGAATTAATTGCGATTGGAACTCCAGATGAACTCAAGACCAAATTTATGGAAGAAGATGTTTTGGAAGTATTTTGTGAACGACCACAAGATGCAATGGATGAAATAATAAAAATTGAGGGCATCAAAGAAGTTGCCCTCTTTGGTAAAGGATTACATATTGTTACAGAAGACAGCGAAACCGCCATCATAGCTATTAAGAAACTACTTGATGAAGAAAACTATTGTGTCGAGCATATAGAAAAAATTATACCTTCACTTGAGGACGTTTTCGTTTCACTTATAGAAGCCCGTGACCGGGCTGAACAACCTCAAAAGGAGGTGAGAGGATAATCTTTCTACGGGTAGCTATGCAACCCGTAGCTATGAGTATTTAACTGCTACGCAGTTGAGAAAAATTCTAACTGCAAGCTTTTATACTCCAAAGGGTTGGAGAAATTATTTAATGAAAATACGTCGGCTCTGTGCAATTTGTCGCAAAGAGTTCATACACATCATTCGTGACCCCCGAAGTCTTGGTATGGCTATTGCTATTCCTATGCTTATGCTGATACTATTTGGCTATGCGTTGACCCTCGATATTGATAATGTCCCTATGGTAATCTGGGACCAAAGCGAATCTAATGTCAGCCGAGAATTCATCACTCAATTTAAAGGTTCTCGTTATTTCTCTATTCGCAAATTTATTCATAACTACCACGAAATGGAAGAATTTATTGATTCAGGTAGAGCCCTTATGGCTCTGATTATTCCAACGGACTTTGCAAAACGCATTAATTCTAATCGTTCGACCTCAGTTCAACTAATTGTTGATGGTAGCGACTCTAACACTGCGACCATTGCTATGAGCTATGTTAATTTTGTAACTCAGAATTATTCTCAAGATATTGCTACAAAAAATATGCAAAGAATTAGTGGACAGACTCTCCAATTCCCACTCGATATTGAACCTCGTGTCTGGTATAATCCAGAAATGGAATCGAAGAACTATATTATCCCTGGATTAATCGCAGTGATTATGATGGTTATTGCTGCACTTCTCACATCGCTTACCGTTTCACGTGAATGGGAACGGGGAACGATGGAACAGCTTATTTCCACTCCAGTCAAAACTCCTGAGCTTGTTCTTGGCAAACTCTTTCCCTATTTTGTAATAGGAATGTTCGATGTTATGCTTGCAGTATTGATGGGTCAATTTCTTTTTAAAGTTCCGCTAAGAGGCAATGTTTTTCTTCTCTTTATTATGGCAGCAATTTTTTTAATGGGCGCTTTATCTTTAGGTATGTTCATCAGTATTACTGCTAAAACTCAACTTCTCGCAAGCCAATTAGCGATGGTGCTAACTTTTCTTCCATCGTTCCTATTATCCGGCTTTATGTTCTCAATTAGCAATATGCCAAAGGCAATTCAGGTAGTAACATACCTTGTTCCAGCAAGATATTTTATTGTCCTGCTAAAAGGAATTTATCTGAAGGGTGTGGGAATTAAGATTCTCTGGATTGATATAGGGCTTTTAATAATCTTTAGCGTTCTTATTTTAATTTTAGCGAATAAAAAATTTGAAAAGAAACTGACATAGTAAGAAATCATTATGTTCGAACGTATTCGTCATATGCTAATTAAAGAATTCATTCAGGTCTTTAGGGACCCAAGGATGAAGGGCATTATTTTTATAATGCCTATCGTTCAACTTCTGATATTCGGTTACGCTGTCACAACTGATATTAGGAATGTTTCTATAGCTGTATATGACCTTGATAATACAGTTATCAGCAGAGATTTCATAAGTCGCTTTGTAGAATCCGGTTATTTTCAAATCAAGGAATATATCAACAGTGAGAAGCAAGTAAATACATTAATGGATTATGGAGAAGTTCGGGCTATTCTGCGAATAAACAATGATTTTGAAGGAAAATTATTGGCAGGTCGGACAGCTCGGATTCAGTTGATTCTGGATGGGACGGATACTAATACCGTAAGAATTATTCTCGATTATAGCACAAGGATTATCAGAAAATTTTCACAACAAATTTTAATATCACGGATTACTCGCATTAAAGGTTCAGTGCCCAATATCGAGCCAGTTAGTTTACAGTCACGTGCGTGGTTTAATGAGAATCTCGAAAGTCGCAATTTCTTCGTGCCTGGTGTTATTGCAAATCTTGTATCGCTTGTTACGTTGTTACTTACGAGTATGGCGATAGTGCGTGAAAAAGAAATCGGCACATTGGAGCAAATTATCGTTACACCCATCACACAATTAGAGTTTATTTTGGGCAAAACAGTTCCTTTTGCTCTCATCAGTATTTTTGATGTGATTTTAATTACTATAGTTGGTGTATTATGGTTTGGTGTCCCCATTCGAGGAAATCTATTACTCCTTTTTTTTGCTACAGCTCTTTATTTGATGACAACGTTAGGCGTAGGACTTTTCATCTCAACGATTAGTAATACACAACAACAAGCAATGATGAGTACATTTTTCTTTTTCTTTCCCGCAATGCTTTTATCTGGATTTATGTTCCCCATCGCCAATATGCCAAAAATCATTCAATGGTTTACTTACCTGAACCCACTGAGATATTTTTTAGTAATTATTCGTGGTATATTTCTTAAGGGTGTAGGATTTAACATTCTCTGGACACAATTGCTCCCATTAGCCTCGATGGGTTCTGTTATTCTCTGGTTATCCTCACGAAGATTCAAAAAGACATTGCAATAAATTAGATTAAAATTATTTATGACAATTGTTGTTATCACAATCATTACACGGGTAGCTCTGCAACCCGTAGCTTTGAATATATAACTGCTACGCAGTTAAGAAAATTCTAAAAACTATAGCAAATTTTCGCAATCTAAAATTGAGACCTCTGAAAAACTGACATAAATCGAGATTGTCTCGTTATCAATGCTTTTGTCTCTGACACTCATTTCTTCACCCTAAACCCTCTCCCAGTGGGAGAGGGAAGGGTGAGGGCGTGTCATTCTGAGCGAAGCGAAGAATCTCATTCAATATTATTTTTCATTAGTATTTCAGAGTTCTCAATATATAATAATTCTTTGCAATAGCCTTCATAAAACACGCAACTTATTAGAAAAAGAAGTTGATTTTTTCTGATTAATCTAACATTTGTAATACGAACAAAAATCATTATGATCATTAAATGTTTAAATTTGTAGTCATTTGTAGGGAACAGGTACACTTGTTCCCTATTATAGAACTCATTGAAAGGTAAATAATATGCTAAATCACATCTGGGCATGGATATTGATTATTGGGATTTTATTTGGGTTAGCTGTGGGATTTAAGGATATGGTCACAACTCCTGGTGGACTCTTAGTCAAATTCGAAGTCGCAAGAAATGTGGGTAAGAAAATTACCGATGGGGCTATAAAAGGGGCTGATACTGCTGTTGAAATTTGCCTGAGCCTTATTGGTAAAATGGCGTTATGGCTCGGCGTAATGAAGGTTGCAGAAGACGCAGGACTTATTAAAGCCTTGGCAAGAATGATTAAACCCGTAATGCGTATGCTTTTTCCTGAAGTCCCGACTGAACACCCTGCAAATGGTGCAATGATGATGAACATCGCTGCGAATATGTTAGGACTTGATAACGCCGCAACTCCATTTGGATTGAAAGCAATGGTTGAGCTTCAAACCCTCAATAAAACTAAAGATACTGCTACTAATGCAATGGCGACTTTTTTAGCTATCAATACATCTAATGTTAACATTATTCCGTTTACTATAATTGCTTATAGAGCGAGTGAACCGTATTTATCAAAAAATGCCGCCACAATATTTTTCCCGACTTTAATTGCAACAACCATCTCAACCATTGTAGCAGTTATTGCCGTTAAGGCATTTCAAAATATGAAAATCTTTTCTGAAGGCAACACTAATTCGTCAGAAACGCCGGAGCCAAAGGAGGGTTTGAAATGAATTCAGGAATCGTAACAACTTTTGATTTAATTTCACAATGGATTATACCAGGAATTATTGTTTACATTGTGCTATATGCCTATTTTAAAAAGGTGAAAGTATATGAATCATTTATTGAAGGTGCAAAAGAAGGTTTCGGTATTGCCATAATGATAATTCCTTATCTGGTAGCGATTCTGATGGCGATAGAGATTTTTAAGGCTTCCGGTGCAATGGAAGTGTTTAAGACGATATTTACACCTTTTACAAAAATTATTGGTATGCCTGTGGATTTATTACCTTTAGCGATTATCAGACCATTATCGGGAAGTGGTGCCAGAGGTTTTATGTTTAGTGTTTTTGATGCCCACGGCGTGGATTCTTTCGCGGGTATGATGGCATCAGTGATGCAAGGAAGTACAGAAACGACTTTTTATGTCCTGGCAGTATACTTTGGTGCGATAGGAATTAAGAAAACCAGGCATACGCTCCCAGCCTGCTTATTAGCCGATATTGCAGGAATTCTTGCATCAGTTTTCATTTGCCAATTATATTTTGCAAACTTGAAATAAAAATACAAACAATAAGAGATATATACGTTTTTAATTGACATTCAGTAAGAAGACAATAACTATATTATATTATGAATGACCTCTTAACCTCTATTATTAATACCATAACAATGAGGTAATTATTATGACAAAGCTTTTAGAAAAAGTCTTAAAAAAAGCCTCACAGCTTTCTGAATCAGAACAAGACGAATTAGCTTCGGTTATACTAAATGAAATTGCATCAGAAAAAAGGTGGCGAATAGCCTTTTCAAAATCACAGGATAAACTATCTAAGCTTGCAGATGAAGCCCTTGAAGAATTCAAAAAGGGTAAGACAAAACCACTTAATCTGGATGAGTTATGACTTCTCACACAACTACAAGTTTTAAAAAAGCTTTTGCAAAACTTCCAGATAATATCAAACAAAGAGCCAGAAGTGTTTATAGAATCTGGATAAAAGACCCTCATAACAAGGTTCTTCGATTTAAAAAAATCCATAAGACCAAGCCTATCTATTCTGTTCGAATAGACATAAATTATCGGGCTTTAGGTATTATGTCAGGTACTACAATAGTCTGGTTCTGGATTGGCTCTCATTCTGATTATGACAAAATCATTTCACAGCTTTAACTACAATGAATTATTACTGAAAAAAATAAGGCATTATAACCATTTAAAAAAGTATTTAGAAATGTTTATGTTATAACTCTGTAACCGTTGTCATAAGAAATTTTTCTAAACCACAAATGACACGAAGAACACGAAAATAACAAAAATGAAAAAAATTAAGGACTCACATCTCAGAATAGTCGCACAGATATTTTTTTTGCTCTTATTTTTATTTCTATTATTAAACACACGTTCAACAACGGATAAAGTTGAATATCCCGTGAAACTCTTTTTAGAAGTAGACCCGCTCAATTCCATAATGACAGTTATCTCTACGCATTCTCTTTATGAAGGTCTGATATTATCTCTTATAATTATCATTCCAACAATATTCTTTGGCAGATTCTTTTGTGGATGGATATGCCCATTAGGCACGCTAAATCATTTTTTCTGCTGGTTTAAATCCGCAAACAAGGGCAAAGCTCGAATTGATGCGAATAAATTCAGAAATTGGTTTAAAACAAAATATTACATTCTTATCGCAATGTTAATCATCGCTATCTTCACTTCTGTTCAGACTGGATTGCTTGATCCAATAAGTATTATGATTCGTTCATTTGGAATGATAATTTTTCCTGCATTCAATTTTTTAATTACAAAGGTGGCAGAGTTCTTTGATGCAAAAGGAATGGATACTATCGCAAATGCACTGAGTAGTCTTACCGTTGTTAAACAACCTTACTATCATTATGTATGGGTGATTGGTCTTTTCTTTCTCGCCATCATAGTTGCGAACAGATTCATTCCGAGATTATGGTGTAGAGCCTTTTGTCCCTTAGGAGCGCTTTTAGGATTCTTCTCACGATTTTCTATTTATCGTCTCAACAAAAATTATGATAAATGCACAGCTTGTAATTTATGTGGGAAGGACTGTCAGGGTGCATCAGAGCCTCAAAAGGATGTGAAATGGCTTCAAACCGAATGTATGGTCTGTATGAATTGCACAGATACTTGTCCAGAAGATGCCCTCAACTTTTCATTCACGGCAAATCCCCAATATATTCGTCAGGAAACAGATTTGCAAAGAAGACATATTATTCAGGCATCTCTGATTGGTCTTACTATGATTCCTTTTATGCGACTATCAGATAGTCTCAAAGTAAATTTTAATAGTAGCCTCATTAGACCCCCGGGTTCTGTGGATGAACAGGAATTTCTCAAAAGATGTATCCGATGTGGAAATTGTATGAAGGTATGTCCAAATAATGCTATTCATCCGACTTTATTTGAAGCAGGGTTAGAAGGTATCTGGACACCTCTACTCATAATGCGAATTGGGTATTGCCTTTATGATTGTGTTTTATGCACTCAGGTTTGTCCAACAGGTGCAATCAGAGAATTGACACTCAAAGAAAAACATGGAATAAATGGAAATAACCCGATAAAAATCGGAACGGCATTTTATGACAGAGGAAAATGTCTCCCTTGGGCAAAAGATATCGAGTGTATAGTCTGCGAAGAATTTTGTCCCACATCCCCAAAAGCTATCTGGTTTCAAATCGAAGAGGTTATAACAAGAGATGGTAGTAAAAAATTGCTTAAAAGACCAAGGGTTGATATTGAAAAATGTATTGGTTGTGGAATTTGTGAGAATGTATGCCCCATAATCGATAAACCAGCCATCTATGTTACAAGCATTGGTGAAACAAGGTCGAAAACCAATCAGATATTGTTGTCACAGATGTCAGAAAGCTATGGAGAGAAAGAGAAATAAGATATAACAGTGTGATTGTAAAACTTATTTATGGAGCAGGATATATATCTTGCTCCATCCAGATTATTGTCTATAAATTAATAAATAATTAACCGCAAAGGTCGCTAAGAATGCGCTAAGGACGCAAAGATTTATTCGTAGGGACAGAACATTGTTCTGTCCCTACAATCTTGCCACCTCTGCGTCTACTTTGAATTCTTTGCGGTTATATTCTTTGTTACAACTATGATTAACAACATTTTTCTCACAGGACCACCAAGCATAGGAAAAACCACCGTAATCAAGAAGGTTATTGAAAAGCTTAATAAACCTGTCACGGGCTTCTATACTCAGGAAATAAGGGAAGCGGAAAGACGAATCGGATTCTTATTGACAACTCTTGATGGTAAAAAAGGCTATCTTGCTCATCAGGATATAAAAAGCATTTATAACATTCGCAGATATGGAGTAAGTATTGAAAATATCGAAAACATCGCTATTCCGTCGATTATTCCGAAAAGTAAAGACGAAATTATTGTGATTGATGAAATTGGCAAGATGGAATGTTTCTCCGAAAAATTCAAAATCTTCGCAACCAATGCACTCAATTCGAGTAATATTGTTCTTGGCACAATTGCAATCGGCGGAACGGAGTTCATTCAGAACATAAAAAAGAGACACGACATAAAAATTTATGAAGTAACTCGAAATAATCGCGATGAATTGCCTTTAATTATTGAAGAAGAAATATTAAAATTGTATATATCAAAATATTAAAAATTGCCTTATATAAATCTCTGAAATACTGGCTAAGATGTCATTCCCCCCGATTAATAATGTCGGGGGGTAAATGGGAATCCAGAATTATATCAAGTTTGACTAAAAAATTTCTGGATTCCCACTTTCGTGGGAATGACATAAACAGTTTATCAGTTTTTCATAGATCTCTTATAGAAAATTATTTTTAAAATAAAGGATTAATGATTTTATGTTTATAAAGTCCCAAAATGCATATTGGAGTTTTTATATAACTATTTTTCTATCTATTCTCTTAATTTTATTTTCATCATCCTTAATCTCTGACCCGGTTCATATCTATGGCATTCATTCCTGGGGCTGGGGAGCGAATGGAATCTTTAATGGAAAAGATGGCTGGACAGTTGAAGTTATTAATACGGATTATTGGCCCTATGATTTGACCACAACAGATGCCCAGAATATTTTAAATGAACATTTCACTCTTATTATACGGATAAATAAGTTTTTTGGACAGACTATTCCGGCTAATCCTGCAGATTTTGATGCCTTTGCTACAGCTTGTGCAAATAAGGTCAATCAATTTAAGGATTATTGCAATATCTGGATTATTGGTAATGAGATGAATGCTGATTTTGAAGGTGGAATCTATGTTTATAATTACAGAGATTGTTATAAAAAATGCAGAACAGCGATAAAAAATGTTCAGCCTGAAGCCATCGTCCTCACAGCCGCCGTTGCTCCCTGGAATTCCACACGAACTGGTGTTGGTCCTTATCCATCTAATCGGCAGTGGCTCAATTATATGTATCAATTAGTTAATGACCTTAATGATGAATGTGATGGCTATGCAATCCATGCCTATGGTGGTCGAGGTGGCGATACCGATCCAAGAAATGATGATGAAACGGGCTTCGGTGTTTATAAAAAATGGATGGAAATAATTACAGGGAATGCATATGCGAAAAATAAACCTGTTTTTCTGACTGAGATGAACCACGCTGCTGATGGACAGGGAAGTACACCGGGATATCCTAAATATCCTTATCCTGCTGGATATATCAACAAGCTCTTTGAAGAGATAAATAATTGGAATAAAGCAAACACTACGAAGATACATTGTGCCGCCTGGTTTTCTTATGCCAATGGAGGTTTTCCTGGATACAATATATCAACAAATCCCCCAATGAGTGACGACTTCAAGTATACAACACAAAATACAGATTATCGGTACATCGAGGCATCAATTTCTGATAAACTTTGGGAAGTCTATAAATAATAAAGAGCCTAATATTTATATTAATTAGAGATCTCTGAAAAATTAACATAAAGTAAAATTATTTTACTGTTAATGATATTATTTCTTATACCTACTCCCTCACCCCTTCCCTCTCCCGATGGGAGCGGGAAGGGTAAGGATGTGTCATTCTGAGCGTAGTGAAGAATCTTGTATTTATTTCTTTTTATCTCATTTAGTCGTATCTACTTCCGCCCGAATCATCCAATCACCTTTTGGCATTATATTAAACGAACCGCCAGGTAGTGCTACTGCGGAATGCCCGTTTGTTGAATCATCACGATGAACATATATACCCTTCGTAGCTGTTGGATTAAAATTAAAACAGATTGCAAAGCGTTGTGGAACCCGTGTTGGTTCAACAGAAATTTTATACCAATGGGGATTACCTCGCTCAAAGAGACCATACGGTTTTCTCCACGTTTTAATCGGCTTGAGATTCCCATCACATAAGCTGATATAAAAGTCTTCACGAGGTGCTTGAGGATAACCATAACGCGAGCCGTAAATACTAATTTGCGTGAGATAATATTCTTTTCCAGCAGGGACATCAAAAAAAGTGGTGTGTCCACCACCTGCAATACTCTGCATTCCATCACTGGTTCCATCATCATATTTGAGTAGAAGAGACTTGCTGCTTAAGACATTTTGATTCACTGTTTGTAAAGGTGCGCTACTCGGTTTGATTGCAACAACATAATCTTTTGCAAATCCTTTAAACCATTCATTAAGTTGAGTTGCTCTGGATGGGTCGGATGGCACAGGCAAAGCTGATTGCAAAGCAACATTCGGATTGGCTGGATCAATATTAGAAGAGGCTTTTTCCCAAGCTTGAAAGAGAACGGGAATACTCTTTTTACCAATCAAATCTGATAATTCACGCCATTTTCCTGCACATATCGTCACTGCATCAGGATTAGGTGATACTAATTGTGTATTCAAGCGTTTCATACCATCTGCACGATAATCATACGCATCGGGCCATAGCGATTCTCCATATTTCTCATAAACTTTATCTACAATATAAGAACCGCAAAAATGCGCCCAACCTTCTGCCGCATCTCCTTTCATCCAGAATCGCTCTTTAAGCGTTCGATACATCGCTATATGCCCAATTTCGTGACAGAATCCATAAATCTGAAATACACCTGTCTCTGAAGGTTTGTGAAGCTGTTCTTGTTTAGAAAGAACCAAATATATTCTATCATTTCCATCGTTCCATAGCTGGAGCTTTTTGGTTGCATCACATTCAATGGACACATTGACAGTTTCAGGTATATCAAAACCAAATTCATTCTTACTAATTTCACGAGCAGTCTCGACTATTTGCCCAATTGCATTGACATAAGCTTTATCAATGCCATTGAAATCAACTATTGTATGAGGGAATTTTACCTGTTGAGGAGATTGAGAAAATCCAAAATTACCTGAATAGAAAAACAATATTCCTAATATAATCGCTATTCTCAGCATCAAATTAAAAATCTTATGGATGCAACAGTTGTTATTCATTTTCGGATGTTGATTTTTCATAACAGATCCTCCCTTAGTTGCTGTAGGGAACGGTTTCAAACTGTTCCCTACTATAAAGACGTTACGAATGGAATATTGTTCCTCTAAAAAATATTTAGGGGATGCCTTATGCTTGCAATGACACACGCAGTTTGTAGGGGCAGGGCTTGTCCCTGCCCAACCCAATATTGGGCAACCACGAGGGTTGCCCCTACAACAGGTAAAATTCATCCCCACTAAAGTGGGGACTACAAACTATCATTTCGATTTGTAGGGACAGAACAGTGTTCTGTCTCTACTAACTCTTTCCCCTTTCATTAATTTCCTTTGTTTAATTTCCTTTCATAAAGAGCATAGTATCCATTAGTATATATTCTCTGAAAGAAAATTAGCCCATCATCTAACACACCACTGCGAATCTGTTTCTCCTCAGCAACAAGATATTTGACTTTATAACGATTCAACAATGTCGGGTCACCCTTATCAAATAAGTCCTTCAACTCTTGATTCTTTTCTTCCATAAATGGTGTTAATGCATAATCACCAATCACAACACGATGATGAGTCCTAACAGGAGTCATTATACTAATCTCCCGACTAAGTGATAAAACTACTTGGGATTGGTCAAGATTATTAAGTTTATCGAGGATATTAGTCATAGGTACTGAAACAGTAAGTAATCCCGGATAAGGAACTCTTGTCGCCAATTGACAAGCAAAAAAAAGATTATCCATCGCTCCCACTGTAAGAATGCTTCCTAAAATAATGTTTAATGCAAATCTCGAGAGGCGTTTCTGAAAAATTGATGCAGATAATCCACGGGTAGAAGTGGCGAGCAATAAAATGAGAGCCAATAAAAAATGTCCTCGGGCAAAGTGAATTGGCTGAATCATTCGAGGTAAAAACCAATCATTATGAGTCCAGAGAAAAACAGTGACAAACCAAATCAATATGAATCGACCACGATTATTGCTGAATAAAAAACATCTTGAAGTTCTTGTCACGAATACTAATGGAATTGAAATCAACAAAAATCCCCACGCTAATAATATATGGACCCACAAAAGCCTATGACCAAAGCTCAAAGTCTGTTCTACAAGACTTTTACCCGCAGGAAAAGATGTCAGAAAAATAAAGTTGTAAACTGTGAATATACAGGCTATTAATATAGTTCCCAATAGAGTAACACTATGAAATCGCCGATCAGATTTGAACAACCATTCAATTATACTGGCTGCAATCAAGGTTGTTGTAGCAAGTGATGCAGTTATTGGATGAGCCCACCAAAGAAGAAAAAGCAGTCCCAGAGTGAAGGTTGTTCGCCTTAGTAGATACGCTATAAAAATTCCATATAGAAGAAAGTGATAAAGAGTTTCAAGAGGATACAATCCTTGACGAAAAATATTTAGTGCCCAGAAACCATAACTTTCATACCGCCCTGAACCACCTTCTACATAAATGAATGCCTGAAGCCAGGACATTTCTGATGTTTTTGGTAATGCTACTAACCAGGCTATTCCTCCGGATGTCATTGCAAGTAACCAGAAGAATAAACGACGATGTTCCCCTTCAATAAATAAACAAAGAAATTTATAGAGTAACAATGCCATTGCAATTCCGCCAACAAGGCGAAGTAGTTCCCATATATTGACCCAATTAAATGGAAGCAAAACCTTTAACCAACCTAATAGTAAATACCCAAAATTTGATAAAATTCGAGGTGAATCCGGCAAGCAGTCATAGGAATTGGCATAAGTTATTCCATTACCGCGTTCAAAAACCGACCGGGCATAAGCAGTATAAACATACTGGTCGTTGTGTAAAAATCCGCTATGGACCCAGCCTTCAGGACTTCTCGGATACCAGGATAAGTTAATAATGGTGAAGATTAGAGGGAAAATTATTGCTCCGAGCAAAACAGCAGGAGGGAATTCTAATAATGATTTTTTTCTTGGTAAATTTTTATGTTCCTGAATCTCTGGTTGATTATCTATCAACACTTATTCCATTCCTTGTAAGTAACGGTCGCGACCGTTCCCTACAATTCCCCTTTGTAGAGACGCAATGCATTGCGTCTCTACAGGGGTTAGGGGTGTGTAATATATAGCATTTTAGAAATTTCAATTCGTGAGGATTCGTATAATTCGTGGTTTCAAAAAAAAAGAATTTACTTACTTTCTTACAATATCTTTTACCTTCATAAGTCTGCTGAGATTAGAGCGTTCGAGTTCATTCAACTTCATTGTAATCTCTTTCATTGTCTCTTCTATACTCGGAATCAGGACATATTCAAGGGCATTAACTCTTCTTCTCGTGGTTTCTATCTCTTTGCACAACATTTGAATCGTCTTTCTTCTCTCAGCCAACATTAGCATCTTTGGTAATATCTGCTTATATTTCCCAATCGCCATATCAAGTTCTGAAGTCGTCGTCGCATAACCATAACTTGTCGATGAAAGCTCACTCACCAATTTTATGTTTGGTATCCTGACATTCATTATATATTTTAAATTAATATCAATCTCAATTGTCCTATCTCTTGAAGGAGTTAAAAGAGATACTAATTCCCTTAATGGAGTGTGAGCACGAGCTGTAATAAAATATGAATAAGCTTGTTGAATTCCTTCTTCAACTTCGAGATGAAGTGTCTTGTACCCTTTTATTAACTCCATAAATTTCCGCATCAACTCATCGAACTTATCCTTTAATAGTTTATGCCCACGCTTCGCCACTACCAATCTCTTCTTTAGCTTCAACAACTCCATTCTTGTTGCACTAACTTGTAACTTCATTTAATGTCCTTATATATAAAGTTCTACTGAGCATCACTTAAGAAATGCTTGTTGCAACCCTACTAATAATAAAACCCTCATCTTTAGGAATGGCTTCGCCTTCTTCACTTAATACTTGAATATGTAGTTCGATTGCTTCGCGAGTATTGGTTATTGCCTCTTCTACTGTTTCACCTTGAGAATAACAACCTGAAAGTGCAGGAACTTCTACCCAATACCCTCCCTCTTCAGCGGAATGAATGATTATTGTATATTCCATATTTTTTCTCCCGCTATAATAAATTGATAAATTTTTCTATATTTAATCCAGCCTTAAAAATTGCGGTTTTAATTAATCCTATCTTAAGCTCGCCCTTTCCGGGGATAGTAATAATCTGTCCATTAGGCATTTTAATATTAATATGACTTCCCTTACCTTTTCTTACTTTTCCACCCGCTTTTATGAAAACTTTTATTGCTTCCTCAGCCTTTATACCTCTTAATTGTCGTCCTTCCATTATTCACCTTTAATGGGAACTCTACAGTTTGAGAAGAATATAAATCAAACCCCGACTTTCGCTTCCTCTTTTTCCTTTGGCATATATTTATCTATAAGATCATCTTTAATTCTCTTTAATTCTGTTCTTGGTAACATTGATAGCAATTCCCAACCAATTCTGAGTGTGTCTTCGATGCCTCTGTTTTCGTATTCTGTTTGAGCCACGAATCTTCTCTCAAATTCTTCAGCAAAATCATAGAATTTTCTGTCGATTTCGGTCAATGCTGCTTCACCTAAAATTACAGCCAATTCCTGAGCCTCTTTTCCTCTTGCATAAGCCGCAAATAGCTGATTTGCCCAGTTCGGATGGTCTTCGCGTGTTTTCCCGGGTCCAATTCCTTTATCGCGTAATCTTGATAATGATGGCAAAACGTCAATCGGTGGATAAATTCCTTTTCTATGAAGAGCGCGACTGATTATGATCTGTCCTTCTGTAATATATCCCGTGAGGTCGGGGATTGGATGTGTCTTATCATCTTCAGGCATTGTCAGGATTGGTATCTGAGTTATCGAACCTTTCTTACCCCTGATTCTTCCAGCTCTTTCATAAATAGTTGAAAGGTCAGTATATAAATATCCCGGATAACCTCTTCGACCGGGAATTTCTTTTCTTGCGGCAGAAATTTCTCTCAATGCCTCACAATAATTTGTCATATCGGTTAATATAACAAGAACGTGCATATCTTTTTCGAAAGCCAAATATTCAGCGGCAGATAAAGTCATACGAGGTGTGGCGATTCTTTCAATGGCAGGGTTATTTGCCAAATTTATGAACAATACTGCTCTTTCAATCGCCCCTGTCTTTCTGAAGTCTGAAATGAAAAAATCCGCTTCTTCAAATGTGATTCCCATAGCACCAAAAACAACGGCAAATTTCTCACCCGTTCCTAAAACTTTTGCCTGTCTTGCAATCTGTGCTGCTAATCTTGAATGCGGTAATCCTGAACCTGAAAATATCGGTAGCTTCTGACCACGAACAAGTGTATTTAATCCATCTATCGATGATATTCCTGTCTGAATAAACTCCGAAGGATAATCTCGTGCATAAGGATTAATCGGGTTACCGTTTATGTTCAAATATTTATCCGCAATAATCCTCGGACCTTTATCAATCGGTCTCCCAAGTCCATCAAATATCCTTCCGAGAATATCCGTAGAAACTCCGAGTTCAATTCCCTTGCCAAGAAATTTCACGGAACTTCCCTTAACACTAACGCCTCTTGAACCACCAAAAAGCTGAACCAGAGCCTTATCAGCATTTATCTCCAGGACTCTTCCCAGTTGCGTTTCACCGGTTGGCATAACTATCTCGGCCAATTCCTCATACTTTACCTCTGAGACCTTCTCAACTAATATGAGTGGTCCTGCTACTTCCGTTACGGTCAAATATTCTTTTAAGCTCATAATGAAGCCACAGCCTCCTCAACTTTTTTTTCAAGAGCGTCGATTTTATCGAGCTCTTTCTCACTAACATATTTAATTTTTGCTATCTCGCTATTTACTTCTAATGAGGTTAATTTACTTAATTCTACACCTCTTTCAAGAGCCTTTCTATAAAGTACATGCGTCTTCAAAATTAATAAAAGAATTTTCTTCTGCTTTTCAAAAGAGGTATATGTATCAATCTCATCAAAGGCAACCTGATGGAGAAAGTCTTCTCGCACTGATTTCGCCGATTCAAGCGTAAGCTGGTCTTGAGGTGATAATGCATCCTTACCGACGAGTCTCACAATTTCTTCAAGCTCAGCTTCTTCTTCAAGAAGTCTCATTGCCTCATTTCTCTTCTCCATCCAATCCATTCCTGTTATTTTATTGAAATATTCACGTAGTGATTCAAGATATAATGAATAACTTAACAGCCAATTAATCGCAGGGAAATGCCTTCTATAAGCAAGATTTGAATCAAGACCCCAGAAAACCTTCACTACTTTCAAAGTGGCTTGAACAACAGGGTCTGATAAATCACCGCCTGGAGGAGATACCGCTCCAATAACTGATAATGTTCCTTCTCTGTTGTCAGAACCTGAACAAATGACTCGACCCGCTCTCTCATAAAATTCTGCTGTCTTTGCGGGTAAATAAGCAGGATACCCCTCTTCGCCGGGCATCTCTTCAAGGCGTCCTGAAATTTCTCTCAGAGCCTCTGCCCATCTCGATGTTGAATCTGCCATTAATGCCACACTATATCCCATATCTCTGAAATATTCTGCCATCGTTATTCCTGTATAGATCGAAGCTTCTCTTGCAGCCACAGGCATATTCGATGTATTCGCAACGAGAACCGTGCGTTTCATCAAGGGTTCACCACTCTTTGGATCCTTCAACTCAGGGAATTCCAGAAGAACATCAGTCATTTCATTTCCTCTTTCACCACAACCGATATAGACAATTATCTCTGCTTCTGCCCACTTTGCAAGCTGATGTTGAACAACAGTTTTTCCGCTCCCAAACGGTCCCGGAATGCAGGCTGTTCCACCTTTTGCTACCGGGAAAAATGTGTCGATAACCCTTTGTCCTGTCGTCAATAATTCATTTGGTGCAAGTCTCTCCTTGTATGGTCTCGCTTTCCTGACGGGCCATTTCTGCAACATTATAACGTCGACAATATTTCCTTTTTCATTTTTTATCTTCGCAATAGGTTCCAGAATCGTAAAGGAACCCTTCTTTATATCAATAACCTCACCAGATAAACCAATCGGAACCATTATTTTATGCTTAACAAGAACTGTCTCTTTGACTTCACCGAGAAAATCACCTTCTATTACTTTACTTCCAACTTTTACAAGAGGATTAAACTCCCATTTCTTCTCTCTTTTAAGACCCGGAATATTTATCCCACGTGTAATATAATCACCTGTTTTTTCATATATTCTATCTAATGGTCTTTGAACTCCATCAAAAATTGATTCAATCAATCCGGGTCCTAATTCTATTGTTAATGGTTCACCTGTCGATTTAACGGGTTCACCCGGTCCTAATCCCGCAGTATCCTCATAAACTTGAATCGAAGCATTCTCACCTTTTAGCTCAATAATTTCACCGATTAAACCCATCTCACTCACACGAACAACATCGAACATCTTTGCTCCAATCATTCCTTTTGCTACAATTAAAGGACCTGATACCTTTACAATTTCACCTATAACTTCACTCATCCTTATGTCTCCTTACAATTATTTAAACGCTAAAAGTTCGTAGTACCTCCTTTAGGAGGTATAACTTAACCCACTAAAGTGGGGACTACAAACAGACTGTTATTATACCTTGTCAAACAACTTAGCGATACCGATGGATTTTTCCACGAGCCTTTCGAGGTTCTTAAATCCCATATCCTTTCTTGTCTTGCAACTCGGAATTGTTAACACAACAGTTTTATTCTCAAGCTTAATTATATCATCACCAAGCCAGGACTCGACTTCATCGGTTATGAAAATTGTCCCGAAATCTTCCTTCATTACCATATCCATAATCGCTTGAAGTTCTTCTTTTTTGGAAACCTCATAAACAACAGCTCCAAGCGATTTGAATCCGAGTATTGTTTGTAAATCACCAATAAATGCAATCTTCTTAGCCAAAGCTTTCTGCAATCCTTTCCCTGATTGTTTTTGAATCCAGATTTAAACTCTTCAAAGCCATTATGGCTCTTAATCCAGCTATCTCTGCCTCTTTCCTTAAAAGGTAATTAATAATCGGTTCTATTCCAAATGTGATGAGATATCCGGCTTCTAATAATGAAAACAGATGCTTAGAACACAATCTATCGAGTGGAATTAATGATTTTTTTTCCTCGTATGCAGATAAGAATCCTTCAGTAATTTGTCTATAATCTGTCTTCTCGAAGTGCTTCTCCTGTTCCTGAAGTGGTTTCTCCCAGCCTTCAAAGAAAAATAGAGATTCGAGAAATCCACCGGGAATGAAAAAGAATTTGAATCTATCAATTGAACCCTCAGATAATTTTATCCTGAAGTATATCCTGATATTAGCTAAGTCAATGGCAGTGGAAAAATATTTTTCTAAGAATGGATAAGGATACGTTTTTGATATATGAAGCTGACGCGCAAACATAGCTTTATCTATTTCTGCATCAATTAGACCAAATTCCCCTTTTTCTTCATACAGCTTTTTCGCCGATTCTATTCCTTCTACCAACCAATCAGGCAAATCAGTATAATAATCTTGTTTTATCCATTCAATCAAATCTGATGGTTCAATCAAGCCTGAGGGTGAAAGTTCGTTTTCACTAACGTCTTCTTCTAAGAATTTTGCCCGTAACAACTTCTTTATGTTCTGACAATCATGTCGTAAATGAAATAAGTCCGTTAAATATGGCTCTGGAGAATCTTTATAGATTAAATAATTAACTCGTCTCAATTCCCAATCGAGTAATCTCTCATAATTGGATGTTTCCTCCAACTCCTTCAAAACTTCAGCATATTCTGTATCGCTCAATATTCGATACATATCAGTAATATCACGCGCCTCTATCAAATCCTCGATAATATCTTTATCCAATAAACGCGTTTCAAGGACTCTTACCCTTGCCACCGCATAGATAAATTTGTCATCACCCTTGAATGTTGCAAATACTGTTCTTCCTATTGCCATAGTTGACTATTTCTTGTAGGGAACGCATATATGCGTTCCCTACTGTTTTATAATCACAGAGGTCGCAAAGATTAAGGTAGAGACGTGATATATCACGTCTCTACGCGTATCTATAATCTCAGCGTTCTCCTCGGTTAATTTTTTCCTCTATTTTTCATTACCATACAAAATCTCAGCTACGTCTCTTTCATATTGTCTCTTGATTTGCTCTAAAATTGTTTTCAAAGAAACATCGTATATGAAATCACCGCTCTTGATATAAAAACCACCCTTCATCTCCTCATTATTCATCTCTATCATCTTCCAATTTGCAATCACATTGTTTCCTAAAAGGTCAGAGAGACAGGAACGAACCTTTTCTTTATCCCTGCTAAGCACAATTATTTCTGAGTTTTTATCGAACTCCGCTTTAGGCATAAATTTTTTAATTATGTTCTTAAACTTGTTTACATCCAGTGCAATGATTTCATTCAGAACGCTCTTAAAGACATCATCAATAATATTGCACTTCAATTGAAGAATTTTCTTTCTCGCTTCCAGGTTAAAAAGTGTTATCTCACGATTAAATTCTTCCTGAGTTTCTCTTTTGGCTTTCTCAATCTGCCCCGATTTCACAAATAGAGCCTTATCTTGCACTTTTTGAATTATTTGCTGAGATTTTTTCTCAGCTTCAGAGATAATACCTTTTGCCTCTTCTTTAGCATCTTTGATTATCTTTTCAACAATGTTTTCTAAAGGCATTTCATCCCTCTCGATTTTTATTCTGTAACACGAGATTTATCTCGTGTAGGGAACGCATATATGCGTTCCTTACTGTGCGACATAAATGTCGCATTATATTCTCTTCATAATAGAATCTAACTATTATCTATCAGTACTTCATAAACTGTAACACTAAGACTCCAACAACAAGACTCAAGACAGCGTAAGTCTCAACGAATGCCGGTAATATAAGTGCTTTTCCTGCTTGCTCTGGCTTCTTCGCAATGATTCCTACACATGCCGCTGAAACCTTTCCCTGATGTATCGCAGAAATCAACAACGTTAATCCTACACAAAATCCAACCAAGAAAATACTGATACCCTGTTGAAGCGAAGGATAGTGAATCTCACCCAATAAGTTTATTTTCCCAATTGTCACTATAAAGAAAACCAAAAAACCATAAAATCCTTGCGTTCCAGGAATTGCCACAATCGGTATCAATCGCCCGAACTTATCAGGGTCTTCGGTAACCACTCCTGAAGCGGCTCTTCCAGCATATCCAATTCCTATCGCAGAACCCGATGCTCCCAATGCAAAGGCTAATACACTTCCTGCTATTCCTAAAGCTAAACCAAGAGTGTTCTGTTCCATAAACCTTAACTCCTTTCAAAGTATTGAACTTCTCTCTATTTAAAAGTCTCTTTATTAAACCTTCTCATTTGCAAATTCTATATATTTAGATTTCTTCTCAAATGCCTGGAATGGTCTTCCTCCTCCTTCAAAAAACTTTGGGAAAAACTCAACAAACTGTAATCTCGTTGTATGAACAAAGGCTCCTAATACGTTTATTAATATATTAACTGTATGCCCAAAGAAAAATAATAGCAAAGCAGGTATCCAACCAATGTAAGGGATTTTTAACAGCATCAATGACAACATATCAATAACTGTTGCTAATATTCCTGTTGCTAATCCTAATGCAAATAAACGTGAATAGGAAAGAAAATCTCCCATTAATCCTGTGGCTACACCATACATAGCCCATAATCCTGATGCAATTCTCAAAATAATATTTTTCGAATCTCTGCCAGCAAATAAAACTATTGTGGCAATTCCTATAAGCACCATAATTGTCCCAATTTTCATTGCCATATTTGCAAGCGCAGGATTATTTTTAGAAAGAGGAAACTTTAATGTTACAACAATTATTCCAAAAACAAACATCAACCAACCACCCTGGTCGTATATTGCATCCATTATCCTCTTATGTTTGACACGATGGACAAACTTTACACAGACACCATATATCAATTGAAAAATTCCAACGAATAAGGCCAATCCTAAAAAGAGCATTATATTCTGCAGGGGATCAAATATCATCACTGAATCTTTGGCTTTCTTGAAATACTTAAATATACCTCCATACTGCTCATTTAATTGATCAAATATTGCCCCGAACCAGCCACCTGTTACTGCCCCAAGAACGATTGTTGAAATGCCTCCCAACAACAATAACCATAGAAATTGCTTCACGCCTTCTTTAAGTTTGAACATAATTAATGCTAAGGCACAGCATGCTGCAACAATTACTCCATAACCCGCATCTGTTAAGCAGAATCCGAAACCAATAAAAAAGAATGGAGCAAAAATTGGCGTGGGATCAAACTCATCATATCTCGGTGAGCCGTAAATAGATGTGACAACTTGAAATGGTTTGAAAAATCCTTTATTCTCAAGCAATGTCGGAACATTTTCATCCTTCAATGGTTCTCTGAAACTAATATCCGCATCAGGTAACACTTTCAAAACCTTGCTTTTTACTTTCTCAGTAGAATTCGCTCTAACCCATCCTTCTATATAAAAAGTTTTCTTCGTTGCCCCCAGATACTGATTCGCTTGATGTTGAAGGATGATATTATAAATATAATCGTAAATAATTTGTAGATTCCCCAGGTGCTTTTCTAAATCTTTAATTTGCGAGATAATGGATTTTTCTCTCTCATCTAATTGATTAAGTTCAATTTCTACCTGTTCATATTCTTCTTTAGGCGTTCGATTATTACGAAGCAAAAAGGCAGGAACGAATTGATGCGCCTCCGCAATCTTTCTCACATCTTCTTCTGAATCTTTATGGACAATCACGAGAAAATGCGTTTCTTTTTCAGTTTCTGAGATGGTATCGCCTGACACAAGTTCTGTCTTTTTACGAACCTCCTCCATCAAGCTACCAACCCTCGTACAGGGCACTGTACCAATCAAAATATGTGTGTTTTTCGTCCTTCCAATCCAGTCCATTGGAATATTGAGTTTCAACCAGGGTTTTAAAAACGTGAGCCTGGTTTTGAGAGTAATTCTTTGCGCATTAATACGTTTTAATTCCTTGTCTAATCCTTTTGCAATTTCTAAAGTTTTGTCCAATTCAAAATCCTGATAAATCTTGTCAACCTCTTTGTCAGAGAGCTTTTGAGGTTCCTTTTTCAATTTCTGTAATGCGCCCTCTTTAGGCATAAATTCCGAAATTAAATTTATGGCTAATGAAACCTCGTCTAATTTGCGTTCTAAATTTTTTAGATTTGGTAGAGGGACAGGCTGGAGCTTAACCTTGTCAGATTTATCAGCTTCTGATTTCTCTTCCTTAATTTTTTTCTCCTGAGTGGTTTTTTCGATAACTTCCTCTAATTGGACCACTCCAAGTGATTGAAGAAGTCCTAATATCTTTTCTCTGTCTTCGATGTAACCCAACAACTGCAATTTATTCAATTTTACAACAGCCATATTTACTCCATAATCTTACTAAGAATATATTTCACCGCTTTATCCATTTTCATTTTTACTGAGTTTTCTATATCAGAAAGCTCTTTGTTCAGCTTTGTTTCTAATTGAGCCACTTCACGAGAAACTTTTTCTTTGTTTTCTTCTTTAATCTTCTTGATTTCAAGCTGAGTTTCTTTAATTGTTTTTTCGCGAAGTTCTTCACTCTTTTTGTCCGTATCTTTTTCAATCTTTGAAGCCTCAGCTTTAGTCTTTTTTAAAATCTCTTCACTTTCTTTCTCAGTATTCAAAATCTTTTCAATTTTTCCTTTAATCATTTTTTATTATCTTTTCCTATTTATTAAGATTTAAAAAACAATTAACTATACAGATCACAGAAATTATAATGAAGGGAAAAGGAACGCAGAGATTCATAGATACAATAATCTTTTTCAATCTCTATGTCTTCTCTTTGTCCTTTGTGATTTTCTCTGGATTTCAGTAGTGGCAAACCAGAGTTTCCGCCTAATAAAGAGTAAACACAGTGGTTCATCTGCTTAAATTATTCAAATTGCTTTATTTACTGAACGACCTTTTAGATTAGCTTTTGTTCTTTGTCAATAAAATTTAGTGTCCAATTTTTTCAGACAAAAAAAATAATGAAAATATTTATATTAACATTATCTCATCGGAGTTTCTTTAAATGAACTTTATATATTATTAACTTAGATATAATAACGCAACGTTTATGTAACATTGTAGGGAACGGTTTCAAACCGTTCTCTACAACCTTTATTTTTTTAGAATGGACTAAGGGTTAAAAACTAAAAATTGACAAATGGATTTTGATAAATAATATTTTTTTGCAATAAAGAATATTGTAGCAGTCGCATTTATTCCCCCTCCCTAACCCTCCCCCTATAAATGGGGGAGGGAAGGGTGGGGGTGTGATAAATCGCACCGCTACTATTTTTCTGATAGAGATAGATTATATGAACAAATTTGATTTTATCAGATTCAAGACCTTTGAGGAAACCTTGAAGTTTCTGAGTATGAATAGGGTTAATACAAAAGTAATTGTTGGTGGAACCGATTTGATTATTGAATTGCGAAATGAAGAGCATCCGAAAATAAAATATGTTCTTGATATTTCACATCTTAAAAAGCTCAAGAAAATTCAGTATAAGAATGGCAATATTATTTTGGGACCATTGGTTACGTTTGCGGAAATTCTCGATTCACAATTAATAAAAGAAAAGGCGTCCATACTTTATCAAATGGCGGAAGTAATGGGTGGTCCACAGATTAGAAATCGTGCCACAGTTGGAGGGAATATTGTTAATGCGGCACCCTGCGCTGATTCCGTTCCCCCATTAATAGCATTGGATGCCCGAATTACTCTTTCATCAGCTAAAAAGAACAAAAAATCTTGTTCCATTGAAAATAGACAGCTCAATCTCTCAGATTTTTTTGTTGGTCATTACAAAACGAAGATTAAGAAAGATGAGATTCTTTCAAGCATTATTTTTCCGGCATTAAATAAAAATCAGAAGTACGCATTCATAAAATTAGGGCGAAGAGAAGCGATGTCGGTTTCGAGAATGAGTGTCGCTGTGATTTTAGAAGAAAAAAATGGAGTCATCAAAGATATTAGAATTGCTTGTGGAAGCACAACACCTGTTCCATATAGAGTCAAATTAGCGGAAGAAGTATTGCTAAATAAAAAGTGGGATGAGGAACTAATCGCAAAAGCAGGACAGATTGTTTCAAATGAAATGATAAAAATTACAGGCATTCGATGGTCAACAGAATATAAAAAACCGGTGATTAAAGTCTTAGTTATCAGAGCAATCAAAAAGGCTCTGGGAGTGGATTACTTAAAATAAAAAAATATTTCACGCAGAGTACGCAAAGTTCGCAGAGAAATAATAATTCTTTTTGACAGGATATACAGGATACAAAGGATTATCAGGATAAAAAACAATTATTAATTGAGTCATCCTGTGAATCCTGTTAAGATATTCTGTGCAATCTTTGTGTTCTTTGCGACTTTGCGAGAGATAAATTTTTTTTAACGCAAAGGCACCAAGTTCGCAGAGATTAAAAAATTCGTATAGATTCGCGTGATTTGCGGTTTCTGATTAATTAAATTAATATTAGTTTTTTTCTCTGCGATCTCTGCGTCTTTGCGAGAAATTTATTTTAGTTTCACGCAGAGCTCGCAGAGTTCGCTGAGGAATAAGGAATTCGTTAGGACTCGAGTAATCCGTGGTTCCAGAAAGTGATTTTTCAATGTTAGAATTAGTTACAATATTTACCTCTGATAATTTGCCAGAAATTGATATTATGAAATCATTTCTTGAATCGAACGGTATCAAATGCTTTGTTGCAAATGAATATATTGTCCAGGCTAATTGGTTATACTCTGTTGCAACAGGTGGGATTCAATTAAAAATTAGGCAGGAAGATGTTGCGAAGGCGAAAGAACTATTATCATCAAGAGAAGAATTAACTGATGTAAAAGATAAATGGGAGAATCCTTCAGAACAAACTACAAATTCTTGTCCGAGATGTGGTTCAAAAAATATAGGTAATCGTGTTGGAACAACGAAATGGTCATTTATCTCAATGTTATTATTTTTTATTTACTTTCCAGTATTCAAAGAAAACTGGTATTGTTTTGATTGCGGACATCGATGGAAGAAATAGATTATTTCTCTGCGATCTCTGCATCTTTGCGAGAAATTTATTTTAGTTTCACGCAGAGCCCGCCAAGTTCGCAGAGATTAAAAAATTCGAGTAGATTCGCGCGATTCGCGGTTTCTGATTAATTAAATTAATATTAGTTTTTTTCTCTGCGTTCCCTGCGCCTCTGCGAGAAATTAGTTTTTATTCCACGCAAAGTTCGCAAAGGATATTATTATGAACAAAATAGAAATTTCGTTTAAGATTAACGATGAGAAGAAGAAGTTAGAAGTTGATGGAAATATCACACTATTGAGACTAATCAGGGAAGTATTGAAACTAACAGGAACAAAGGAAGGCTGTGGCATTGGAGAATGTGGTGCATGCACAGTGCTGGTGGATGGAAAAGCAGTAAATTCTTGTTTAGTATTAGCAGGGCAGATTAATGGTTGTGAGATAATGACGATTGAAGGATTAGCGAAGAATGGAGAACTGCACAAGATACAAAAGGCATTTATAGATTATGGAGCAGTGCAATGTGGATTCTGCACATCGGGGATGATAATGAGTGCCAAAGCATTTCTCGACAAAAATCCGCATCCGACCCGAGACGAAATCAAACTCGCCATCTCCGGCAACCTCTGCCGCTGCACTGGATATAAACAAATCGTGGATGCAATTGAAGCATCTGCGAAAACTGGATGATTAAAAGGACAACAGAATCAAGATTCAGAAGTTTTTGTTTTATAATTGATTAAAATCATTATTATGGTTGTAACCATAAATATTAAAGTACACCATAAAGTTCTAATATCGGTTGGATTGCTATATATTAAATCAAAAAAGGTCCATAAAGAAGGTCCTATACTAAATCCAAACATAAAATAGCACCATTGTACTCTAAATTTTCTTTTTTTTATTTTTATAATGTCGTCTATGCCATTCAAAGAGAATTAAATTGATGATTGCTATAATGAGATAAATATAAATCATTTTTTCTTTTTCTTGTTTTTTAATTCTGCTTTTATTTCCTTAATGTTTCTCTGTATTATTTCCTTTCCATATACTAATTTATATCTTTCTAATATCTTCATTGCTTCTTTTAAATATTTTAATCCAATTTTTAATTTACCTTTTTCTTTATAAACATTTCCTATGTTGCCCAAGTCACTTGTTTCTCCTTGCTTATAGCCGATCTCTTTATCAATCTTGAGGGCTTCCTTATGATATCTCAGGGCTTGGTCCAGTTTCCCTTTGGCACGGTATATAAGTCCTATGTTGCTTAAGTCACTTGCTTGCCCTTGCCTATTACCAATCTCTTTATGAATCTTAAGGGCTTCTCTATAATATTTCAGGGCTTGGTCCAGCTTCACTTTGTCAATGTGAATAAGTCCTATGTTGCCCAAGCCATCTGCTTGCCCTTTCTTATAGCCAATTTCTTTATCAATTTTTAGGGCTTCCTTATGATATCTCAGGGCTTGGTCCAGTTCCCCTTTGACATAGTAAATAAGTCCTATGTTGCCTAATTGATTAGCTTGCCCTTGCTTATAGCCTATCTCTTTATTAATCTTGAGGGCTTCTCTATAATATCTCAGGGCTTGGCCTAACTCCTCTTTGTCACTGTAAATAATTCCTATATTGCCTAAGTCACTTGCTTGCCCTTGCTTATAACCTATCTCTTTATGAATCTTTTGGGCTTCTCTATAATATCTCAGGGCTTGGTCCAGTTCCCCTTTGGCACGGTAAATAGGTCCTATATTGCCTAAGTCACTTGCTTGCCCTAGCTTATAGCCAATCTCTTTATCAATCTTTATGGCTTCTCTATGATATTTCAGGGCTTGGTCCAGTTCCCCTTTGGCACTGTAAATAAGTCCCATGTTGCCTAAGGCACTTGCCTGCCCTTGCTTATAGCCAATCTCTTTATAAATCTTTATGGCTTCTCTATGATATCGCAGGGCTTGGTCCAGTTCCCCTTTGTCATAGTAAATAAGTCCTATGTTGCCCAAGTCAACTGCTTGTCCTTGCCTATAGCTAATCTCTTTATCAATCTTTATGGCTTCCTTATGATATCTCAGGGCTTGGTCCAGTTCCCCTTTATCACTATATATAAGTCCTATGTTACCTAAGGCTGAAGATTTTGTTTCTAATATATCATCCTTATAAATTACCTGTAAGTCTTTTCTTTTAGTGAATTTTAATGCTTCGTTATAAAAAGATTCGGCTTTATTCAAATCACCCAATGTATAGTAGCAATTACCAGCATTAATTAAGAAAACCATTCTGTCTTTTGGAGACATAATAAGGGTTAAACATTTTTCAATTTCTCTTGTAGCAATCTTATATTTTTCACTATCTATAAGAGAAATTATTTTATTTAGACTTTTAGCTACCTTTATGTCATCAGAATAAGGAACGCCATCAGTATACCAGACAACACCAGTCTTAACACTTAATTCCTTAGCGTTGTTTTTAGTTTTTATGATATATTTTTCAACATAGTCTTTTAAATCATCAGGAATTAACTCTAATCCTGATGACTGATATTTTATCTCTTTTATCTCGATTTTGGGGTGTAATTTAATGCCATAGTCATAGAATAAATTATAAACCTCAAGATATTGGTCGCTAATTGACCTATGAACTTTTTTGCAGAATACATCAATTAGTTTATTCCCTTTATATTTAGAAGGAAATCTAAAAAATAATTGTATGTGTCCTTTATCAATTGGAATACTTTGAATATAATAATGAAACCACCACTTAAATTTGCTTTCTGTGGGAATATTTTTTAATTTCAAAACATTCATATGAACTCTTCTACAATCAGCATCTAATTCATCTGCGAGCCTGAGAAGTCCTGCCAAAAGTGGAATTTTTATCTTTTCCCCTGCAAGCGATGATTCTTTGAGATCATTTATATCTAATTTTCTATGATATCTTGAAACTTTAGCTATGAAATCAACATATTCATTGCATTGCTCCAATCCTAACGAAAGCCCCTGGATATTAGAGACATTTTCCCTAATCATCTTTGCGCTTGTTTCGTGGTGTAGTTCTCTAATTTTCTCTGCATCCTTTAATGTATAAGATTTCTTGTTTATTCCAGCATATATTGGAGACTGCATACCGATGTCGTGTAAATATGCTGATGCTATGAGGATAAATTTTTCGTGTTCATTTAAAAGTGATGGATAATCGGTAAGGAGTTTTCCAAGTATTTCAATTATTCTCTTTGAATGATCAATAGTATGGTCTGTATAATGTTGTAAAAATTGTTGTGACAAAATTTCTTTTGCGGCTGATTCAATAGTATTAAGATGAGTTATAAAATCTTGTTTATCAAATTTAAGGCAGGCAGGGAGTTCTTCCATCATTATGTTCCCCAATATTATATGGTTATTTAGAACAATGCTAATTTTAGAGACTTTTTATATTTTAAAAAAATAAATGTCAAGTTTATAAAATTTTAAGATAAATTAATCATTAATAATATAATTATTTTTTTTCATATCTTTGATCTATTAGGCGATATCAAGCTTTCCACCCAATTCCCAATCAATCCCACAAATATTGGTTGTATTATCCAGAAGGAGCGGAGTTCGTCGATGTAGCCACGGAAGTTGACAATAATAGCAATTAAAATGGGAAGATATAGGAGCCAGTAGAACCAAAACGTGTCGATGCGTCGTTTGTGAATGATGATGTCAAAGAGAATTATTCCTATCGGTGTGAGCCAGAGAATCCAGTCTGATAGCCCACCCTTAAGTCGATAGTAAAATTCTATCCACGTGTAATATTCTCGCTGTGCCTCTGGGAAAGTGAGTCTCCAGAAGATATACCAGAAGAGTATAGCAATGATTGAAGGTAATGATGTTATTATTGCTCTCTTAATTTTGTTAATATTTATCTGAGCGGATAAGGGACGCATATATGCGTCCCCTACAGTATTATTGTGGTCTTTGCGTGAAAAAAATAAAAGTATTTCACGCAGAGAACGCAGAGTTCGCTGAGAAAATAAAAAATTAAGCTTCTTAAAAAAAATGTGAGTAGGTGTTTTATTGTCATTCCCACGAAAGTGGGAATCCAGTCGTTGTTTATTATCATTTGATATGATTCTGGATTCCTGCTTTCGCAGGAATGACACAATTTGATAGAAAAAGAAGATTAAGGGGACAAAGAGTGCCTTTTCCCATAGCATTCCTGAAAGAAAACATAACATAGCTAATCGCCAATGTCTTTGTTCTTTTGCCGCAATGAGAATCAGGAACATTAATCCAGTACCATAAAAATCTGACGGGTGATACAGGTGTTTTTTGAATAATAATGGGCTGGTGATTGCGAGCCATAATATTCCTGAAAACCAGCTATATGGATTAGGGAACAGTTTTATTAAAAACCAACACCCGCATAGACAAAGAAATACAATCCCTAAAAAGTCGATTAATACGAAGCAAAATGCAGGACTTAAGGATAATTTTGTGGTAAGGAATTTATGAACTAATGCGATGGAATACATCGCATAAAGATAATCAGCCTTTGCCTCTCCTTTAAGAGCTGAGTTTACGAGCTGAGTTCTGTAGCTAAGTGTAGGTAGGCTTATATTATTAATATATAGATTTCCGAGAAGAACACTTACAAGTAACGTTGCGAGGACAAAATATATTTTGATATTTATTTTATTCATTTCGGGTTATGATTGGGTTGAGATATTCAATTGTTGTATTTATTAGGAAGTGTATAATAAATTTTCAAAAAGTTTTGTTCAATAGTTTATTTCGTATACAAACTGTGGTTTAAGAACAAGATAGTTTATAGAGACGTGATATATCACGTCTCTATAATTAATTAGTATAAATTCGTGTGATTCGTGGTTAAATTGAATAGAAATAAAAAAGTCCGCCGTTGAGAAAGAAGTATTTAGCTACCTCAGGCGGACTGTTAATTTGTGTTTTGTTGAACGGGTTTAAGCATCTATTTGCTAAGTTTTTTTTATGCCGTTCGAACGCAATTAAATGAATCTCTCTAACTAATATAGTTAGAACAAGATTCTTTGTTTTTCCACTGAGTTTCTTGGGAATATTGTTATTATTCCATCCCTACTTACCTTGTGATTTTTTTGGTAAACATATTAGAAATTCACAGAAAGAGGGTTATTTTTTTATTCATTTAAAAAGTTAGTGTCAGTTACTATTTAGATTCCCCTTCAGTGGTTTTTTCCTTAGCTTCCTCAGCAGGTTTTTCTTTTGATTCCTTGGACTCAACACCCTTTATAGCTTCACTTTTTTCTGCTGGTGCTGTAGTTGCCTCAGTCTGAACAGCTTCAGGTTGAGCTGTTGCAGGAGTTGTTTCTGCTTTTACTTCTGGTGTAGCTTCAGCTGGTGCTGGTTTAACACCTTCTTCTTGAATAGCTGGTTGAGCTGGTGGAGCTTGTTCCTGCTGGCAGCTAATTCCGATAAAAATCACTCCCAGGATTAACAAAAGCAGCCAGAGTTTCTTCATCGTAGTCACCTCCTTTCTGAACTGATGTTTCCAGTTTTTATATTTTATCATCTCTATATAGATATTGAAACTAATATAGGCTCTTAGAATCTTTTTTATAAATGAGTTTGTGAATTATTTTAAGCGTAGTTTATACTACGAAAAAGTCAGTATAAAAAGCTATTTTTACACAAATAATTTGTTTGAGACGCAATTATTGCTAAATTAAAAACTCAATGTCAAAGGAATTTTATTAAGAATAATTAGGATTAAAATATTTTATAATTAGTTGAAATTAATGGATTTGTCTAATATCTACAGATTTATAGCCTGTGGGTTAGGTGTTGAATGGTGTGCAAAGAACATTACATATATTAAGTAATTTAAGTTAGTAGGCGAGGTCACGTGACCTCGCTTTTGTTTGAGGAGTTTATTCAATTGGAAAAGGATTAGGTGACTCAATTCTTTCTCGTTTTTAGGACTCTACTTTGGACGGTTATGAAGTTCTTTTTTCTGTATGTAGGATTATGGGAAAGTTTAATCTCAGGTTATAAAATGAAAAGAGAACAAGAGCAAACTTTTGTTATTATGGATTTTTAATTATAATATCTTGATAATAGAACTGGGAATAAGCACTAATCTATATCAATCTTTAATATTTATCAGAAGCCATTTGTAAAATATCATTTATTTTTTAAAAGGGTTTCAATTTTAACATTCAATTCATCAAGTATTACGGGTTTATCGCAATAGTCGTCTACAGGAAGCCAGGTTTCGTTACGAGCTTCTTTTTTAAAATCAAATCCTGTTTGTTCTTTGATAGCTGTTAGCATAATAATAGGGATGTTTTTATAATCTGGGTTTCCCTTTAACTGTCTGGCTACCTGAAAGCCTGAGTCCGCGGTTTCCATCATTGCGTCCAAAATGATGAGATTGGGTTTTTCTTGAATTGCCAAATTTAAGCCCTTATCACCATTAGAGGCAGAAATGACCTCATATCCAACGTCCTTCAGGAATAATTCTAATGTTTCAATGATGTCAGGGTTATCGTCAATAATCAGTATTTTGGGCATCTTTACGTCTCCCTTCTAAAAGAATAATATTTAGCCATTATAAATTGGAACTATGATAAAAAGTTTTTATGCAATGTCAAGAAGATTGTATAATTTTAATATTAAAACACCTTTACATTGGAGAGTTCTGATAAAAGATGAAGACTCCTGACTTAATTCAGTTAAGAGAAGAGGTATTTATTTATGGTTTAATCAAAACGAGTATGAATTCTATATAACCTTATTTGTTAAGTTTTAGGGGGTGACAGAGATATTCTGCTTTGACGGCAGTTCTTCCACAACTATTACAGATATAGGCTACTTCTTTAATTTTTTCATTACAGAGGTGTCTTTCATTTACGATTAATGAACCACACCAATCACATTTTGTATCTTCTTTGGTTATGGGGACACACATATGTCCTTCTTCACCGGTGGATTGAAGGCAAGTTGGGCAAATATTTTCAGTTTTTTCTTTAGAAATTTGTTTTTCGTTCACTTTAGCTTTACCAATTTCTATAGCGACTTTGAGTTTGACCTGAAATTCTTTGAACTTGTCCTGACGCACAGCTCCTCTCTGTTCTATGACCTCAAAGAAATGAACTTTTTCACCGGACTTTATCACCTGTTCTATGGCTTCCTTAACAGCTTCAGAGAAACCGATTTCAGAACTTCCAACAATTTCTAACATTTTAAACATAAATTGTCTCCTTTAAAAAGTTTTACTTTATTTGATATATAATTCTCTATTATCGATCTTGTGATAATTATTTTAATTAAACTCTTCAAAATAAAAGAATAAGAGTGATTATTGTAAATATATTAATGTTATATTACATTTGATTATGCAAAGTCTTTTTCTTCTTAAATTCATTAAGAATTTTTCTGTAAACAGAGGGGAACGGGTAAAGATTTAATTCGTCCCGATTTACCCATTTCCAGCCTTTTCTTCCTTCTTTATAAGGTTTTTTTATTGAGAATATTTGGGGATATAATTTCTCTTTGAATTGAGTATAATAATGGGTTCTTGTTGATAAGCAACCAACATACAGACAATTGGATGCGATTTCTTCGTCAATAAATTTATTTGTTCTTATCTTATTGTTGTTGTTTTTCTTTGATGATGGTAACACCCATAACCCTTTAAGAATTCCATTTTCTTTCTTCGTAATCAAAATTTTATTTTTATGGATAAGAAGAAGAATAATTGTTTCTTTGTGTTTAGATGGTATAAAAGCTTTTGCTGGAATTTTATTTTGCAGGTTGTTTTTGAAACTGTAACAATGTTTTCGGATAGGACATAGAGGACAAAATGGATTTTTGGCTAAACATAATAATTGTCCCAATTCCATCAAAGCCTCATTAAATCCACCGGGATTTTCTAAAGGTATTATTGCTTGCAGGTACAGATGTGATTGTTTTTCTTGTTTTGTATTCCACTGTTTCCATCCTAAGAACCGTTGCATTATTCTTCTGATATTGGCATCAATGGCTGGATGAGGTTGTCCAAAAGCAATGCTTAATATGGCAGAAGCCGTATAATTCCCGATACCCGGGAGTTTAATTAATTCTTGATAATTATTAGGAATTTCCCCGTTATATTTCTTTGTAATAATCTTCGTGGTTTTAAGTATATTTCTTACTCGATTATAATATCCTAATCCTTCCCATAGGGTTAATAATTCCTTTTCCTTTGCTGTGGCTAATTTTTGAATGTCAGGATATTTCTTCATCCAGTGATTGAAATAAGGAATTACTGTTTTTAAAACTGTTTGCTGGAGCATTATTTCGGAAATCCAGACGGAATACGGGGACAGATTTTTTCTCCAGGGTAAAGGACGCTTGTTTTTATTGAACCATTTTAATAGTAGTTTAGATATGGATTTGCTTAAGGGATTTTTTGTATTCTTCATAAGAATATTTCAGGTTAAACCTTGTTTTATTGTAAACATTTTATGATTTTATATTTTATGCTTATTATTTTTTGTTGATTTATTTTGAATAATAAGTAGTGTTATATTTTGTATTGCTAAGATTTGAATTCATTTTTTGAATAATTAAATTAATTTGCATTACAAAAAATTGCATTAGAACAAAAACAAATGAAAGCCATAAGATTAATTAAACCATTCACATTTGAATTTATTAATTTGGAGAAACCAATACCAAAAGAGAATGAGCTTTTAGTCAAAGTCCTGAAAGTAGGAATATGTGGGTCTGATGTTTCAAAATTCACCGGTGAGCATATACGAGTTCCCTTTCCTTGTGAAATTGGTTTTCCCGGGCATGAGGCTGTGGGAGTGGTTGAGGGGTCGAAGTCAAAATCTTTTAAACAAGGTGATTTGGTCTTAATAGAGAAAGGGAATTCGTTCAAGGAATATGTTACACAAAATGAAGAGAATTTTTTATTATTACCAATCCCCAACAACCAATACACCAATCCCCACCAACCAATCCCCAATCCCCAATCCCCAACCCCCAATCCCTTAGATGAGTTTGTGTGCAGTCAGCCATTAGGGACGGTTGTTCGTTGTTTTCATAAGCTAAATCAACTTGAAGGGAAAAATGTTGTAGTTCTTGGTCAAGGGCAGACAGGACTTTTGTTCAATTCAATGTTCAGGATGAGAGGAGCGAAGAAAATTGTTGGCGTGGACGTCCTCGATTATAGATTGGAAGTATCTAAGAAGATGGGTGCCACACATATTTTTAATAATAATACAGGGGATTTAGAAGAATTTGTTGAGGATATGACGAATGGTGAAATGGCGGATGTAGTTGTGGAGGCAATTGGTTATCAGGAGACATATCAGCAGGCATTCAGGATTGTCAGGAAAGGTGGGAGAGTGGTTTTTTTTGGTATGATACGCGATTTAGATGAAGGAAAATTTTTCAAACTCAACTTTGATGATGTTTTCAGGAAAGAAATTACTGTTATTCCAAGTTATGGACCGCATTTAATAAAAGATATAAAAGTTGCAATGGAACTAATTGGGGATGGGAAGATTGATGTTAAACCTTTAATCACTCATCATTTTAAATTCAATGAGGTTGTGAGGGCTTTTGAAATAGCTTATTCTAAAGAAACAAATCCAATCAAAGTGATTGTGGATTTTTGATAATTTGTCATTTAAATGTTTTTTATATTAAATTGAAATGGGGATGCTCTTTAGAGTTTCAGGATATTATGATGATATTAAAAGATAAATCATTGTTAGTATCTGTTTTACTTTTTATAATACTAATATTAACTGTCAATCTTGTAAATTTTCATATTCCATCCACACTAATTATAGCGGTCAAATGTCAAGCAGGGGATGTATATAAATTATATTATGATATTGGCAATGGTTATAATGAAATTGATTCAATAAAAGTTCCCATAAAAAAAAGTGATGATTTTTTGCTTGTACGGTTCAAGTTGCCATTGAAGGAGGTTAAACGTATTGAGATAGATTTAGGAAATCAATTGGGGACTACTGAGATTAAAAAGATTAGTTTGCAGAATATTAACAAGGAATATTCTTGGGCTCTATCAAACATCGTAAGAGATTTTCAACCGATACAGAATGCAATTAATTTTAGAATAGAAAATGATGTATTGATTTTTGAAAAGATGAATCGAAATCTTTATCTGGAGATTAATGGAAATTTTAATAATGTTTTTAGTTCTATAAGTTTGATAAGCAAGCCCTATTTATATACTACATCCTTTTTAATATCTTTGATTGTATTTCTTATATCTAAATATGGAATGAAGATTAAAGTTCATCTCATTAAATACCTGGAAGAAATGCGAAAAAATTTTTCTAAGAGTAGCGGAACACTTTTTAGCAGAATCCTTGTTAATAAAAAGTGGTTAAATTTTTATGCTTTCATTTCCCTGATTATTATTTCATTTTTATTTGTCCTTTATTTATATGAAATTTCACATAAAACCATATCAAAAGAAGACCCAAAGCTTTTGATCGGTTCACTGCCAGAATGTTATGTCGTAACTCTCCTTATTGTATTCATCGTGTTATTATTGTATTACCTATTTCGGTTCAAAGCGATCTATTTTATCATTTTTTTTGCAGGAGCTCTTTATATTTTTTTGAATGGATATTTTGCTCCTATAGATGAAGAATCCCATTTCGCGTACGTTCATCATATAGTTAAAAATCATAATCTGCCAACTTTGTATGTTAGAGTTAGTGACGAAATTTTATCTATGGGTGGAAAACTGTCTTCGACTCCTTCAAAGGAAGATGCTGCGGAAATATATGAAGCGTTTCAACCCCCTCTTTACTATTTATTGGCATCCATCCTGATGATTTTAACACCTGGTAAAATAGTTGTGAAGTTTTATGTGCTGCGTTTTTTGGGACTATTATGTGTCTTAGTGTCCATTTATCTTTTTAAAAAAACGTATCAATTACTGAAAGAAAAAGGAATTGTAAAAGGTGATGATTTTCTGTTTTTCTCTATCGTGAGTTTATTTACCTTGACTCCGGGTTTTCTATTAAGAATGACAACGTTAAGTAATCTTCATCTTTTGATTCCATTAGCCTGTTTGTTTTTTTATGTCCTGATAAAATTATCATTTTTGGAAGTGTTAAAATTTCGAGATGTAGTTCTATTATCTTTACTTTCTGATGCCTTAATTCTTACGCAATTTACTTCAATATTTATTCCGATTGTTATAGTGGTATTTTTTATAATTAAAAGACAATCTAAAAATCTCCTCACATATTTTATACTTGTTTTTGTCATTATCTCTCCCTGGTTTATTTATAATCTGCATCAATATGGTTATTTAACTGCGAACACTATGGCAAAGGGGATGCAGCAACATATCATAAATCCTAATTATGATAAGTATGACCTATTTTTTATTTTCAATGGATTACCCTATTTGTTTGCGACTTTTTGGAATCCACAAGAAGCAATGTTAAATCCTCCTGTAATAATGACTTTGAATTTTATTAGTGTTTGTATTATCTTTATTATATTATATTTTATTTATTATTTAATCCGTAACTTAAACAAACTATGCAATGCATCTTTCAAAAACATTGTTTTTATTATTACTTTTACTATCTTATTAAATTTCGGGTTATTATTTTATATTACTATTACTCAATCCTGGAGTGTTCTTTTAGGGAGGTACTTATATATCAGTATAGGTTTGTTTATCTTTTTTGTTTATTTGTTTATTGAGAAAAATGTGGAAAGATATCGGAAAACAGTTCCATTACTATTTTTATTTTCAACCGTATTTTTATATAGTAATTTTTTAGTTCAACTTCTTTTGGTAAAGTAATAATTTTTATTTGTAGGGGCGAACCTTTGTGTTCGCCCTATAAAGTGGGCAGACACATAGGTCTGCCCCTACATTCATATCTGTTGAAATTTCTATGAAATAAAAGCATCTCTACAATTCTCTTGAATTATTTTGTCCATTTCTTCGATTCTTTTTTCCCAGGTATTTTGTTTGGCAAGTTCTAATCGCATTAATTTTTTCTCAGGGGAGTCCTGCTGTAATAAATCTTTAATGTAATCTACAAATTGTGAATAGTTATTTGTCATAGGAATTAAGTTTGAGTAATCAGAAAGAGCAGGTAAGGGTGTTGAAACAACCGGTTTGCCTGTGGCAAGTGATTCGAAGAATTTTAAAGGAAAGATATTTTGAGTGGCTTCATTAATTTTATAAGGCAGGATGATCAAATCGGTTGCAGATAAGTATTCAGGCAAATTTTCGTAAGGGGCAGGGCCGATGAAGTAAATGTTTTTATTTTTCTTCAATTGATTAATTTCTTCTCTTCCTTCACCTTCCCAATAAGGACCGATGATTGCTATTGAACAATCAATTAGTTGCTTAGAAATGTAATCAATTAAATTAAAATCGATTTTATAAGGTGTGAGATTGCCGTAAAATGTGATAATTGGTTTCTTTAATTTTTCGAGTTCAGTGGGGATTACTATCTCTTTTACATCTGCCTTATTGAAATGAGAAAAGTCAGCCACATTCGGCTGGGGAAATGTATTTTTATTAATTTTTTTACATTTCTCGAATAGAACATTCGATGTAGTGAAAACAATGTCGGTTTTTTCTAAGAGGAGTTGTTCTGCTTTCTGGATTCCTTCTTTATCCGCTCCAGGAACAAGAGATAAGTCATCGACGCAATGATAAATCAGGAGAGAATATTTTATTTTATCAATGAAATAAACTGCATAAGGATTATAAATCCAGAGAATAGGATTGTCGAAACGAAGAGATTTAATAAGTGATAGTAGAGACTTTTCCAGAAAAATTTTATTAATGTTTTTGATTGGGGTTAAGAAGTTGAATGGGAGAAATATGGGAGAATAGGTCCAGATATTTTTACTAATCCGTTTGACACCTTTTCTCCATTCAGTAAATCGACGGAATATTCTTTTTATGTCTTTGATGTTCGCTGAAGGTTTTCTGATGCCGATTGTCTGGATAAAGAGAATGCGATTATTTTCCGCCAGCCGCAACATAATCTGCTTTTTATTAGTAGGTAACGGAGTATCCCAGTCATCCGTAGAGAAACAAATGATATTTTTATTAATTAGAAAGTTCATAAAAAATCTATTATTAAGAAAAGAAGCATTTGACAAGCTAAAAATTTGATGTAAAAGATAATATGTTAATAGATTAAAGAAAAAATCTTCTATCAAAATTTTTATTATTCATACTCACAATGAAAATATTGTAACAAAAACTCTGTTCAGGTTATCATATATATAGTAGAAGTATATAGTAGAAAGATGAAACAATAATATTATAAAGATTTTGGATTGTATAACAATCTTTATGATTATTAACAAGTTATACTGGTTTGTTGTTCCAACTTAGATGGGTAGTTAGATTAAGAAGAGACTATGAAGTAAGTTTTAAAACAATTCATTTTTAAAGATTAGAAAGTGTGAGGGAGAATCGCACAAAATGAATATTAAAAAATTAATCTTATTGTTATGTTTTTTAGTGTTTTTAAATATATTCAATTTTTTATTTGGAATTGATGCTTGGAATATTGAATTGGTAGGAAGAACAGGCGGAGCATATTTTAGAATCGCAATACGGGGAGACTATGCATATATTGGAGAAGGGGGTGGATTAAGCATTTTTAATATCACTAATCCTTCTATGCCACAACTTATTGGAATAATAGCTTTACCAAGACCAGCTTATGGAGTAGCTCTGAATGGAAGTTATGCTTATGTTGCCAATGAGAGTAAAGGCTTACGAATCATTAATATAAGTAATCCTAATTCTCCCTTTGAGGTAGGATTATATGATACACCATTTGATGCTGAAGAGGTAGTTGTGATTGGAGATTATGCATATGTGGCGAATGGGTATTCAGGATTACGAATTATCAACATTAGTAATCCAAACTCTCCTTCAGAGGTTGGGTTTTGGGATACACCTGGAGTTACACACGGGGTGGCTATAAGTAATGAATACGCTTATATAGCAGATGGAGGTTCGGGATTACGAGTGATCAATATCAGTAATCCAAGCACACCCTTTGAGGTAGGATCTTATGATACACCGAGTGATGCTTTTAAAGTTGCGATTAGTGGGAACTACGCCTATGTGGCATCTTCTGGAGCAGGACTACGTATCATCAACATCAGCAATCCGAGTTCTCCCTTTGAGGTGGGATATTGTTACACACCGGACGAAGCCTTGGGAATAACCTTGCGTGGGGATTATGCCTATGTAGTAGCTGATAATTCAGGATTACGCATCATAAATATCAGTAATCCAAGCACTCCTTTTGAAGTAGGGTTCTATGATACTCCAAGTAGAGCCTGTGGTATTGCAATGAATGGAAATTACGCATATATAGTAGATGTGTATTCGGGATTGCGAGTTATCGATATCAGTAATCCCGACTCCCCCATCGAGGTAGGATTTTATGATATACTTGGTAAAGCCTGTGGAGTAGCTATAAGTGTTAACTACGCTTATGTGGTGGATTGTGAAGAAGGCTTACGAGTCATAGATATCAGTAATCCTAACTCCCCTTATGTGATGGGATCTTATAATACACCGGATTATGCCTGTGAAGTAGCTATAAGCGGAAGTTATGCCTATGTAGCTGATGGTCATTCAGGATTACGAGTTATTAATATCAGTAATCCGAGTTTTCCTTCGGAGATAGGATTTTGTGATACACCAGCTTATGCTGGTTGCGTAGCGGTGAGTGGAGATTATGCCTATGTTGGAGATTATGGTTCAGGATTACGAGTTATTGATATCAGTAATCCGAGTTTTCCTTCGGAGATAGGATTTTGTGATACACTAGTTTATCCTCTTGGAGTAGTGGTGAGTGAAGATTATGCCTATGTTGCAGGTAGAAGTACATGCTTACGAGTTATAAATATAAGTAATCCTAACTCTCCTTTTGAAGAGGGATTTTATGATACACCGGGTTCTTCATATGGAGTAGCCATAAAGGGTGATTATGCATATGTAGCGGATAGGGACTCAGGTCTACGAGTCATTAATATCAGTAATCCAAGTTCTCCCATAGAAGTAGGATTTTATAATACAACTGATGCTGCTTATGGAGTGGTAATTAGTGGAAATTATGCTTATGTGACATATTATTGGGCAGGAATACGAGTTATTGATATCAGCAATCCGAACTCTCCTATAGAGGTAGGATTTTATGATACACCAGGTCAAGCATGGGGAGTAGCTGTGAATGGTGATTATGCTTATGTGGCTGATTCTTATGGTGGTTTATTTATTTTAAGGTATGGTAAGTCGTTGGGTGTTTCGAATCAAGTTTGGAATTTGTATTGATTGAGATACTTATAGGAGTCAGGTGTCCCTGTTCACTACATACTAATACTATTCATAATAACATTTTAAAAATACTCCTTCGTGTTCATTGTGCCGTTGTGGTTTAAACAGTAAAATTCATTATTAGTCAGGAATAGGTGCTATTAATTCAAATATAGGATGGGTTTCAAATTGATTTAAGAATTGAATGAGTTGTTCACGAGAAACGCTGTGATGGATAAGATAATCCGTATAACGGAATGCCTCGAGTAGTAAGTCTTTATTCAGTTGTTGTTTTTTCTGGGAGCAAAGTATCGTGGCGTGAGTCCGAAGACTCGTAAGTGCAAAGACAACCGCAAGTAGACCCGTTCTTAAGCCGTTACCTTGATAAGCGAAAAAATTAGCGAAAATTTTAGAAGCAAGATATTTTCGTATAGGATGCTGAAATTCAGCCCAGGAGGGATAGACATATTTATTATAATCATCAATAAAGTTGTTTGTAGCTTCGGGTTCATTTTTGAAGAGATAATTGACTTGAAAAGAAGTTTTGATAGGGATGAAAGAATTTATTTCACCCTTAAGGTAGCCAAGCAGAACGGTATAAATTTGTTTAGCTTTTAATAGTCCGCAGGGGAGTTGTTTAATTTGAGCTTTGAGTTCAGCAGGATTTACTTGAGAATCTTTTTCCAGGATTTCCTTAAGAAAATCAAGAAGGGGAGGGTTTTGACCATTCCAATTCCGAATTTTTTCTACTGTTGTGATAAGGACAATTAAAGCTTCTTCAGGTGTATAATCTTCTTTAGCCATAAATTCCACTGCATAACGTTCCCAAATATCATAAGTTTCCCAGGTCATAAGAACGTTGGGGCGAAGAAGAGGTGGAAGATGAGTCTGAGCATCATGACCTGCATAAATTCCCGATTGCAGGTATGTGGGGTCATTTTTCATAATGTTTATATTGGAATTTTCGTGAAAAAGAAATGTGACAGCAACTGGACAGAAGTGGGAAAGAGTAATAAATATACCTAAGGGTTGGAGAATACACAGGCGCGGGAAAATTCGACAAACCCAAGGTTGTGAATCAATACCGGCATCACGCTGAATTGAACAGAGATTTCCATTATTATAATCAAAAAAGAGACAGCGTCCCACCTCATCTCTTCCGATATTAGCTTCAGCCCTCTCAGGGAGATGCGCTGATTTTATTAATAGATTATCAATATCTATCTCTTTGTTATTAGAGATAGAAATGTTGCCATTCTTGAGATGTTGATGAAGAGTTTCATAGACTTGTTTTTCTACCGGGATATTCCAGTTGGTTGCACAACAGACACCACAACTCTCACATTGGAAATTTGAATGAATTGTAAGGGAATAAATTGGTAATTTTTCTAAGGTTGTCGTTTGGATGAGAGTTGGTTTACTCTTTTTTTGTTTTTCTTTTTTCTTCGACAAAATCTATTAACTTTCCATCTAAATTTTAGTACGGAACGGTTTGAAACCGTTCCTTATGAGTTTTATGATGTAATTGATTATTCAAAACAGATTATTGTCAAGTAAAAATGGGATATATTGTATATAATTGTATTAATCAATGCCCCCAATAAGCCTACTATTAAAGAAATTAATTAAATAGACGATAAATATAAAACAGAAAAAGTTATATCAGGGATAAAAAAAATTAAAGTTTTTCCTCTGATTGCCGATGAAATAACTATGAAACCTAAAAAGGGAGGAAAAAATATAACCTCCTGAGGTGAAGGTTAGAAAAATCACCTCAAAGGCTGGGATGCCTTTAATTCCCACATAAAAAACCAAAACATTACAAGGAGGTAATGATTATGGGTATTCGAGTAAACCAAAACGTGCAAAGCTTAATTGCACGCAGAAACCTTGAAATTGCAAATCAAGGGTTAAGCAGATCATTAGAGAGGTTATCCTCAGGTCTGAGAATTAACCGTGCTGCGGATGATGCCGCTGGTCTGGCTATATCTGAAGGATTAAGAAGCCAGATAGGAAGCTTAGGACAGGCATCAAGGAATGCAGGCGACGGTTTAAGTATGTTGCAAACCGCTGAAGGCGCTCTCCAGGAAGTTACAAACATCCTTCAAAGAATTCGTGTCCTTTCCGTTCAATCAGCTAACGAGACAAACTCAGCCAATGACAGAGCAAACATGCAACAGGAAGTCGGCCAGTTAGTCGCTGAATTACAGAGAATTGGAGCTGAGACTGATTTTAATGGCACCAAGCTATTAAATGGAACATTACAAGATGCTCAGCTTCAGGTTGGTGGGCAAGTAGGACAGATTATTGCTTTCTCTATTGACGATTTCAGGGCATCAAGACTTGGTGCTGTCGCTGAAATGACATCAACCAGAGCGAAAAACATTGGAACGGGTATTAGTGATCCTGCGGACCTTGCAATTAATGGTCAATCAATAAGAAACACTGATGCTGCTGATGATGCCTTATCAGTAGCTGCTAATGCAGCTAAGAGTGCTATTGCTCTTGCAGCTGCTATTAATGATAGTTATGCTGATACTTCTGTTCGTGCTACGGTTGAAGCTTCTACAGGAACTGGTACTGCTACTGTAACAGCAGTTACTCTAACTACTTCTGGTGCTGACAAATTAAGTATCAATGGTGTGGCTATTGCGGCTACTGTTCTCGCTAATGATTCAGATGGTGCCTTAAGAGACGCTATCAATGAAATGACCAATCAGACAGGTGTTGTGGCAACACTTAGTTCTAACAAACTGGTTTTAACTGCTGCTGATGGAAGAAACATCGATCTTACGATTACTGGTACTGGAGTTAACGTTGGATTTGCTATTGGTGATGTTCTTTATGGTCAGGTAAAGTTGGTATCTGATCAAACTATTACTGTAGCTGGCGATGAGAGTGCGAATCTTGGATTTGCAGCGAGTGCTGCAGTAGATTTAAGTACAGCGATTAATTCAGTTGATATATCGACTGTAACTGGTGCAAATGATGCTTTTGATATGGTGGATAGTGCATTAAGACAAATTAACCAGGGAAGAGCCAGTCTGGGTGCTATCCAGAACAGACTTGAATCTACGATTAATAGCTTGAGGATACAGAGAGAGAACTTGGTTGCTGCTGAGAGTCGAATCAGAGACGTTGATTTTGCTGAAGAAACTGCCACTTTGACCCGCTATCAGATATTACAACAGGCTGGTACTGCTATACTCGCTCAGGCGAATATACTTATTCCGCAATCAGCATTAACTTTGTTAGGTGGATAATTATAATGGTTAATTATATAAACGGGCAGGCATTTATGCCTGCTCGTTCTATATGATTACGAAAGGAGAGGATAAATATGGCTTCTCCGATTGAAAACAACCCTAACATAAAAGTGATAACGCAGACAGTTAAGGCTGTGCGGGACTCTGCTGTAAGTGTTGGCGGGTCACAACAGGGTCAAAGTATGCAGCCTGACGAACCGAAGGTGGAAAAGGTCACCAAGAGTCCTACTAATTCTTCTTTGAGTTTTGATGATATTACTAAGAAGTTGAAGGACAATGAATATCTCAAAGAGACAATTACGAAGATGTTAGAGGATTACAAGGACATCTATGATGGTAACAGTCTAATTGGAAATAGGGCGATAAATTTCGATTTTGATGATAACACAGGTGATGTCATTGTGAAGATTGTGGATAAAAACACTCAAGAGGTTATAAGGCAAATTCCACCGGAGGAAATGCTTCGGATAATAGCACGGTTGAGAAATTATAGTGAAGAAGTTGGGCTATTGATTGATACAGAGGCTTAAATACGAAGGTGCAATCCAGATTTATTTGGGTTGCACCTTTAATTTCATAAAAAGTAGTAGTGCCGACATCCTGTCGGCGTAAGTAAAGCAGGCAAGATGCCTGCGATACTATTAAGAGGGTTTAATATGACCATATCAAGCGGGACTGGTTTAATTTCTGGAATTAATTATGAAAGTCTTATTTCTCAATTAATTGCGATTGAACGACAACCAATTACTAATCTGAATACTCAAAAGACTTATTATCAAACGCAGATAAGTCTGTTTCAGAGTATAAATCGTGGATTAACTGATTTACAGGATGCATTAAGCGGATTAACGGATTCAGCTTTATTTAATGCTAAAATTGCTTCGTCATCAAATAATGCAATAGCAACAATAAGCGCTACGAATTCGTCTGAGTTTGGGACCTATTCATTAAAAGTTTTACAGATGGCTCAGGCTGATAGATTAGCAGCGGCTGGATTTGTTGATAGTAATGAGACGGGGGTGGCGAGTTCGTCAGGGGTTTTTAAATTTAAGATTGGAGATGGAAGTGTAGTCACAATTAATGTTGATGAGGATATGACATTGGAGGAATTTAGGAATGCGATAAATTCCGCCAATGCGGGGGTTCGTGCGACCATTATTAATGATGGGACGCCCACAAGTCCTTATAGGCTTATCTTAACGGGACAATCAGTCGGGGCGACAAATCAAATTACAATAACTCAAAATGACACTAATCTTAATTTTTCAACTAATGTAATAGATTCTGCCTATGCTTATACAACAAATGCTTTTAATGGAACTGTAATGAGTAGTGGAACCTACACAGGTTCAGGAACACAGAATATCGTCGCTAAGGTTACTCAGGGAGGTGCCATAGGTGCAGCAAAATTTGTTGTTTCTACTGATGGAGGAGTAACTTTCGGTTCAACAGAATATACGACAAGCACAAGTCCTACAACCATAACTACTACAGGAGTTGAGATATCTTTTGGTGCTGGGACACAGGATTTTGCAGTGGGGGATATGTTTTCTATAGATGCATTTAATCCCAATTTACAAGAGGCGAGAGATGCGATTATTCAATTGGATGGAATAACAATAACACGGGGTTCCAATGTGATTTCTGATGCTATTGAGGGAGTAACTATCAATTTGCATTCTGCTTCATCTACGGAAACGGTAACATTAGAGGTTGAGGGTGATGATGCGGCTATAACGAATGCTGTTAGTAATTTTGTAGATTCTTGGGGAGATGTAAATGCCTTGATTAGCGCTCAGTTGAATTTGACTGAAGATAATGAAGCAATGCCTCTTTTCGGTGATTTTACTTTGAGGATGATTCATAATCGGCTTGCCACAATGCTCACAGGAATTGTAGGGGGAACATCGAGTAATTTTAATAGTCTTGCATCAATTGGGATAACGATTACAAAAGAGGGAGCCCTTGAGTTTGATACGACAAAGTTTAATGAAGTTATTCAGAGTAATAAAGATGATGTAAGACTGCTATTTCAGAGGTATGGAAAAGCTGTCAATTCGAGTAATTTAACATATATAAGTGCAACAAGTAAGACTAAAGCGGGGACGTATGCAGTCTATGTGACATCTGCAGCAACGCAAGCATTAGTTAATGGGAATCAGGCTATTCGTCCGGAAGGTTTAGTTAATGATGAAAAATTGACTTTTACGGTCGGGGAATCAGCTCTTGATGTAAATTTAACAGCAGGAGATACTATTACCACAATCGTTAGTAAGATAAATTCTGCAATGACGACTGCTGGATGGGATATTAAAGCGGAGGATGATGGCGGGGTTTTGAAATTAAGGACGAATGCATATGGTTCTTCCGCAAAATTTAAAGTGATTTCGGATCAAGACGGGGGAACCGATACTCAGACAGGAATTGGAACAACTGAGATAGAAGGGACAGGGACAAATATTCAGGGAACAATTGGTGGAAAACCTGCTTCAGGAAATGGATTAACACTGACAGGCATTACGGGTTATTCAACAGAAGGGTTATCAGTTAGAGTAGAAAATAATGCTGTGGGATTTATAGATAATATCAATTTCTCACAGGGTATTTTTAATCAATTAGAAGACCTTGTGGATCTTTTCTCGAATTCTGTTGGTGGCTCGATTACTGAAAGAGTAACCGGGTTACAATCTCAGGTTGATGATATTGACAGCACCGTAGCGAGAATGGAAGAGACTATAACGAAGAAAGAGGAATCATTAAGAGCACAATTTACTGCTTTAGAAACGCTTCTTTCTTCCTTATATTCTCAACAATCATATTTAACTACTCAACTTGATAATATTGCGAAGTTGTCGGGGTAGCTCTTCATAATAATTAATCGATTGTAGCGGTCGGATTTATCCGACTGTGCATATTTCGTGCGATAAATCGCACCGCTACATTTTGTGAAGAACATATCAGGGAAAGAATTTTTACGATCTCTCGGGAGCAGATTTATGAATATGAAGAAAAATGGTTATGAACAGTATCAAAAAACGGTTAAATCTACAACAGATAAGAAGAAGATTGTGTTGATGTTGTATGATGGGGCAATAATGTTTTTAAAAAAAGCCATTATCGCCATTAATGAAAATAAGAATATTGAGAAAATGGAAAAAATTAATCGAGTAATAGCAATTCTTTCAGAGTTAGTGAGTGCGTTGGATATGGCTAATGGCGGTGAAATTGCCGTGAATCTTTTAAGACTTTATGATTTTATGATTGATTATTTATATCAAGCTAATAGCGAGAATGATATAAATAAGATAAATAGAGTTATTAGTTTGCTTTCAAAGATACGTGATGGCTGGTCTACGATTATAGCGGAAAATGGGAAGTCTTCGGAAAAGCAAAAAAGTGAGTCTTCCGCTTCAGAAACAAAAACAAAAGTTGCGGTTTAATTATGGATAGAGGAGAAAAATTTTTTCTCACCATCGTAAAGTCATGCTAAACTTGTTTCAGCATCTTGAATCAAGTTCAGGATTCCGAAACAAGTTCGGAATGACATTTTAGGTAAAAAGATGTAGAATTCCAACCCACGATTCAAATCGTGGGTTTTTCTTTTTGTTAGAATATTTTTTAACTTAATTGAGAACTGGGCGGGGAAATCCCGCCCCTACAATGCGATATACATTTTACATTTTATTTTTTGATGATGAACCTTTAGGTTCAGAAAGAGTAAAGTTACCTGGTAATAGGATACCACCTGAGATAATTATTTTCATTGCATCTTCGATTGATATATCAGCTTCAATCACTTCTTCTTCGGGGAGTAAGAGCATAAAACCGGTAGTGGGATTGGGTGTGGTGGGCGAAAAAACGCCGACATATTTTTTTCCGGTTTTACTTTCGATTAGTTCTTTTGTGATAAAACCTAACATTTTTGTTCCCTTTTGAGGGAAGTCTATCCACACCACTCTTTTAAAGGATTTTTGCGAAGAGATTGTGATTGATTCAATAACTTGTTTAGTTAATGAATAAACTGTTTTTATCAGGGGGATTTTATTAATGACTTTCTCACCTATACTAATGATTTTTTTACCGAGAAAGTTCGTTGCAAAGATTCCTACAATGTAAATAATTGCCAGAGCGATACTTGTACCAACGACGATACCGATAATATTTTGTAAGGCTGGATATTTTATAATTAATTTTTCGAGGTAGGTAACTTTTTCTACTAAGGGAAGAAAACGGTCATTAATAAAATTAATTATATAGAGGGTTATTAACACAGGAATGGTAACGAGTAATCCAGCTATAAAGCGGGTTTTGATTCCTTTTTTTACAGTGTTAAGATAATTTTTTTCGGGTGTTTGGTTATTTGATTTTTCCATTTTCGAACCTCCCTTAACAACTTTCAGATTGTGGATTTGTGATTGAACACCGAATATCAAAGTGAAATCACGGAAACACAGAAGGATTGAAGCACTGAAAATTCGTAATTATTAATTAGAAATTTTATGATTCTGTGTTTCTGTAATTCCTTATTTCCGTGTTTAAAATTAATAATAATATATCCGTCTAAAATATTAGATTAACCCAATAATTTTGTAGGGAACAAGTATGCCCATTCTCTACATAATGCTATTGCGAGTGATTCAGCTTTGTTTCAGATAATGAAAATTCCTTTGATAAAAACATTCCACCCGAAATAATGATTTTCATCGCTTCTTCTATAGTTAATCCTGAATCAGTAACCTCGGTTTCTGGTAAAATCATCATAAAACCTGATGTAGGATTTGGTGTCGTAGGCATAAAGATACTTATATATTTTGTGTTTGTACTTTTTTCTATTAAATCTTTTGTTACGAAGCCTAATGCTTTTATTCCTTTAGTTGGATAATCTAACCACACGACACGCTTAAATGCCTGACTCGATGAGATTGTGACGGATTCTATGACTTGTTTTGAAAGGGAATAAACGGTTTTTATAATAGGGATTTTATTAATGATTGATTCTCCAATGATAATGATTCTTTTCCCGAGAATATTGGTTGCCAGAATTCCTGCAATATAAATAAATGTGAATGTAATTATTGCCCCAAAGGTGATACCTATTATATTTTCAAGAATGGGATATTGAGTTGATAACTTGTCAAGGAAACCGATTTTTTTTACTAAAGGGAGAAAGATGTTGTTTATAAAATTGATTATGTACAATGTTATGAAAAAGGGGATAATCACGATTAGACCTGTAATCATACGGGTTTTGAATCGCTTTTTAGGTGTGACTTTCAGATTTTTTAAAGTATCTTTATTATCCATTTTTTAACCTTTCTATCAAGCGAAAATGTCTCCGAAGAAAGTCGGAAGGTATCTTGATTTTAACCAACCAAGATAATGGCAACCGACTATTATATTTTTCTCAGGGTCAAAGGCGTGTTGCGCAAAATCCCATTTGACACCAAGTCTTTCAACAGTATCATTCCAGGTAACTCTCGTAATTTGCATCAATCCTCTTGCGTCGGCTCTGGAAGTAGCTTTGGGGTCAAAGTCCGATTCAACTTTGATGATTGCCTTCACGAGATTTTTGTCTATATCATATTTTTCAGCATATTTCTCAATAATCTCATCATATTTATTTTTATTAATATCTTTTTGCAACCAATAATTGACATTAGAAATATATTGTTTCGTTTCTATGTATGTAACATTACCATCATAGACAACAACAGCGGCTGGACCCGCATTGTATGCCTGGAGTAAAATATCTAATGAATTATTTTTCAGTTTTTCTTCTTTTATTGGGATTTCTTTTCTAAGTTCATTTCTCGCTTTGACGTTAGCGATTTTTACCTCCGCAATTCTTGTTATTAGGTTTATGTTTCTTAACGTGTTGTCTTTGCCATATTGGGTTTCGAGTTTGGCAATAGTTTTGTCCAGGTCGTATTGTTTTGGATTTATCTTTAAGGATTCCCGATATTCTCTGATAGCTTGTTGACTGAATCCTTGTTTTGAGAGGATGGTTGCGAAAGTATTATGAACCTTGTAAGAGAAGGGATCATATTTAAGGGCACGTTGCAGATAGAAATAGGCGGCATTGGGGTCAACATGGTCAAATGCATTCTCAGCAAGCTTTTGATAAGTTACAGATATCTTTTGATTAATTTCATTTGCGAATGGCGCATCGGAATATTTTGTTAAAAGAGAAATATATTCATCTACTGCTTTTTGATAATCTTTTTTATCAAAGATTGTATCGGCTTTAGCTAATTCTTTTTCTTTGAATCTGGTATAAGTAACCTGTTTTAATTTTTCATCAATTGTTTTTTTGTCGATTCCTGATTCATTAGCTTTCATATAGTATTCCTGCGCATATCGATATAATTTGCGTTTTAAGAATTCATCACCAAGATAAAGAAAGCTTTCTGACTTTGGTTCGTGTTTGATTTCTTTTATATTTGCCTTATTAAGTTTAATAGTTGTATCGGGAGTGATAAAAGTTATGCGAGTATTATCTTCTTCTTTTATATAGCCTTTTATGCGTGTACCGTTGAACATAATTATCTCATCAGCATAAACTACTTGAATAGTATAAATAAATAATGTAAATAAAATCAAAACAAATATAAAATAAGTTGTATGAGATCTTTGATTCATATTGCTTAATGAATTATTGAAATATCGAGCGAACGAAAATTACTTGAGACCTCTGAAACACTGCAAGGATGAGATTGCTTCGCTTACTTTGTTCGCTCGCAATGACATCTTTTGTTTCCTCTCCCCCTGTGGGAGAGGATTAAGGAGAGGGGTATGTGTCATTGCGAACAGTCTTATCGTGAAGCAATCTCGCTTTTAATCACGAAACGGTAGCATTTCAGAGATTTCTACTTGTAATTATTTTTCACATCGTTCATTTTACTAAAAAATTTTAATTGATTATAGATGACCTTATTAAGATTAATTAATCTAAAAATTACAAGTTATATAAATGTATTCAAAAGACAATTTCAAACATTTTGTATATTAAATTATGGGAGGTGAAATAATATGCCAGAATCCGCCAAATGTATGAATCATCCATTGAAGGATGCCATAACAAGATGTAAAAGGTGCAATAAACCGTTGTGTGTGGATTGTACGATGAGAACTGAGATTGGTGTATTTTGTTCGGAAGAATGCTATCATGCAACAGGGGAATTTATGAGAAGGGTGCCTTCAAGTCCTCCTAAGAAAAAACAATCTCTTCTCGAGAAGCTGAGGATTAAGAAGTTGTTGATATTAATAGTTGTGTTAGTTATTTTGTACTTTGTTCTTGCATACGTGACAGGTCAGTCCAATATAGGAGGCATTATTGGTGTTGTTAGAGGATGGATAGGAATTTAAGTTATTTCGGAAATCGCGAAGAAAAATAAAAATAGAACACGGATAAATGCGGATTACTACGGATTTTCACGGATTAAACATCCGCGAAAATCAGTTTCAATCGGTGTAAATCTGTGGTCTTTGCCTTTATTTATTTGTGTCCTTTGTGCCTTCTCCGCGAACTTTGCGGTTAAATTTTTAATTCATTGTCAGTTGTCTGTGGTCAGTTTTTAATTTTAAATTGATACTATGTCGTTTTGGTAGTTTTTCAGAAATCTCTAATCAGGATAATTACAAAAGAAAATGATATTATACGATATCGTATTAACAATAGCTACTCCCTTTGTGGTTCCGTATTTCGTTTATAATATGGCTGTTAAG